>Ga0209369_1000837_pt1 | contig 23319 bp, 28 predicted proteins | sample EBPBio142010_DNA_FD_185865 | JGI IMG/M metagenome (GOLD analysis project Ga0209369, IMG submission 185865) | Wastewater treatment Type I Accumulibacter community from EBPR Bioreactor in Madison, WI, USA - Reactor 1_10/4/2010_ DNA (SPAdes)... | ecosystem: Engineered > Bioreactor > EBPR >... | reverse complement strand
CCGAGGCACCCGAGAAAAGGCCGGTCAGCAGCGCGATGCCCAGCACCGCGGCCCCTGCCACCCCTCCGAAAAGTGCGCTTTCGATCCGGCTCATGCCCCGTCCTCAGCGATAAGGCGCGTCGAGTTCAAGATTGCGGGCGATCTCGGCCTCCCAGCGGGCGCCGTTCGCAAGGAGTTTTTCCTTGTTGTAGAACAGCTCTTCGCGGGTCTCGGTCGAGAATTCGAAATTCGGCCCTTCGACGATGGCATCCACCGGGCAGGCTTCCTGGCAGAAGCCGCAATAGATGCATTTCGTCATGTCGATGTCATAGCGCGTGGTCCGGCGGCTGCCATCCTCGCGCGGCTCGGCGTCGATGGTGATGGCCTGGGCCGGGCAGACCGCCTCGCACAGCTTGCAGGCGATGCAGCGTTCCTCGCCATTGGGATAGCGGCGCAAAGCGTGCTCGCCCCGGAAGCGGGGCGACAGCGGCCCCTTCTCATGCGGGTAGTTCAGCGTCGGCTTCGGCGCGAAGAAGTATTTCATCCCCAGGGCGAAGCCCTTGATGAAATCCACCATCAGGAAATAGCGCGTGGCGCGGTTCCAGTCGATTTGGGTCATTGGCTTGCCTTCATCAGGGGGCGCAGGGCCGCTCGCTCCTTGAGCGGAAACTGGGAATCGAAGTCTTCGATGGCCTTCTTCATCCCAGGATATGCCGCCAAGACGGACGGCCGCAGGCACTGCTCCAAAGTGTCGAGTTCGGTGAAACCTTTCGCATAGTCATGCTTCTTGTCCGGAGTGACTGCGTCTGACCATTTCCCATTCAGCGTCAGAGGTGGATGAATGTCGGTTCCGGTGAGAAACAACACAGGATAGTTCGAAAGGCGAGCCGCGACCTGCCCCCACTGCTCTGCCACATCAAGAGCATAGTAATCTACCGTAGGCGGATACAGAATCCAGCCAATGTTGCCCGCTCTAGTGTCTGTCTTCGGCGAAAGCACTTCAGCGACGAATGTCGCGGCTTCGTTGCATTCGCCTTCTGGTGGTTCGGCAAGCGCGGCAGACGGAAGTCCTACCGCTGCCAAGCCTGTCGCAAATACCAAGGGGCCGTAATGCATCCTCAGCCTCCGATGGCCCAGCGGGCCCAGAAGCCGCCGAGAACTTCAAATTTCGCCAAGAAGGCCACGATCACCACCCAGCCCAGCGACAGGGGCAGGAAGACCTTCCAGCCGATCCGCATCAACTGGTCATAGCGGTAGCGCGGCACGATGGCCTTCACCATGGCGAACATGAAGAACCAGGCCCACATCTTGGCCACCATCCACCACCAGCCATCGGCGATGCCCGGAATGGGCGACAGCCAGCCGCCGAAAAAGAACACCGACAGCAGCGCGCACATCAGGAAGATGGCAATATATTCGCCGGCCATGAACAGCAGGTAGGGGGTCGAGGAATATTCCACCATGAACCCGGCCACGAGTTCCGATTCCGCTTCGGGCAGGTCGAAGGGCGGGCGGTTGGTTTCCGCCAGCGCCGAGATGAAGAACATCACCAGCACCGGGAAATGCGGCAGCCAGTACCAGCCCAGGATGCCATAGCCGGTATCCTGCGCCGCCACGATGGCCGACAGGTTCATCGACCCGGTCGAGATGATCAGGCCGATGATGATCAGGCCCAGCGAGACCTCATAGGAAATCATCTGCGCGGCCGAGCGCAGCCCGCCCAGGAAGGCGTATTTCGAGTTCGAACCCCAGCCGCCCATGATCACGCCATAGACCTCAAGCGAGGAGACGGCGAAGACGAACAGGATCGCGACGTTGATGTCGGCCAGCACCCAGCCTTCGTCAAAGGGAATGACGGCAAAGGCCAGCAGCGCCAGCACGAAGGACAGAAGCGGCGCCAGGAAATAGACCGCGCGGTCCACGCCCGCGGGCACGACGATTTCCTTGACGACATATTTCAGCGCGTCGGCAAAGGTTTGCAGCAGGCCCCAGGGACCGACCACGTTCGGCCCGCGCCGCATCTGCACCGCCGCCCAGATCTTGCGGTCGCCATAGACCATGAAGATCAGCGACCCCATGACAAAGGCGACCACCGCAAGGCTTTGCAGGATCAAGAGGACCGCCGTCCCGAGGGTTGTGTCGAAAAATCCGTCCATCTGCCGTCCCTTAAACCGTCGGTATGCCCAACTCGCCGCAGTCACGCACCGTCACTTCGGCGTCAATCGTTCTTGTCCCCCGTGGCAGGGCTGCCGAGATCAGATAGACCGCGTCGCCCTTCCACAGATCGCCAGACTTGCCCACCTGCGTCCGCACATGCCGCGCGAACCCGAACCCCCGGATCAGCGCATACTGGGCGGCCGCGCAACGGCCATAGTCCTCGACATCCGCCTCGCTCCGCGCGCCCGTCATGGCCACGCGGAAATTCACCATCTCGCCGTCCAAGAGGATCGTCTCGATCCCTCTGTATTCGGCGCGTTGCGGACCTGTAGTCCGCTCCTCGCCCCCGGCGCAAGCCCCGACCGTCGCCACGGCCGCAATCGCCTGCGCAAGGACCAGGCCCTGACGCATCCCGGTTACTCGGCCGCCATCTTGGGCGCCAGGCGCGCCTTGGCCATGGCGGACAGTTCCGCCATCACGGCGCTGGCGCGCGCCACCGGGTTCGTCAGGTAGAAGTCCTTGATCGCATTGCGGAACGTGGCCTTGCCCGGGGCGCGAACCTCAAGCGCCGTCCAGGCATTTTCCGCCACTTCGTCGATCCGCGCCAGATGCGGATGCGCCGCCACCAACGCCGCGCGCAGCCCGGCCAGGCTGTCCCAGGGCAGTTGCGCGCCCAGCTCGGCCGACAAGGCCCGCAGGATCGCCCAATTCTCCTTGGCCTCGCCCGGCGCGAAACCGGCGCGGAAGGCCAGCTGCGGCCGCCCCTCGGTGTTGACGAAGAGGCCGTTCTCCTCGGTCCAGGCCGCGCCCGGCAGGATCACATCGGCGCGGTTCGCACCGCGGTCGCCATGGCTGCCCTGATAGATCACGAAGGGACCCGCCGCGATCTCCACCTCATCGGCGCCCAGATTGTAGATCACCTCGGCCCCTTCGGTCGCCGCCGCAAGGCCGCCCTCGGTCACCGCGCCCACATCCATCGCACCCACGCGGCTGGCAGCGGTGTGCAAGACCAGAAGCTTGGCGCCCTGCGCCTCGGCAATCGCCATGGCATGGGCCAGGACGGCCTCGCCATCGGCCTCGTTCAGCGCGCCCTGCCCCACGATCACCACGCCCGGACCCGGCCCCTTTTCCTTGCGGGCCAGTTCCAGATGCTGGACCAGCGCCGCCCGGTCGGTGCCGAAATGGTGGCAATCGTAGGTCAGATCCGCCGCCTCGCCGATCAGCCCGATCACGGCACCATTGGCCCAGGCCTTGCGGATGCGCGCGTTCAGCACCGGGCTTTCCAGCCGCGGGTTCGTTCCGATCAGGAGAATCCCCTTGGCAGCGTCGATATCCTCAATCTTGGCAGTGCCAACATAGCCCGAACGGTTGCCGACGGGCAGCCGCGCGCCATCGGTGCGGCACTCGACCTTGCCACCCAGGCCTTCGACCACTTGCTTCAGACTGAAGACCGCCTCGACCGGGGCCAGATCGCCGACCAGACCGACAACCTTCTTGCCCTTCATCGCGGCGGCCGCCTTCTCCAGCGCCTCGCCCCAGCTCGCCTTCCGCAGCCTGCCGTTCTCACGCACATAGGGCGTGTCCAGCCGCTGGCGGCGCAGCCCGTCCCAGATGAAGCGGCTCTTGTCGGAAATCCATTCCTCGTTCACGCCGTCATGGTTGCGCGGCAGGATGCGCATGACTTCGCGGCCCTTGGTGTCGATGCGGATGTTCGACCCCAGCGCATCCATCACGTCGACGGATTCCGTCTTGGTCAATTCCCAGGGCCGGGCAGTGAAGGCATAGGGTTTCGAGGTCAGCGCGCCGACCGGGCAAAGGTCGATGATATTGCCCTGCAGGTTCGAATTCAGCGTCTCGTTCAGATAGGAGGTGATCTCGCTATCCTCGCCGCGCCCGGTCTGGCCCATCTGGGTGATGCCCGCGACCTCGGTGGTAAACCGCACGCAGCGCGTGCAGGAGATGCAGCGCGTCATCTTGGTCTCGACCAGCGGGCCAAGGTTCAGGTCTTCGCTGGCGCGCTTGGGTTCCCGGTAGCGGCTGAAATCGACGCCATAGGCCATGGCCTGATCCTGCAGGTCGCATTCGCCGCCCTGGTCGCAGATCGGGCAATCCAGCGGATGGTTGATCAGCAGGAATTCCATCACGCCCTCGCGGGCCTTCTTGACCATGGGCGAGGTGGTCTTGACCACCGGCGCCTCGCCATTCGGGCCGGGGCGCAGGTCGCGCACCTGCATCGCGCAGCTTGCCGCAGGCTTGGGCGGGCCGCCCACCACCTCGACCAGACACATCCGGCAATTGCCGGCGATCGACAGCCGCTCATGGTAGCAGAAACGCGGAATCTCGATCCCGGCGACCTCGGCCGCCTGGATGATGGTCATCGCGCCATCCACCTCGACCTCGATCCCGTCGATGCTGATTTTCTTGAGGTTCGACATCCCGCTACTCCGCCGCGTGTCTGGCGCAGCCGTGGTCCTTCCACAGCCGCGCCTCTTTCAGATACGACCACCCAAACGCGTGATCGCTGTCCCCATTGGCCTGCAGATGCGCAAGCCGTTCCAATGCCTCGTCCAGCGTCGGCCGGTGCCCCGCAGGCACCCACCACATGACGAAATGCATGCGCCCCAGAACCTCGAACCATTCGGCCCGGCGTTCATAAAAGGCGCGATGCACCGTGTTCCAGACGAAATGCTCCAGCGTCTCGACGCTTTCCCAGACGGTCAGGTTCGAAACGAACTGCGGATCGCCGCCGATCTTGGTCTCGGTATTGCCCGTGCCCGGCTCACCCGAGCCTTCCATCATCCAGACAAAGCCCGGCATGCGCTTGCCCAAGCCGTTGACCCGGTCCAGCGCGGCCATGAACTCGGCCACGCGCGGATCATCCGTGGGCGCCAGCAGGCGCCCCAGGTTCAACTCGGCGAGATGCATGCCCTCGGGCGTCATTTGCTGCTCCGCAACAGGCTGCCGACCAGCGTGCCCTTGGCGATCTCGGCCTCGCCCACCGCGCAATAGCTTTGCGGATCGCCCTCGACCGCGCCTGCGGCCTTGAGATAGGCGTCAGCCTCGGCCTTGAGCCGGTTCTTCTCGGTCCGGCTTTTCAGGAAAGCTTCGACCTCGTCGCGCTTGTAGCCCTTGTCCAGCGCGTATTGCTTCAGATCCTCGACCTTCGACCACACGACGAACATGCGGGCCGAAATCGTCGGGCAGGTCTTGCGGATCACATCGCCGATGCGGCCCGCGCGCAGGCTGTCATTGATGTGCTTTTCCTGGTTCAGCGGCTCCAGCGCCAGCGCGGGCGCGGCAAGTCCAGCCGACAGGGCCAGGGTCAGAAGGATGCGTTTCATGGCAGAAGCTCCGTATGCTGCTCTGCCCGCAGACACCGGGGCTGCCCCCCGCGCGCCCGGGCCGGGGCATTCTGCCAAAAGCGCAAGCCCTTGGGAAAGCACGACCCCGTGCTGTTGCGAAGCCCCGCCCAGGGTGAAATCTTTCGTGAGGCCCCTCATGCGCAGGCCCCCCGGAACAGCCAGGCGCCCGTCGACTGATAACCGCCGATGGCGGCTTCCTGGAACCGCCCGCCCGCAGCCAGGCAGCCCGCCCGCGCCGCCTTCTTGGCCAGCGCGCCCTCGTCAAAGGTCATCGCGCCCGCCGCCCGCGTCACCGCCACCGCCTGCCCGGCAACCGGCTTCGCCCCCGCCGCCGTCAGCATCAGCCCCGGCGCATCCGGCGCCACCCGGGCCAGGAAAGCCTCGGTCCCGACCATGACCTGCTGGTCGCCCGCCCGCGCCTGACCGCCGCGCGGCGCATCCGACGGCGCCACGCAGGCCGCCAGCGCAAGCGCCGAGGCCACCGGGGCAAGGCGAAGGCAAGCGCTCATTTGCAGCCCCCCGCCACGACCCAGCTTCCATCGGCCGCCAGCATCGGCGGCAGGCCGTCGTCGAAACGCAGCCCGACCTCGCGGCAGGCATCCACACCCAGTTCGGCCACGACATAGCCCTGATCGGCCATGGTCGCCCCATCGGCGCGGCGCAACCGCAGATCGGCGGGCGCATTGTCCTTCTGGGTCACTTCGGCGGCATATTCCGTTCCGCCAGACGCGAGCGGCACCGTCACATAGCCCGGATCGACGACCTCGCCCTCGGCCCCGGCTTCCCCTTCGGCCTTGGCAGGCTCGCCCTCGGCCCGGGCAGGCAAGCCGCCGGGTATCAGGAAAGCCGCAAGAAGAAGGGCGCGCAGCATCACTCGGCCGCCACAGCCGAGATGCGTCCGGTGCGCTTGGCCTTGATCCGGTCCTCGATCTCGTCGCGGAAGGCGCGGATCAGGCCCTGGATCGGCCAGGCCGCAGCATCGCCCAGGGCGCAGATCGTGTGGCCCTCGACCTGCTTGGTCACGGACAGGAGCATGTCGATCTCCTCGACCTCGGCCTCGCCCTTCACCAGCCGGTCCATGACCCGCATCATCCAGCCCGTGCCTTCCCGGCAGGGCGTGCACTGGCCGCAGGATTCGTGCTTGTAGAATTTGGCCAGGCGCCAGATCGCCTTGATCACGTCGGTCGACTGATCCATCACGATCACCGCCGCCGTGCCCAGGCCCGACCGCTGCTCACGCAGCCAGTCGAAATCCATGATCGCATCGTCGCATTGCGACGCCGTCAAGAGCGGCACCGACGACCCGCCCGGGATCACCGCCTTGAGGTTCTTCCACCCGCCGCGCACGCCGCCGCAATGTTCCTCGAGCAATTGCTTCAGCGGGATCGACATCGCCTCTTCGACCACGCAGGGCGCATTCACATGGCCCGATATGCCGAAGAGCTTGGTCCCGGTATTGTTGGGCCGGCCAAAAGACGCGAACCATTCCGCGCCCCGGCGCAGGATCGTCGGCACAACCGCGATGGATTCGACATTGTTCACCGTGGTCGGGCAGCCATACAGACCCGAGCCCGCCGGGAAGGGCGGCTTCATCCGCGGCATGCCCTTCTTGCCCTCAAGGCTTTCCAGAAGGGCGGTTTCCTCGCCGCAGATATAGGCGCCTGCGCCGTGATGCAGGTAGCAGTCGAAATCCCAGCCCGACTTGGCGGCATTCTTGCCCAGAAGCCCCGCGTCATAGCATTCGTCGATCGCCGCCTGCAGCGCCTCGCGCTCGCGGATATATTCGCCGCGCAGATAGATGTAGCAGGTGTTCGCCCCCATCGCGAAACTGGCGATCAGCGCGCCTTCGATCAGCGTATGGGGGTCATGCCGCATGATCTCGCGGTCCTTGCAGGTCCCCGGCTCGGATTCATCGGCATTGATGACCAGATAGGACGGGCGGCCATCCGACTGCTTCGGCATGAAGGACCATTTCAGCCCGGTCGGGAAGCCCGCGCCGCCGCGCCCGCGCAGACCCGAGGCCTTGACCTGCTCGATGATCTTGTCGCGGCCGCGCTGGATGATCTCGGCTGTGCCGTTCCAATGGCCGCGCTTCATCGCGCCCTTCAGGCTGCGGTCATGCATCCCGTAAAGGTTGGTGAAGATCCGGTCCTGATCCTTGAGCATCTTACTTCCTTATCCCCGGCGCGCGCGCCAGATCTGGTAGGTCACAACCAGCGCCCAGAAGAACGCGGCCAGGGCGGCGAAGTCGAAAAGGAAGGCATAGCGGGTATCCCAGCCGAAATGCCCGCCCAGCCATTGCGCGCCCATCCAGCCCAGCATGGTCACGGCGATGACGATGGCGACAAGGCGTGCCTGCCCTGCCCATCTGTCCTTCTCCGGTCCCTGCCCCAGCGGCTTGCGCATCTTCGGCTTCACCTCAGTAGTCATTGGTCTTGGCGCGTTCGCGGAACGCCTCAAGCCCGTCCGTCACGATGATCTTCGCCTGCGCGACCCAGCGGTCGCGGGCGATGCGGCCCTTGAAACGGGCCATCTGCCCGTCGATCCAGGCCACGTCCTGGTCGGTCCATTGGGCGACCTGGTCGAAATGCCAGACCCCCATGCCGTTGATCTGGCCTTCCAGCGCCGGGCCGATGCCCTCGATTTCCTTCAGATCGTCAGCCTTGCCACCGCGTGGCGCGGCAAGCCGGGCCGGACCGTCATAGGCTTTGGCCTTGGCCGCCTTTGGCTTGGGCGCGGCTTTCGGCTTGGCCTCAGCCTTCGGCTTGGCCTCAGCCTTCGGCTTGGCCTCGGCTTTCGCCTTCGTCGCCTCTTTCACCTTTGCCGGTTCCGCCTGGGCCTCGGCCTTCGCCTTGACCGCGGCTTTCTTGGGCGCGGCTTCCGCCGCCGCAACGGTCTTGGTCTTGGACGCCGCCTTGGCTCGCGCTGCTTTCGGCGCGGGTGCCACCACCTCTGGCGAAGCGCTCAGGGCCACAGTTTCGGCGGCGGGCTCCGGCACAGCAACCGCGTCCGGCACGGCAGCAGGCTCCGGCACGGCAGCAGGCGCGGGCACAGGTTGCGGAACGGCAACCGGTTCCGGCGTGGCGACCACCGCCACTTCCGGCGCGGCGGGCGGGATCGCTGCGGCAAGGGGTGCTGCAGGAGCGGCGGGTGGCGCAGCATGCGACGCGGGTTTCGGCGCCTCGGGGGCTGAAGCGCCCGCAAAATCCACCGCCTCCTTGCCCGCGAAGACCACGGCCAGCAACAGAACGATGACAGCGACCACAATGCCAACCAGCACCGCCAGCCAGAAGCCGTGATGCAAGGCCAGTTTGGCCAGAACAAAGGCGACCAGACCGCAGACTGCGGCCCAGATATAGCGGCTGTTCGAGGACTTGGCTGCGGTCATTCGCGCTTACTCCCTTCGCTGATCCGTTACCCTTCCCTTACGCGTCTCCCCGACCGATCCGTTCGGCCTCGGCGACCGAGCCGCCCGCCGCCAGATGTTTGGCCTGCGCGACCCAGCGGTCGCGGCTGACCCGGCCCTTGAAGCCTTCCAGATTCTCGTCGACCCAGGCCACCTCGGCGGGCGTCCAGGCGGCAATCTGGTCGAAATGGTAGAATCCCAGCCGGTTGCACAAAGCCTCGAGCTTGGGGCCGACGCCCCAGATCAGCTTCAGGTCATCGGCCTTGCCATCCCGCGCCGCCGCCAGGGCGGCAGGCTTCTGGCCAGCCGCGACAGGCGCAGCCGCCGGAACCGCTGCCTTGGCTTTTGCGGTGGTCGCGGGCGTGATCGGCGTGCCTGCGGCAGTCGCAGCCTTGCCCTTCGGTGCCGGAGCCTTGGCCTCGGGCGTCGCGGCGGGCGTCGCCTCGGGGGCATTGCCATCGGTCTCGGGCTTGCCCGTCGATTTCGCCGGGGCCTCCTGGACGGTCACGCCCGTCTCATCCGCCTTGGCCCGTTTGCCGGGCTTCGGCTCGGCCCCGGGGGCCGCCGCCTTCTTCGCCGCTTCCGGCTTGCCCAGCCAGGGGGTCGAAAGCGGCACTTCCGTCCCGTCGATCCGCTTGATGCTGTCGCCGATATCCACGGCCAGCTGTGCCGACGCGTTGTATTGCTTGCGACCCGACTCGAATTCCTTGAGCGAGGTCAGCCCGGTCAGCGGCTCGGCGGCATAGCGGCCATTCTGCGGTCCCGGCACCGGCACTTCGCCCTTGGTGAAGCGCGCGATCAGCTCGCGCAGCTTGGCCGCCGTCAGATCCTCGTAATAATCCTTGCCGATCTGGGCCATGGGCGCATTGGCGCAGGCGCCCATGCATTCCACCTCTTCCCAGCTGAACTTGCCATCCGCCGACAGCGTATGCGGTGCCGTCGCGATCAGTTCCTTGCAGACCGCGATCAGGTCTTCCGCACCGCAGATCATGCACGAGGTCGTGCCGCAGATCTGGATATGCGCAACCGATCCAACGGGTTGCAGCTGGAACATGAAGTAGAAGGTCGCCACTTCCAGCACGCGGATATAGGCCATGCCCAGCATCTGCGCGACATGCTCGATGGCGGGCCGCGACAGCCAGCCTTCCTGTTCCTGCGCCCGCCACAGAAGCGGGATCACGGCGCTGGCCTGGCGGCCCTCGGGATATTTGGTGATCTGGCCCTTGGCCCAGGCGAGGTTCGCAGGCGTGAAGGCAAAGCTTTCGGGCTGGGTGTGGTAGAGACGGCGCAGCATCAGAAAGCCCTCGAGACGATAAACGGAATGGCCTGCGGGAACAGGCCAACGGCCACCAGAAGGACGGGTAGGCCGATGAAGCTGGCGACGATCACCGATCCACCTCCCCGAACACGATGTCCATCGTGCCGATGATGGCGGACACATCGGCCAGCTGGTGGCCCTTGCAGATGTAATCCATCGCCTGCAGGTGCAGGAAACCCGGCGCGCGGATCTTGGCGCGGTAGGGCTTGTTGCTGCCATCCGCCACCAGATAGACGCCAAACTCGCCCTTGGGCGCCTCGACCGCGGCATAGACCTCGCCCGCGGGGACGTGGAAGCCTTCGGTGTAAAGCTTGAAGTGATGGATCAGCGCTTCCATCGAGGTCTTCATCTCGCCCCGCGGCGGCGGCGTGATCTTGCCGCGCGCCAGGATATCGCCCTTCTCGACCCGCAGCTTGGCCAGCGCCTGCTTGATGATCTTGGTCGACTCGCGCATCTCGGCCATGCGGCAGAGATAACGGTCAAAGCAGTCGCCGTTCTTGCCGACCGGAATCTTGAAGTCGAACTCGTCGTAGCATTCATAGGGCTGGGCGCGCCGCAGATCCCAGGCCAGGCCCGATCCGCGCACCATGACGCCCGAGAAGCCCCAGTCCTGGATGTCTTTCTCGGTCACGATGCCGATATCGGCATTGCGCTGCTTGAAGATGCGGTTCTCGGTCAGAAGCCCGTCGATATCGTCCAGCACCTTGGGGAAATGATCCGCCCAGGCATCGATATCGTCAATCAGCTGCGGCGTCAGATCCTGATGCACGCCGCCGGGCCGGAAATAGGCGGCATGCAGCCGCGCCCCGCAGGCCCGCTCGTAGAAGATCATCAGCTTCTCGCGTTCCTCGAAGCCCCAGAGCGGCGGCGTCAGCGCGCCCACATCCATGGCCTGCGTGGTGACGTTGAGAAGATGGTTCAGAACCCGGCCGATTTCCGAATACAGAACCCGGATCAGGCTGGCCCGGCGCGGCACCTTCACCCCGGTCAGCCGCTCGATCGCCAGGCACCAGGCATGTTCCTGGTTCATCGGCGCGACATAGTCCAGCCGGTCGAAATACGGCAGGTTCTGCAGATAGGTGCGGCTTTCCATCAGCTTCTCGGTGCCGCGATGCAAAAGCCCGATATGCGGATCGCAGCGTTCGACGATCTCGCCATCCAGCTCCAGCACCAGACGCAAGACGCCATGCGCCGCCGGGTGCTGCGGCCCGAAGTTGATGTTGAAATTGCGGATGCGCTGTTCGCTCGTCTCGATATCCATCGAGCCGTCGTCATAGGTGTTGCGCCGGATATCCCCGTCCATCGGTCAGTGCCCTCCTTCGGGACTGGAGGCGTATTGCGCCAAGAACTCGGCCTCGGTCATGGTGGTGGTCGCCCCCGCCAGCGCATAGCTGCCGGGCTTGCAATCGATGAAAAGCTCATGCGTGACCGGATAGCGACCCGGATCGGCAAAGGCCTGCACCGAGGCGAAGGCCATCTTGCCGTCGCGCGACAGCCAGGCCAGCGACGAGCCGCAGCGCGAACAGAAGGCGCGCTCGCCCCAGGGGCTCGACTGGTAGCGGCTCACCGGCGCATCCGCGGCAAACTCAAGGCTGCCCGAGCAATCCGCGACGATGAACATCCCGCCCGAGAATTTGCGGCACATGCTGCAATGGCAGACGCCCGCCGCCGCTTCCGCGACATTCGCGGTGAAGGTCGAGGCGCCGCAGAGGCAGGTTCCGGTCTCCTGCGCCATCACTTCGCCGCCTTCTGATCGCCGGGCAGAATGTATTCCGCCCCTTCCCAGGGCGACATGAAGTCGAACTGGCGGTATTCCTGCACCAGTTTCACCGGCTCATAGACCACGCGCTTCTGCGCCTCGTCATAGCGGACCTCGACATAGCCCGTCGTCGGAAAATCCTTGCGCAGCGGATGGCCGCGGAAGCCGTAATCCGTCAGCAGGCGGCGCAGGTCCGGGTGGCCCGAGAACAGGATGCCGAACATGTCAAAGACTTCGCGCTCAAACCAGTTGGCGCTGGGATGCAGCGCGATGATCGAGGGCACCATCTCATCCTCGCGCACCGCCACCTTCACGCGGATGCGCTGGTTCCGGTACATCGACAGGAAGTGATAGACCATGTCAAAGCGCGCGGCGCGCTCCGGGTGATCGACCGCCGTGATATCGACCAGCGAGGAGAAGCGGCAGGCATTGTCGTCGCGCAGGAACTCGATCAGGTCTTCCAGCTCGGACAGGGCCGTGGTCACGGTCAGCTCGCCGAAGGCGACCTCCGAGGACAGCACCGTATCCGGGCGCTTCAGCGCGATCAGGCCGGCAAGTTCGTTCAGCTGTTCGTTCTGGGCTTCGCTCATGACCTTACCTCACCAAAGTGCCGGTGCGGCGGATCTTCCGCTGCAATTGCAGGATGCCGTACAGCAGCGCCTCGGCCGTGGGCGGACAGCCAGGCACATAGACGTCGATCGGCACCACGCGGTCGCAGCCGCGCACCACCGAATAGCTGTAATGGTAATAGCCGCCGCCATTCGCGCAGGACCCCATCGAGATCACATAGCGCGGCTCAGGCATCTGGTCATAGACCTTGCGCAGCGCCGGGGCCATCTTGTTGGTCAGCGTGCCCGCGACGATCATCAGGTCCGACTGGCGCGGCGAGGCGCGCGGCGCGGTGCCGAAGCGTTCCAGGTCGTAGCGCGGCATCGCGACATGCATCATCTCGACGGCGCAGCAGGCCAGGCCGAAGGTCATCCAATGCAAGGACCCGATCCGTGCCCAGTTGATGATGTCCTCGGTCGAGGTCAGCAGGAAGCCCTTGTCCTGCAATTCGCGGTTCAGGGCCTGGACGGCGACCTCATGGTCGCCACCGGCGTGATTGGCGGAAGTGCTCACTCCCATTCCAGGGCCCCTTTCTTCCATTCATAGGCGAAGCCCACCGTCAGCACGGCCAGGAACACCATCATCGACCAGAAGGCCACCATGCTGATCTCGCCAAAGGCGACCGCCCAGGGGAAGAGGAAGGCCACTTCCAGATCGAAAATGATGAACAGGATCGAGACGAGGTAGAAGCGCACGTCGAACTTCATCCGCGCATCGTCAAAGGCGTTGAACCCGCATTCATAGGCGCTGACCTTTTCGGGGTCGGGATTGCGCACCGCGATCAGTGCGGCGGCAAGGATCAGGACAAGACCCAGGCCCACCGCAATCGCAAGAAGAATGAGGATGGGCAGATACTCTCGGAGAAGCGCGTCCACGAGATGCTCCTTCAGCTGGCGACAGCGAGCTGCGGGCCCGACAAGGCCCGCTATGTACTCTGGTTTCGTTTAGCGCGCGCCCCGGTCGGGGTCAACGCAGCCCGAGGGGTTTTCGCGGCATCGCGGCAAGGGAATTCGCGGCAATCGCGCAGGTTTCCATCCCGCACCTCACGCGCGCGCCATGCACCGCGCCTAGGACGCGGCCCGGACCGGGGCAAAACCGTCGGCGACGCGAGTCGGCGGGCCGGGAATACCGCACCTTGACCGGCGGGCCGCAACCGCATTGCCTTGGCGCATCGAAGTTGAACCGAGATTGCAATGTCCAAGCTTCCCGCCCTGTTTCTGCTCTGCCTGATCCCCCTGCCCGCCCTGGCGCAGCAATGCCCCGTCGACCCCCAGGCCGTCGAGGCCGCCATCGCCCGGCTTGAGCCGCGCTATGGCTTGGTCCTGTCGGATATCAGCTGCGACGCGCCCACCGTTCCGGCGCATGTGCTGATGTGCGATGCCGGTCAAGGCCCGGACCCGCTGATCTGGCGGATGGGGCGGCTGGATGATCTGGCCTGGGTCTATGCCGTCGAAAACGCCACCGGGCAGGAAGTCGACCAGACGAACCCGCCGCGCGACGACGGCTTCCTCGCCGCCCGCGACGCCTGCACCGATGCCGCCTGCCTGTGCCAGGCGCTGATCGGGCATACCAATGACAGTCTCGGCGGCACCTCGCCCTATCCGCAATAGGGAAAATTCCTACCAAAAGGTTAATTCGACCAAGTCAAGCTGTTGAAATCGTTGATTCAGGCACCCTGTCCCCGCGTGGGACAGCGGTCAGTCCGCCAGGGGCGCCGCGACATTTTCCACCGTCTCGGCCTGCCCTACCGCCAGAACCTCGGCCCGGATGATCCGTGCGATCAGCGCCACATCCTCGGGGCTGAAGGTCAGGGGCAGCCGCATATCCACCAGCCCCGCCAAGACCCGGTCCGTCTGCGGGCAGGGTTGCGGCCGGGCATAGGCCCAATGCTCGTAGCGGCTGGTAAAGGCCACCGGCTCGGGCGCGCCGAACCATTTCAGCTCCACCCCCCGCGCGGCGCAGCGCGCGATCAGCGCATTGACCCGCGCCGCTTCCCAATCGGGCAGCAGGAACTGGAAGGACGAGCCCATGTAGCGCTCCTCCTCGGGGCGCGGGATCAGCCGCAGGCCGGGCGTCGCCGCCAGCCCCGCCTCCATCCCGCGATACAGCGCCGCCCAGCGGTCGCGCCGTTCCGCCAGCATCCCGATCTGCGGCCGCAGCACCGCCGCGCGCAGATTGTCCATCCGGCCCGAGACATTCGGCACCTCAAGCCGCAGCCGCCGGAACACCTCTTCCCCCGGCGCGGCGCGGTGGCGGCCGTAAAGCATGTAGGACCCGGACAGCAGGATCATCCGCGCCGCCATCTCGGCATCATCGGTGACCAGCAAGCCGCCCTCGCCCGAATTCATATGCTTGTAGGTCTGGGTCGAATAGCAGCCGATCAGCCCGTGCCGTCCGCTTGGCACGCCGCGCCAGTCCGCCCCCATCGTATGGGCGCAGTCCTCGATCACCGTCACGCCCAGATCGCCGCAAAGCGCCATCAGCCGGTCCATGTCGCAGACATGCCCCCGCATATGCGACAGAAGCAGCAGCCGCGCGCCCGACGCCCTGGCCTTGACCGCCAGATCGTCCAGATCCAGCACCAGATCGTCGGTCACCTCGACCAGCACCGGCTGCCCGCCCGCCGCCGCGATCGCCCCCGGCACCGGCGCCAGCGTGAAGGCGTTGGACAGGACCGGCTCGCCCTGCTTCACCCCGCAGGCGCGCAGGGCGCAGCCCATCGCATAGCCGCCCGACGCCACCGCCAGGCAATAGCGCGCCCCGGTGAAGGCGGCGAATTCCTCTTCCAGAAGCGCCGCCTCGGCAGTCTCGCCCGGCGCGGTGTTGTAGCGGTGCAGCCGCCCATGGCCCATCACCGCCAGAGCCGCCGCAATGCCCGCCTCGGGGATCGGCTCCTGCTGGGTGAAGCTGCCCCGGAACACCTCGGGGGCGAAGGGGTCGCTCATGCCGCGCGCCTTTCGCTGCGGGTCACGAACCAGAACAGCAGGCCAGTCACCGCCACCATGCCCGCCGCCACGAAATAGGCCACATCGGTCGACCGCCAGTCCCGCGCCTCGGCCCAGAAATGCGCGAAGATCATCGCATAGAACAGCGTGCCGAACAGCATGGCCACGTTGGTCACCGCCGAGATGCCACCCTGCAACTCGCCCTGCGCATCCTCAGGCACCCGCTTGGTCAGGATCGAAGTCAGGATCGGATGGACAAAACCCTCCGGCCCATGCAGCAGGATCAGGAGCAAGACGGCCACAAGCCCGCCCGCAAAGCCATAGGCCAGGCAGGCCAGCGCCGAACAGACCAGCCCCAGAAGCGCCGCCCCCTGCGCGCCCAGCTTCTGTTCCGCAGGCCCGGTCAGCAGCGCCTGGCACAGGCTGGTGACGATGCCGAAAGCGGCCAGCGTCAGCCCGACCGTCAGTTCGGACCAGCCGAACTTCGCGATGCCCCAGAAGCTCCAGATCGCCGGATAGACCGAGGTCGAGAAGAAGAAGACCCCCATCACCAGCACCAGGGGCAGCACGCCCGGATAGGTGCTGAACACCTTGAACGCGCCGAAGGGATTGGCCCGCCACCATTCGAAGGCGCGGCGCTTCTCGGCCGGCAGGGATTCGGTCAGGACGAAAATCCCGTACATCAGGTTGACCAGCGACACACCCGCCGCGACATAGAACGGAACGCGCGGCCCCAGACCGCCCAGGATGCCGCCGATCGCCGGGCCGACCACGAAGCCAAGGCCGAAGGCCGCACCCATCATGCCATAGGCGCGCGCCCGGTCATCGGGCGCGGTGACATCGGCGATATAGGCGCTGGCGATGATCCAGCTTGATCCGCAGACCCCCGCAAGGATGCGCCCGACGAACAGCCAGAACAGCGTCGGCGCCCAGGCCGAAAGCAGGAAATCCAGGCCAAGGCCCAGGATCGCCAGAAGCAGCATCGGCCGCCGCCCGTAGCGGTCGGCCAGATTGCCCATCAGCGGCGCGAAGACGAATTGCGCCAGCGAGAAGGAGGCGAACATCCAGCCGCCGATATAGGCCGCGCGGTCGATGCCGACATGGCCCACCGTCTCGATCAGTTCAGGCAGGACCGGCATGATGATGCCAAAGCCCACCATGTCCAGAAACACCGTGATCAGGACAAAAGTCACCGCATGGCGCGAGCGCCCCGCTGGGGCCGGAGAAGCGGAAAGGGGCGCGGGTTCGGCGGTCATGACGGCGCAAGCTATTCCCGGGCGCGCGGGCTGTCAAATCATCGTCTGATGACAGGATTTGTCACGGGTGCGCCCGCGGTCCGCAGGCTATTGCCTTGGCATCGAAACGATATCCCGCCGAAAGACCAGATCATGCGCCTGCCCCCGCTTCTTGCCCTTGCCGCCGTCGCCGCCCTTGGCCTTGGCTTCGGCCTGCCCGCGCCGCAGGTCCCGGCAGGACAGGCGCCGCACCTGGCCGCCGCCAAGCCCGAGGCCGCTGCCCCGCGCGACCTGCGCCCGCTGAAATTCTCGCTGTAAGGAGCCCGCGATGACCCGCTTTCTCGCCACCGCCGCCACTGTCCTTGGCCTCACGATCGCGGCCAGCCTGCCCGCCCGCGCCGATCTGGTGATCGAGGGCCGCGCCGCCCAGGCCCTGCATTGCTCGGCCCTGCTCTATATCGTCTCGGACATGCTCTATGAGGGCGGCTACCTGACCCGCGCCGACCGCGACTGGGCGCAGCGGGGCGCGGTGCAGATGCTGGCCTATGTCCCCGGCAGCGACGACCAGAAGGTCCAGGCCATGAACCAGCGGTTCAACAAGATCTTCCGCAGCCGCAGCCTGCCCCAGCTTCTGAACGAATTCGACAAGACCGCACCCTGGTGCGCCAAGACCTTTCTTTGACCCGCCATTTCAGCAGGACTTTGATCCAAAAGTCATTTGAGCAGCCGGGCCGCCAGCGCGGGCAGATCCGCAAAGCGGTCCAGCAAAGCCTCGGGCCGGAGGCGTGCGATCCCCTCGCCCTCCGGCCCGAAGGTGACCAGCGCACAGGGCACCCCCGCGGCGCGGGCCGTCCTGGCATCGGTCTCGGTGTCGCCGATCAGCATCGAGCGCCGCACGTCGCCGCCGGCCTGCGTCACCGCCGCGACATAGGGCGCGGGGTCGGGCTTGCGGGTCGGCAAGGTGTCGGCCCCGATCATCGCCCCGAACAGGTCGCGCACGCCCAGCCGTTTCAGCAGCTCTTCCGCCAGGGCGGCGGGCTTGTTGGTGCAGATCGACACGGCATGGCCGCTGGCGCGCAGCGCCTCGACCGCCTCGACCGCGCCGGGATAAAGCCTTGTATGGGTGTCGATCCCCTCGGCATAGGCCACCAGAAGGCGCGGATACCAGTCATCGACCTGGCGCTCATCCACGTCACCCTGGCGCGAAAAGCCCAGCCGCAGCATGGCGCGGCCGCCATGAAAGGCGGTCAGGCTGTCGGCCCGCGTCAGCAGATCGCCCGCGCCCATGGCGCGGAAACAGGCATTGGCCGCCGCCAGAAGATCGTCCGACGTGTCCGCCAGCGTGCCATCCAGATCAAAGACCACGCATTTCGCGCCGGATTTCTGCTCTTGCAACATGCCGCAACCCTTGGTGAAACCCGCCCCCTTGGCGAGTGCCTGCCCCCCGCGTAGAACGGGGCCAAAGGAAAAGCCACCCCGGCGCGACCGGGGAAGGAAAAAGAAAGGGGCAGTATGCCGGTTTCGCTGATCATCCTGGCCGCGGGTCAGGGCACGCGGATGAATTCCGAACGCCCGAAGGTTCTGCACAAGCTGGCCGCCGCCCCGCTTCTGCACCACGCCATGGCGGCGGCGCGCGCCCTCGATCCGGCCCGGACCGTGGTCGTCGCGGGCCATGGCGCCGAAGCGGTGGCCAAATCGGCCCGCGCCTTTGACGAAACCGCCGAGATCGTCTTGCAAGACGAACAGCTTGGCACCGGCCATGCCGTCGCCCAGGCCGCGCCACTTCTTGCAGACGCGCCCGGCGAGGCGATCGTCCTTTACGGCGACACGCCCTTCATCCGGGCCGAGACGCTGGAAGCCATGCTCGAGGCGCGGGCGCGCCACGCCGTCGTCGTCCTGGGGTTCGAAGCCCGCGATCCCGGCCGCTATGGCCGCCTGATCCTGGATGGCGACAGCCTGGCGCGCATTGTCGAATACAAGGATGCCTCAGATGCGGAACGCGCCGTAACGCTTTGCAATTCCGGCGTGATCTGCGCCAGTGCCAAGGATCTGTTCGCTCTGGTCGCCAATCTTTCCAATGACAATGCGGCCGGCGAATATTATCTGACCGACATCGTCGCCCTGGCCCGAGCGCGTGGCTTGTCGGCAGGCGTGGTGATCTGCGACGAGGCCGAGACGCTGGGCATCAACACCCGCGCGCAACTGGCCGAGGCGGAAGCCGAATTCCAGCGCCGCGCCCGCGCCGAGGCGCTGGAGAACGGCGTCACCCTGACCGCGCCGGAAACGGTGTTCTTCGCCCTCGACACCTTCATCGGCCGCGATGCGGTGATCGGCCCGAACGTCATCTTCGGCCCCGGCGTCACCATCGAATCCGAAGCCGAGATCAAGGGGTTCTGCCATCTCGAAGGCGCCCATGTCTCGCGCGGGGCCGATGTCGGCCCCTTCGCCCGGCTGCGGCCCGGCGCGGAACTGGCCGAAGACGTCCATGTCGGCAATTTCGTCGAGATCAAGAACGCCATCCTCGACGAGGGCGTGAAGGTCGGCCACCTGACCTATCTGGGCGATGCCCATGTCGGCGAGCATACGAATATCGGCGCGGGCACCGTGACCTGCAACTACGACGGCGTGATGAAGCACCGCACCGTCATCGGCAAACGTGCCTTCATCGGCTCGGACACGATGCTGGTCGCCCCGGTGACGGTGGGCGACGGTGCGCTGACCGGCTCGGGTTCGGTCATCACCGAGGACGTGCCCGCCGAGGCGGTGGCCATCGGCCGCGCCCGGCAGGTCACCAAACCGGGCCTCGCCACCAGACTCATGGATACATTGCGGGCCCTCAAGGCCGCGAAACAGAAGGGATAATCCCCATGTGCGGAATCGTTGGCGTTCTGGGCAATCACGAGGTCGCCCCCCTGCTGGTCGAGGCGCTGAAACGGCTGGAATATCGCGGCTATGACTCGGCGGGCATCGCCACGGTGAATGGCGGCAAGCTGGATCGCCGCCGCGCCGTGGGCAAGCTGGTCAACCTGTCAGACCTTCTTGTGCATGAACCCCTGGCCGGGAAGTCCGGCATCGGCCATACCCGCTGGGCCACCCATGGCGCGGCCACGGTCAAGAACGCCCACCCGCACCGGGCCGGTGGCGTGGCGGTCGTGCATAACGGAATCATCGAGAATTTCCGTGACTTGCGCACCGAACTTGAAGCATCGGGTTATGTGCAGGAATCCGATACCGACACCGAAACCGTGGCCCTTCTGGTCCGCCGCGCGCTGGATGGCGGCGCCACCCCGGTCGAGGCCGCGCGCGACACGCTGAAACGCCTGCATGGCGCCTTCGCCCTGTGCTTCCTGTTCGACGGCCAGGACGACCTGATGATCGCCGCCCGCAAGGGCAGCCCCTTGGCGATCGGCTGGGGCGAGGGCGAGATGTTCGTCGGCTCCGACGCCATCGCGCTGGCGCCGATGACCGACCGCATCACCTATCTGGAAGAAGGCGACTGGGCCGTCGTCACCCGCAAGGGCGCCGAGATCTTCGATGCCCAGGACCGCCGCGCCAACCGCGCCGAAACCCGGGTGCAGCTGGACGCGACCCGGATCGAGAAGGCCGGCTACAAGCATTTCATGGCCAAGGAAATCGCCGAGCAACCCGTCGTCCTGGCCGATGCGCTGAAACACTATGTCGGCGGCGATTCCAGCCTGCGCCTGCCCGAAGCCCTGTCCTTCAAGGGCATCGAGCGGGTCACGCTGGTCGCCTGCGGCACCGCCTCCTATGCCTGCCATGTCGCGAAATACTGGTTCGAACAGATCGCGGGCCTGCCCGCCGAAATCGACGTGGCCTCGGAATTCCGCTACCGCGAGCCGGTCCTGTCGGATCGCGCCATGGCGGTTTTCGTCAGCCAGTCGGGCGAAACTGCCGACACGCTGGCCGCCCTGCGCCATGTGAAGGAGAAAGTCGCGCAGGTCGTGGCGGTGGTGAATGTCCCCACCTCCTCCATCGCGCGCGAGGCCGATCTGGCCCTGCCGATCCTGGCCGGGATCGAGGTCGGCGTCGCCTCGACCAAGGCCTTCACCTGCCAGCTTACCGTCCTTGCGCTGATGGCGCTGAAGGCCGCGCAGGATCGCGGCACCATCACGCCCGATCTGCTGGCGCAGCGGCTTGAAGACCTGCGCGCCCTGCCGGGCCTGATGAACGCCGCCCTGGGCCTGTCGGATGCGGTGGCCAGGGTGGCCAAGGATCTGGCCAAGGCGCAGGACATCCTGTTCCTCGGGCGCGGCCCGATGTTCCCCCTTGCCCTCGAAGGCGCGCTGAAGCTTAAGGAAATCAGCTACATCCACGCCGAAGGTTATGCATCGGGCGAACTGAAGCACGGCCCCATCGCCCTGATCGACGCTCAGGTCCCGGTCATCGTCCTGGCGCCCAAGGATGCGCTTTACGACAAGACCGTCTCGAACATGCAGGAAGTCATGGCCCGCAACGGCAAGGTCCTGCTGCTGTCGGACGCCGCCGGGATCGAGACCGCCGGCAGCGGCACCTGGAAGACCTTGACCCTGCCCGAGGTCGCCCCGGTCTGGGCGCCGATCCTTTACGCCATCCCGGCCCAGCTTGTGGCCTATCACACCGCCATCGCCAAGGGCACCGATGTCGACCAGCCGCGCAATCTGGCGAAATCGGTCACGGTCGAATAGCCCGCTGAACATGATGACGGACAAGCTCCTTCCCGCCCGCCCGACCGACTGCAAGGCCCGACAATGACCCCGCTCGATCAGCTTCTGGCGCTGGAAGATGGCGCGCGCGCCGCCACGGCCGCCGAATACCACAAGGCCCCGCGCCGCTATCTGGGCCTCGCCGTGCCGCAGGTGGAAGAGCTGGTGGCCGCCTGGCGGGCAGATCGCGACATCGCGGGCCGGGTCGCGCTGGCAGCCGAGCTGTGGGACAGCGACATCCATGAGGCCCGCATCGCCGCGGCCAAACTGCTGACCCAGGCGCGGATGCAGCCCGATGACGCGATCTGGGCGCTGTTCCTGTCCTGGGTGCCGCAATTCGACGCCTGGGCCATCGCCGATACCGCCTGCGACGTGGGCAGCCGCCGCCTGCTGGCCGACCCGTCCCGGATCGACACGGTCGAAGGCTGGACCCGGGATGACAACAACTGGGTGCGCCGCGCCGCGCTTGTCGTCACCCTGCCCTGGGCCAAGATGGCCTTTCCGAAAGAGCAGGATCTGGCGATCCGCGCCCGCGTCCTGTCCTGGGCGGCGGGCTATGTGCCGGATCGCGACTGGTTCATCCAGAAATCAGTGGCCTGGTGGCTGCGCGACCTGTCGAAACACGATGCCGCCGCCACCCGCGCCTTCCTGGCCGAACATGGTCCGGCGCTGAAATCCTTTGCCCGCAAGGAAGCCGCGAAACATCTGCGCGACTGACCCGTCCGACGACGCCTTCCCAAGCCGCGCCCGCCGCGCCATTCTGCGCCCGTATCGCGGAGGAATGGCATGGATCTGGGGCTGGCGGACCGGGTGGTCCTTGTGACGGGCGGCGGCGCGGGCATCGGCGGGGCGATCTCGCTGGCACTGGCGCAGGAAGGCGCGGTGCCGGTGATCCTGGCCCGCTCGGCTCCCAAGCCTGAGTTCCTGGCAGAGCTGGCCACCCTGTCGCCCCGCGCGGGCTGGGTGCAGGCCGAACTGTCCCGCGACGAAGACTGCCGCAGGGCGGTTGCGGAAACCCGCACCCGCTGGGGCCGCATCGACGCGCTGGTGAACAATGCCGGCACCAATGACGGCGTCGGGCTTGAGGCCGGTCCTGCCGCCTTCCGCGCCTCGCTCGACCAGAACCTGCTGCATTACTACACGCTGGTTCACCTTTGCCTGGATGATCTCAAGGCGGCCAAGGGTGCCATAGTGAACATTTCCTCCAAAACCGCCCTGACCGGGCAGGGCAACACTTCGGCCTATGTCGCGGCCAAGGCGGCGCAACTGGGCCTGACGCGGGAATGGGCGGCGGCGCTGGCGCCCGACGGGGTGCGGGTCAATGCGGTGATTCCGGCCGAGGTGATGACGCCGATGTATGCTCATTGGCTGGAAAGTTTCCCCGATCCCGGGGCGCAATTGTCAAAGATCACGGCCCGCATCCCGCTGGGCCGCCGCATGACCCTGGCCGAGGAAATCGCCGCCACAGTGGTCTTCCTCCTGTCCGACCGTGCGGGCCATACGACCGGGCAATGGCTGTTCGTCGATGGCGGCTATGTCCATCTCGACCGCTCGCTGTAGGCCGGGGGGCACCCCGGCTCGCGCGGTGCCTCAGCCCTTGCGGATCGGGTCGGCCAGAAGCCGCAGCCCGTTCAGCACCACCAGAAGCGTCCCGCCCTCATGCCCGATGACCGCCAGCGGCAAAGGCAGCTCGAAAAACGCCCCGCCGACGACCAGCACCACCATCGCCCCAAGGGCAAAGACCAGGTTCTGCCGGATCACCCGCGCCGCCCGCTGCGCCAGCCGCCTTGCATCGGCCAGTTGCGCCATATCCTCGGCCATCAGCGCCACATCCGCCGCCTGCAGC
>Ga0209369_1000835_pt1 | contig 23337 bp, 20 predicted proteins | sample EBPBio142010_DNA_FD_185865 | JGI IMG/M metagenome (GOLD analysis project Ga0209369, IMG submission 185865) | Wastewater treatment Type I Accumulibacter community from EBPR Bioreactor in Madison, WI, USA - Reactor 1_10/4/2010_ DNA (SPAdes)... | ecosystem: Engineered > Bioreactor > EBPR >... | reverse complement strand
GACGGCAGACTGTTCGTGCCCGGCACGGTCGGGGCGCTTTGCGGCATGTTTTTCGGGCTTGGCGGCGCGATCGGACTCTATTCGATGGTTGGTGAACGCCTGCGCGATGGCCTGCATCTGGATACTCAGCAGATTGGCCTTGTTTATGTCGGCTTCGGCATGCTCTCGGTTGCCGGAAACGCCCTGGCGCCAGCGGCGATACGGCGGATCGGCGGCGGCAGATCTGCGATGCGGCTGGCCATGGCGATTGTCCTTGCTTGTCTTGCGGTCGTGTTTGCGCTTCCCGATCCCGCCCTGCTTGCCGTCTTGCTGGCTCTGGGAGTGTGGGCCGTCGTTGGAGGGATCGGTGCGCCGGGGCTGGAAGCACATATTGCCAGCCTGTCGGACACGCATCGGGGTGTTCTGCTGGCGCTAAGCACGAGCGCGGCAAACCTGGGCGTGGCCTTGTCTGCCGCGCTGGCCGGAGAGGCCTATCTTCGCGGCACGCTGTGGGTTGCCGGGCTGGGAGTCATATTGCTGTCGATTTCCGTCATGGCACTCGCCAGGCCGAGAAGCCGGTGTTCTGCCTCCGGGAACGTCGCTTGATTCCAGTTCACGAAGCGGCCCTATTGCCAATCAGAACGCCCCGAAGGCGCGCCCACGATGTGGACACCGGCCGCAGGCTTGGCCGGGAACACCTGCGCCAAGAAGCTGTCTGAAAGACCGGGAGTGGGATCTGATCGCTTCAATGGCGCCGGCTGCGGCGAAGACGGCGGTCCGCGTCGGAGGCTGATGCACGGCATCAGGACTGCGACCTTTCCTGTCATGCGCGGCGGGGTTCTGATGCAGGACCGAAGGCGCTGCGGGCGGGAGGCCCCCGCCGGGCGACGCGGGCGGCAAGACGATCAGGGGGCGCCGGTGCCACTCCCCCATCTGGCGGTCTTCTGGACTGTGACTGCATTCCTCTGCGCGGCGGCCGTCATGATCCTTGCCAGGCGCAGTGCACGCATAGCAGGAACGGCTTCGGAACGGACACTTAGAGCCAGGCCGAAAGGTCGCAGCCGATCAGGGTTTCAGTGCGGCGGATGTCGTCGCGGTAAAGCGCACGCAGATAGGCCATGTCCTCGGGGTCGGGCGGCGCCAGCGCGCTGTCCGAGCGGAAATAGCCGATCTCCTCGGCCTGCGGCAGCCGCGCGGGCAGGCTACAGCCCAGAAAACCGCACAGATCGGCAAGCGTCCGGTCGGGCGTGGCGGCCAGATCCTCGTTCAGCAGGACATGCATCTGGCCTTGCGGAAAGCGCCGCAGCATCTCGTCGATCTGGGCGGCATAGAAGCCGCGCTCGACATAGCTGAAATTGCGGAGATTGCCCGAGACGCGCGCCCGCCCCTCGCGGATGGCGCGGGAAAAGGGTTGATCGTCGGCCCCGCGCGTGACCTGCATCCGCCAGTGCGAATGGGCCCGCGCCACAGGATCGCGCAGGATGGCGACCAGCCGCATGTCGGGGTTGTAGGCGCGGATGCGGTCGAGGCATTCCGGCCGGAACATGTAATAGGGCGTCGCCTCGCCGCAGATCTGCCCCGGCGCGGCATGGGCGAAGGCGGCCTCGTAGGCGGCATAGTCGGGGCTTGCCCAATCCACCCCGGTCTCGTCATCGAAGAAATGCAGCTCTTTGCGCTGCGGCAGGCAAAGACCCGGGCTGTGGCGGAGATGCGCATCAAGCGCGGTCGTGCCGCCCTTTTGCGCACCGACGATCAGGAAGGCGACCCGGGGCAAGCGCGGATCAGACATAGCCGAAGGTGCGCAGACCCGGCAGGGCCGCCGCCTGCACCGCGGCGGCAAGATCGGGCGGCAAGGCGGTGTGACGCGGCGGCACGGGCGCGCCGGGCGGCATGTCGGCGCAGGCCGCGGCGAATTGCGGCAGATCAAGGGACCGGAACAGTGCCGCCGCGCAGCCGGCCGGATCGCGCGCCACATCTTCGTAGCGCAGCCGCAGATAGCGCGGGCCGAGTCGGCCTTCCGCGAAGCTGGCCACGGCCAGATTGCTGTCAGACCAGAATTGCGCCCTGGCGACCGGGCTGTCCTCGCCCTCGGGGCGGTGCAGGCGATACTGGCGCTGGTTGGTCGACAGCGCCATATCGCGGCCATCGCGGACGACATGGATCACCCGCAGCGCCGGACAAAGCCGCAGGGACAGCGGCAGAAGGAACATCGAGCGGGGGTTCTTCCAGCCCCAGACAGCGCCTTCGGGACGGCCGGTCAGATGGCGAGACAGGGCCTCGCGCCAAAGCGCGAGCGCCCGGGGCGGCAGCTCGGTCCCGGGGGAGCCGGTCAGCGCCGCCTCGCCGGCGCGGGCAAGAAGGCCGATCGTATCGACAAGATCGAGCGAATCCTCGGCGCCGTTGCGGTTGTCCCCCAGAAACACCCCGGCGCGCCGGAGGATCTGGCCCAGGATGCGTGTTCCCGATCCGCCCGAGCCGCAGACACAGATCACGGGTATGCCAAACGGGTCGGGCGGGGCAAAGAACGGTTCGGCAAGGTCGGACATGACCGACAGTTTTTCTGCGTCGCGGCGGAAGGTCAAGGGGCGGCCCGTCACATGCGGCAGAGACGGCGGTTCATCCCTTCATCTCCTGCAGCGTATTGCCGCCATCGACCACAAGGGTGGTCCCGGTCACATAGCTTGCCTCTTGCGAGGCGAGGAACAGGGCGCAGGCGGCCACTTCCTCGGGCGTGCCGGGGCGGCCTGCCGGGGTTTTCGCCCCGGCGCGGATCTCTTGCGGGCTGGAACTGGCCGTGGCGATCCAGCCGGGCAGGATGGCGTTGCAGGTGATGCCGCGCCGCCCGTATTCCAGCGCGATGGCGCGGGTCATGCCAGTGACACCCGCCTTGGCCGTCGCATAGGCCGAACTGCCGTCGATGGCGACCATCGGGCCGGTGACGGAAGAGATGTTGACGATGCGGCCATAGCCGCGCTCTGCCATGGCCGGCAGGGCGGCACGGCAGCAATGGAAGGTCGTGTTGATGTTCAGGGCCATGTGATGCGCCCAGGCTTGATCGGACCAGCCGGCAAGCGGCTGGCGCCCGACCCGCTTGCCGGTCTGCACCATGCCGGCATTGTTCACCAGCAGCTCGACCGGGCCAAGCCGCGCCGCGACTTCGGCGAACAGGGCCGCCACCTGCGCGGGGTCGGTGAGGTCGGCCACATGGCCCATGCAGCCCAGCGCGGCGGCGCGATCCTGGACATGCGGGCCGGTGGCGGTGACGCAGACGCGGGCCCCTGCGGCGTGCAGGGCGCGGGCGATGGCATAGCCGATTCCCCCCTCGGACCCTGCGCCGGTCACCAGCGCGACCCGATCCTCAACTCCGGCCATGCGGCCCCCCTTCCCCGCCCTGCGCGGCAGATGTTGCGAAAGGTCAATTCGGCGCCAGTATGTCGCCGAATCCAGCCTTCAGATATTGCAATTTCATGGTCGCGCAGATTTGCGCGGGCCGGATTAGCCCGGCCTTTCCCTTGGACAGGGGAATGCGTATAGGAAAGCGCCCCCGGGGGCCTGCCTGAGTCTGGCCGGCCTGAGTCGGGGTCTTCGCCCGATCTCGCCCGCCGCAAAGGACCGTGCTGCCCATGTCCATTCTCTCCGGCCTCTTCTCTTCCGATATGGCCATCGACCTCGGCACGGCGAACACGCTGGTCTATATCCGCGGCAAGGGCATTGTGCTGAACGAGCCTTCGGTGGTGGCCTATCACGTCAAGGACGGCAAGAAGGTGGTGCTGGCCGTGGGCGAGGATGCCAAGCTGATGCTGGGCCGCACGCCCGGCAGCATCGAGGCCATCCGGCCGATGCGCGACGGCGTGATCGCCGATTTCGACAGCGCCGAACAGATGATCAAGCATTTCATCCGCAAGGTGCAGAACCGGCGGGTCTTCGGGAACCTCAAGGTCATCGTCTGCGTGCCGCATGGCGCGACCCCGGTGGAAAAGCGCGCGATCCGCAATTCGGTCTTGCAGGCGGGCGCGCGGCGGGCGGGGCTGATCGCCGAGCCCATCGCGGCGGCCATCGGCGCGGGGATGCCGATCACCGAACCGACTGGCAGCATGGTGGTGGATATCGGCGGCGGCACCACGGAAGTGGCGGTCCTGTCGCTGGGCGACATCGTCTATGCCCGCTCGGTCCGTGTCGGCGGCGACCGGATGGACGATTCGATCATCAGCTACCTGCGCCGCCATCAGAACCTTCTGATCGGGGAATCGACGGCCGAGCGGATCAAGACCTCGATCGGCACGGCGCGGATGCCCGATGACGGGCGCGGGGCGAGCATGCAGATCCGCGGCCGCGACCTGTTGAACGGCGTGCCGAAGGAAACCGAGATCAACCAGGCCCAGGTGGCCGAAGCGCTGGCCGAGCCGGTGCAGCAGATCTGCGATGCGGTGATGCAGGCGCTGGAGGCGACCCCGCCCGATCTGGCCGCCGATATCGTCGATCGCGGCGTGATGCTGACCGGGGGCGGGGCGCTGTTGGGCGATCTGGACCTGGCGCTGCGCGAACAGACCGGCCTGTCGATCTCGGTCGCCAACGAGTCACTGAATTGTGTTGCCCTGGGCACCGGCAAGGCGCTGGAATACGAGAAACAGCTGCGGCATGTGATCGATTACGACAGCTGAGGAGCCGGGCCCTGCCCGTTTCCGGCTGACAGCCCAGAGAGGCGCCCTTGTCCAAGACCCGCATCGGACCGGATGACTATGCGCGCCCCCTGCGCCGCCTGCTGGTGGGGGGATGTGTGGTGCTGCTTCTGGCGCTTTTCCTGGTCTGGCGGATCGACAGCCCGCGGGTGGAGCGGTTCCGCGCGGCGCTGGTCGATGCGCTGGTGCCGAACCTGGAATGGGCGCTGGTGCCGGTGGCCAAGGTCGCCGACATGGTGGACGATTTCCAAAGCTACACGCGGATTTACGAGCAGAACCAAGAGCTGAAGCGCGAGCTTCAGAAGATGAAGGCCTGGAAGGAAGCGGCCGAGCAGCTGGAGCAGAAGAATGCCCGGCTTCTGGACCTGAACCATGTCCGGCTGGACCCCAAGCTAACACATATCACCGGGGTGGTGATGGCCGACAGCGGCAGCCCGTTCCGGCAATCGGTGCTGTTGAACGTGGGCGCGCGCGACGGGATTCGCGATGGCTGGGCGACGATGGACGGGATCGGGTTCGTCGGCCGCATCTCGGGCCTGGGCGAGCGCACCTCGCGCGTGATCCTGGTGACCGATTCGAACAGCCGCATCCCGGTGACGGTGCAGCCCTCGGGGCAGAGGGCGCTGCTGTCGGGCGACAACTCGCCTTTGCCGCTGCTGGATTTCATCGAGGATGCCGATGAGGTGCGACCGGGCGACCGGGTGGTGACCTCGGGCGATGGCGAGGTTCTGCCGGCGGGCCTGCTGGTGGGCCAGGTGGTCCGTGGCACTGACAACCGGCTGCGCGTGGCGCTGTCGGCCGATTATCAGCGGCTGGAATTTCTGCGCGTGCTGCGCAGCCATGACATCGAGCCGATCACCGACCCGGGCGGGCTGATCGCGCCGCCGCTGCTGCCTTCCGACCCGGCGCCGGTGGTGGATGGCGAGGGCGATGCGGCGGCCCCGCCGGTGCAGGGCGGCGGCGATGTGGGCGAGACCGGATCGGGCGATGCCGAGGGCGGGGCCTCGGGCAGCGGGTCACGGCCATGACCCGGCTGTTCCAGACCGATCCCTGGGGCTATCGCGGGCTGTTCCTGGTGCTGGCGCTGCTGTTGCTGTTCCTGCGGCTTCTGCCGCTGGGCAATGCGGCCGGCGCCCTGCCCGGCCCCGACCTGATGCTGTGCCTGACGCTGGCCTGGGTGATGCGGCGGCCCGATTTCCTGCCGGTCTGGATGCTGGTCGCGGTGTTTCTGGCCGAAGACCTGATCCTGATGCGCCCGCCCGGCCTGTGGACGGCCCTGGTGGTGGTGGCGACCGAGTTCCTGCGCGCCCGCACCGCGCTGACGCGCGAGCTGAATTTCCTGGTCGAATGGCTTTTGGCCTCGGGGCTGATGCTGGCGATGCTGCTGGTCTATCGCACCGTCTTCCTGGTCACCCTGCTGCCGCAGCCGCCCTTTGGCTTTGCCGCCGTTCAGGTCGCCTGGTCGGCGCTGGCCTATCCGGTGGTCGTCGGCCTGTCGCGGCTGGCCTTCGACCTGCGCAAGCCCGCCACGGGCGAAATCGACGATCAGGGGAGGCGCCTCTAGATGCGGAATATCCCATGAGACGCACCCAGAAGGATACTGAGAAAAGCGCCCGCACCATCACCAGGCGCGGGCTGATGCTGGGCGGCGCGATGACCGCCATGGTGACCGCGCTTGGCGTTCGGATGCGCTATCTCCAGATCGACCAGGCCGAGGAATTCAAGCTTCTGGCCGAGGAGAACCGCGTCAACATCCGCCTGATCCCGCCGGTGCGCGGCATGATCTATGACCGCAACGGCAAGATCCTGGCCCAGAACGAGCAGAATTACCGCATCTCGATCACGCGCGAGGATGCGGGCGATGTCGATACGGTGATGCGGCGGCTGGCGGCGCTGATCCCGATGACGGCCGAAGAGCTGGAGCAGACGGTTTCCGACGTCAAGAAACACTCGGCCTTCGTGCCGGTGGTGGTGAAGGACCGGCTGAGCTGGGACGAGTTCTCCAAGGTTGCGATCAACGCGCCCGCCTTGCCCGGCGTGGTGCCCGAAGTGGGCCTGTCGCGGCTTTACCCGCGCGATTTCGATTTCGCCCATGTGGTGGGCTATGTCGGCCCGGTCGCCGACAAGGATCTTGAAGGGCTGGAAGATCCCGACCCGGTGCTGCGCCTGCCCAAGTTCCAGATCGGCAAGATCGGCGCCGAACGATGGCTGGAGCCGATGCTGCGCGGCACGGCCGGCACCAAGAAGATCGAGGTCAACCATGTCGGCCGCGTGATGCGCGAGCTGGAGCGCAAGGAAGGCCAGAAGGGTTCCGACATCCTTCTGACCATCGATGCCGACCTGCAAAACTTTACACAGGCAAGATTGGGCGAGGAAAGCGCCGCCGTGGTGGTGATGGATGTCACCAATGGCGATGTGCTGGCCTGCGTCTCTTCGCCCAGCTTCGACCCCAATCTTTTCGTGCGCGGCATCAGCCATGCCGACTATTCTGCCCTGACCGAGCATGATCACCGCCCGCTGGCCAATAAATCGGTCTCGGGGGCCTATCCGCCGGGATCGACCTTCAAGATGGTCACGGCGCTGGCCGCGCTGCATACCGGCGCGATCGGCGTGGGCCATTCGGTGCGCTGCCCCGGCTATCTGGAATATGGCGGCCGCAAGTTCCATTGCTGGCGGCGCGGCGGCCATGGCGCGGTCGGGCTGACGCGGTCTTTCGAGCAAAGCTGCGACGTGTTCTATTACGATGTCGCGCAGAAAGTTGGCATCGACAAGATTTCCGAGATGGGCCGGATGCTGGGCCTGGGCCTGCGCCATGACCTGCCGATGTCGGCGATCACCGAAGGCATCATGCCGACCAAGGCCTGGAAGCAGGAGCGTTACAAGCAGGACTGGCGGATCGGCGACACGATCAACGCCTCGATCGGCCAGGGCTATGTGCTGGCCTCGCCGCTGCAACTGGCGGTGATGACCGCCCGCATCGCCAGCGGGCGCGCGGTCGAGCCGCGGCTGGTGCATGTGGTCGATGGCAAGGAACTGCCCGTGGCGGATGCGCCCGTGCTGGACATCGCGCCGGAATTCCTGAACGCCGTGCGCAAGGGCATGCATGATGTGGTGAACGGCGCCCAGGGCACGGCGAAAGGCAGCCGGGTCGTCGAGCCGACCATGGTCTTCGCGGGCAAGACCGGCACCAGCCAGGTGCGCAACATCACCGCCGCCGAACGGGCGCGCGGCGTGGTGTCGAATGACCAGTTGCCCTGGAATCGCCGCGACCATGCGCTGTTCGTGGGCTACGCGCCCTATGACAATCCGCGCTATGCAGTTTCGGTGGTGGTGGAACATGGTTCAGGCGGATCGACCACTGCCGCGCCGATCGCCCGCGACGTGATCCTGGCCGCCTTGAACAAGGGGATTCCGCCCCTGGACGCCTATCCCGCCTCGCAGCGCGGCCGGATCGAGACCATGCTCAAGGAACTGCCGCTGCGCGACCCGGCGACCGGCATCGCCCCCACGCCGGAAAGGGCCTGACGCCATGGCCTATCTGGAGAACCGGCTCAAGCATGTGCCGACCGGGCTGCGCAAGGTCCTGTATATCAACTGGCCGTTGGTCGTGCTGGTCACCGCCGTCTCGCTGATCGGCATCTTGATGCTTTATTCCATCGCGGGCGGCGATTTCGACGTCTGGGCGCGGCGGCAGGCGCAGGTCTTCATCGTCGGCATGGTGCTGATGTTCGTGGTGGCTTTCGTGCCGATCTGGGTCTGGCGGTCGATGGCGGGGGCGGCCTATGTCGTTTCCTTCGCGCTTCTGGTCTTTGTCGAGTTCATGGGCCGGATCGGCATGGGGGCGCAAAGGTGGATCGAGCTGGGGCCGATCAACCTGCAACCCTCGGAAATGATGAAATTCGCCCTCGTGATGCTGCTGGCCGCCTATTACGACTGGCTGGATCTGAAAAAGGTCTCGCGGCCGTTCTGGGTGCTGGTGCCGGTGCTGTTGACGGTGGCGCCGACCGTGCTGGTGCTGATGCAGCCGAACCTTGGCACTTCGGTCATGCTGCTGGCGGCAGGGGCGACGGTGATGTTCGTGGGCGGCGTGTCGCTGTGGTATTTCGGCGCGGTGATCGCGGTCGTGGTCGGTGCGGTCGCCTCGGTCTTCCTGTCGCGCGGCACGCCCTGGCAATTGCTGCATGACTATCAGTATCGCCGGATCGACACGTTCCTTGACCCGTCCGCCGATCCTTTGGGGGCGGGTTACAACATCATCCAGGCCAAGATCGCGCTGGGATCGGGCGGGTGGAGCGGCAAGGGCTTCATGCAGGGCACGCAGTCGCGGCTGAACTTCCTGCCGGAAAAGCATACCGACTTCATCTTCACCACCCTGGCCGAGGAATTCGGCTTCGTCGGCGCCTTCTCGCTGCTGGCGATCTATGCGCTGATCATCGGCTTCTGCCTTTACGCCGCCCTGCAGAACAAGGATCGTTTCTCCTCGCTTCTGATCATCGGGGTGGCGGCGAATTTCTTCTTCTACATCGCGGTGAACCTGTCGATGGTGATGGGCATGGCCCCGGTCGTGGGCGTGCCGCTGCCGCTTCTGTCCTATGGCGGTTCGGCGATGCTGGTGATCCTTGTCGGCTTCGGCCTGGTGCAAAGCGCCTATGTCCACCGCCCGCGCTAGGACGGATTCTGTCTTGTCTTTCTTTGGCTTGCCACTTCATCTTGGCGTGAATTGCTCCGGGGCTCCGGGGGCGGTGCCCCAGGGGGCTGCCGCAGGCCCCGCCCCTCTGCCCTGAAAGGCCCTGCCCATGCCCAATCTCCTGTTCGCCTCGCCCGCCAATTGGGAGGAATATCGCGACGTGCTGCCCGGCGCGCTGAAGGCCGCGGGGATCGGGGCGCAGATCTTTACACTGGAAAATCCGCCGGAGCCGGATCAGGTCGATTACCTGATCTACGCCCCCTCCTCGCCCCTGCAGGATTTCACCCCCTTCACCCGGGCCAAGGCGGTGCTGTCGCTTTGGGCCGGGGTCGAGCGGATCGTGGGGAATGCGACGCTGACGCAGCCGCTGTGCCGGATGGTCGACCCCTGGCTGACCGAAGGGATGGTGGAATGGGTGGTCGGCCATACGCTGCGCCACCACCTGGGGATGGACCGGCATATTGTCAATCCGGGCCATGTCTGGGACCCGACCTGCCCGCCGCTGGCGCGCGACCGGCGGGTGGCGGTGCTGGGTCTGGGCGCCCTGGGCCTGGCCTGCGCCCGCGCCTTGCAGGGGTTGAACTTTGCGGTGTCAGGATGGAGCCGGACCGCGAAGGACATTCCCGGCCTGCCCACCTCCCATGGTGCCGATGGCCTGCGCGCCACGCTGGCGGCGGCGGAGATCGTGGTCTTGCTGCTGCCCAGGACGCCCGAGACCGAGAACACGCTGGATGCCGCGGCGCTGGCCGCCATGCCGAAAGGCGCGGTGATCCTGAACCCGGGCCGCGGCGCGCTGATCGACGATGCGGCGCTTCTGGCCGCGCTGGATGCCGGACAGATCGGCCATGCGACGCTGGACGTGTTCCGCGTCGAACCCCTGCCCAAGGACCACCCGTTCTGGTCGCATCCGGGCGTGACGGTCACCCCGCATATCGCCGCCGATACGCGGCCCGCCTCGGCGGCGCGGGTGCTGGTGGAAAACATCCGGCGCGGCGAGGCGGGCGAGCCCTTGCTGAACCTTGTCGATCGCGCCCGGGGCTATTGACCGGGCCGGGGGCAATTCCGCACTAGAGCTTGCCGACCTTGGGGGCGCGGAACACCTTGGTGCGGGCGAACATATCCTCCAGCCGGTTCAGCCGGTCCTGCACCGCATCGGGCAGACGGCCCTGGACCTGGGCCAGAAGCGCCTCGACCACGACCAGGATCGCGGCGGTGGAATCCCAGGCGGCCGGAACCTCGATCTGGCAGGCCAGGGTGTGCCGGGCATGGGCCACGGCGGGCGACAGCCAGCGGTCGGTGATCAGCACCACCTCGGCCCCCTGCGCCGCCGCCAGTTCGGCAAACTGCCCGGCATTGCCCTCATAGCGGCGGATGTCGAAGATCACCGCCACGTCGCCCGCGCGCAGGTCGAGCAGCGCCTGCTGCCAGTCGGTCAGATGATCGGCCAGGAAGGACACGTCGGGCCGGATCACCCGCAGAAGCGTGGCCATGTAATCGGCATGGGCATGGGTCAGCCGCCCGCCCATCACCACCACCCGCCGGTTCATGTCGGACAAGAGCTCGGCCGCCCCCAGGAAATCGGCGGGGCGGATCTGGGCCAGCGTCGCGTCGATATTGGCGACGACCTGCGCGGCGAAACCCTGCAAGGGATGGGCGGGCGCGCCTTCGGTCAGCGACAGGGGCGCGACCAGAAGATGCTCGACCTCGCGCCGCAGGGCCTGCTGGTAATCGGAATAGCCCTTGAAGCCCAGTTTCTGCACCAGCCGCACCACCGTGGGCGATGACACATCCGCCGCCCGCGCCAGCGTGGTGATGGACCCCAGCGCCGACATCGGGAAATGCGACAGGATATGGGTCGCGGCCTGACGCTCGGCCCGTGTCAGATCGGCCAGCGCCGCGCGCATCCTGTCTTCAATCCGGCCCGGTTCAGCCATTTCGCCCCCAAATGTCGAAAGAAACGATTGTAACAGAGATTCGCACGCCGGAATATTCTTGACAGAAATCGCGCGGGCGGGAACCCTTGATCAAAACGGGGGAGATGACTCGCAGATGAATTTGGGGGCAACCACGCCGGATGCGGCGCGGGCCGCGGCCTGTCCGCGCCCAATGGGGCGCTGACCGATGCCGCGCAGCGCGATCGTTTTCGTGCGCCTGATCGAGGCGCTGAATTACCGCATCGGCCGGATGGCGATGTATCTTCTTTTCGTTCTGGCCGGCGTCTTGCTGTGGTCGATCATTGCCAAGGCCTTTGGCCGCCCGCCGCTTTGGACGCAGGAAATGGCGCAATTCGCCATGGTGTCCTATTTCGTGCTGGGCGGGGCCTATTCACTGCAACTGGGCGCGAATGTGCGGATGGATCTGCTTTACGGCCGCTGGTCGCCGCGGCGACAAGCGGCGGTGGATGCGGTCACGGTCTTCGCGATGATCTTCTTCCTGGGCGTCGTTCTGTATGGCGGCATCGACAGCACGATCTATGCCTTTGAAATCGGCGAAAGATCCCGCACAGTCTGGCGGCCCTACATGGCCCCGATCAAGATGATCATCTGCCTTGGGGTCTTTCTGATGATCCTGCAATCCCTGGCCTTCCTGATCCGCGACATTGCGCGGCTGCGCGGGGAAGAGATCTGATGCCGAACGAATATATCGCCCTCGTGATGTTTGGCGGCATGGTGATCATGCTGCTGACCGGCCAGCGGGTCTTTGCCGTCATCGGCTGTGTCGGCGCGATTGCGGCACTGGCGCTTTGGGGCACCGGCGGCTCTGCCATTCCCTTTACCAGCGGCATCAAGCTGATGAACTGGTATCCGATGCTGACCCTGCCGATGTTCGTCTGGATGGGCTATGTCATGTCGGAAACCCGCATGGCGGACGACCTGTACAAGATGTTCCATGTCTGGTTCGGCGCCATTCCGGGCGGCCTGGCCATCGGCACGATCTTCCTGATGGTGCTGATCTCGGCGATGAACGGGCTGTCGGTGGCGGGTCTGGCCATCGGCGCCACCATCGCCCTGCCCGAGATGCTGAAACGCGGCTATGACAAGGTGATGATCACCGGGGTGATCCAGGGCGGGTCGAGCCTTGGCATCCTGATCCCACCTTCTGTCGTGCTGGTGCTGTATGCGATGATCGCGCGCCAGCCGGTCGGGCAATTGTGGCTGGCCGGGGTCCTGCCGGGCCTGCTGATGGCCGGCGTCTTCCTGATCTACATCGTCATCCGCTGCGCCCGGAACCCGGCCCTTGGCCCGCCGCTCAGCGCCGAGGAACGCGCGGCAAGCCAGGGCGAGAAATACCGGCTCCTGCGCGCGGGCATCCTGCCCTTCGCCATCTTCGCGGCGATGATGGGGCCGTTCCTCTATGGCTGGGCCAGCCTGGTCGAAGCCTCGGTGATCGGCGCCAGCATCGCGACGCTGGTGGCGCTGGTGCGCGGGCGGATGACGCGCAAGGTGTTCGAGACCTGCATGGTGCAGACGCTGGGCGTGAGCTGCATGTTCATGTGGATCATCCTCGCCGCCCTGGCCTTTGGCGCGGTCTTCGACGGCTTGGGCGCGGTCAAGGCGATCGAGACGCTGTTCCTGCAGGATATGGGCCTGTCGCCCTGGACGATCCTGATCCTGATGCAGGTCTCGTTCCTGGTCATGGGCATGTTCCTGGATGACACCGCCATGCTGGTGATCGTGGCGCCGCTTTATGTGCCGCTGGTCGCCAAGCTGGATCTGGGCATGGCGCCGCAGGATGTGCTGATCTGGTATGGCGTCTTGTACACCATCACCTGCCAGATCGCCTATATCACCCCGCCCTTCGGCTATAACCTGTTCCTGATGCGGGCCATGGCACCGGATCATGTGTCGCTGGCGGACATCTACCGCTCGATCGTGCCGATCGTCGCGCTGATGCTTCTGACGCTGGTGATCGTGATGATGTTCCCGGGCATCGCGCTCTGGCTGCCGCATCTGGTCTATGGCGCGCCCTGAGGCGCGCGCCCCGGACCCGACCCAAGACTGCAAGGCGGGCGCAGACCCGCGCGACCAAGACGACCAACTCAACGGAGGTTACAATGACGACGACCAGACGGAAATTCCTCAGCACCGGCGCGCTTGCCGGGGCCGCCGCCCTTGCCGCCCCCGCCGTTCAGGCGCAATCGGCGCCGATCAAGTGGCGGATGCAGACCTATGCCGGGGCCGCGCTTGGCGAACATGTGGTGAAACCCGCCATCGACGCCTTCAACAAGATCGCGGCCGGCCAGATGGAGATCGAGCTTTACTACGCCGACCAGCTTGTGCCGACCTCGGAACTGTTCCGCGCCATGCAGTCGGGCACGATCGACGCAGTGCAATCGGATGACGATTCGATGCAGTCGCCCACCGAAGTCACGGTGTTCGGCGGGTATTTCCCGCTGGCGCTGCGTTACTCGCTGGACGTGCCGGTTCTGTTCAACCAGTACGGGCTGGATCAGATCTGGAAGGATGAATATGCCAAGGTGGGCGTGCAGCACATCTCGGCCGGGTCCTGGGACCCCTGCCATTTCGCCACCAAGGACCCGATCAACAGCCTGAAGGATCTGGAAGGCAAGCGCGTCTTCACCTTCCCGACGGCCGGCCGCTTCCTGGCGCAATTCGGCGTGGTGCCGGTGCAGCTGCCCTGGGAAGACATCCAGGTCGCGCTTCAGACGGGCGAGCTGGACGGGATCGCCTGGTCGGGCATCACCGAGGATTACACGGTGGGCTGGGCCGATGTGACCAAATACTTCCTGACCAACAACATCTCGGGTGCCTGGATCGGCCATTTCTTCGCCAATCAGGCGCGCTGGAACGAAGTGCCCGAACATCTGCAGGCGCTGATGAAGGTCTGCTTCGAGCAGTCGCACTACTACCGCCAGTGGTGGTATTGGGGCGGCGAGGCCGATCTGCGGGTCAACGGGCCGAAGCTTCAGCTGACCTCGATCCCCGACGCGGAATGGGCGACCGTGGAACAGGCCGCCGCCACCTTCTGGGACGAGATCGCGGCGGAATCCGAGGTCAAGGCCAAGGTCGTCGAGGTCATCAAGAAGTACAATGACGTGATGAGCAAGGCCGGGCGGCCCTACCGCTACGGCTGATCCCGCCAGGGCGGGCCGCGGCGTCCTGCGCCCCGGCCCGCCCCCCGGGACCCTGAAAGGCAAGAAGATGACCCCTTCCGTCGCGGCGGATTGCTGGCCCAGAAAACCCGAATTCGGAGGGGCCGGGGCGCTTGCGTGCCCCCTGCCCTGCCGCGCCCCCTTGGGGCGCTGTCCGAAACCGTTGAATTTATGAGGCCATGATGCCCGGAACCCTGACCCTTGACGCCCTGAAGAAGCTTGTCGCCTCGGGCGAGATCGACACTGTCCTTGTGGCTGCCCCCGATATGCAGGGCCGCCTGATGGGCAAGCGTTTCCACGCCGCCTTCTTCGTGAATGGCGGCTATGAGGAAACCCACTGCTGCAACTATCTGCTGGCGGTGGACATGGAGATGAACACCGTCCCCGGCTACAAGACGTCAAGCTGGGAAAAGGGCTATGGCGATTACGTCATGAAGCCCGATCTGGCGACGCTGCGGGCGCTGCCGTGGCTGCCCGGCACGGCGCTGTGCCTGGCCGATCTGCTGGATCACCACACGCATGAGGAAGTGGCTGTCAGCCCGCGCGCGATCCTGAAACGCCAGGTGGCACGGGCGCGCGCGATGGGCTTTGAGCCGATGATGGCGACCGAGCTGGAATTCTACATCTTCGAAAACAGCTATGAAGGCCTGCGCGATGGCGGCCTGTCGGCGTTGAAGCCGATCAGCGCCTATAACGAGGATTACCACATCTTCCAGACCACCAAGGAAGAGGGTCTGATGCGGGAGGTGCGCAATGGGCTTTATGGCGCGGGCATCCCGGTCGAGAACACCAAGGGCGAGGCCGATGCCGGCCAGCATGAGGTGAATTACAAATATTCCGACGCGCTGGACACGGCCGACAACCATGTGATCGTCAAGCAGGCGGTCAAGGAAATCGCCCATGCCGGCGGCAAGTCGGTGACCTTCATGGCCAAGTATGACCACCGCAAGGCCGGATCGTCGAGCCATGTCCATCAAAGCCTGTGGACCAAGGACGGCAAGCCTGCCTTCGCCGACAAGGCGGATGCGCATGGCATGTCGGCGACGATGAAGCATTTCCTCGCGGGCCAGTTGGCCCATGCGACCGAGATCACCGCCTTCCTGGCGCCCTATGTGAACAGCTACAAGCGCTTCTGCATCGGGCTTTTCGCGCCCACGAAGGCGGTGTGGAGCGCCGACAACCGCACCGCGGGCTTCCGCATCTGCGGGCTGCATTCCAAGGCGATCCGCGTGGAATGCCGCATCCCCGGCAGCGACGTGAACCCCTATCTCGCCTGCGCCGCCCTGCTGGCGGCGGGCCTGGCCGGGATCGAGGGCAAGCTGGAGCTGGAGCCCGAGATGAAGGGCGACATGTACAGCGCCAAGGACATCCGCGAGATCCCGCGCAACCTGCGCGACGCCTCGGCCGAGCTTCTGGGCAGCGCCATGCTGCGCAAGGCCTTTGGCGACGATGTGGTCGAGCATTACCACCATGCGGCGGAATGGGAGATCCTTGAGACCGACCGCGTGGTGACGGATTTCGAACTGCAAAGGCTTTTGGAGCGGGTGTAAGCGCGGCGCGTGGGATCACGCACCCTGCGCCAGTCGGCCCGGTACCTCGGTGAAACACTTCGGCAGGGTGCGTGCTTGCGCGCTCCCTGCCGCAACAGAAACAGGTAGAACGATGAAACCCATCCAGTTGATTTCCCCGGTCGATGGCCGGGCCTATGTCGAGCGGCAGCCTTTGTCGCCCGAGGCCGCCGAGGCCGCCGTGGCGCGGGCGCGGGCGGCGCAGAAGCCCTGGGCGGCGCGGCCGCTGGAAGACCGGATCGCTCTGGTCAAGGCCGGTGTCGCCGCGCTGACCGCGATGAAGGAAGAGATCGCCGAGGAACTGGCGCGCCAGATGGGCCGCCCGATCCGCTTTGGCCAAGGCGAGATGGGCGGGGTGAACGCCCGCACCGATTACATGGCCAGCATCGCCGCCGAGACGCTGGCGCCGCATATGATCGAGGATTCCAACGCCTTCCGCCGCTATATCGCGCGCGAGGCCTTGGGCGTGGTCTTCGTCATCGCGCCCTGGAACTATCCGTTCCTGACCGCGATCAACACCATCGTCCCGGCGCTGATCGCCGGCAATACGGTGATCCTGAAACATGCCAGCCAGACCCTGGTCGCCGGCGAACGGCTGGCCCAGGCCTTCCATGCCGCGGGCGTGCCGGAGGATGTGTTCCAGAATGTCGTCCTGGATCATGCGACCACGGAAAGCCTGATCAAGGCCCGCGCCTTCGATTTCGTGAACTTCACCGGCTCGGTCGCGGGCGGCCAGGCGATCGAACGCGCGGCGGCGGGCACTTTCACGCCCCTGGGCCTGGAGCTGGGCGGCAAGGACCCGGGCTATGTCCGCGCCGATGCCAATCTGGACACGGCGGTCGATACGCTGATGGACGGGGCGATGTTCAACTCGGGGCAGTGCTGCTGCGGGATCGAGCGGATCTATGTCCATGAAAGCCTGTATGACGCCTTTGTCGAAAAGGCGGTGGCCTGGGTGAACGGGCTGAAACTGGGCAGCCCGCTGGACCCCGAAACCACGCTTGGCCCTATGGCCCATGCGCGTTTCGCCAAGGTCGTGCGCGAGCAGGTGGCCGAGGCCATCGCAGCGGGCGCGAAGCCGCTGATCGACGCCAAGCGTTTCGCGGCGGATGATGGCGGCGCCTATCTTGCGCCGCAGGTTCTGGTCGATGTCGACCATTCGATGCGGGTGATGACCGAAGAGAGCTTTGGCCCGGTCGTGGGCATCATGAAGGTGCGCGACGATGCCGAGGCGCTGGCGCTGATGAACGACTCGCCCTATGGCCTGACCGCCAGTGTCTGGACCGACGATTACGAAACCGCGGCAAAGATCGGCGCGCAGATCGAGACCGGGACGGTCTTCATGAACCGCGCCGATTACCTTGACCCGGCCTTGTGCTGGACTGGCTGCAAGGATACCGGCCGCGGCGGCAGCCTTTCCTATCTGGGTTTCCATTCGGTGACCCGCCCGAAATCCTATCACTTGAAGAAGGTGTGACATGTCTCACGGCGTTCCGAACCGGAACTGGTCCTACCCCACCGCCATCAAATTCGGCGTGGGGCGCATTGCCGAACTGGCCGAACACGCGGCCGCGGTCGGGCTGAAGAAACCGCTGCTGGTGACCGACAAGGCGCTGGCCTCTTTGCCGATCACCTCCGAGGCGCTGGACGTGCTGGACAAGGCGGGTCTTGGCCGGGCGGTCTTCTCGGATGTCGATCCGAACCCGAATGAAAAGAACATGGCCGATGGCATCGCCGTCTATCTCAAGGGCGGCCATGACGGCGTGATCTGTTTCGGCGGCGGCTCGGCCCTGGATCTGGGCAAGATGATCGCGCTGATGGCGGGGCAGAAGCCGGGCCTGTCGGTCTGGGATCTGGAAGATGTCGACGACTGGTGGACCCGTGCCGATGCCGCGAAGATCGCGCCGATCATCGCCGTGCCGACCACCGCCGGCACCGGCAGCGAAGTGGGCCGTGCGGGCGTGCTGACCAACAGCGCCACCCACAAGAAGAAGATCATCTTCCATCCGGCGCTGATGCCGAAGGTCACGATCTGCGATCCGGCTTTGACCGTGGGGATGCCCAAGTTCATCACCGCGGGCACCGGCATGGACGCGCTGGCCCATTGCCTTGAGGCCTATTGCAGCCCCTTCTACCATCCGATGAGCCAGGGCATCGCCCTGGAAGGGATGCGGCTGGTCTTCGAGAACCTGCCCAAGGTCTATGCCGATCCGAATGACCTGATGGCGCGGGGCCATATGATGTCGGCCGCCGCGATGGGTGCGGTCGCCTTCCAGAAGGGTCTGGGCGCGATCCATTCGCTGTCCCATCCGATCGGCGCGGTCTATGGCACCCATCACGGCACCACCAATGCCGTCGTGATGCCGATGGTGCTGGATTTCAACCGTCCGGCCATCGAGGACCGGATCAAGTCGGCGGCGGCCTATCTGGGCATCGAGGGCGGCTTTGACGGCTTCCGCGCGGCGGTGATGCGCCTGCGCGAGGTGCTGGCCATTCCGCCGACGCTGACCGCGCTGGGGGTCAAGGACCCCGATCTGGCGATGCTCACCGACATGGCGCTGGAAGACCCGTCCTGCGGCGGCAACCCGATCGAGATGACGGCGGCGAATACCCGCGCCCTGTATGAGGCCTGCCTGTAAAGGCGCGCCTTTTCCAAAACCTTCGGCTTGTCGCCCCGCGCGACGACAAGCCGAAGGCACAGCGGGAGCGGGGGATATGCGGCAGGCTGAGACCGAAATCGCGGTGATCGGCGCGGGCGTCATCGGCCTTGCCGTCGCCGAACGCTTGCTGGCCGAGGGGCGCGAGGTCGTGCTGATCGACCCCGGCGCTCCCGGCATGGGGGCAAGCTACGGCAATGCCGGCACCATCGCCGATTATGCCGTGGCGCCGGTCGGCACGCCCGACGTGCTGAAGAACCTGCCCTCGCTTCTGTTCAACAAGACCTCGCCGCTGGCGATCCGTCCGGGCGGATTCCCGGCCCTGCTCCCCTGGCTGTTGCGCTTTGCCCGCCAGTCGCTGCCCGGCCCCGCCGCGCGCAATGCCCAGGCCATCGCGGCGCTTCTGAAAGGCGCAGGTCCGCTGTGGCAAGATCTGGCGGGGCGGATCGGCGCGGCCGAGATCCTGCAACCGCGCGGCTGCCTTTATCTTTACGGCAGCGAAGCCGAGGCCCAGGCTGCCGAGGCCGAAATGGCGCGGCGGCGGGATCTGGGCGTCTCGGTCAGGGTGATTTCGGGCGCCGAGCTGGCGGCGCTGGAGCCGGGCCTGCCGCAGATGGCGGGGGCGGCCTTCTTTCCCGATGCGATCTTCCTGAACGATCCGGGCCGGATGATGCAGGCGCTGGCGGGCCGCGTCATGGCAAAGGCCGGGCACATCGCCGCCCCGGCAACGCGGCTTGCGCGCGCGGGCAAGGGCGTGCGGGTGGAAGGGCCGGGCTTCGCCCTGACCGCGCGCCATGCCGTGCTGGCGGCGGGGGCGCATTCCCGCGCGCTGGCCGCACTGGCGGGCGACCGGGTGCCGCTTGATACCGAGCGCGGCTATCACGTTGAATGGGACATGCCGCAGGCGCGGCTGACGCGGCCCTCCTGCGTCATGGCGCGGGGCTTTTACCTCTGCCCCATGGCGGGGCGGCTTCGGGCCGTGGGCACGGTGGAACTGGGCGGGCTGACCGCGCCGCCTTCGCCCCATCGCATCGCCAAGCTGGTCGAAGGGGCGCGCAGCGTCTTTCCGGACCTGCCCGAAGTGCCGGACCGGACATGGATGGGCTTCCGCCCCTCGATGCCCGACAGCCTGCCGGTGATCGGCCCGTCGCGGGCGGGACCCGAGATCCTTCATGCCTATGGCCATGGCCATCTGGGCGTGACGCTGGCCCCGGTCACCGCCGGGATCATCGCCGATCTTCTGGCCGGACGGCCCGCGCCGCGCGCCCTGCCCGCGATCAGCCCCGCCCGGTTCTGAACCGCGCGCTTCTGAACCACCCGACAGGCCCGGCCGTTCGAACTGGCGCAATGGAAAACGCCCGCCCCCTTTCAGGAACGGGCGTACCGGTCATTTCCGCCGCGATCAGGGCGCCGGGGTCGGTTCGGGCGCGGTGGTGGCCCCGGCCGGCAGGTCGGTCGCGGGCGCGGGTTCCGAGGATTCCACCGCAGGCGGCGTCGGGCGGCCATAGATGATTTCCTTGCCGCCGTCGTAGATCATCTTCAGCGAGACATAGAGGATCAGCGCAAGGCCGACATAGGCGATCCAGCGGTGCTTGTTCAGCAGCTTGGCGACGAAGGTCGCGGCAAAGCCCATCAGCGCGACCGACAGGACAAGGCCGATGATCAGCACGGTCGGGTGGCCATGGGCCGCGCCCGCCACGGCCAGGACGTTGTCCAGCGACATCGAGACGTCGGCGACGACGATCTGCGTGGCGGCCTGGGCAAAGGTCTTTTGCTTGCCAGCGGGGGCGATGACGCCATCCTGGTTCAGGTCTTCGCCGGTGACGGCCTCGGTCGCGGCATCTTCCGCCGCATGGCCGCCCTCGCGCAACTCGCGCCACATCTTCCAGCAGACCCAGAGCAGCAGGATGCCGCCAGCCAGAAGCAGGCCGATGATGGCAAGAAGCTGTGTGGTCAGAAGCGCGAAGCCGATCCGCATCACCGTAGCGGCGATGATGCCGACAAGGATCGCCTTGCCCCGCAGTTCCTTGGGCAGGCCGGCCGCAGCCAGGCCGATCACGACGGCATTGTCGCCCGCCAGCACAAGGTCAATGCCAATGACCTGAAGAAGGGCCATGAAGCCCGCGTAGGTGAAGATTTCCATTCTGTCCCCATGTTGGCGCGCGCCCCGCCAAGGACGCGGTTTCTGGGCTAACTAGGGCCTGCCCCCCTGGATCACAAGGGCGTGGGTTAAAATTGACCTTGCAGCGCGCAGGGGCCGGAGCCACAACCCGGTCTGCGGCGTTGGGTCCCTGGGGATGCCAAGGACCTGCGCCCCACCCGCCCTGCCATGGTTGCTTCCGGTGCCCGACCTTTTGCTGACCCTTCTGCGGAATCCGTTTTTCGACCATCTTCTGGTCGTGACGGGTGTGCTGCTGGTCGTGCTGTCGATCCTACTGGTGCTGAAAGTGCGCAGCACGCCGCAATCCGCGGTGGCCTGGATCCTGTTCATCGTCCTGCTGCCCTATATCGGCGTTCCGGTCTTTCTGGCGCTTGGCTTTCGCAAGCAGCGCCGGGGCGTGGCGCCAAGCCGCTTTACCCTTGGACCCCGGGACCTTGCCGCCGAACTGGCTGCCCGTCTGCCCGCTGGCGCGGCGGATGCGGCGCGGCTGTTCCGGTCGACCGGCGCCGCCCCGGTGATGATGGGCAACCGGCTGGCAATCCACCGCGACGACGCAGAGGCACACGAGGAGTTGAACCGGATGATCGACGGCGCGGCGCAGGAGATCAACGCGCTGTTCTACATCCTGCGCAACGATGCGGCGGGCCGCGCCTTTGTAGATCGGCTGACGGCCCGGGCCCGGCAGGGCGTGACGGTGCGGCTGGGGCTGGACCGTCTGGGCACGCTGAAACGCCCGCGCAAGGAATTGGCGGCGCTGGTCGCAGCGGGGGGCGAGGTGCGCTATGTCTCTCCCTTCCTGCATCTGCGCAACGCTGGAAACCTGAACCTGCGCAACCACCGCAAGCTGGTGCTGACCGATGCGTTCCATGACCCGGCGCAGCCCGCAGCGGTATGGGCGGGCGGGCGCAACATCGGCAATTCCTATCTCTTGCAGCCGCCGGGCGGACGGGTGGACCTGTCCTTCACCGCCACCGGCCCGATCGCCGCCGCCTTTGGCGAGGTCTTCGCCTCGGACTGGCTGGTGGCGGGCGGCAATGACCTGCGCGCGGCGGCCGCCCGGGCGGTGACCGAGGCTGAACCGGCAGCGGGCACGACGGATGAGGATGCAGGGCCGCCGCCCGCCGCCGCCGATGCGGCCGAGGGCGCCGCCCTGCAACTGGTCAATGCCGGACCGGACGAGCCGAAGGACGGGCTGCATGACGGGCTTGTCGCGGCCATTCACCGCGCCCGCGACCGGGTCTGGATCGCCACGCCCTATTTCATCCCGACCGAACCGCTGGCTCTGGCACTGGCGAATGCCGCGCGCTCGGGCCGCGATGTCAGGATCCTGGTGCCCGGCCGGTCGGATCAATGGACCGCCGATTTCGCCCGTGGCGCGTTCCTGCGCGATGTCGAACGTGCGGGGGCGCGCATCCAACGCTTTGAACGCGGCATGATGCACGCGAAACTGGTGGTGATCGACGGCTGGGCTCTGGTCGGGTCGGCGAATTTCGATATCCGCTCGATGCGGCTTAACTTCGAGTCCATGGTGGCGGTCTATGATGCCGCAACGACGACGGCGCTTGCCGACTGGTTCCTTGCCGCCAGCGACGGGGCGGCCGAACCGCTGCCGCCCTCGCGCCTTCACCGGCGCATCCTTGAACGCCTGTTCCGGCTGGGAGCGCCGATGCTGTGACCAAGACGAAAGACGATATCCGCGAAGACGGCGCCCTGCGCGTGGTGACCTGGAACATCCGCAAGGCCATGGGCACCGACCGCAAGCGCGACCCCGAGCGGGTGATGCAGATCATCGCCGGAATGAAGGCCGATCTGGTGCTGATCCAAGAGGCCGATTTCCGCCTGCCGCCGCGCCCGCCCGTGCTGGCGCCCGCCCGGATCGAGGCGGCGACGGGGATGAAACCCGCGCTGTTTCCGCACGGCCGCGACAGTCTGGGCTGGCATGGCAATGCGCTGCTGTTCGGCCCGCGGCTGGCGGTCGACAGCCTGCGCCACCACGACCTGCCGGGGGTCGAGCCGCGCGGCTGCGTCGAGGCGGTTCTGGTCAAGGGCGAGGCGCGGCTGCGGGTCCTGGGCGTGCATCTGGGCCTGTTGCGCGCCTCGCGCCGGACCCAGCTTTCGGCGATCCTGGAAATCCTCGAGACCGGGCCGGAATTGCCAACGCTGATCGCGGGCGATTTCAATGAACGGTCGCTGACGGTCGGATTGGGGCGGCTGTCGCGCCGCTTCCGCATCCTGTCAGGTGGGCCGACCTGGCATTCGCGCCATCCGGTCTTCGCGCTGGACCGCATCGCCGTGACCAAGGAATTCGGCGAAGGATCGGCCAGCGCCTTGCGCAATGCGTTGACGGCGCGGGCCTCGGACCATCTGCCGCTGGTGGCGGACCTGACCCTGGGCTGACGCCCGCCGCTACAGCATCCCCGGCACGACCTGATCCGGCGGGCGGTGGCCGTCGGCGAAGGTCTTGATATTGATGATGACTTTCTCGCCCATCTC
>Ga0209369_1000832_pt1 | contig 23407 bp, 21 predicted proteins | sample EBPBio142010_DNA_FD_185865 | JGI IMG/M metagenome (GOLD analysis project Ga0209369, IMG submission 185865) | Wastewater treatment Type I Accumulibacter community from EBPR Bioreactor in Madison, WI, USA - Reactor 1_10/4/2010_ DNA (SPAdes)... | ecosystem: Engineered > Bioreactor > EBPR >... | reverse complement strand
ACGTGTGGTGGTGGAACCATGAACGACTTCACGGGGAACTCGACATGCGCACCCCGGCCGAAGTCGAGCAGGCATACTACGCTGAGACCGAGACGCTTCTGTCACCAACCGGCTGACAGGAAAACCTGTCGGAACTCAAACCAGGCCAGTTCAATCGAGACAGCCGCGATGCCCGCGGCGTGCGAACGCTCGACGTAGTCGACCTGCTGATCTTCGCTCTCGGGAATGCCGAGACCCGTCGTCATCACCTGCGCGCCGTCACCGAGCCAGTTCCAGGGGTCGGCGAGCTCGCACACATGGGCCCACGTGATTTCGCGCTGCTCGCCGACACCGGGCGTGAGCGAAATCGTTGCGAGCTCGGGGTCGCCGAGCAGCTCAGCAACGGTATAGGTCATTGGCGCTCATAAGTTTACTTCAGCACCCGGTAGCCGCGGTTTGCGTCGTAGCCGTGAATCTCACGGGTGTCGAGCACCGACATAAAATCGATGACGCCCTCGGTGATCACCTGGCCGGGTACGAGCACCGGAAACCCGGGCGGGTACGGGGTGACGAAGCCGGCGCTGACCACGGTCTCGCCGCTCGCGATGCGCTCGCGCAGTTCTTCGGGTCGCGCATAGTCGATCGATTCGCGCCGCTGGCCCCTGAAGTAGGCGGTTCGCATGTCGCCGTCGGGCAGTGCGGCATCGCTCGCGTACTCCTCAGAGAACGAGCTGAAGTCTGGCAGCGGGGGCATTGGCACTTCTCCGGGGAGCGTCAGCTCTGGGTCGCGCTGCTCCTGCGCCTCCTCGAACCGCTCGGCCAGCTTCACGAGCACTTCGATGAGATAGGCGACGCCGCTGCGCGAGGTGCCGATGTTCGTCATGAACAGCACCGTGTTGCGGCTGGTCTTGTTCACCTGAATGCCGAAGCGATCCATGAGGTAGTCGTGCTTGAACGTGTCACCGTCGACGCCCGTGCGCGATATCTCGACGGTGATGCGGCTCGGATCGACGACGAACTCGTCGTGCTCCCACGCCCGCCACATATCGGCGAGACCGCGCCTCAGCGGCATTGCCGCGCCTTCGCCCCGCAGCTGCTCAGGGATCAGGTCGTGCGCGCTGAGCACCCTGAAGAACTTGCGCAGCAGCGAGTGCCGCGCGATCGCCTGCGACAGGCTCGTCGCGAGGTCGAGCTGGCGCTGCACGAGCTCGAAGCCCTCGAGCTCGACCTGGCGGCGGCCGAGATCGAGCGAGGTCAGAATCTGGTAGTTCGGCGACGTCGAGGTGTGGGTCATGTATGCCTCGTGGAACGGCTCACGAGCGTCACGCACCCAGTCCTGGTCGTAGACGTGAATCATCGATCCCTGGCGCAGCGAGGTCAGCGTTTTGTGGGTTGACTGCGATGCGTACACACGCAGGCGCGCATCGGGCGAGGGGATCAGTCGTTCGCTCAGCCACACCTCGTCGGGGGCTGGCGTGCCGTCGTCGGCGAAGAGCAGCTTCTGCTGCTCGGCGTATGCGGCTGCGTGGGCAGAGCTCTTAAGACGCTCCTCGAGATGCTTCGCCGCGGCCATTGCAGTGCGGCGACGTGTCACGGGGTGAAACGCCGCGAACGCGAACCACGCCTCGTCCCAGAGGAACACCAGGTCGGGCTTGATCGCGAGGCATTCGGCCATGACTCGTTCGACGTCGTAGACGATGCCATCGAAGGTGCAGTTGGTGAGCGTCACCATGCGCACTTCGTCGAGGCGACCCGCCGCCCGGTAGTCGAGCAGCATCTGCTTGATGCTCGATAGCGGCACCGCGCCGTAGAAGGCGTAGTCATTGAGCGGGTAGGCCTCGAGGTAGGCGGGCTTCGCGCCCGTCAGCATGAGCGCGTGGTGATGCGACTTGTGGCAGTTGCGGTCGACGAGCACCACGTCGCCCGGCGAAGTGAGCGCCTGGTGCACGATCTTGTTCGCGGTCGAGGTGCCGTTGGTCACGAAGAACGTTTGCTTCGCGCCGAACGCTCGGGCGGCGAGCTCTTGCGCCTTCTTGAGCGTGTGCACCGGCGCGAGCAACGAATCGAGGCCGCCCGAGGTGGCGCTGGTTTCGGCGAGCAATAGATTAAGGCCGTAGAAATCGGCGAGATCCGAGATCCACTTCGACCCGACGACCGACCCGCCGCGTGCTACGGGCAGCGCGTGAAACACGCCGACCGGGCGCCGCGCGTGATCCTGGATCGCCGCGAAGAACGGAGTGTCATACAGGTGCGATACGCGCCGCAGTAGTGAGAGGTGCAGTTCGAGCTGATCCTCGCGCCTGAAAACGCGACGAAACCGGCGCGAGAGCGCACCCGCGAGGTCTTCGATGTTCGCACCGGCCATCAGGTAGAGGTCGATCTCGGGGCGAATGCTGTGCAGCACGTCTGCGAGGCGAACCACGCGCTGCACCGAAGAGAGCGCGCTCGATGCCGGCGCGGTGGGCACATCGGCCGACTCCCAGACGAGCGCGATCGTGTCGCGCAGGTCGCGGCTCAGCGCCTGGGTGCTTCGGCCGCTGAATCCGGGGCGAATGATGCAGGCGAGAATGTTGGGGTTCGTCAGCAGCGCCGCGATCGCGTCGTCGGCAGAGGGCACGACGACGAAATCGTAGATGAACTGGTCTGCGGGAGCGCGCAGCCGCAGGTTCTCGGCGCGCATCGAATCGCGATCGCCCGCTGTCGTCTCGTCGATGACGAGCACCTCGAAGCGGGGCCTCGGGTCGCTGTCGTCGTGCTGCTCGATACGTTCGGCCTCATCGAGCGTGTCGTCGCGCGGATCATCTGGCACGGTCGAACCGCGCAGTCGCTGCACGACGCGACCGATACGGTCGAGCGCGGCCTGGTAATCGCCCGCCCGCAGCAGCTCTGCGATGCCGCGCACGTACCGCTGCCCGAACCCCGCCCAATACATCTCGATGGTTTCGAGCGCGCGCAGGTTGCGAGCGATCTCGCCGTCTCGAGTGAGCGCTTTCTCGTCGTCGCTGCCCAGCGCGATTCGCTTCACACCGAAACGCAGGTACTCCCACGCGTCGCTGCGCAACCGCCACGTGCTCGACGGCATTCCCGGGTCGCGCTCGAGCTCGCCCGCGCCCGAAAGGGAGGATGCCGCCTGCGTGCGAATCGCGCCGGCCTGGGCAGCGGACTCTGAGAAAGCGTCGTCGAGAAGCGTCATTGCACGATCCTTTCGCGGGCCGCTTCGATGCGCTGCCCGCAGAGTTGCGAGGTTCCCTCGATCTTACGTGTTGCTAGGTACCGCAACGGGCAAGATCACGCGTGATGACGGGATCGGTGCCCACAAGATTTGCTTATGGGTCGTCGGGGTCGCTGCAATGCGCCGCGAGGATCGAAGCCGGCCCCCGAGCGCCTAGACTTGGGGGCATGGCAAAAGCGCAGGATCGTAAGCACCGCATCGTCGTGCTCGGCGGAGGCCCAGGGGGCTATGAGGCAGCACTCGCGGGTGCGCAATTGGGTGCAGAGGTTACCCTCATCGAACGGTCTGGGGTTGGCGGTGCAACCGTGCTTACCGACGTCGTGCCGTCGAAGAGCTTGATCGCCACCGCGGGAGGCGTGCAGGCGGTTCGCGACGCGGGTCGTCTCGGCGTGCAGACGTTCGTTCCCGGCGGCGACGGCAAGCCCGTGCGCCCCGAGACCACTGTGAACCTCGCCGCGGTTAACAAGCGTCTGCTTGCGATGGCCGGCGCCCAGTCGACCGATATTCTGCACAGCCTTGAAGACGCGGGCGTGCGCGTGGTGCAGGGCCAGGGCCGTCTTGACGGTGTGAACGCGGTCGTGGTTTCGACCGGGCACAGCGGCGACGGCACCGACTTCGACCGCATTGAGGCCGATACGATCATCGTCGCCGTGGGCGCAAGCCCCCGCGAGCTCGACAGTGCGAAGCCCGATGGTGAGCGCATTCTCACCTGGAAGCAGCTCTACAATCTGCAGGCGATTCCCGAGCACCTGGTGGTGGTCGGTTCGGGCGTCACTGGTGCCGAGTTTGCGAATGCGTACCGCACGCTCGGCTCAGAGGTCACGCTCGTGTCGAGCCGCGAGCAGGTCTTGCCCGGAGAGGACCCCGATGCGGCAGCGGTGATCGAGCGCGAATTCGCGAAGCTCGGCATGCACGTCATGTCGAAATCGCGCGCCACTTCGGTGACTCGCACGGACGAGGGTGTGCTTGTCGAACTCGAAGACGGCCGCACCATCGAGGGCTCTCACTGCCTCATGGCGGTTGGCTCGATTCCGAATACCCTCGGCATCGGGCTGCGCGACGCGGGCGTCGAGCTCACTGACAGCGGCCACATTCGCGTGAACAAGGTGGCGCGCACTCGAGTGCCGTCGATTTATGCCGCCGGTGACTGCACCGATTTCTTTCCGCTCGCCTCAGTCGCTGCAATGCAGGGCCGCACCGCGATCATGCACGCGCTCGGCGACTTCGTGCGCCCGATCGACCTGCGCAACGTCGCCGCGAACGTGTTCACCTACCCCGAAATCGCAACCGTTGGCTGGAACGAGCGCTCGCTCGCCGACAACAGTGATCTCGCGAAAGCGGTTTCACACACGATCCCGCTCAACACCAACCCTCGCGCGAAGATGATCGGGCTCGCTGAAGGCTTCGTCAAGCTGTTCGCGTGGCAGGCGTCGGGCACGGTGATCGGCGGCGTCATTGTGGCTCACCGCGCGAGTGAACTGATCTTTCCGCTTGCGCTCGCCGTCGAGCACCGCCTCACCGTGGATCAGGTGGCGTCGGCGTTCACGGTGTACCCGTCGATGACCAACGCGATCACTGACGCTGCGCGTGCCATGCACCGGGGCGCGCAGTGAGCGCTGCGACACGAACCTCGCTGGGGCGCCGGGCGTTCGGCGGTCTCGTGGTAGCTGCTTTGGCCGGCGTGCTCGCTGCGTGCGCGCCCCAGAAAAAACCGGCTGCGGTGCCGTCTGCTGCTGGCGTGCAGGCCGACGTGACCGTTGCCGTGATCGACAACAAGTTCGAGCCGGCAAACGTCGAGGTGAAGCCCGGGCAGGCCGTGCGCTGGGTGTTCTCGGGCGTCATGGAGCACGACGTGGTCGCCGAAGACGGCAGCTTCGTGAGCGAGCTGCAGGCGAGCGGCGAATACGTGCACGTCTTTGCGAAAGCCGGCGACTACCCCTACGACTGCTCGGTGCACCCCGAGATGACGGGCGTCGTTACCGTTCGCTGAGCTTTCGCAGCACCTCAGTCGTTCGGCGCCGCGAGGCGCACCGAGCGCAGGCGCTCCTCAGGCGTTGGCGCCGGGTGCACCGTGATCAGCTCGTCGGCGTCGGCGTGCTTCGCGAACGCCGCGAGCTCCTCGCGCACCCGCTCGGGTCCGCCGATCGCGGTGTAGCGCAGCATTTCTCGAATCTGCTCGCCGGCCGGGGTGTCGTAGAGTGCTCCCGCCTCGTCTGCGGTGAGCTCTTGCTCGCGGCCGCGCGAGAGAAAGCGACGCACGCGGTCGAGCTCTGCGCGGGCGAACAGCGCCTCTGCCGAATCGTCATCTGAGGCGGCGACCACGTTGACCGCGGCCAGCACGTAGGGCGTCGGGTGATCCTCGCTCGGTCGATAATGAGCGCGGTAATACGCGACCGCCTGCGTCAGCAACTGCGGCGCGAAGTGCGAGGCGAACGCGTACGGCAATCCAAGCTGCGCCGCGAGGCTCGCGCCGAACATGCTCGAGCCCAGCACGTACAGTGGCACTCGTGTGCCGCGGCCCGGGTATGCGTTGACAGCCGCGCGCGGCAGCGAGTCGCCGAGCAGCTGCTGCAGCTCGATGATGTCGCTCGGAAACGCGTCGCTCGCAGAGAGTTCGCGCCGCAGCGCGCGAAACGTCGCCATATCGCTGCCAGGCGCCCGGCCGAGCCCGAGATCGATGCGCCCCGGGTGCAGCTCGGCCAGTGTGCCGAACTGCTCGGCAATCACGAGTGGCGAGTGATTGGGAAGCATGATGCCGCCCGCGCCCAGCCGAATGGTCTGGGTGTGCGCCGCGACGTGCGCGATCAACACCGCGGTGGCGCTCGATGCGATCGACGGCATGTTGTGGTGCTCGGCGTACCAGACGCGCCGATAGCCGCCGGTCTCGGCGGCCCGCGCAAGGTCGACTGAGTGCGCGAGCGCGTCGCCGATACCCCCTTTCGATTCGACGGTTGCGAGATCGAGCAGAGAGATCGGCACGGAGGTCATGCTTGGTGCAACGCCAGGGTCGGCGCCGCTATTCCGAACTATTCGGCGCTCGGTGCGACGACCGAGAGCAGCACGTGCCCCGATGCAACCGTCTGCCCGATGGGCGCGTCGACGCCGGTCACGATACCCGCGTGTGGCGCTTGAATCGACTGCTCCATCTTCATGGCCTCGAGCACCACGAGTTGGTCGCCTGTCTCGACTTGCTGCCCCTCTTCGACGGCTACCTTGATGACGGTGGCCTGCATCGGTGCGGTCACTGCATCGCCACTCGCGCCGGTCACCGAGGCGCCGCGCGCGCGCTTCGGCGCGGGGCCGCGGGTCACGTCTTGGTCGGCGAGCGGCATCAGGTTGGCGGGCATGGTCACTTCGATGCGTCGGCCCGCGACCTCGACCGCGACGGTTTGACGACGAGGATCGCCAGCAATCGGTGCGACCTCACCCTCCCATGGCTCGATGTCGTTGTTGAACTCGGTCTCGATCCACAGTGTGTACACGCCGAAGTTGCCGTCTTCGGCCGTGAACGCCGGATCGCGCACGATCTTGCGGTGGAACGGCAGCACGGTCGGCAGGCCCTGCACTTCGAACTCGTCAAGGGCGCGCCTGGCGCGCTGCAGCGCCTCCTCGCGCGTCGCGCCGGTGACGATCAGTTTGCCGAGCATCGAGTCGAACGAGCCCGACACCACGTCGCCAGAGCCAACGCCGGTGTCGACGCGCACGCCAGGGCCGCTGGCGGCCTTGAACAGCGTGACCGGCCCGGGGGCAGGCAGGAAGCCGTTGCCGGGATCCTCGCCATTCAAACGGAACTCGAAGGAGTGGCCGTGGGCTACCGGGTCGTCGTACTCGATCACGCCGCCCTCGGCGATGCGAAACTGCTCGCGAACGAGATCGATGCCGGTGACCTCTTCGCTGACGGGGTGCTCGACCTGCAGGCGCGTGTTGACCTCGAGAAACGAGACGGTGCCGTCTCGGGCGACCAGGAACTCGCAGGTGCCGGCACCGACGTAGCCGACCTCTTTGAGGATGGCCTTCGATGCGCGGTAGAGCTCGGCGTTCTGCTCGTCGCTGAGAAACGGCGCGGGGGCCTCTTCCACGAGCTTCTGGTGGCGACGCTGCAGCGAGCAGTCGCGGGTCGATACGACCACGACGTTGCCGTGACTGTCGGCGAGGCACTGGGTCTCGACGTGGCGGGGCTTCTCGAGGTACTTCTCGACGAAGCACTCGCCGCGGCCGAATGCCGCCACGGCCTCGCGCGTTGCCGACTCGAAGAGTTCGGCAACCTCGTCGCGCTCGTAGGCGACCTTGAGGCCGCGACCGCCGCCGCCGAAGGCTGCCTTGATGGCGATCGGCAGACCGACCTGATCGGCGAACGCGAGCACCTCGTCTGCGCCCGCGACCGGGTCACTCGTGCCTGCAGCGAGCGGAGCGCCGACCTTCTCTGCAACGTGACGCGCGCTGACCTTGTCGCCGAGGCGCTCAATCGCTTCGGGGCTCGGGCCGATCCAGGTGAGACCGGCGGCGATCACCTGGCGAGCGAAGTCAGCGTTCTCGGCGAGAAAGCCGTAGCCGGGGTGCACCGCGTCGGCACCCGAGCGGCGCGCAACGGTGAGCAGCTTATCGATGACGAGATACGTCTCGGCGCTCGTCGTGCCGTTCAGTGCATACGACTCGTCGGCAAGGCGCGCGTGCAGAGCATCGCGATCTTGGTCGGCGTAGACGGCGACGGAGGCAATGCCGCTGTCTGCGGCGGCTCGAATGATGCGGACGGCGATCTCACCGCGGTTGGCGATGAGCACTTTACGGATGCGCGACATGGGTTCCAGCATATTCCAGAGGGGCATGCCGACGTTGGATATGTTCAACAAAGCTTGTTCGTGTTCGTTGCTGAAAGCCACAGGGGCGAGCTGTGGCGAGGGTGCTCGCTGGCACTAGGCTTGCGAGTAGCGCAACGTAGCGAAGCAGCGCACCCGTTCGACACAGAAACGAGAGTCCCATGGCAACTGCTGACATCAACGAGCTTCTTGGCGAGATTCCGATCGGTGACATTGCCGCCCGGCTCGGTGTCGATGAAGCGACCGCGAAGCAGGCAATCACCCAGGCACTGCCCGGTCTGCTCGGCGGAATGGCTGTCAACGCCTCAAGCGAAGAGGGTGCAACGAAGCTCACCAGTGCACTCAAGAAGCACGAGGGCGCGAAGTTCAAGGGCCTCGACGCGGTCGACACCGAAGACGGCCAGAAGATCGTGCAGCACGTGCTCGGCGACAAGCAGCAAGACGTGGCAATGGCACTCGGCTCGCAGGGTGAGGGCGGCCTCGGCGATCTGATTCAGAAACTGCTGCCGATCCTCGCTCCGATTGTGATGGCGTTTCTCGCGAAGCAGTTTGGCGGGGGATCGCAGACCGCGCAGGCAGACAACTCGGGCGGCATCGGTGACATTCTCGGCGGGCTGCTCGGCGGCTCGGGCTCGGGCTCGAACGCGGCGGGCGGCGATCTCGGCGATCTGCTGGGCGGCCTGCTCGGCGGCGGCTCGAAGCAGTCGGGCGGCGGCCTTGGCGGGCTGCTCGGAGGCCTGCTCGGCGGCAAGTAGCTCGGGGCTCTCGCGATGACGCTCGCCCAGATGCAGCTGCGCGTGTTTCGCGTGTTGCTGATCTGGCCGTCGATCGCGCTCGGAGTGATTGTCGGGTTCGCGCCCTGACGCGCGAGGCGCTCGCGGCCGGGCCAGGGCCCGGGGCAGTAGCCTCGGCCGCGTGGCTGGTGCTGAACCCGCAAATGCCGGCGTTTGCGAGCTTCTATGACGCGAGCTTCGAACAGCATCAGGCCGCCGCAGATGATCCCGCGCTGCAGCAACTGACCCGGGTGCAACGTGGGCTTGCCGTGCCGGGTCGCCACTACTGGTTGCCAGTGGTGATCGCGGTGGCGACGGCGCTCGTTTCGTGGGGGCTGCTCACTCTCGCCATCGCGCTGCTCGCGTAGCGTCTGCTCTGTAGACTATTGCCGTGGTGAATGTAGAGATTCAGGGCAAGGTCTATGCGCCTACCGCCCCATACCTGGTCGGCCGCGAGAAGGTGCGCGAGTTCGCTCGCGCGGTGCTGAGCGAGGCCGCGCTGCACCACGACCCCGAGGCGGCCCGTGCGGCGGGCTACTCCGATGTCGTCGCCCCACCGACCTTTGCGATTGTGGTGCAAGACGCGACGCTGCAGCAGCTGCTCTCTGACGAAGAAGCCGCGGTCGATTTCTCGCGCGTCGTGCACGGCGATCAGCGCTTCACCTACAGCCGCCCGATCGTCGCCGGCGACGAGCTGACCGGCGTCATGACGGTGACGAGCGTGAAGCAGCTCGGCGGCAACAGCATGGTCACGTCGTCGACCGAGGTAAGCGACGCTACTGGCGCCCACGTGGTCACGGCGATCTCGACCCTCGTGGTTCGCGCGGCAGAAGGAGACGAAGCATGACCGCCCCCGTGTTCGAACAGCTCGCAGTGGGCGATGTCGTCGTCGAGCGTGAGCTGCACTTCACCCGCGACACGCTGGTGCGCTACGCAGGTGCCTCTGGCGACTTCAACACGATTCACTACCGCGACGACATCGCGACCTCGGTCGGTCTGCCCGGCGTGATCGCACACGGCATGCTCACGATGGGCGCCGCGGCATCTCCGGTTGCCGAATGGATCGGCGCCGCAGGTGCGGTCAGCGACTACCAGGTGCGCTTCACCCGGATGGTGCCGGTCGACGGCACAGACGGAGCCGACGTCACCGTGACGGCGACTGTGGGCGCGCTCGATGCCGACGCGCGCACCGCACGCATCGACCTGAAGGTCGCCTTCGGCGGCCAGACCGTGCTCGGCAAGAGCCAGCTGGTGGTGGCGTTCGCGTGACCACTCGTCTCGCAGAACTCACGACCATGCGGGTCGGCGGCCCCGCCGAGCGCGTGCTCACCGCCCACACGAAAGACGAGCTCGTGCAACATGCGCTCGAGCTCTGGGGCTCGGCAGACCCGTGGCTGCTGCTCGGCGGTGGCTCGAACACCGTCGTGTGCGATGAGGGCTACCCCGGCACCGTGCTGCTCGTTCGCAATGCGGGTGTCGACTGGGTGGTCGAAGACGACGCGGACGGGCACGTTCGGCTGCGCGTGCAGGCCGGTCAAGACTGGGATGCGCTCGTCGCGTTCTGCGTCGAGCAGGGCTGGTCGGGCATCGAGGCGCTCTCGGGCATTCCCGGGCTCGCGGGTGCGGCGCCCATTCAGAACATCGGCGCCTACGGCGCAGAGCTCGGCGACGTGCTGCACTCGATCGAGTTTCTCGACGCCGAATCCGGCGAAGTCGTGCGACTTGCCGCGGCTGAGCTTGAGCTGGGCTACCGCGACTCGGCCATCAAGCGCGGCCGCGAGGGCGTCGTGCTCTCAATCGACCTAGTGCTGCAGACCAGCGACTCGGGCCTTTCTGCGCCGATCGCCTACGCGCAGCTCGCGAACGCGCTTGGCGTCGAGCTGGGGGAGCGAGTGCCACTCCGCTCGCTTCGCGAGGCTGTGCTCGCGCTTCGGGCTTCGAAGGGCATGGTGCTCGACCCCGAAGATCACGACACGTGGAGCGCAGGGTCGTTCTTCACGAACCCCATCGTGTCTGAGCAGTTCGCCAGAACCATGCCAGACGATGCGCCGCGCTTTCTGATGGCAGACGAAGAGCCCGAAGACGTCGCGATCTCGTTCGAAGACCTCGAGCGCGGCGTCGAGCCGCCGGTGCAGGCAGAAGAGGCGCCGCGCCAGGTGAAACTCTCTGCCGCCTGGCTGATCGAGCACTCGGGCGTGCGAAAGGGCTTTCGTATTCCAGGGTCGGGTGCGTCGATCTCGTCGAAGCATACGCTCGCGATCACGAACCGGGGCTCGGCGTCGGCAGATGACGTGGCGCAGCTCGGACGATTCGTGGTGCAGCGAGTGCAGCAGGAGTTCGGAGTGCTGCTTCACCCAGAACCGAACCTGTATGGGCTCGAGCTGTAGCAACGGTGTGCGGCAGACCGGGCACTTGGTGAGGCGCCCGGTCTGGCGAAGCTCTCTAGTTTTCAATCGCGTGCTTTAGAGGGTCTGCACAAGACCGGCTCGCTGTGGCGCCCGCTCTCTTAGTGAGAAACCGCCCTGCTCTTGGCTGATCCAGCTCGCGGTTCTAGCGTTGAAGATATCGATCTTTCGCTCTCGAAACCGCACGAAGGAGCCGCGATGAGCAGCACGCCCCGCATCGACAAAGCAGTAGTGGCAGACGCCCTGTACGGAAAGTGGAAGCAGGAGCGCCTCGAAGGGCGAGCTCTGGCCGCTGACCCGCGCTTTCAGACGATCCCCGGCCAGTCGATGGCCGACCACCGTGAGCGGGCGCTCGGGCAGCTCAGCCTGCTGGTCGAGGCCGGCGCGATCCAGCGCGCATTTCCGAAGTCGCTCGGTGGCGGCGACAACCACGGCGGCAACATCGCAGGCTTTCAAGAGCTAGTCTTCGCCGACCCCTCGTTGCAGATCAAGAGCGGCGTGCAGTGGGGCCTCTTTGGTGCAGCCATTCTGCACCTCGGCACCGAGCCGCACCATGAGGCCTGGCTGCCCGATGTGATGACCCTCGCTCTTCCCGGCGCGTTCGCGATGACAGAGATCGGCCACGGCAGTGATGTCGCCTCGATTGGTACGACCGCGACCTACGACGCTGACACCGAAGAGTTCGTCATTCACACCCCGTTTAAGGGCGCTTGGAAGGAATATCTCGGCAACGCGGCACTGCACGGCCAGGCGGCGGTAGTGTTTGCGCAGCTCATTACGCGCGGCGTGAACCACGGAGTGCACGCCTTCTTCGTTCCGATTCGCACGCCCGACGGCGAGATGATGCCGGGTGTCGGCAGTGAGGACGACGGGGTGAAGGGCGGCCTGAACGGCATCGACAACGGCCGCCTGCACTTCACCAACGTGCGTATTCCGCGCACCAACCTGCTAAATCGCTACGGCAACGTCGACGCCGACGGAACCTATTCGTCGCCAATCGACAGCCCGGGCCGCCGCTTCTTCACGATGGTCGGCACGCTGGTGCAGGGCCGTGTTTCGCTCGACGGCGCAGCAGTGAACGCGATGAAGGGTGCGCTCGCAATCGCGGTTCGCTACGCAAGCGAGCGCCGCCAGTTTCCCGGCCCCGACGGTCGCGACACTGTGCTGCTCGACTACGGCCACTACCAGCGCCGCATTCTGCCCTTGATCGCAGAGACCTACGCGATGCAGTTCGCGAGCCACCGCCTGCTCGAGACGTTCGACGAGGTGTTCTCGGGTGTGAACGACACCGATGAGAACCGCGAAGACCTCGAGACGCTGGCGGCGGCGCTGAAGCCGCTCTCGACCTGGGCGGCGCTCGATACTCTGCAGGAGGTGCGCGAGGCAACCGGCGGTGCGGGCTTCATCGCCAAGAACCGTGTCACCGGCTGGCGCCAAGACCTCGATATCTACGTCACCTTCGAAGGCGACAACAACATCCTGCTGCAGCTCGTCGGCAAGCGTCTGCTGACCGACTACGCGGCGAAGTTCAAAGACGGCGATGTCGCCGCGATCGCGAAGGTGGTCGCGGGGCAGATCGGCGAGGGGGCAGTGCGCTTCGGTCTGCGCCAGATGGGGCAGAGCATCGCCGACCTGGGCCAGCGTTCGCGTTCGGTCGAGGGAATTCGTGACCCCGAGTCGCAGCGCGCGCTGCTTACCGACCGAGTCGAGACGATGGTTGCGCAGATCGCGATGTCGCTTCGCGAAGCGACTAAGGGCGTCGCACGCGAGGATCGCCCGGCCGCAAACGCCGCCGCCTTCAATGCGCAGCAGGCCAAGCTGATCGAGGCCGCCCGCGCGCACGGCGAGCTGCTGCAGTGGGAGGCGTTCACGGAGGCGCTCGCGGGCTTCGAGGGTGAAACGCTCACGGTGATGACCTGGCTGCGAGATCTCTTCGGCTTCCGCCTGATCGAGAAGCATCTCGAGTGGTACCTCATCAACGGCCGGCTCTCTGGCGCGCGCGCCGAGGCTGTGACTGCATACATCGACCGTCTGATTGGGCGCATACGCGAGCAGGCGCTCGATCTCGTCGATGCCTTCGAACTGACACCCGAGCTGCTGCGCGCCGAGATCGCGACTGGCATCGAGGCCGAACGCCAGGAAGAGGCGCAGGCGTACGTCGATGCCCAGATCGCAGCGGGTACCTGGCCGGTGCACGAGAAGGAGTTGCGCAAGCGTCAGAAGGCCGAAGCCAAGGCCGGCGCGTAGCGCACTGCAGGTAGCGACACTCTAGGCTTGGAGCATGAGCACCGAGCTGCGAGAACTGTACCCGCCGATCGAACCGCACGCCCACGGCATACTGCCGGTCGGCGACGGGCACGAGATTTACTGGGAAGTGTGCGGCAACCCCGATGGCAAGCCCGCCGTGTTCTTGCATGGCGGGCCCGGCGGGGGCTGTGGCCCCGACCAGCGGCGTTTCTTCGACCCTGAGAAGTACCGCATCGTGCTGTTCGATCAGCGCGGCTGCGGTCGCAGTACGCCGCACGCGAGCGCGCCCGATGCTGACCTGTCGGCGAACACCACTTGGCACCTCGTCGCCGACATTGAACGCTTGCGTGAGCACCTCGGCATCGAGCGCTGGCAGGTGTTCGGCGGTTCCTGGGGCTCGACGCTCTCGCTCTCGTATGCGCAGACGCATCCGGAGCGCGTGACTGAGCTCGTGCTGCGAGGCATCTTCACGCTGCGCAAGACGGAGATCGACTGGTTCTATCAAGAGGGTGCATCGCAGCTCTACCCCGACGCGTGGCAGAAGTACCTCTCGGTGATTCCCGAGGCTGAGCGGGGCGATCTCGTCGCCGCGTATCATCGCAGGCTTTTCGATGCTGACCCGGCCGTGCACGTACCGGCGGGCGTCGAGTGGACGGTATGGGAGAACACGACCGTGAGGCTGATTCCGAACGAGGCGGCGATCGCCGAGGCTCGCGCAGACGAGGCCGCCGCGGTGGCGTTCGCTCGCATCGAGAACCACTACTTCACGAACGGTGGCTTCTTTGAAGACGGCCAGCTGATTCGCGATGCTGCGGCGAAGCTCGCAGGCATTCCCGGCTTGATCGTGCAGGGCCGCTACGATGTCTGCACGCCCCCGCAGACGGCGTGGGATCTGCACCGGGCCTGGCCCGAGGCCGAGTTTCACATGATCGCAGACGCGGGCCACGCCGCCACCGAACCCGGCATCGTTGACGCGCTCGTTCGCGCAACCGACGCCTTCGCCGACAGGAGCGCCGCATGACCACCATTCTTCGTGCCGACCGCATGCTCACACCCGATGGTGAGGTGCAGAACGCCGAGCTCGAGATCGACGAGCGCGGGCGCATCGCTTACGCGGGCCCGGCCCGCGCCGAGTCGGTCGTCACCCACGATCTGGCTGGCCACGCGCTGATGCCAGGCCTCGTGAACGGCCACACGCACAGCGCCATGACGCTGCAGCGCGCGGTGAGCGACGATGAGGGGTTCATGCCGTGGCTCGCGGCGGTGCAGGCGGTCGAACAGGGGCTAAACCGCGACGACGTGGTGGCCGGCCTCGAGCTTGCGATGCTCGAGATGATCGCGAACGGCACCACCGCCTTCGCCGACATGTATCACTGGGACGAGGGGTTGCTCGAGACCGTGCAGCGAGCCGGCATGCGCGTGCTCGCCGCACCCGCGATGTTCACCGCCGAGAGCGTCGGGTTTCCGGGTGTGAGCCCGCTCGACGGCGCCCAGACGCTCGACTACACCGAACAGCTGGCCGAGCGGTTCGCCGGAGACGAGCAGATCAGGCTCGCTTACGGACCGCACGCGCCCTACACGTGCTCGCCCGAGCTGCTTCGCGAGATCGCCGAGCGCTCGCAGCGCACGGGCACCAAGATTCACATGCACGTCGCCGAGTCGCGTGCCGAGGTCGAACAGATCACCGAGCAGTACGGCAACACCCCCGCCAAGCACCTCGACGCGCTCGGCTTCTTCGAGGCTGACGTGCTCGCGGCCCACTGCGTGCACCTGACGCTCGAAGAGATCGAGATCTTCGCCCGCACGGGCACCGCCGCCAGCCACAATCCCGTCTCGAACCTGAAGCTCGGCTGCGGTGTGGCAAAGCTGCCCGAGATGCTCGAGGCAGGGGTGCGGCTCACCCTCGGCACCGACTCGGTCGCGAGCAACAACTCGCTCGACCAGTTCGAAGATATCAAGCTCGCAACCATTCTGCACCGCGGGGTCAGGCACGACGCGGCCGCTGTCAAGGCCGCTGACGTGCTCGATATCGCTACCCGACGCGGCGCCGACGCGATCGGGTTTCCCGAGACCGGAGCGCTCGAGGCGGGGCGCTTTGCAGACGTGATTGCGATCGACCTCGGCACCACCCGGGCCACCCCGATGGGATCGCTCGTGTCGCACCTGGCGTTCTCGGCCTCGGGCGAAGACGTGCGTCATGTCTTCATCGGCGGAAGGCACGTCTATGCGAACGGCGAGCACCTCACCCTCGACGCGCCTGACATTCTGGCCCGTGCGGGCGCTGCTGCAGCCCGCCTGCGCGACTGAGAAGCCAGGGTGAGGCGGGGCGATCCCGCGCCACGAATTCACAACACCCTGGTGCTCGTGGCAAGGTTAGAGACAGAAAGGGCGGCAACGGCGCCGCCCGCGTCTGGAGGAACCATGGCTTCGCATCCGCTCGACTCGCTGACCGCCGAAGAGATCTCTGCGACCTCGCGCCTGCTCGCAGCCGAGAAACAGATAGATGGGGCGTGGCGATACGCCTCGATTATTCTGCGAGAGCCGCCAAAAACCGAGGTGAAAGCCTGGCGAAGCGGCGACGCGATCGTGCGCCGTTCGCTCTCGGTGCTCTGGAACAAGCAGAGCAACGAAGTGTACGAAGCGGTCGTGAACCTCAGCGACGGCGCGCTCGAGAGCTGGGAGCACAAGCCGGGTGTGACCCCGAACTTCACCGTCGACGAGTATCACGACTGTGATGTGGCACTGCGAAAGAACGCCGAGGTGCGTGCCGCGCTCGAGAAGCGTGGCATCAACCCCGACCTCGTGCTCTTCGACCTCTGGACCTACGGCAACGAGGTGATGCCCGAGCAGTGGCGCGACAGGCGCCTGGGCTGGGTAGACATCTGGGCGCGAGCCAGCGCGAAGGGCAACCCATACGCGCACCCGGTGAGCGGCCTCAAAGTGATCGTCGACGTGAACAGCATGGAGGTGCTCGAACTCGACGAGGGCCACGATCGCGGCACGCCAGAGGTCGATGCGGAGTACGTGCCCGAGGTTCGTGGTCTTGCAGAGCGCACCGATCTGAAGCCGCTCGATATCGTGCAGCCCGAAGGTGTCTCGTTCGGTCTCGACGGCTCGCTGTTGCGCTGGCAAGACTGGGAGTTCAGGCTCGGCTTCAACTACCGCGAGGGGCCGGTGCTCTATCAGGTCAGGTTCAAGGACGGCGACGAGTACCGCGATATTGCGTACCGCATGTCGCTTGCCGAGATGATCGTGCCCTACCGCGACTCGAGCTTCGACCACTACCGTCGCACCGCATTCGATATCGGCGAGTGGGGCTTCGGCTATATGTGCACTTCGCTCGAGCTGGGCTGCGACTGCCTCGGCGAGATCACCTACCTCGACGGGGTGCTGCCGAACTCCGCGGGCGAGCCGCAGGTGACGAAGAACGCGATCTGTCTGCACGAAGAAGACGACGCTGTGCTGTGGAAGCACGTCGACCCGGACCAGGGCGCCGAGGTGCGTCGCATGCGTCGCTTCGTCGTTTCGGTGCACGCGACCGTCGCGAACTACGAGTACCTCGTGTACTGGCGCTTCTACCCGGACGGCAACATCGAGTGCGAGATTCGCGCGACGGGCATCATGGTGTCGACTCCGATGGAAGACGAGACGCCCGGCTTCGCCACAGGCACGGTCATCGACCGTCGCACCTACGCCCCGCACCACCAGCACTTTCTCGTGGCGCGCCTCGACCTCGATGTCGACGGCGAAGAGAACACGGTCGTCGAGACCGAGTCGTTCGCGGCCCCCATCAGCGACACCAACCCGTATGGGCTCGATCTGCACACCCGCGGAACCGTCATCAAGTCTGAGAGCGAGGCGGGCCGCAGCTACGACTGGCAGGCGCAGCGAGGCTGGAAGGTGCAGAACCCGAACCGCCTGAATGCCTGGGGCAACCCGACGGCGTACAAGCTGGCACCCACCGGGCACTTTCCGGCGATGTTCGACGAGTCTTCGCCCATTCTGAAGCGCAACCCGGTGATCGGCAATACGCTCTGGGTGACCAGGCATCACGACACCGAGATGTGGCCCGCGGGCGACTACCCGACGCAGTCGAAGAACGACCTCGGCAACGGCATGAGCGCCTGGATCGCCGACGATGAGAACCTCGTGAACGACGACGTGGTGCTCTGGTACGTGTTCGGCATTCACCACATCACTCGCGTCGAAGACTGGCCGATCATGCCTGTCGATAAGGTCTCGTTCACGTTGAAGCCGTTCGGCTTCTTCGATCGCAACCCGTCGATGGATGCGCCGCGCTCACCCGCAAAGGGTTCGTGCTGCGCTGGTGGAGAGTGCCACTGCGAGCACTGATCCTTTTCGCTGCATAGCCAAGAAAGCCGTGGGGCACCCGATCACATCGAACGGGTGCCCCAACGCTTTGCCAATCGTTCACCGATTGTGTGCGTGTCGTCACGGCAAACTCGCGATCTGCGGGCGTAGCGTTACCCGTATCAGGCAGCGCGCCTGGTCGGGGTGGCGGTCCACTTCTTCGAAAGCGAAACGGTCACCCCGCTGAACCGGAACACCCGGGCAGAAGGAGTCACCGTGGCCACCACCCAGCACTCGTCATTCGAACGTCACAGCGAGATCGATAGCAGTATCGTTTCGAACGGTGATTCGACGGGAAGCGAGGATCGCGCGCACGCGCAAGATCCCCGCGAGCATGAGGCGCTGCCTCAGCAGGAGCGCACCTACGTGCTCGACACTTCGGTGCTGCTGAGCGATCCTCGCGCTCTCTTTCGTTTCGCCGAGCACTCCGTGGTGCTGCCCGTCGTGGTGATCACCGAGCTCGAGAAGAAGCGGCACGACCCAGAGATCGGCTACTTCGCGAGGCGCGCGCTGCGACTGCTCGACGAGTTGCGCGAGAAGCATCTGCGCCTCGACTTTCCGGTGCCCGTCGGCGACGAGGGCGGCACGCTGCGGGTTGAGCTGAACCACACGAGCCCTGACCTCTTGCCGAGCGGCATGAGGCTGGGTGACAACGACACGCGCATTCTCGCGGTGGCGCAGAACCTGGCGGCCGAGGGCCTCGACGTTTCTGTGGTCTCAAAGGATCTGCCGATGCGCGTGAAGGCCGCGGCACTCGGCCTCGGCGCCGAGGAGTACCGCGCCGAGCTCGCGGGCGACGACAGCTACACCGGTGTTGCCGAGATCGAGATCGGTGAAGATGCGATGAGTGAGCTCTGGGATGACGAACGCCTCGATGGCATCGAGAGCGTTGCAGGTCTGCCGCGCGGCACCGGGCTGATCTTGAACTCGGCGAGAGGGTCGGCGCTAGGGCGGGTTGACGGCGACTCATCGTTGCGCCTCGTGCGGGGCGACCGTGAGGTCTTCGGAGTGCACGGCCGCAGTGCGGAGCAACGGCTCGCTATCGATCTGCTGCTCGACCCGCAGGTGGGCATCGTTTCGCTCGGCGGGCGAGCGGGCACAGGTAAATCGGCGCTTGCGCTCGCCGCGGGTCTCGAGGCGGTGCTCGAGCGCCAGCAGCACCGCAAGGTGATGGTGTTTCGCCCGCTCTACGCGGTGGGTGGGCAGGAGCTCGGCTATCTGCCCGGTGACCAGCAAGAGAAGATGAACCCTTGGGGGCAGGCGGTGTTCGACACGCTCGGCTCGATCGTCTCTGCGAACGTGCTCGATGAGGTCGAGGCACGGGGGCTCGTCGAGGTGCTGCCGCTCACGCACATTCGCGGGCGATCGCTGCACGACGCCTACGTGATCGTCGACGAGGCTCAGTCGCTCGAGCGCAACGTGCTGCTGACGATGCTGAGCCGCATCGGTCAGCACTCGAAGGTGGTGCTGACGCACGACGTCGCACAGCGCGACAATTTGCGCGTCGGTCGGCATGACGGCATCGCCGCGGTGATCGAGAAGCTGAAGGGGCACCCGCTCTTCGGCCACGTGACCCTGCAGAGGAGCGAGCGCAGCGAGATCGCCGACCTCGTGACGAGCCTGCTCGAGAATTGATCGCATAGCCGAGGCTGCGACCCGGGTCCGGGGGACTCCGCGGTTCGCAGCCTCGGTGATGGGCGAGAGCCAGCGGGTTGATTGCTGGGGAAGCACCGCTGGCCCTCGGGAGAGGGAAAGAATCTCTTTCCACATAGAGAGTGGCGAACTCCACCCGAAAGTGACGCGTCGGAGGCTTCTATGCTTGAGGTATGTCTGCGCACACGATCGAAAATCTGCTTCCGGACGACGCGCTGTTGCGTTTCAGGGATCGGGCCCCTCATTACGACGACGCAAACGTGTTCTTTGGCGAAGACTTCGCTGAGCTGCGCGAGCTCGGCTATCTCGCGGCGCCGGTGCCCGAGGCACTCGGCGGGGCGGGGCTGGAGCTCGAACAACTCGTGCTCGCCCAGCGACGCCTTGCCGCCCACGCCCCTGCGACCGCGCTCGGGGTGAACATGCACCTCGTCTGGGTGCAGGTGGCGCGCTTCTTGCACGATCGTGCGGAGGGGCAGGCGATCGGCGACGACCAGGGCGGCTCGGCGCTTGAATGGGTGCTGCGCGAGGCAGCGGCCGGTGAGGTCTTCGCCTTCGGCATCAGCGAGGCGGGCAACGACGCGGTGCTGATGGATGCGTCGTCACTCGCCGAGCCCAGCGACGACGGGGGCTATGCAGTCAGCGGCACCAAGATCTTCACGACCCTTTCGCCCGTGTGGACGCGACTGGGCGTGCACGCGAAGACCCCGAGCGGGCAGCTGGTGTTCGGCTTTGTACGTCGAGACGAGGCCGACAACGCGAATCTTGCGCAGGGCAGCATCGCCCACCCGGGTGTCTGGAACCCGCTCGGCATGCGGGCAACGCAGAGCTACACCACGCAGCTCGATGGGGTGCGCATCGACGCCGGTGACGTGGCCGCCCGCATCGAGCCGTTCGATGGCAGCGACCCCCTGGTGCTCGCTATCTTCTCTTCGTTCTCGATTCTGACCGCCGCGGTCTATGCTGGCATCGCCGACCGTGCGCTCGAAATGTCGGTCGAGGCAGCAGCGAGGGCGGTGCCTGGCGGCGCTGATGGGGCGACACGACTCGACGACCCAGACGTGGCCGCCAGGCTCACCTCGGCAGTGCTCTCGCATCGCGAAAGCCTCGACACGCTCACCCTGCTCGCCCGCGACATCGACGAGCAGCGCGCACGGGGCGACTGGTTTCTTGCGCTTGCCGCAGCACGTAATAGGGTCACCGATGAGGCTAGATCTGCGGTCGACACCGCCATGCGCCTCGTCGGTGCGCGCGGCTTTCAGGCCGACAGCGAGCTCGCGAGGCTCTACCGCGACGTGCTCGCGGGCATGTTTCACCCATCGTCTTCACGGGCGCTTGCGAGCACGGTGCGGGCGACGCTCAGATAAGTTCGCGTCTATTCGACCGGCGTTTCTGAGCCGAGCCGTGGTTGAAGCGCCGCAGCGTAGTTCGTGAGCGAGCGCTGATACTTGCCCAGGTGCGGGATCAACGCCTCGACCGCGGTCGCGACGGCCTCGTCGGCGCGGCCAGCCGAGTGCAACGCGAGTGTGAGAAAGGCCCGGCGCTCGTCGGCGAGTTCGGCATCGGCGGGAGCGTGCCGCAGCAGGAGGATTGCTTCGTCGGTTCGACCAAGATTGCGCAGCGTCGACGCGTACTGAATGTCGAGCTGCTCGCGAGAGTTGCCCGCGAGTCCGAGCCCGATGGCGCGCTCGTAGTGCGCGGCGGCCTCGGCCTCGAACCCTGCTGAGTCGTAGGCTCCGCCGAGTTCGAATGGCCCTCGCGGGTCGGTGTCGGGCAGCCGAGCCGCGAGTTCGGCGATGGCCGCGATCCTCGCCAAATCTGACAACGACTCGTCGCCCCAGACCTGATCGACGCCTTGCTGCCAGTCGTGATCGTTTGCTTCATGCATAAGCCCAGCCTATTCGCGACTCGAACCCGGATACGCAAGAGGGGTTCGGCTCATGCGAACCGAACCCTGTGATGAGTCGGGACATATGTCTCAGATGAGTCGTGAGATATGACACAAATGAACAAGGTTAGCGGGAGTCAGGCCAACGGCCTGGCTCCCGCTGCTGGTTTCTCCAGTAGCTTCGCTCAGGGTCGATTGTGTGTGTTGCGATGACATCACCGGTCTCTAGATGCACGACGGTGACATCGTGTTCATCGATGAGCAGGATGACGCGTTTGTTTTTGTGTACGATCCCGACGCCGAGGTGGTGCATGCGTCCCGCGCGGCGCAGGGAGATTTTCCCTGCAGTATCGACGTGGTCGTAGCGGATGCGGAAGTTTCCATCTCCCTGATTGATCGAGGGAAGCGCTTTCGGGCGGGCGCGATACGCCTCTCCCGGAGTGGCGCGGTCAATGGCGCGGTGTGGGCGTTGCTCGTTGTATTCCTCCCGGAATCTATCGAGTTGGGCTTGCAGGCCGTGCAGTGTTGCTGCGTGAGGCTGTTTGAAGAGCCAGCGTTTCTGGGTTTGGTGAAACCGTTGGGTCTGCTGTCGGTTTTGTTGAGTCCAAGACTGCATAGCTTTTCGGGGCTGTGCTGGAAGGATGATGATCATGCCGATCAAGTACAGCGAGGAATTCAAGCGTGACGCTGTCGCGCTCGTGGAGTCCGGTATCGCGCAGAAAACCGTGTGTAAGGACCTCGGGATCTCGAAGTCAGCGCTCGGCGCGTGGGTGCAGGATTCCAGGTTCAAGACCTTTGGGATGACCCCATCGAAGGACCCTGATGAGCAACGCGAAATACGGGCTGCGTTGAAGCGTATCCGGGAGCTCGAGATGGAGAACGAGGTGCTCAGGCGTGCGGCAGCGTACCTGTCACAGGTACATATCACGCCCCCAAAATAGTGTTCCCGCTCGTCCGTGAGATGGCCGCGGCCGGTGCCCGTGTCAGGGTGCCGGTCGCGGTGGCGTGCCGGGTGCTCGGGTTCAGCGAGCAGGCCTACTACCAGTGGTTGAAACGGCCAGTGTCGGCTCGTGAGGCTGAGGAGCGGCACCTGATCGAGGTGCTGCGTGATTTACATGAGGATGACCCCGACGGTGGGTACCGGGTCCTCGCCGATGACCTCCACGATCTTGGCTACGACATCAGCGAGCGGCGCGTTTGGCGGCTGTGCAAGGTAGCTGGTATCCAGTCGGTGATTACGAAGCGCAAGCGCCGTTACCAACGGGCCGGGGCGCCAGTAGTTGATGATCTGGTGCAGCGTGATTTCACCGCGAACGGGCTCGACGAGAAATGGCTCGTGGACATCACCGAGCATTGGACCGGTGAAGGCAAGCTGTACCTTTGCGCGTTCAAGGACGTGTGTTCGAACCGGATCGTGGGGTACGCGATCGATACGCGAATGAAAGCATCACTCGCGGTTCGTGCGCTGCAGAACGCCGTCATGCAGCGCGGGTACCCGCAGGGTGTAATCGTGCATTCGGACCGCGGGAGCCAATTTCGAAGCCGGAAATTCCAGAAGGCGCTGAAGCGATACAAGCTCAAAGGGTCGATGGGAAGAGTCGGGGCGTGTGGTGACAATGCAGCCATGGAGAGTTTTTCTCGCTCCTGCAGAAGAATGTACTCGATAGGCGCCCGTGGCGGACCAGGCAGGAGCTGCGCCTCGCGATCGTGGCGTGGATCGAGGGGAAGTATCACCGCAAACGTCGGCAGCGCAGGCTCGGGAAGCTGACACCGGTCGAGTTCGAGGCCATAATGATGGATGCCGTCGCTCTGGCGGCGTAAACCCCGGACTCAACTAAACCCTCAGCAGACCCGTTCGATCTTGCCCTGGGTCTGGGGGTGTCCCGGACTGAATTGGCCTGGGTTTAGTTCCGATCTGTATATAAGGATGGAACTAGATTCTGCCGATGCAAGCACTCGATATGGCGGCATGGCAGTCAGGCGGCCGGCTCGACGGGCTCATCCATCATGCTGATCACGGGTCTAACTACACCGCCATGGTCTAT
>Ga0209369_1000831_pt1 | contig 23413 bp, 22 predicted proteins | sample EBPBio142010_DNA_FD_185865 | JGI IMG/M metagenome (GOLD analysis project Ga0209369, IMG submission 185865) | Wastewater treatment Type I Accumulibacter community from EBPR Bioreactor in Madison, WI, USA - Reactor 1_10/4/2010_ DNA (SPAdes)... | ecosystem: Engineered > Bioreactor > EBPR >... | reverse complement strand
CTGGTGATGGGCCCCGACTCGTCGCTGGCGGCGCTGATCCTGGCGGTGCTGCTGCCGCTGTCGGCCGGAGACCCGGCGCGAGCGGTGGCGCTGGCCGGCGCGATGGCCATTGCCGTCGGCCTGATCGGCATCGTCGCCGGGCTGGCCAAGCTGGGCTTCGTCACCGAGCTGCTGTCCAAGCCCATCCGCTACGGCTACATGAACGGCATTGCGCTGGCGGTCATCGTCAGCCAGCTGCCCAAGCTGTGTGGAATCTCGATCGAAGGCGATGGCCCGCCGGCGCAGGCCGTGGCTTTCGCGCAGGCGCTGTGGAGCGGGCGGCTCAACGGCGCGGCCTTCGCCATCGGCGCCGGCTGCCTGGTGTTGATCCTGCTGCTGAAGCGCTGGCCGCGCGTGCCCGGCATGCTGATCGCCATCGTTGCCGCTACCGCCGCGGTGGCGGTCTTCGACCTGGACGGCCGGCATGGCGTGGGCGTGCTCGGCACGCTGCCGCAGGGCCTGCCTTCACCGGCGCTGCCGTGGATCGGCTGGTCCGACCTGCTACCGGTGCTGGGTGGCGCGCTGGCGGTGGCGCTGGTGGCCTTTGCCGACACCAGCGTGCTGTCGCGCACGTATGCGCAGCGCCTGCGCCAGCCGGTGGACCCGAACCAGGAGATGGTGGCGCTGGGCGCGGCCAACCTGGCGGTCGGCCTGTTCCAGGGCTTCCCGATCAGCAGCAGCTCGTCGCGCACGCCTGTCGCCGAAGCCGCCGGTGCGCGTTCGCAGATGACCGGCGTGGTCGGTGCGCTGGCCGTGGCGGCGCTGCTGCTGGCACCGCAGCTGCTGCAGCGCCTGCCGTACAGCGCACTGGCGGCGGTGGTCATCGCGTCGGTGATGGGGCTGATCGAATGGCGCGACCTGCAGCGCATCCGGCGCATCCAGGCCTGGGAGTTCTGGCTGTCCATCGGCTGCGCCGCGGGCGTGCTGCTGCTGGGCGCGATCCAGGGCATCGTGCTGGCGATCATCGTCGCGGTGATCGAGTTTTTGTGGGACGGCTGGAGGCCGCACTACGCGGTGCTGGGCAAGGTGCCCGGCATCGACGGCTTCCACGACGTGCGCCGCCACCCCGAGGCGGCGCGCATCGACGGGCTGGTGCTGCTGCGCTGGGATGCGCCGCTGTTCTTTGCCAATGCCGAATGGTTCGAGCGCGTGGTGCGCGAGGTGGTCGGTGCGGCACCCGGCCCGGTGCGCTGGCTGGTGGTGGCCGCCGAGCCGGTGACCAGCGTCGACATCACCGCCGCCGACATGCTGGCCGAGCTGGACCGCGCGCTGGAGGCGCAGGGCATCGAAATGTGCTTTGCCGAGATGAAAGGCCCGGTCAAGGACAAGCTGAAGCGCTTCGGCCTGTTCGAACGCTTCGGCCACCAGACCTTCTTCGCGACCGTCGACGACGCGGTGCGGGCTTACCGCGCCGCCCAGGGCGTCAGCGCCGCCGCAGGCCCAGCGCCATGACCGTACCCACCACCAGCAGCGCGCCGGCCACCTGCACGGCCGAGATCTTCTGGCCCAGCCACAGCCAGGCCATGGCCAGCGCGGCCACCGGCTCGACGTTCAGGATCGGCGAGCTGCCCACCACGCCCAGCTTGGGCAGCAGCGTGAACATGATCGTGAAGGCGGTGCCGTAGAGCAGCGTCAGCAGCGCCAGGCCCCACCAGCCGGCCGGCGCGTTGGGCCAGTGCAGGCCGCCCTGGGTGAAGCTGCCCAGCAGCGCCAGCACGCCGACGATGGCCATGGTGATGGCCGTGCGCAGCCGGCCGTCCAGCGCCGCCACCTCGTGCTGCGTCAGCACCAGCACCAGGCCGAAGGTGGCCCCCGCGGCCAGCGCGAAGCCGACGCCGGTGCCCATGCGCGCCCAGTGCGCCTGCAGCCCCAGGCCCGACGCAGCGCCGGACACGTCCAGCGCCAGCGCCAGGCCGAACAGGATCAGCGGCATGGCCACCAGCGTGGCCCTTTCCGGCCGGTGGCCGTAGAGCAGCCGCGCGGCCAGCGCCGTCCACAGCGGATAGGTGTTGAAGGCCAGCAGTGCCAGCCCCACCGGGATGCGGGCCACTGCCGAATACAGGCACAGGCTCTGCACGGCCACCAGCAGCGCGATCAGCGGCATGATCTTGCGTTGCCGCGCGTCCAGCACCAGCGGCACTCGGTTCGGCAGCACGATTAGCGCGACCACGGCCGCCGTGGCCAGGCTGCGCACCGCCACCGCGCTGGCCACGTCAACGCCATGGTCCAGCGCGAAGCGCGCCGCCACGTGGTTGCCGCCAAACATGCAGGCCAGCAGCAGCAACATGATGAACGCCCGCGGGCTGAGGGCTTGGGTGGGTGGGGCCATGCGGAACAGGGCAAAGCGCGCAGCTTAAGCCCTGCCACCACCGGGCAGGCCCCACTGTCGGGGCTGCCGCCGTTGCGCACAATGCCCGGGCGGGCCTTCTGCTGCGGCCCGTCGCGAGCCTGCCCATGCGCAACGTCTATGTCATCGCCACCGCCTGCACGCCCTTCGGCAAGCATGCCGAGCTGTCCTTCCAGGCACTCACCCGCCAGGCCTACCTGGAACTGCTGGCCGATGCCGGCCTGGACGCAGCCGGCGCCCGCATGATCGAGCAGGCCTGGTTCGGCAACTGCGGCATGGGCCAGTGGGGGCAGGGAGGCATCCGCGGGCAGGTGGCCTTCACGCCGCTGGTCGAGGAAGGCCTGTTCCCCGAACGCGTGCCGATGATCAACGTCGAGGGCGGCTGCGCCACCGCGTCCTTTGCCTTCCACGGCGCCTGCAAGGACATCCTGTCGGGCCAGGCGCAGGTGAGCCTGGCGCTGGGCGTGGAAAAGCTGGTCAGCCCCGACGACCCGGCGCGCGTGCCGGCCATCTTCGCCACCGGCATCGACCAGCTGGAGCCCGAGCGCTGGCGGGCGTACTACGCGCGCGCCGGCGAGCAGGCCGGCAAGCCCTTCGAGACCATGGACACCTACGCGATGCAGGCGGCCTGGCACATGCGCCAGCACGGCACCACGCAGCGGCAGATTGCCGCCGGCGCGGCCAAGAACCACCACCATGGCAGCCTGAACCCGAAGGCGCAGTACCGCTTCGAGCTGACGGTGGACGAGGTGCTGGCCGACCGTGAGGTCAGCTTCCCGCTGACGCGCGCGATGTGCTCGCCGCTGGGCGACGGCGCAGCGGCGGCGCTGCTGTGTTCGGAAGAGGCGCTGCAGAATTTCGCGCCGGCCGTGCGCGCGCGGGCGGTGCGCGTGCGCGCCAGCGAGCTGTCCGGCGGCAAGTACCGCCGCCTCGACGAACCCGGGCTGTCGCGCATTGCCGCCGACAAGGCCTATGCGCGCGCGGGGCTGAAGCCCGGCGACATCCAGCTGGCCGAAGTGCACGACGCCACCTCGTTCTGCGAGATCTACCAGCTGGAGATGCTGCGCCTGTGCAACGACGGCCAGGGCGGGCGCTTCGTCGAATCGGGCGCCACGGCGCTGGGCGGCCGGCTGCCCGTCAATCTGTCGGGCGGGCTGGTGTCCAAGGGCCACCCGGTGGGGGCCACAGGGCTGTCGATGGTCTACGAGATGTGCCTGCAGCTGCGCGGCGAGGCCGGAGCGCGGCAGGTGAAGGGGGCGACGCTGGGCCTGATCGAGAACGGCGGCGGCGTGATGGGCTTCGACGAGGCCGCCTGTGCCGTGCACATCCTGGAAAAGGCGTGATGGACATCGACTACCGCCCCGTAGACCCGGCCACGCTGGCCAACCCCTACCCGCTGTTCGCGCAGATGCGCGACGCGGACCCGTGCCACTGGAGCCCGCGGCTGAAGAGCTGGATCCTGACGCGCTACGAGGACATCAAGGCCGTCACGCAGGACGGCAGCATGTCGTCGAACCGGCTGCAGCCCTACTTTGCCAGCCTGCCCAGTGGCGAGGCGCAGCGCATTGGCGACATCGTGCGCTACCTGTCGCTGTGGATGGTATTCAAGGACCCACCCGAGCACACGCGGCTGCGCCGGTTGACGTCCCGCGTGCTGCACGTCAAGTCGATGCAGGGCATGCGGCCGCAGATCGAGGCCATCGCCGCCTGGCTGCTGGATGCCCTGCGCGGCAGGGACGAGTTCGACTTCATCGCCGAGTTTGCCGGGCCGTTGCCTTGCCTGGTGATCATGGCGATGCTGGGCGTGCCGCGCGAGGACCTGGGCCTGATGAAGCGGCTGTCCGACGACATGGCGCTGTTCATCGGCTCGTCGCGCGTATCGCCCGAGAAGTACGACACGGCGCAGGCCGCCACGCATGCAATGGCCGAGTACTTCCGCGCGCAGATCGAGGCACGCCGCGCCACGCCGCGGCCGGACCTGCTGAGCGAACTGGTGCACCTGCGCGATGGCGACGACCGGTTGAGCGAGGACGAGCTGGTGGCCACCTGCATCCTGCTGCTGTTTGCCGGCCACGAGACCACCACCAACCACATCGCCAACGGCCTGCTGTCGCTGATGCAGTTCCCCGATCAGATGCGCAAGCTGCGCGCCGACCCGTCGCTGACGAATGCGGCGGTCGAGGAACTGCTGCGCCACGAGGGCCCGTCCGGCGCGCAGGTGCGCATCGTGCAGGTCGAGCACGAACGCCATGGCAAGACGCTGAAGCCCGGCGACCGCCTGTTCATGATGCTGAATGCCGCCAACCGCGACCCGCGCGCCTATGCCGAACCGGACGTGCTGGACATCGAGCGCGACGGCCCCGCGCACCTGACCTTCGGCTACGGCGCGCACATCTGCCTGGGCTTTCCGCTGGCGCGCACCGAAGGGCAGGTGGCCTTTCCGGCGGTGCTGCAGCGCTATGCGCAGATCGAGGCGGCCACCGCGCAGCAGGAGTGGCTGAACTCGCTGGTGTTCCGCGGCATGAAGGCGCTGCCGGTGCGCGTGCGCCCCGCCTGACTACTTCATCATCCAGCGCTCGCTGGCCGCCTGCACCACCGCCGGCATCGGCAGGCCCGCCTGGCGCTGCGCACGCAGCCAAGTGGCGTCGTTGCCCTCGAACAGCGAGTCGCGCAGCCGGTCGTTGGCTTCCAGCGATTGCAGGTCCAGTGCATGCTCGGCCACACGTGCCAGCGTGCGCAGGATGTCGTCGCGCAGCTTGTGCCGCTGCTTGGTGCGCGGATCTACGATCTCGCCGTCCAGCCCAAAGCGGCAGGCCTGGAAGCGGTTGTAGGTATAGACCAGGTAGTCGTCCTCGGCCGGCTCGAAGGGCCGCTCCTCGCGCAGGTGGCGGCACAGGCTCTGCAGGTAGCAGGCCAGCGCGGCCGCCTTGTCCACGGTGAGCGGCGTGTCGCACACCCGCAGCTCGATGGTGCCGAACTCGGGCTTGGGACGGATGTCCCAGTAGAAGTCCTTCATCGACTGCACGACGCCGGTGCTGGTCATCTTCTCGAAGTACTGGCCGAACTCGTCCCAGGTCAGCACGAAGGGCGCACGCCCCGACAGCGGGAAGGCGAAGACCGAGTTCAGCCTTGCCGAATGGAAGCCGGTGTCCACACCCTGCACGAAGGGCGAGGACGCGCTCAGCGCGATGAAGTGCGGCACGTAGCGCGACAGCGCATGCAGCAGCCACAGCGCGTCGTCGCCGCTGGGCACGCCCACGTGCACGTGCTGGCCAAACACCGTGAACTGCTTGGCCAGGTAGCCGTAGAGCTCGCTGATGTAGTGGAAGCGCTCGGTCGGGAAGATCTGCTGCTCGCTCCAGTGCTGGAAAGCATGCGTGCCGCCACCGCCGATGCCGATGTTGAGCTTGCGCGCGCCGCGCGACAGCTGGCGGCACAGGTCGTGCAGCTCGTCGCGCAGCGGGCCGTGGGCGCGCTGGATCGAGGTGCCGATCTCGATCATGCTGCGCGTGATCTCCGGCTTGACGTCCCAGGCGCCGGGGTGGCCGTCCAGCACGCGCAGCAGATCCTGCGCGCGCGGCGCCAGGTCGTGGTCCAGCGTGTCCAGCAGCTGCAGTTCGAGCTCGACGCCCAGCGTCAGGGCTTCGGAATGGGTGAAGGCTTCAAGTGCCATGGCGGGGCTCCGTCGGGCTTTCGCCGGCCACCTGGCGCAGCCCCAGCTGCACCCACAGCGGGCCGCTGAGCTGCATCAGCGTGGTGGCCACCAGCAGGGCCTGCAGCACGGCGATGTCGATGCCCGGCAGCTGCGCCTGCCAGGCAAAATCGCGCATCACCAGCAGCACCGCCAGCCCGCCCATCGGCTGCAGCGCCAAGGTCAGGGCGAGGGCCTGGCGCCAGCCCAGCCCGCTGGGCCGGGCCAGAAGCGCGACCGCCAGGCCCTTGCCGAGCAGCCGCGCGATGATGATCGCCAGCACCCACGGCCACAGCTGCACCATGCCGTCCAGCGTGAACAGCAGGCCGGTGCTGACGAACAGCAGCACGCTCAGCGCCGCCCCGGCGCTGCCCAGCGAGGGCTCCACCGTCAAGCGGTGGCCCATCAGCTGGCGGGCGGTGATGCCGGCGATCAGCAGTGTCAGCAGCGGCGACAGGCCCCAGGCCGAGGCCAGCGTCGAGACCAGCATCACCAGCGCCATCTGCAGCACCGGCACCGTGGCCGGGTGGCCGCCCGGCCGGCCGGTACGGTCGACCAGCCAGCCGCAGGCCAGGCCCAGCAGGAAGGAGCCGCTGGCCACAAACAGCGCGCTGGCGCCCCAGCCCAGCGCATCGCTGGCCCAGTGCGTCTGGCCGGCGGTGGCAAGCAGCGGCCACAGTTTCAGCGCCAGCATGGCCAGCACGCTGTTCAGCGCACACATCAGCAGCAGCCGCTCGGCCACCTGGCCGCGCGGCCGCAGGTCATGCACCGAGGCCATGGCGATGATCGGCGAGGTGGCGCCGGCCACCACCGCGGCCGCCATGGCCGAGAGCGTGGGCGCGCCCAGCGCCACCAGGGCATAGCCGACAGCCAGCGTGGCCAGCAGGCCTTCGAGCACGCTGCTCAGGGCCAGCCAGGGGTTGTCCAGCAGCCAACGCGGGCGCAGCCGGCTGCCCAGCTCGAACACCAGCACGGCGATGGCCAGGTCGATCAGCGGCTTCCAGTCCGCCAGGTCGTCCATACGCAGCAGGCCCAGGCCGAGCGGGCCGGCCAGCGTGCCGACCAGCATGTAGCCCACCAGACGCGGCAGGCGCAGCAGGCGGTAGGCCACGTCGGCCACGATCAGGGCCAGCAGCATCACGGCGGCCAGGGCCAACGCCGGATCGGCCTCGCGCAGGCCGAGCCATGACAGCCAGGGGCCGTCGGGCACAATGCGCGCCGGCCACGGGACCGAGGCTGGGTTCAAGGGCAATCCCCTTTGACGGTGCGCTCCGCGCAGGTGCGAGCACTTCCACCGCGGCGCGGCGCCAGAGGCGCCAGACCGAGCCCAGGCTTTGTCGGATGAGCCCTGCGGTCGGAAGTTCCCTGAGAACCTGCAGGGTCTTGAAAGGCCGCCCGCCCGGCCCCATGTGCTCGGCGGCACGCCGGGAGGCCGGCAGCAGATACCCAACCTACAGAGACGACCCCGCCATGACCCGACAAACCCTTTCCTTCCAGGCCGAGGTGCAGCAGATCCTGCACCTGGTGACGCATTCGCTGTACTCGAACAAGGAGATCTTCCTGCGCGAGCTGGTGTCCAACGCGTCGGATGCCTGCGACAAGCTGCGCTTCGAGGCGCTGGACCACAGCGCGCTGTGGGAAGACGCGCCCAACCTGGAGATCCGCGTCTTCTTCGACAAGGACGCGAAGACGCTGACCATCCGCGACAACGGCATCGGCATGAGCGCCGAAGAGGCCGTGGCGCACCTGGGCACCATCGCCAAGAGCGGCACCAAGGAGTTCCTGTCGAAGCTGGAAGGCGACAAGAAGAAGGACGCCAACCTGATCGGCCAGTTCGGCGTGGGCTTCTATTCCGGCTTCATCGTGGCCGACCGCATCACCGTGCTGTCGCGCCGCGCGGGTGCCCAGCCCGACGAGGGCGTGCGCTGGAGCAGCACCGGCACCGGCGAGTTCGAGGTCGAGCCCGTCACCCGTGCCGAGCGCGGTACCGACGTGATCCTGCACCTTCGCGAGGGCGAGGAGGACTTCCTGTCCACCTGGCGGCTCAAGTCGATCATCGCCAAGTACTCCGATCACATCTCGCTGCCCATCCTGATGAAGAAGGAGGAATGGGACGCCGACAAGAAAGAGCAGGTGCTGAAGGACGAATGGGAGACGGTAAACAAGGCCGCGGCGCTGTGGACGCGTGCCAAGAGCGACGTCACCGATGCCGAGTACCAGGAGTTCTACAAGCAGATCAGCTACGACCAGGCGGCGCCGCTGGCCTACACGCACAACCGCGTCGAGGGGCGGACCGAGTACACGCAGCTACTGTACATCCCGAGCAAGGCGCCCTTCGACCTGTGGAACCGCGACAAGCGCGGCGGCGTCAAGCTCTACGTCAAGCGCGTCTTCATCATGGACGACGCCGAGGCGCTGATGCCGGTGTACCTGCGTTTCGTCAAGGGCGTGATCGACTCGGCCGACCTGCCGCTGAACGTGAGCCGCGAGCTGCTGCAGGAAAGCCGCGACGTGAAGGCCATCCGCGAAGGCTCGACCAAGCGCGTGCTGGGCATGCTGGAGTCGATGGCCGACAGCGAGGACGCGGCCGAGCGCGACAAGTACGCCGCGTTCTGGAAGGACTTCGGCGCAGTGCTGAAGGAAGGCATCGGCGAGGACCATGCCAACCAGGAGCGGCTGGCCAAGCTGCTGCGCTTTGCCAGCACGCAGGCCGATGCCGGCGTGGCGCTGGCCGACTACGTCAAGCGCATGAAGGAAGGTCAGGAGGCCATCTACTACATCACCGCCGACAACCTGGCCACCGCCAAGAGCAGCCCGCAGCTGGAGGTCTTCCGCAAGAAGGGCATCGAGGTGTTGCTGCTGGTGGACCGCGTCGACGAGTGGATGCTGACCCACCTGTACGAGTTCGAGGGACACGCTTTGCAGAGCGTGGCCAAGGGCGCCTTCGACCTGGGCAAGCTGCAGGACGAGGAAGAAAAGAAGAAGGCCGAAGAGGCGGCCGAAAGCTTCAAGCCCGTGCTGGAGCGGCTGAAGACCGCGCTGAAGGACCGTGCCAAGGACGTGCGCGTGACCACGCGGCTGGTCGAATCACCAGCCTGCATCGTCGTCGACGAAGGCGACATGAGCGGGCACCTGGCGCGGCTGCTGAAGCAGGCCGGCCAGGACGCGCCGAAGTCGCTGCCGACGCTGGAGGTCAACGCCGAGCATGCGCTGGTCAAGCGCCTGGACAGCGACGAGCGCTTCGACGACCTGGCGCAGATCATCTTCGACCAGGCGCTGCTGGCCGAAGGTGGGCAACTGGACGACCCCGCAGCCTATGTGCAGCGGGTGAACCGGCTGCTTGTGGCTTAGAAGCGGAAAAGCCGACCCGAGGGTCGGCTTTCAACTCCGAGTGTTACTGACTTAGCGACGCTGACGGCGGCGTGCCACGAACAACATCGCTCCCAGACCTGCCAGCATCATCGCGTAAGTTTCCGGCTCCGGAACCGGTGCAAGGGTCAATCCGAGCACATGATCATCGTAATCAGCGTCAACCTTAGACCCGTCGTTCCAGCCGATGATGAGATCGTATGACTTTCCACCAAAGCTGGTCAGCGGCATGAAACTGCCCTGGGCCGAGCTTCCGAAGATCACGTAGCTGCCTTGCTTGGAACTGCTGCCGTTGCCACCGTTAGGCGCCGAACTGCCATCAACCTCATCCTTGAACCGGAACGGCAGACTGCCTGCTGCCACCGTGACAGTGCTGGAACTCCCGACCGCAGCAGAGTTGAGGATCGACAACGCTCCGAGAGAGAACGAGTTCAAGTGACCCGCTTCCTTGCCGAGGAAGGTCACGGTCAAGTCGCCTGCAGTAGAACTGATCAGCGAGTCCAGCAGACCGCTGCTGAAAATCGGCACGTTGTTGCCGGCGATCGACGACAAGTAAGAAGCACCCGAATCAAAAGTCAGCTGGGCATGAGCGCCCGCGGCAGCCAAGGCCAGCGTACCCAGAGCAACCATCTTCTTCATTTTCACACCCTTAACGTGAAGCAATGCGAAACCCGCATGACATGCATTCTAGACAGAGTCGGTCACCTGGATACCCCCTGTACAAGGGGTCTAAGCCCCCGGTGAACGGGCAATGTGTGACGACAGTGTCGCGACTTGTAACTGTTCGCTAAGGTGCATCACCTGTTGAGCCCAGTAGCTCGAACCACCGAAACCCGGAAAAGCCCTCGGAAACGCAGGGTCGGACCAGCGCTTGGCAAGCCAAGCACTATGGCGAACCATTCGGAATAGCCGTAGCGCCTCCACCAGCCTCAGTTCTTTCATGTCAAACGGACAGAAGACCTGGTAACCCAGAAGCAACTGTCCGAGCTGATGCGTCGCGGAGTCCGGGGAGCCCGACAGCAGCATCCACAGGTCCTGAATGGCCGGGCCATTGCAGCTGTCATCCAGATCGACTAGGTGGGCACCTTCATCCCGCCATAGCAGATTCCCGCGGTGGCAGTCGCCATGAATCCTTCTCACCACAGGCGTACATGATGACCAAGCTGCGTCAACATAATGAAGAATGTTTGTGCACACTTCATTCCAGGCCTCGACTTGATCTTCAGGGACGAAGCGGCCGTCCATGAGCAGTTGGATGTCCTCGCGAAGGTTCAGCGGCGCGTGCATCGTCGGCCGACAACGGAAGGACTGACGGGAGCCTACGAGGTGCATCCGCCCGATGAGTCCGCCGAGCCGGCGCAACACATCGTCGCTCTCCAGATCGGGTGCCCGGCCGGCCTTTCGCGGAGCCACCGCAAAGCGGTGCGTACCTGAGACCGATCTCAGCAGTGCCAAGCTCGGTAGGCCGTTCAGCGGAAGCAGATCCACACCGCTGTTCCTGCGCATCAAAGGCAGTGGCGCCACCACCGGCACCTCGGCCGCCTCGAGTTCCAGCGCGAACCGATGTTCCTCGACGATCTGATCGTTGCTCCACCGGCCGGGCCGGTAGAACTTGACCACCACCGCGCTGCCGTCTTCCAGCATCACCTGGAACACCCGGTTCTCGTAAGAATTCAGCTGCAGGATGCGGCCGTCGCCGTGGAACCCCACGGCGTCCAGCGCCGCCAGCACCTCGTCGGGGGTCAGGTCGGCATAGCCTAGTGCAGACCCATCTGCCGGTGTTGTCATCCGGCGATGCTACGCGCTGCCGATATTAGCGCCGGTCAATGGTGGGTGCGCGGCGGCGGGCGGCTGCGCGCCGGGGCGTCGCCTTCGCCGCCCTCGCCGCCGTTGCCCGGGTCGCGCGGGGCGATGCCGCCACGCAGAATGTTGCCGATGGCGCCAAACTCACTGGCCGGGCCACTGTCCGAGCGGCTGTCCGCGCCGAAGAAGGAGTCCTGGAAGAAGCCGGAGTCCTGCCACAGGGCCGACCGCTCGCGGCGGCGGCCGGCCATGCCGCCGGCCGGGGCTTCGCGCCCCACCGTGGCGGTGGGCGCCGGCTGCGGTGCCCGCGCCGCGGCGGTGCCCTGCGGCACCAGCAGTTGCAGTTCGGGCACCGAGGGCAGGTGGTCGACGGGGCAGCGCAGGTAGCGCACCCGGCAGGCCGCCAGCACCGACTGCTTGATCTGCAGCACGCGGCGCGAATTGCCGCGGTCGGTGTCCAGGTCGATCGCCGCCAGCACGCGGCCGTTGGCGCTGCAGATCGCAAAGGTGACGTGGATGGCGCCCAGCAACTCGTACCAGTAGCGCACCTGCTCCGGGTCGGTGGGTTGCGAGAAGCGCACCAGCGGCAGCTTCGACAGCACGATGTGATGGGGCAGGGCCTCGCGCAGTTGTCGGTAGACGCGGCGTTCGTCGGTACTGAACACCGGCCGGGCGGTCAGCGCCCAGTCGGTGGGCAGCGGCGCCGGCTTGCGCGGCCGGCTGCGCGCCCAACCCCAGCCTGCCAGGGCCAAGCCCAGCAACACGGCTGAGGCCAGACCGATGATCCAGGGAAGTGTCTGCGGCATGTCCTTGGAGGAGGCAGGGGCCATGCTGCCCGCAACCGCGGCTGTCAGCGATGACTGCGCCGGGATGCTACAGCCCGCCGACTCCGCAAGGCCCCCCCGATTGCGGGTCGGGGCACCGGGATGAGGGAGGTGAAACCCGCAGGCCGGAAAGGCCGCATCCGCGGAGGGGGCTCAGTCCTTCTGGCGGCCCGTCCAGAGTTCGTCGATGCGCTGGGCCTGGCGCTTGAGTCGGTAGTTCAGGTCCGCGGCAGTGTCCTCGACCAGCGCCTCGACATGCGAGGCCAGGCTTTCCGGCGCCAGCCGCACCCAGGCCTGGGATTCCGGGCCATCGCGCTCGATGCGGGCGCCGGCATTGCGGGCGATGCGCAGCATAGCGGTGTTCTCGCTGAGCGCGTGCACCAGCAGGCAATCGATGCCGCGGTTGCGGGCATGCAGCGCGGCATGATCGAACAGCCGGTCGCCGTAGCCGCGGCCGCGCGAGGCCTTGGCCACCGACACGCCGAACTCGGCCGCCAGCCGTGGCGTGGCGCCCGGCGCCATGTAGGCCAGGTGGGCCATGGCCACGATTTCCAGGCGGCGGTTGAAGATGCCGAAGACCTCGTCGTGCTCGAAATCCAGCTTCTCGACGTAGCGGGCCACCTGCTCGTCGCTGGCGGCGTAGCCGAAGCGCAGGTAACGGTCGCGCTCGTTCAGGGCCAGCAGGTGGCTCAGGATGCGCGGCCGGTGGCGCGGGGCCAGCGATCGGATGGGCACCCAGCGAAAGCCCAGCCGGGGCTTGGGCGTCGGCGGCGTGGCGTGGGGCTCGGGCTGCGCCCGTTCTTCCCGGTCAAACAGCGAATCCATGGGCGGCATTCGGAAACACAGTGCCGACGATCCTATCCCTCGGCGCTAGAGGCACGGCTCTAGGCTGGGCGCCGGTCGGGGGCCGCCCGCTGCCACCCAGCGGGTCGGCCGTTGTATACTGCTAGGCTTTCCCGTTAACGGCGGGGTGGAAGGCGCATGGCCGGCCGGGCTTCCTGGCGGGCCGGGCCTTCCGGATGTTCCCGAGAGGCCGCCCCCACAAGCGGTGCCGAAGGAGCCGGAACCTTCCGAACAGCCGTAGCCCGGCCTGGTGGCGCGTCAGCCCATCGAGCCAAATCTCCGCGAGTCCCTCATGAAGACCTTCAGCGCCAAGCCGGCCGAAGTGAAGCACGAGTGGTTTGTGATTGACGCCACCGACAAGGTGCTCGGACGTGTTGCCAGCGAAGTGGCACTCCGTTTGCGCGGCAAGCACAAGGCCATCTACACGCCTCACGTCGACACCGGTGATTTCATCGTCGTCGTCAACGCCGGCAAGATCCGCGTCACTGGCAACAAGGCCAGCGACAAGATCTACTACCGCCATTCGGGTTTCCCGGGCGGCATCTATGCCACGTCCTTCAAGGACATGCAGGCCCGCCACCCCGGCCGCGCGCTGGAAAAGGCCGTCAAGGGCATGCTGCCCAAGGGCCCGCTCGGCTACGCGATGATCAAGAAGCTCAAGGTCTATGCCGGTGACACCCACCCGCATGCGGCCCAGCAGCCCAAGGCGCTCGAAATCTAAGGAAACGCGATGATCGGTAACTGGAACTACGGCACCGGCCGCCGCAAATCCTCGGTGGCGCGCGTGTTCATGAAGAAGGGCAGCGGCCAGATCACCATCAACGGCAAGGCGATCGACGAATACTTCGGCCGCCAGACCTCGATCATGATCGTGCGTCAACCGCTGATGCTGACGGCCAACGACGCCACCTTCGACATCAAGATCAACGTGCACGGCGGCGGTGAATCCGGCCAGGCCGGCGCGGTGCGCCACGGCATCACCCGGGCGCTGATCGACTACGACGCGGCCCTCAAGGGCGACCTGAGCCGCGCCGGCTTCGTCACCCGCGACGCGCGCGAAGTCGAGCGCAAGAAGGTCGGTCTGCACGGCGCCCGCCGTCGCAAGCAGTTCAGCAAGCGCTGATCCGCCGGGCGGCCGCGTGCCGCCTGGGCCGCCTGCTGCCGACGCTGGCTTCGCGTCGGTGATAGAGTGTCCGGACGGTGGGGTTGCAAGCCCCGCCGTCGGACCCCATCTCGAAGGAATGGCCATGAACGCAGTCGCAGAACAAGTGTCCACCGCCGGCGCGGAGATGCCGCCGCCGCTGATCTTCACCGACAGCGCCGCCGACAAGGTGCGCGACCTGGTGGCCGAGGAAGGCAACCCCGATCTGAAGCTGCGCGTCTTCGTGCAAGGCGGTGGCTGCTCGGGCTTCCAGTACGGCTTCACCTTCGACGAAGTCATCAACGAGGACGACACGCTGATGACGAAGAACGGCGTGACGCTGCTGATCGATGCGATGAGCCTGCAGTACCTGGGCGGCGCCGAGATCGACTACAAGGAAGACCTGCAGGGCGCGCAGTTCGTCATCAAGAACCCGAACGCCACCACCACCTGCGGCTGCGGCTCGAGCTTCTCGGTCTGAGTCGCCGGCGCCAAAGCGCCACATCCCCACAAGGGCTGCCAACTGGCAGCCCTTTGTCATTGCGCAACGGGGTATCAGGACGCCGGGTACAGCGCGCCCAGCACCCGCGGCCCGCGCGCGCCGGTGACGCTGGCGCGGTTGCCCGGCTCGCGCCACACATGGGCGCGGGCCAGCCAGGCGAAGGCCAGCGCTTCCACCTGCAGCGGCGGCACGCCAGCCTCGGCGCTGCCGGCCACAAGCACGCCCGGCAGGCAGGCCGCCAGCCGGCGCATCAGGTGGCCGTTCAGCGCACCGCCGCCGCAGACCAGCAAGCGCTGCGCATCGGGGGCCTGTTGCCGCAGCGCGTCGGCTGCGGCGCGCACCGTGAACTCGGCCAGTGTGGCCTGCACGTCCACCGCGACGGGCGGCGCGGGCAGGCGCTGCAGCGCGGCTTGCAGCCAATCGGGATTGAACAGGTCGCGGCCGGTGCTCTTCGGCGGCGCCTTGTGCAGGAAGGGCTCGGCCAGCAGCAGCGCCAGCAGGGCGGCATCGACGCGGCCGCTGGCGGCCCACTGGCCATCGTCGTCATAGGCCGAGCCGCGGTGGCGATGGCACCAGTGATCGAGCAACGCGTTGCCGGGCCCGCAGTCGAAGCCGCGCACCGAGCCATCGGCGCCCAGCAGGGTCAGGTTGCCGATGCCGCCCAGGTTCAGCACGGCCGAGGCCTCGCCCGCCCGGCCGAATACTGCCGCATGCAGGGCCGGCACCAGCGGCGCGCCCTGGCCGCCGGCGGCCAGATCGCGGGTACGGAAGTCGCAAACCACGTCGATGCCGCAACGCTCGGCCAGCAGGGCGCCGTTCAGCAGTTGCAGCGTGTAGCCGACGCCGTCGAATTCCAGCGGCCGGTGGCGAACCGTCTGGCCATGCGCGCCGACGGCCCGCACCTGGCGGGCAGGCGTGCCGCTGGCTTGCAGCAGCGCGGCGACCACCTCGGCGTAGACGCCGGCCAGCGCATTGGCAGCCAGGGCCGCGCGGTGGAGTTCATCGGGCCCGCTGCGGTTCAGCGCCAGCAATTCGGCGCGCAGCCCATCGGCGAAGGGCACAGGGTGGTGTGCCAGGACGCGGATGGCACCAGACTCGGCAAAGTCGGCCAGCACCCCGTCCACGCCGTCCAGCGAAGTGCCGGACATTAGGCCGATGAACAGCGCCACGGCGTCAGGCGGACCGGAGCGCGCCGGCGGGCTTATTCGGGCTGGACGCGGCCGCCGATCATCGTGGCGGCCAGCTGCAGCTGCGCCTGGGCGCTGCGCGACAGTTCGGCGAACTGCGCCCGCGCCGGGCCTTCGATGGTGGCGGTGTCCGAGGCCTTGGCGATCTGCAGCGGATCGACGTGCTGCCCGTTCACCAGGAACTCGAAGTGCAGGTGCGGGCCGGTGGCCCAGCCAGTGGCGCCCACGGCACCGATGTGCTGGCCCTGCTCGATCGACTGGCCCTTGCGCACGTCGATGCGGCTCAGATGGGCGTAAAGAGTGCTGCGGGTCTTGCCGTGCTGCACCTTGACCACGTTGCCGTAGCCGTTCTGCCAGCCGGCGAACTCGACCACGCCGTCACCGACCGAGCGCACCGGCGTGCCGGTGGGCGCGCCGTAGTCCACGCCGCGGTGCGCGCGCATGGTCTGCAGGATCGGGTGCATGCGCATTGCAAAACCGGAGGTGATGCGCGAGAACTCCATCGGGCTGGCCAGGAAGGCCCGGCGCTTGCTCTGGCCGTCGAAGCCGAAGTACGCGCCGCGCCCGGTGGCATCGGTGTACCAGAGGGCGTGGTGGGCCTTGCCGTTGTTGACGAACTCGGCCGAAAGCACGCGGCCGGTAGAAGGTGCCCAGGTCACCGGCTCGCCGTCGGCGGTGAGCGCCTCGTAGATGACGCTGAAGGTGTCGCCCTTGCGCAGCTCGCGGTGGAAATCGATGTCCGCGGCGAAGATCTCGGCCATCTGCACGGCCACCGGATCGGGGATGCGCGCTTCGTCGGTGGCGGCAAACAGCGACGAGCGGATCGTGCCGCTGGCCAGCCGCACCTGGCCCGCCAGCGGGGCGATCTCGGTGCGGCTCTGCCAGCCGCCGCCGGCCTGGCGCGTCACGCTCAGGCGGGTGAACTGCGGCTCGCGCTTGGCGCTGTCGGGCGCGCCGTAGCGGGCCACCAGCTCCTGCAGCGAGCCGTCGGCATCGACCAGCACCTGCACCAGCTTGCCGCCGCGGCCGTCCAGCAGGCGGCGGGCCTGCGGGTCGCTGCGCAGCAGGGCCGAGGCTTCGGGGTCGCTGATGCCCAGGCGGCGCAGCAGGCTGTCGGGCGTGTCGGTGCTGCGGGTCAGGTCGCTACGCCACAGCTGCAGCTCATGGTCGGCCAGCGCTTCCAGCTGCGCGGCGATGCCGGAAGGCGCCACCGTGTCGACCACCAGGCGCTGCGGGGTGTCGGCCGGATCGGGCAGCAAAGGGGCCACGCCGAAGGCCGCCGCTGCAAAGCCGCCCAGCAACACCGCGAAGCCAGCGCTCAGGCGCCGGGAATGCCGCTGCAGCCACGCGCCGACGTGCTGCGAATGGGTTGTAACGAACTGCAATGGCTTCGGCATGCTTCGGCGGCAAACCCGCATCGACGGTGGGTGGGGTGCGTTGGCGACCGGCCCGTGGGCCTGTGTCACCGCCGCGCCAGGGCAGCCCCTGGAACTAGAATCTTGCCTCTCCACCGGGCCCCCTTGAACAGGGGATGGCGGCGAGTCGCGCGAGTATAGCAACCGCACCGCCCGCCGCAACGCCGGAAATGTACCGATAAGTGAGCCCATGTCCGCAGCCGAAGCCCCCCACCCCGAAGCGCCCCTTACCGTCAGCGACCGGGTGCGCGAAGCGATGGCCGTTTCGCTGCGCGGCTGCGAGGAACTGCTGCCGCAGGCCGAATGGCTGAAGAAGCTGGTGCGCTCCGAGGCCACCGGCCAGCCGCTGCGGGTGAAGCTGGGGCTGGACCCGACCGCGCCGGACATCCACATCGGCCACACCGTGGTGCTGAACAAGATGCGCCAGCTGCAGGACCTGGGGCACACGGTGATCTTCCTGATCGGCGACTTCACCTCGATGATCGGCGACCCCTCGGGCCGCAACACCACCCGCCCGCCGCTGACCCGCGAGCAGATCGAGGCCAACGCCCAGACCTACTACGCCCAGGCCAGCCTGGTGCTGGACCCCGAACGCACCGAGATCCGCTACAACAGCGAATGGAGCGACGCGCTGGGCGCGCGCGGCATGATCCAGCTGGCCTCGCGCTACACGGTGGCACGCATGCTCGAGCGCGACGATTTCACCAAGCGCTACAAGGCCGGCACGCCGATCAGCGTGCACGAACTGCTCTACCCGCTGATGCAGGGCTACGACTCGGTGGCGCTGAAGAGCGATCTCGAGCTCGGCGGCACCGACCAGAAGTTCAACCTGCTGGTCGGCCGCGCGCTGCAGTCCGAATACGGCCAGGAACCGCAGTGCGTGCTGACGATGCCGCTGCTCGAAGGCCTGGACGGCGTCGAGAAGATGTCCAAGAGCAAGGGCAACACCATCGGCATCACCGAGGAAGCCAACACCATGTTCGCCAAGCTGCTGTCGATCAGCGACGACATGATGTGGCGCTACTTCACGCTGCTGTCCTTCCGCAGCGAGGCCGAGATCGCCACGCTGCGTGCCGAGGTCGCGCAGGGCCGCAACCCCAAGGACGCCAAGGTGCTGCTGGCGCGCGAGATCACCACGCGCTTCCACAGTGCCGCCGCGGCCGAGGCTGCGGCCGCCGATTTCGAGCTGCGCGCCCGCGGCGGCGTGCCGCAGGACATCCCCGAGGTGCAGCTCAGTGGCGCGCCGTTGGCCATCGGCAGCCTGCTGAAGCAGGCCAACCTGGTGCCCAGCAGCAGCGAGGCGCTGCGCATGGTCGAGCAGGGCGGCGTGCGCATCGACGGCAGCCCGGTGGCCGACAAGGGCCTGAAGCTCCCGGCCGGCAGCTACGTGGTGCAGGTGGGCAAGCGGCGCTTCGCGCGCGTCACGCTGGCGGCATGAGGCGGCGCCGCTGCATCGGGGCCCTGCTGGCCGCATGCAGCGCGCGGGCCTGGGCCCAGCCGGCGCCGGCCGAGCAGCAGCGCATCGACCGTCTGATCGAGGCCGTCGCCCAGCAGAAGGATCTGCGCTTCCTGCGCAACGGCCGCGAATACACCGCCGCGCAGGCCGCCGACTTCCTGCGCGGCAAGCTGAAGTGGCGGGTCGAGAAGGTGCGCACCGTGCAGGACTTCATCGACGAGGTCGGCACGCGCTCCACCACCAGCGGCGACCCGTACTTCGTGCACCTGGCCGACGGCCGCGTGCTGCCCAGCGCCGAGTTCCTGCGCGCGGAACTGCGGCGCATTGAGAAGAAGCGCTGAAGCCCCGCCGATGCAGGTCAGCGCCTACCTGAAGCTGTCGGTGGCGGTGGCCGTGGCCACCATCGTGCTGAAGACCGCGGCCTGGTGGGTGACCGGCTCGGTCAGCCTGTTGTCCGACGCGCTGGAATCGCTGGTCAACCTGGCCGGCGCGGTGTTCGCATTGCTGATGGTGACCATCGCCGCGCAGCCGGCCGACGACGAGCACCCTTACGGCCATCACAAGGCCGAGTACTTCTCCAGCGGTTTCGAGGGCGTGCTGATCCTGGCCGCCGCGCTGGCCATCATCTGGGCAGCGGTGCAACGCTTCTGGGAACCGCAGCCGCTGGAAAGCCTGGGCTGGGGCCTGGGCCTCAGCGTCGTTAGCTCGGCGATGAACGGCGCCTTGGCCTGGGCCATGTTGAAGAAGGCCCGCGAGCACCGCTCGATGGCGCTGGAAGGCGACGCCCGCCACCTGTTCACCGACGTGTGGACCTCGGCCGGCGTGGTGCTGGGCCTGCTGGCGGTGGCCTTCACCGGCTGGCTGTGGCTGGACCCACTGGTGGCCATCGCCGTGGCCGGCAACATCGTGCGCGAAGGCGTGTCGCTGGTGCGGCGCTCGGCCGACGGCCTGATGGACCGCGCGCTGGAGCCGGCGGTGCAGGCCGACATCGAGCGCACGCTGGAGGGCTTCCGCCACCACGCCGTGCGCTTCGACCACGTGACCACCCGCCGCGCCGGCGCGCGCCGCTTCGTCGACATGCACATGCACATGCCGGGCGCCTGGAGCCTGGCGCGTGCGGCGGCGCTGCGCACCTCCGTCGAACAGGCGCTGATGAGCGCGGTGCCGGGCCTGCGCGCCACCATCCAGCTGCTGCCGATGGATGTCGAGGCGCATGCCGGCGACCCGAAGGACCTGATCTGAGGCCGCCAGGATGATCGCCCTGGTGCAGCGCGTGGCCCGTGCCCATGTCGAGATCGCCGGCCATACGGTCGGCGCCATCGATGCCGGTCTGCTGGTGCTGGTGTGTGCCGAGCCGGCCGACACCCAGGCGCAGGTGCAGCGCCTGGTCGCCAAGCTGCTGGCGTTGCGCATCTTCGGCGACGCCGACGGCAAGATGAACCGCAACCTGCAGGACGTGGGCGGCGGCCTGTTGCTGGTCTCGCAGTTCACGCTGGCGGCCGACACCTCGCGCGGCAATCGGCCGGGCTTCTCGGCCGCCGCGCCGCCCGAGCAGGGCCGCGCCTTGTTCGATGCCGTGTTGGCCGAGGCGCGGGCGCGTCACGCGCCGGTGGCGGCCGGCGTCTTCGGCGCCGACATGCAGGTGCACCTGGTCAACGACGGCCCGGTGACGATTCCGCTGACGATCCGCTGAGCAGCCATTCGGCCAGGCGCCGGCCCGGCCGAGCGCCCAGCGCCATGGCGGCGGCATTGGCATGCGACAGCATGCCGCTGTCCAACGTGGAGCGGGCCTCGCCGATGCGCGCACTGTCGTGGCCCACAGTGCAGGCGGCGATGCCGGCCTGCTGCAGCGCGGCCAGCGCCGCAATGCCGGCCTGCTGCAGGCCGACGCCGGCATCGTTGAAGACCACCAGCTGCGGCCGGGCCTGCAGTGCATAGGGCACCACGCTGGCGCCGCCGTGCGAGCCGGTCACCAGCACGGCGCCGGGCGGATGCCGCACCGCCTCGGTCACGCTGTCCAGCACCTGCAGCACCGCGCCGGCGAAGGTGCCGCCCAAGACAAAGGGGCTGCCCTCGGCAGCCCCTGGTGTGTGGCCGTGCGCTGCGCTCAATCGGCGTACTGGCCGGCGGCCTTGATGGCCACGCCCAGCTTGTCGATCTCGGCGGCGACGAACTTCTTGTGCTCGGGCGGGTTCACGCGGCCGTCGGTGACGATCACTGCGCCCAGGGCTTCCTGGCGCTTCACGAACTCGGGGTCCTTCAGCGCCTTCTGCAGCGCGGCGTTCAGCTGGTCCTGCACCGCCTTCGGCGTGCCCTTCGGCGCGTACAGGCCGTGCCAGATGGTCAGGTTGAAGCCCTTCAGGCCCGATTCATCCAGCGTCGGCAGCTTGGCCAGCGCCGGCGAGGTGAGGCGCTTGGCGGTGGTCACCGCATAGGCCTTGACCTTGCCCGATTCGATCTGACCGCTGGTGTTGGTGGTCTGGTCGCACATGATGTCCACCTGGCCGCCCAGCAGGTCGGTCATGGCCGGCGCGGTGCCCTTGTAGGGCACGGTGGTCATGTCGATCTTGATGCCCTGCTGGAACAGCAGGCCGCACAGGTGCGAGGCCGCGCCCAGGCCGGCATTGGCCAGGTTGATCTTGCCCTTGTTGTCGTTCAGCCACTTCACCAGCTCGGGGTAGGTGTTGGCGGGCAGCGTGGGCCGGCCGATCAGCGTCATCGGCACGTCGTTGATCATGCCCAGGTACTCGAAGTCCTCGAGCGTGTTGTACGGCAGCTTGCGGTACAGCGCCGGCGAGGTGGCCATGCCGATGTGGTGCAGCAGCAGCGTGTAGCCGTCCGGCGCGGCCTTGGCCACCTTGTTGGCGCCCAGCGTGCCGCCGGCGCCGCCGACGTTCTCGATGACGATGGTGCCGTTGTTCAGGTGCTTGCGCACCGCCTCGGCGAAATCGCGCGCCACCTTGTCGGTCGGGCCGCCGGCCGCGAAGGGCACGACGATGGTGATCGGCTTGTCGGGGTAGGCCTGGGCGGCCGCGGCCAGCGTCAGGGTGGCCAGGGCGAAGGTCAGCTTCTTCATGCGCTTGTCTCCAGTTTGGCGAAGATGCCAATGCGCCAATGCTAGGCAGGCGACCGCGTGTCGCAACGTGGAAAGTACGTACCGGCCGTGGCGCAGTGCCTCAGTCGATGCGGCGCAGGTCTTCCACCACCTTGCCGTCGTTGGGCAGCATGCCCGGCCCCACCAGCCGCACCTCGCAGCGCAGCTTGGTGATGTCGCGCACGCTGGCGGCCACGGCGGTGGCCAGACCCTCGGCCGCGGCGGTGGCCTCGGCCACCAGCGTCATGCGGTCGTTGGCCATCTCGCCTTCGACCACCAGCCGCGCGCGGGCCAGCTCGGGGTGGCGCTTCAGCACCTCGGCCACCTGGGTGGCGTGGACGAACATGCCGCGCACCTTGGCGGTCTGGTCGGCGCGACCCATCCAGCCCTTGATGCGCCGGTTGCTGCGGCCCGTGGGGCAGGTCCCTGGCATGAAGGCCGACAGGTCGCCGGTGCCGAAGCGCACCAGCGGGTAGTCCGGGTTCAGCACGGTGACCACCACCTCGCCGACCTCGCCTTCGGGCACCGGGTCGCCGCTGCCGGGGCGCACGATCTCGACGATCACGCCTTCGTCCAGCACCAGGCCTTCGCGGGCCGGTGTCTCGTAGGCCACCAGGCCCAGGTCGGCGGTGCCGTAGCTCTGGTAGGCCTCGATGCCGCGCGCGCGCAGCGCATCGCGCAGCGCCGCCGGGAAGGCCTCGCCACCGACCGAGGCCTTGCGCAGCGCCGGCAGCGCCAGGCCGGCTTCGTCGGCCTTCTCCAGCAGGATGCGCAGGAAGCTGGGCGTGCCGGCATAACCATCGGCGCGCAGCTCGGCCAGCGCCTGCAGCTGCAGCTCGGTGTTGCCCACGCCGCCCGGGAAGACCGCGCAGCCGACGGCCTGCGCACCGGTTTCGACCATCGATCCGGCCGGCGTCAGGTGGTAGCTGAAGCTGTTGTGCACCAGGTCGCCAGGGCGGAAGCCGGCCGCATGCAGCGCCCGGCCGAAGCGCCAGTAGTCGGGCGCATGGCCGCCTGGTTCGTAGATCGGCCCCGGAGACTGAAACACCTGCCGCGCGGTGCGCGCCATGCCCAGGGCGCGCCAGCCAATGGCCGAGAAGCCGCCGAACGGATCCTGCGCGCGCCGCGCCTTCTGCCGCTCCAGCAGTTCGTGCTTGCGCGTCACCGGCAGCCGGGCCAGCGCGGCGCGCGAGCGCACGGCCGTGGCGTCCACGCCGCGCAGGATCTCGGCAAAGGCCGGCGTGCGCTGCGCCGCGGCCACCTGCGCCGGCAGCGCGGCCAGCAGCGCGGCCTCGCGTTCGGCCGGGTCGCGGGTTTCCAGCGCGTCGAAGTAGTCAGTCATCGCGGTCTCCCCATTGCTGCAGCGCCTTCTTCAGATCGGCCACGAAGTCGCGCAGCGCCGCGGCGTCGGTCAGGCGGCGGGTCTGCCATTCGGCGCCGGCCCGCTGTGGCCGGCGCACGCGCGCGGCCGCCAAGGCCGCACCGTCGACCTGCGCGCGCGCAATCGGCAGGCCATTGCGCTGGAACACGCCTTCGCGCTCGCTCAGGCCCAGGTCGCGCAGCTCGCGCTTCAGCCGCAGCAGCGCCTCGTCGGGCTTGAAGGGCGGCGGTGCGAAGAAGTCCGCGTCATCGGCCATGCTCAGGCCAGCCAGCGCTTGCGGCGCTTGTAGCTCTTCACGTCCTTGAAGCTGCGCCGGTCGCC
>Ga0209369_1000830_pt1 | contig 23415 bp, 19 predicted proteins | sample EBPBio142010_DNA_FD_185865 | JGI IMG/M metagenome (GOLD analysis project Ga0209369, IMG submission 185865) | Wastewater treatment Type I Accumulibacter community from EBPR Bioreactor in Madison, WI, USA - Reactor 1_10/4/2010_ DNA (SPAdes)... | ecosystem: Engineered > Bioreactor > EBPR >... | reverse complement strand
ATCACGGCGACCGGGCCGCCGGTCTCCTGCATGGCCTGCAGAACGGCGCGGGCAAGGGCTGCATCGCGCAGGCGCTGCGCCTCGACCATGCCGCCCATCATCTCCATCGGCATGGCGCCGCAATGGGCGCTGAACTGTTCCTCCGCCCGGGCGGTGGCCTCGGCTTCGGGCAAGGGCTGGTCAAGGGCGTATAAGGCGGCATCGGCACCGAAGACCGCCGACGCACCCTGCGAGACGGCAAGCCGCGCCTGATCGCGCTCGACCTCGCCGCCATAGATCCGTGCCTCGGGTGCGGCGAGGAAGATCGGGTGATAGAGCGCGAAATCGGGCCAGCCGGAGCCTTCCCAGCCAAAGGCCGCCGCCAGCGCCCCGGCATCGCCGCGGTCGGCGGGGGCGCGGGCGGCCTCGGCTTGCGTCAACATCTCGAAGACCAGCGCCTTGGGCTGCAATGCCGCCACGGCGCGGGCCTGATTGGAGTGATGTTCGGGATTGTCATGCACCTCGCCCAGCACCACCACATCGGCGGCGGGCAGGTGGTCAAGGGTGGCAGGGTCGATCCTTTCGGCCAGGGCCGGGGTCGCGCAGAGAAGAAGGAGGGGCAAAAGACGCATGGCCCCTGATGCACAAGGCGCGGGCCGACGGCAAGACAAAGGGCTCTGGCCCCGGACAGAAGCGGCGGCTAGGGTCCGGTCATGCAGATCGACCTTCCCCACCTGACCCTTGTCACCGGCGGCGCCCGGTCCGGCAAATCGCGCCATGCCGAGATCCTGGCCCGCGCCACCGGCCTGCCGCGCCGTTATGTCGCCACGGCGCAGGCGCTGGATGATGAAATGGCCGACCGCATCGCCCAGCACCGCGCGGATCGCGGCGGCGACTGGGAGACGTTCGAGGCACCGCTGGACCTTGGCCCGGCGCTTGCCGTTGCGCCGCCGCAGAGCGTCACGCTGATCGATTGCGCGACGCTGTGGCTGACCAACCACCTTCTGGCCGGGCATGACCTGCCCGCCGCCATGGCCGGTCTGCGCGCTGCCATCGCCGCCTGTCCGGGCCGGGTGATCGTGGTGACGAATGAGGTCGGCTGGGGCATCGTGCCGGGCGACGCGCTGTCGCGGCAGTTCCGGGACGAACAGGGGCGGCTGAACCAGCGGCTGGCGCAGGATGCCGGTCTTGTGGTGGCAGTGATGGCGGGCCTGCCTTTGGCGCTGAAAGGTGCGCTGCCCGACCTGTCGGCGGTTCCGGCATGAGCCGCTTCTGGCTGGTGCGCCATGGCCCGACCCATGCGAAAGCCATGGTGGGCTGGACCGATCTGCCCGCCGATCTGTCGGACACAGCGGCGCTGGAGCGGCTGAACGCCCATCTGCCGGTCGTGCCGGTCATCTCTTCCGACCTTTCGCGCGCCATGGCCACGGCCGATGCCCTGGCCCCGCGCCCGCGTCTGGCCCATGATCCCGCCCTGCGCGAGCTGCATTTCGGCCGCTGGGAGATGCGCGGCTGGGCCGAGGTCGAGGCCGAGGACCCCGTCCTGGCCCGCGCCTTCTGGGACCGGCCGGGCACGGTCTGCGCGCCGAGCGGCGAATGCTGGGACGGGCTGACCGCAAGGGTCGAGGATGCCCTGACGCGGCTGGCACGTCAGGCGGACGAGCTGATCGTCGTGGCGCATTTCGGCATGATCGTCGCGGCAATCCAGCTGGCCGAGGGCCTGTCGCCCGAGGCGGCGCTGGCGCATCGGATCGACAATCTGTCGGTCACCCGGATCGAGTTCGGGCCGGGGGTAAGGCGGGCGGGACCGATCAATCACATTCCGTGATGGAACGGGTCACAATTCGTCGTTTCCCGCCGCGCCTTCCGCCGCCTACCCTGCCGCCAGCGATGGAGATGTGGCATGACCTATGACCTTGTGATCGGTGACCGCGGCTATTCAAGCTGGTCCCTGCGTGGCTGGCTTCTGTTCGACGCCTTCAGCATTCCGGTCCGCACCCATTCGGCGCGGCTTTACACCGACGAATTGCCGAAGCTGTTGCAGGACTATCGTCCCGCCCGCACCGCGCCCACCATGCGCACGCCGGAAGGGGCGGTGGTGCCCGAAACCATCGCCATCGCCGAGGAGCTTGCCACGCGCCATCCCGAGGCCGGGCTCTGGCCCGAAGCGCCGGTGGCGCGGGCCACGGCCCGCGTTCTGGCCGCCGAAATGCACGCAGGTTTCGCAGCCCTGCGCAGCTATTGCCCGATGAACCTGCGGGTCAGCTATGAAGACTGCGCCCCGCCGCCCGAGGTTCTGGCCGATCTGGCGCGGCTTGAGGAGATCTGGGCCTGGGCGCGTGCGGTGACCGGATCGCGCGGCCCCTGGCTGTGCGGCGCGTATTCGGCGGCAGATGCTTTTTTCGCCCCTGTCGCGGGGCGGATCGCCGGTTACAACCTTCCGGTCGGCCCGGCGGCCATGGCCTATGTGAACGCCCACCTGGCGCATCCCTCGTTCCGGCGCTGGCGGGCGATGGGGCTGGTCGATGGCGCGGATCAGGATTTCTACCGCCGCGACTACAAGCGGCGCGACTGGCCCGGTCCGGTGCCGCTGCCCGCCCGCGCCGTGGCGGGGACCGAAGCCGAAAACGACGCCTGCCCCTATTCCGGCAAGCCAGTCACCCATGTGCTTGAGGTTCAGGGCCGCCGCTTCGGCTTCTGCAACGCCTTCTGCCGCGACAAGACCGTGGCCGACCCCGAAGCCTGGCCCAAGTTCCGCGCGCTTCTGGCGGGCGCTCCGGCCTGAACCGGCGGCGTCGCGACTTTTCGCCGAAAAATCGGGCCTGCCCGGCTGATGTTTACCTTCCGCTAACCATTGCCCGACTACCGATTAACCAAGGTTAAACGGAGTCGGGTATGGTGGCGCGGGCCTATACGGTGGCCTTCGAGGGGATCGAGGCCCGCATGGTCGAGGTGCAATGCGCCGTCACCACCGGGCCGCCGACCTTTGCGCTGGTCGGCCTTCCCGACAAGGCGGTTTCGGAAGCACGCGAAAGGGTGCGGGCGGCGCTGCAATCGCTGTCGATCGCGTTGCCGTCAAAGAAGATCACCGTCAACCTCTCGCCGGCCGATCTGCCGAAAGAGGGCAGCCATTTCGACCTGCCGATCGCGCTGGCGCTCTTGGCGGCGATCGAGATCATCCCCAAGGACGAGATCGAGCATACGGTCGCCCTGGGGGAATTGTCTCTGGACGGCCGCTTGATGCCCGTTCTGGGCGCCCTGCCCGCCGCGATGGCGGCGGCGGAAGAGGACCGCGCGCTTCTCTGCCCGCGCGCCTCGGGGGCCGAGGCGGCCTGGGTCGGCGCGGCCGAAGTGCTGGCCGCGGGGTCGCTGGATGAGGTGGTGCGCCATTACACCGGCCAGGCGCCCCTGCCGCAGGCGCGGGCGGGCGAGGTGGTGCCGGGGCCTTCGGGGCGCGATCTGCGCGATGTGAAGGGCCAGGAACGCGCCCGCCGCGCGCTGGAAATCGCGGCGGCAGGGCGGCATCACCTGATCATGATCGGCACGCCCGGTTCGGGCAAATCCATGCTGGCGGCGCGCCTGCCGGGCATATTGCCGCCGCTGACCCCGGTCGAGGCGCTGGAGACCTCGATGATCCATTCGCTTGCAGGGCTTTTGAGCGAGGGCGGTATCTCGCGGCAAAGGCCGTTCCGCGAACCGCATCACACGGCCTCGATGGCGGCCATCGTCGGCGGCGGCAAGGGGGCGAAGCCCGGCGAGATCAGCCTGGCGCATAACGGTGTGCTGTTCCTGGACGAATTCCCCGAATTCCCGCGTGCCGTGCTGGAAACCCTGCGCCAGCCGATCGAGACCGGCGAGGTCATGGTGGCGCGGGCCAATGCCCATGTGCGCTATCCCTGCCGTTTTCTGCTGATCGCGGCGGCCAACCCGTGCAAATGCGGCTATCTGAGCGATCCCTCGCGCGCCTGCGGCCGCGCGCCCCTCTGCGGCGAGGATTACATGGGCCGCATCTCGGGACCGCTGATGGATCGGTTCGACCTGCGGGTCGAAGTGCCGCCGGTGGCCTATGGCGATCTTGACCTGCCCGCGACGGGCGAGGGTTCGGCCCAGGTCGCTGCGCGGGTGGCGCAGGCGCGGGCGGTGCAGGCCGAGAGATTCGGGCCGGGCAGCGCGTTGCGGGTCAATGCCGATCTGGAAGGCGAGATGCTGGAACGGCATGCCGCACCCGATGCCGAGGGAAGGGCGCTGATCTCGCAGGTTGCGGAACGGATGGGGCTGTCGGCGCGCGGCTATCACCGGGTGTTGCGGGTGGCGCGGACCATCGCCGATCTCGACGGGGAAGAGGCGGTGCGGAAACGCCATATCGCCGAGGCGGTGTCCTTCCGGCTGGCCGGGGTGAAGGGGGTCTAGGGTCCCTGCCCCTCAGCCCGCCCGCCTGGCCTCGATCGCCTGCCAAATCTTCTCGGCCGTGTTGGTGCCGTCAAACCGCTCCAGCTCCTGGATGCCGGTGGGCGAAGTCACGTTGATCTCGGTCAGCCAGTCGCCGATCACGTCGATGCCGACGAAGATCTGCCCCTTCTCGCGCAGCACCGGGCCGATGATGCGGCAGATTTCCAGATCGCGCCCGGTCAGCCCGATCTTCTCGGGCCGCCCGCCGACATGCATGTTCGACCGCGTCTCACCCGCCTGGGGCACGCGGTTGATGGCGCCCACCGCCTCGCCATCGACCAGGATCACCCGCTTGTCGCCCTTGGCCACGGCGGGCAGGAATTTCTGCACGATCAAGGGTTCGCGCGAGAAGCCGGTGAACAGCTCGTAAAGCGAAGACAGATTGCGGTCATTGGCGTCCAGCCGGAACACCCCGGCGCCGCCATTGCCGTAAAGCGGCTTGAGGATGATGTCGCCATGCCGCGCCTTGAAGTCGCGGATCGTCTGCAGGTCGCGGGCGATGGCGGTGGGCGGCGTCAGTTGCGGGAAGCGCAGGACCAGAAGCTTCTCGGGGTAGTTGCGCACCCAGAACGGGTCATTCACCACCAGCGTCTTCGGATGGATCATGTCCAGAAGATGGGTCGAGGTGATATAGGCCATGTCGAAGGGCGGGTCCTGGCGCAGCCAGACGACATCGAAATCGCCCAGATCGACCTCGGTCTCGGCACCATAGGTCACGTGATTGCCGATCTCGCGGCGCAGCTCGATCGGAAAGCCCCGCGCCAGGACGCGGCCTTCGACGAAGGCCAGCTTGTCGGGCGTGTAGAAGAACAGCGAATGGCCACGCGCCTGCGCCTCGAGCGCGATGCGAAAGGTCGAATCGGCGTTGATATTGACCGACCCGATCGGGTCCATCTGCAGGGCGACTTTCAGGGCCATGGCGCGCTCCGTTCTCGGCTCGCGTCTTTCTGGCGCATTGTCGCGCCCGATGCAAACCGCCGGAGGGACGATCAGGGCAGGAAGAAATCGTCGCGGATCGCGACCTGGCCCGTGCCATCGACCGTGGCCAGATGATAGTGGCGGTCGATGAAGGGCTGGCCCAGCACCTGATCGACATATTCCTCGACCGCAAGGCAGATGCGGTCGCGCTGCGCCGCGTCGAGCCGTTCAGCGGCCAGATCATGGGTCGGGGCGCATTTGACCTCGACGAAAATCAGACCTTCCGGCCCGTCGAACACAAGGTCGATCTCGCCGGACAGCCCGCGCCAGCGCCGGGCAAGCACCTTCTGGCCAAGCTGAAGGTAATGGCGTTCGACGCCCGCTTCGGCAGCAAGGCCGGACAGGTGGGCCCGCTTTCCGCGCAAGCGACGGGTTTCGGCAAGGTCGGGCGCAAAGTCGAAGGGCATCTGGTTTTCCCGGGTTCAGGCCTTGGCCAGCGCCAGCGCGGCCTGATAGACCTCGCGGCGCGGCGCCCCGGTAGTTTGCGCGACAAAAGTTGCGGCATCCTTTACGGACATGGTTTGCAGCGCGACCCGCAGCGCGTCCTCGATGGTTTCGGCCCCGGCCGCCCGGGGCGGGGCACGGTCGAGGCAGAGCACGATCTCGCCCTTCGGGTCGCTGTCGCCCAGGGCGGCAAGGATCTCGTCCAATGTGCCGCGGATCACCTCTTCGTGCTTCTTGGTCAGTTCGCGGCACAGCGCCGCGCGGCGGGTGCCGCCCAGGGCGGCCGACAGTTCGGCCAGCAGACGCCGCACCCGGCGTGGCGATTCGTAGAGGACCAGTGTCGCCGGCACCGCCGCCATCTCGGCCAGGAAGCGCGCCCTTTCGCCCGCTGCCGCCGGGGGAAAGCCTGCGAACAGGAAGCGGTCGCTGGGCAGACCCGCTACGGTCAAAGCCGCCAGAACCGCCGAAGCGCCGGGCGCGGCGATGACCTTCTGGCCCGCCTCGGCCGCCGCCCGCGCCAGGATGAAGCCCGGGTCGGATACCAGCGGCGTGCCCGCCTCGGAGGCGTAGGCCACGGATTTCCCGGCTGTCAGAGCGCCCAGAATGCGCGGCAGCACCTCGGCCTCGTTATGGTCGTGGCAGGCGATCAGCGGGCGGCCCGCCAGCGCGATGCCATGGATTTCCATCAGATGGCGCAGGGTGCGCGTGTCCTCGGCCGCGAGGATGTCGGCCCCGGCCAGCACGTCGAGCGCGGTCAGCGTGATGTCGCGCGCCGCGCCGATGGGTGTCGCGACAAGGTGTAGCCCGGGCGCCACAGGCCGCCCGCTTCCGCCCGTCCAGCCCGGCCTTTCCGCCGACGCGCCGGAACCCGCCGCGCCGCTCATGGCTGGCCCCGGCGCAAGTTTACTTCCCCGTCGGAACGCTTTAGCTTGCCCATGGTCGTCGCGCCTGTCCTGTCGAGGGGGGAATCCCATGTTGTCCGCAATCCATCTGGCCCGCAAGTCCTTGGGCCGGTTCGCTCTTGTCCTTCTCGCCCCGGTCATGGCCCTGATCCTGTCGGCCTGTGTGCCCGCAGGCGAAGGTGGCGGCCCCGCCCCCAAGGGCGGCAAGGTCACCGTGGCGCTGCTGGTTCCCGGCGGATCGGGCAATGCCTCGGACCAGATCATGGCCGACAGCCTGGCCAATGCCGCCCGGATGGCGGTGGCCGATCTTGGCGGCGGCGCGCAGATCGACCTCAAGGTCTATCAGACCGGCGGCAGCCCCGCGATGGCGGCCTCGCTGGCCACCCAGGCGGCGGACGAGGGCGCGCAGATCATCCTTGGGCCGGTCTATGCCGCCGAAGCCAATGCCGTGGGCGTCGCCATGGCGCCGCGCGGGATCAGCGTGCTCGCCTTCTCGAACAACACCGCCATCGCGGGTGGCAATGTCTTTGTCCTGGGCCCGACCTTCGAGAATTCGGCCCGTCGCGTCGCCGGCTATGCCGTGCGCCAGGGCAAGAACCGCGTGATGATCGTCGCCGACAAGAACACTGCCGGCGAGGCGGGCAGCAGCGCCATCCAGCGCGGCGTTGCCGCTGTGGGCGGCACGGTCGTGGCCTCGACCTCATATGAATTCTCGCAATCGGGCATTGCCGCCGCCGCGGCGGGCATCGTCGCCACCGCGCGCTCGGCCGAAGCCTCGGCGCTGTTCCTGACCGCCGATACCGCGGGCGCCCTGCCCGTCCTGTCGCAATCGCTGGTGGCGGCGGGCCTCGACACGGCGACGATGAAATTCCTGGGCCTGACCCGCTGGGACATTCCGAGCCAGACCCTGTCGCTGCCCGCGCTGCAAGGAAGCTGGTTCGCCCTGCCCGATCCCAATCTCTATGCCCAGTTCCAGAGCCGCTACATGTCGGCCTATGGCGCGACGCCGCTGCCGATTTCGGGCCTTGCCTATGACGGTATCGCCGCGATCGGCGCGCTGGCCAAGCAGGGCCGAGACCTGTCAGGCGGGTCGCTGACCCAGAATGCGGGCTTCGTCGGCGTCTCGGGCATTTTCCGGCTGCGGTCTGACGGCTCGAACGAGCGCGGCCTTGCCATTGCGGAAATCCGCCAGGGTCAGGCCGTGGTGGTCGATCCGGCCCCCCGCAGCTTTGCCGGCGCCGGGTTCTGACCCGGCGCTGACCCAGAGCCAAAAGGCCAGACGTGCCCCAGGATCTCGACAAGCTGGCCCCGCCGCCGCTGCCCCCGCTGCCGGATGAAGGCCTGCCGCTGCCCTCGGCAGCGCCCCCGCTGGAGGCCAGGGCCGCCGAGATCGACCCCGAGACCCTGACCGCCCGCATCCTGGCGGCGGTTCCTGCCGGAACAGAGCCGCGAGAAATCCGCGCCATCGCCGTGCGCCACATGGCCGAGGCGCGCGCTTCCGCCATGGCCGCGCTGGCGCTGGCCTTCGCCGAGCGCCCGCGCGAGGCGCGACCGCTGGTGACCGCGATCTCGCAAGTGACCGACGCGCTGGTGACCACCGCCTTCGCCATCGCGCGCAAATTGCACCCCTTGGCGAACCCCACCGGGCAGGAACGCATCGCCCTTCTGGCGGTGGGTGGCTATGGCCGGGCCGAGATGGCGCCGTTCTCGGACGTGGACCTGCTGTTCCTGACGCCCTGGAAGATCACGCCCTGGGCCGAAAGCGTGATCGAGAGCCTGCTCTACATGCTGTGGGACCTGAAGCTGAAGGTGGGCCATTCCTCGCGCACGGTGAAGGATTGCATCCGCCTCGCGCGCGAAGACATCACCATCCGCACCGCGCTTCTTGAGCATCGCTTCATCGTCGGCGACGCCGCGCTGGCGGGTGAGCTGGCAGAAAAGCTGTGGACCGAACTTTTCCGCAACACCGGGCCGGAATTCATCGAGGCGAAACTTGCCGAACGGGCCGAGCGCCACCGCCGCCAGGGCGGCCAGCGCTATGTGCTTGAGCCGAATGTCAAAGAGGGCAAGGGCGGATTGCGCGACCTGCAGACCCTGTACTGGATCGGCAAATATCTGAACCGCGTGCCCAAGGCGGCGGGGCTGGTCGATGCGGGCCTGTTCAGCCGCGAGGAATACGAGACCTTCGCCCGGGCCGAGGATTTCCTCTGGGCGGTGCGCTGCCACCTGCATTTCCAGACCGGGCGGGCGACCGACATCCTGTCCTTCGACCTGCAACCCGAAGTCGCTTCCCGCATGGGCTATGCCGATACGCGCGGGCGGCGTGATGTCGAATATTTCATGCAGGATTATTTCCGCCAGGCGACCCGGGTGGGCGAACTGACCCGGGTCTTCCTGACCGAGCTTGAGGCGCGGCACGCCAAGCGCGAGGCGAGCCTTTTGGGCTTTTTCAAGCGCGGCAAGCGGGTGAAATCGGGCTACCGGCTGGTGCAGGGCCGCATCGACCTGCGCGATCCGCAGGATTTCCTGAAGGACAAGCTGAACCTCTTGCGCGTCTTCGAGGAAGCCCTGCGCACCGGCTATCTGCTGCACCCCAATGTCATGCGCCTGGTCGCAGCCAATCTGCATCTGATCGACGACGGAATGCGCGACGCCCCCGAGGCGAAGCGGATCTTCCTGGATCTGCTCTTGAAACACGGCAACCCGGAACGCAGCCTGCGGCGGATGAACGAGCTGGGGGTGCTGGCAGCCTTCATCCCGGAGTTCGAGCCGATCGTCGCGATGATGCAGTTCAACGTCTACCACCATTACACGGTGGACGAGCATATCATCCAATGCATCTCCTGCCTCGCGCAGATCGAGCGGGGCGAACTGGTCGAGGATCTGCCGCTGTCCTCGAGCATCCTCAAGGAAGGGGTGAACCGCCGCGTCCTCTATGTCGCGCTGCTGCTGCATGACATCGGCAAGGGCCGCCCGGAAGATCATTCTATCCTGGGGGCGCAGATCGCCCGAAAGGTCGCGCCAAGGCTGGGGCTGAACGAGGAAGAGGCCGAGACGGTCGAATGGCTGGTGCGCTGGCACCTGCTGATGTCGGACATGGCGCAGAAACGCGACATCGGCGATCCGCGCACGGTGCGCGATTTCGCCAAGGCGGTGAAGACGCGCAAGCGGCTGGACCTTCTGACCGTGCTGACAGTCTGCGACATTCGCGGCGTCGGCCCCGGCACCTGGAACAACTGGAAGGCGCAGCTTCTGCGCACCCTGTACAAGAGCACGACCGAGGCGCTGGAAGACGGGCTGGAAAGCCTGAACCGCGAGAATCGCGAGGATGAGGCCAAGGCCGCATTGCGGGCGCAGCTTGCCGCCTGGGATGCCAAGGACCTGCGCCACGAGACCGAACGCCATTACGCACCCTATTGGCAGGGCCTGCCCGCCGAGACCCATGCCGTCTTTGCCGAATTGCTGCGCGGGCTGGGCAATGACGAGATCCGCATCGACCTGCACCCGGACGAGGCGCGCGACGCGACCCGCGCCGCTTTCGCGCTGGCCGACCATCCCGGCATCTTCTCGCGGCTTGCGGGCGCGCTGGCGCTTGTGGGCGCCAATGTGCGCGACGCCCGGACCTATACGACCAAGGATGGCTATGCGACCCCGGTCTTCTGGATCCAGGATGCCGAGGGGAAACCCTACGAGGCCTCGCGCCTGCCCCGGCTGCGCCAGATCATCGAGAAGACGCTGAAGGGCGAGGTCATCGCCCGCGATGCGCTGAAGGATCGCGACAAGGTCAAGAAGCGCGAGCGCGAGTTCCGCTTTCCGACCCATATCACCTTCGACAATGACGGGTCCGACATCTACACGATCATCGAGGTCGACACCCGCGACCGGCCGGGCCTCTTGTATGACCTGACGCGGACCCTGGCGAACAACAACATCTCGATCGTCTCGGCGGTGATCGCCACCTATGGCGCGCAGGTGGTGGACAGCTTTTATGTCAAGGACATGTTCGGGCTGAAACTGCACCAGAAGGGCCGGCAGGAAAGTCTGGAGCGCAAGCTGCGCCAGGCGATTGTCGAGGGCACGGAGCGGGCGCAGGGATGAAGACCGTGGGCGCCAGCGCCACTCAAGCAGGATCCGCCAAGAGATGAAACCGATCCGCCTGGTCTCGGGCTTTCTGACCGTCGGGGTCTGGACGCTGCTGTCGCGCGTCGTGGGCTTCATCCGCGACGCCATGGTCGCGGCCTGGCTGGGATCCGGCCCGGTGGCCGAGGCCTATATCGTCGCGCAATCGCTGCCGAACATGTTCCGCCGCTTCTTCGCCGAGGGCGCCTTCAACATGGCCTTCGTGCCGATGTACGCCAAAAAGCTTGAGGCGGGCGAGGATGCCGAGGGTTTTGCGCGCGACGCCTATTGGGGCATGGCGGCGCTTCTGACCGTCTTCTCGGTGATCGGCCATATCGCCATGCCGCTTCTGGTTTTGGCCATGGCGCAGGGCTTCTATGGCGACGAACGCTTTGACCTGGCTGTGACTTTGGGCCAGATCGCCTTTCCCTTCATCCTCTTCATCTCGCTGACCGCGCTGATCTCGGGGATGCTGAACGCGATGGGGCATTTCTTCGCCACGGCGGTCGTGCCCGTCTTGATGAACGTCTTCCTCGTCATCTCGATGTATGCCGCCCCCGCCTTCGGCTGGGAGATCGGGCGGACGCTCGTGTGGACCATCACCCTTTCGGGCGTGTTGCAGCTTCTGTTCGTCTGGGCGGTGCTGCGCTGGCATGGCGGGTCGCTCGCCTTTCGCCGCCCGCGCCTGACGCCTGACCTCAAGCGGCTGGCGATCATCGCCGCCCCTGCGGTTCTGGCGGGCGGCGTGGTGCAGATCAACTTGCTGGTCGGGCGCACCGTGGCCTCGTTCACTGAAGGCGCGATGGCCTGGCTGTATAATGCCGACCGGCTGTATCAGCTGCCGCTGGGCGTGGTCGGCATCGCGGTGGGCGTCGTGCTGCTGCCCGACCTGTCGCGCCGCCTGCGGGCGGGGGATGAGGCGGGCGGGCGCGAAAGCTTCAACCGGGGGGCCGAGTTTGCCCTGTTCCTGACCGTACCCGCCGCCGTGGCGCTGGCCGTCATCTCGCTGCCGCTGATCGCGGTCCTGTTCGAGCGCGGCGCCTATACCGCCGCCGATTCCGCCGCCACCGCGCCTGCCTTGGCGATCTATGCGCTGGGTCTGCCCGCCTTCGTGCTGCACAAGGTCCTGCAACCGCTGTACTATGCCCGCGAAGACACGCGGCGGCCCTTCAACTATGCCATCGTCTCGCTAGTGGTGAATGCCGTCATCGCCTTCGCGCTGATGCCGGTCATCGGCTATCTTGCCGCCGCCCTGGGCACCACGCTGTCGTCCTGGGCCATGGTCTGGCAGCTGTGGCGCGGCACGCGCAGCATGGGCGAGGCGGCAAGCCTGGATTCCCGGTTCCGCCGCCGGGTGCCGCTGGTCTTCGTCTCATCGGCGGTGATGGGGCTGGTGCTCTGGGGTCTGATGGAGTTTTTCGGCACCGCCGCCATCCTGCCCGGGCAGCGGCTGGGAATTCTGCTGCTGCTGATCCTTGCAGGCGCCGTCAGCTATTTCGCGACGGTCTTCCTGACCGGGGCGATGGGGGTGAAGGAGCTGAAATCGGTGCTGCGGCGGCGCAAATCCTGACGCGCGGCCCTGCGGCCCGTTCTCGGAAGGGTTTTCCACCCTTCCCGACCAGCCCGCGGTGCATTTGAGCGTCGGAGAAGGAGCCGCTCAGCGCTCCCGCATCCGTGCCCGCACCCGCGACCAGCCACCGGGCGAGACGACGAAGCTGAGCAGGAAGCCTGTGGAGAAGCCCGCCAGATCGGCCACCCATTCCCAATTGCCGCCGAACAGCATTCCGAACAGAAGCTGGAAGCCCAGAAGGAAGCCGATCAGGGTGAAGGCGCGGGCCTGGGTGCCGCCGGTCGCGGCCAGGCGCACCCAGAGCATGAAGGTGAAGGCGCCGATCAGCCCGTAGACCGCCGGAAACGTGCCGATGATCGGGGTCTGGTTGCCGGGGATGAAATAGGCATAGGCCAGCGCGCCCACCGCCGCCGCCGCGAGGAAGACCAGCGCCACCGCCCACCAGCGGAAGACCTCGCCCACCATCTTGCCCAGCGCCAGCAGCATGACGACCGAGAAAACGGTCGAGGTCAGCGAGACATTGACCAGCATGTAGCTGATCAGCCGGTAGCCGCGCTCGGCCAAGCGGCCGGTCGCCAGATCCTCGCGGAACCAGTCGGGGACGAAGGCGAAATACTGCACGGCTTCCAGCCGCCAGTTCGACGACACGCCCCCGCCCGCCAGGCCAAGCGCGTGAAGCTGCACCACGATCTCGACCGCGATCAGCGGGAGGGCCAGCGCCCAGACGATCCAGGGCAAGGGGTTCAGCGGCGGGGCATTGTAGTCGCGGTCGGTCATTGGCACCTTCTCCACGGGCGGTCCGGGGCAATTGACGCCCCGCGCCCCTTCCTCTACCCACGTCCCGCCGGACATTCCAGCCGACAATCCAGCCGCCCACCCAGACGGAGCCCGCCATGACCGCTACTTTCAAGCCGCGCATCTTCTCGGGCATCCAGCCCTCGGGCGGGCTGACCCTGGGCAATTACCTGGGCGCGCTGAAGCGCTTTGTCGAAAAGCAGGATGAGGGGATCGAGACGATCTACTGCCTGGTCGACATGCATGCGATCACCGTCTGGCAGGATCCGGACAAGCTGCGCCAGCAGACGCGCGAAGGGGCAGCGGCCTTTATCGCGGCGGGGATCGACCCCGCGCGTTCAATCCTGTTCAACCAGTCGCAGGTTTCGGCCCATGCCGAACTGGGCTGGATCTTCAGCTGCATCGCCCGCATGGGCTGGATGGGCCGCATGACGCAGTGGAAGGACAAGACGGCGGGCAAGAATGCCGAAGCCGCCAGCCTGGGGCTGTTCGCCTATCCGGCGCTGATGGCGGCCGACATCCTGGTCTATCACGCCACGATGGTGCCGGTGGGCGAGGATCAGAAGCAGCATCTGGAACTGACGCGCGACATCGCGATCAAGTTCAACAATGACTATGGCGTCGATTTCTTCCCGATCACCGAACCCGTCATCGAAGGCGCGGCGACGCGGGTGATGTCCTTGCGCGATGGCACCAAGAAGATGTCGAAATCCGACCCGTCGGATCAAAGCCGCATCAACCTGACCGATGATGCCGACACGATCGCCGCCAAGATCCGCAAGGCCAAGACCGATCCCGAGCCGCTGCCGGAAACGCTGGACGGGCTGAAGGACCGGCCCGAGGCGCGCAATCTGGTGAACATCTATGCCGGCCTGTCGGGACTGTCGGCGGCCGAGGTGGTGGCCGAGAATGCGGGCGCGCAATTCGGCAGCTTCAAGCCCAAGCTGGCCGAACTGGCGGTGGCGAAACTGTCGCCGATCACGACCGAGATGAACCGTCTTCTGAAAGACCCGGCCGAGATCGACCGCATCCTTGGCCAGGGCGCCGACCGCGCCGAGGCCATCGCGCACCCGATCCTTGATCGGGTCTATGACATCACCGGCATGATCCGCTCGCGCGGGCGGGGCTGAGGATGCGGCGGGCGGTCCGGCGGATCGCCCGTGCGGGCCTTGCGGCTCTCTTGGTCATGTCGCTGGTCACCGGGGCCTGGGCCGTGGTGCGCATCGCGCATGACCCGCTGTTGCGCCCTTTGATCGACCGCGGCGCGGCCGAGTTTGCTGCCGCCCTGGAAAGCGAGCTGGCCGAGGCCGCGACGCCGCAGGCGGTGGCTGACCGGATCACGGCGCTTTTGGGTGAAAGCCCGCGCAACTGGATCGCCATTCAGGCCGTCGAAGAGGTGGCCACGGCACGCGGCATCGCCCTGCCCGCCGATCTGGCGGCGCGGCGGGCGGCCCTGTGGGACGAAGACTCCGGCATCGTCACGGTTGCGGGCGCCTGCCTCGCCTGCACGGTCGACGCCTCCTCCTGCTCGCTCTCGCAGGCGATGATCTGCAATGCGCCCGTCGCGCTGACCCCGGTCGGCGATGTGATCGGCCTGGGCAAGGCGGGCTATGCCGCCGCGACCGGGGGTGAGGTCGACCGGCTGGATTTCGCGCTGTCGGCCATCGGTCTGGGCGCGACGGTGGCGGTGGTTGCGACGGGCGGCACCTCCTATACGCTGAAAGCCGGAGCGAGCCTGTTGCGCATGGCCCGCAAGATGAGCCTTCTGCCGCCGCGCCTGCTGGGCCTGATCGCCGATGCCGCCCGCACGGGTATCCGCTGGGACGAGGCGGCGCGGCTGGATACTCTCGCCGATCCGGCCAGGCTGCTGGTGCCCAAGGCCATCGCCCCGGTCGCCGCGGTCGCCACCGATCTGGGCCGGATGAGCGACACGCTGGGCGGCACAAGGACGCTGCATCTGCTGCGCTATGTCGACGGGCCGGACGATGCCCGCCATCTGGCCGACGCCGCCGAGACATTGGGGCCGCGCACGCTCGGTGCGCTGGAGATCCTTGGCAAGAGCCGCTTCATGCGCGCCGCCCTGCGCTGGTCGGACGAGGCGGCGGCGCTGGTCGCGGGATTTTTCGGCACGCTGGCCGCGCTGACGGCAGCCCTGACCTCGACCCTGCACGGCCTTGTCCTGCGCCGGTTGCGTGGAGGGCTGCGGCAGGCGGCAAGATAGCCGCGGCAGGACGCGCCCTGTCATATGGCTGAATCCTACCGCGCCTATGGCTTAAACGGTCGGGCGGGTCTGTCCCCCCTTTCCTTTGTCCTGCCGGGTCCGACCCCTGTGTCCGGCAAGACCCCGCCCCCGGCCCCCGTGTTCCCCTCACACGGGGGCCATTTTCTGCGGGTGATTGCAGGCGCGGGCCTGGTAGTGCGCTGCGACGGGCGCTTCACCCCCGGCCACGCCAGGGCACAAGCCGCCGCTCGGCCAGCCGCATCAGGATGTCGATGCCATAGCCGATCACCCCGATCAGGATGATGCCCATGACCACGATGTCGGTCAGCTGGAACTTCGATGCGACCAGGACCATCATCCCTGCGCCCTTTTCCGCCGCGACCAGCTCGGCCGCGACCACGGTGCCCCAGCAGACGCCCAGCGCCACGCGCAGGCCGGTGAAGATGTCGGGCAGGGAATTGGGAATGATCACATGCCACAACACCTGCGCCCGCGACGCGCCAAGGCTGTAGGCGGCATGGATCTTGGACAGCTTCACCCCCGTCACCCCGGTGCGCGCGGCGATGACCATGATCCACAGCGCGGCGAGAAACAGCAGGATGATCTTGCCCGTCTCCCAGATGCCGAACCAGATGATGATCAGGGGGATCAGCGCCAAGGGCGGGACGGGCCGCATGAATTCGACGATCGGGTCCAGCCAGCCCCGGCACCAGGAGGATAGCCCCATCGCATAGCCCAGGGGAATGCCGACCAAAGCGCCCAGGACCAGCCCCGCCAGCACCCGCCAAAGCGAAAAGCCCAGATGCGCCCAGAGCGAATGGTTCTGATAGCCGTTGCGGGCGATTTCGGCCAGCCGGGCCGCCACCGCCTCGGGGGCGGGCAGCCAGATCGGCTCCATCTGCCAGCCGGCATCGGGCGTGAAGGACAGCGATCCCTTGGGCGTCAGCGTCACGCTGCCATCGGCCACCCGGACAGGCCGCCCTTCTGTGACAGGCTGGCCGTTGATGGCGATGACCCGGGCGCCCGGCCCGTCATTTTCAGTCACCTTGAGCAGCGCGCTGCGCCAGGCCGCCGTGGTGGCACCATCGGCGCGGGCCGGGCCAGCGCCGCCCGTTGCCTCTGGCGCAGGCGCCTTGTCACCGGGACGGCTGACGCGAACCGTCACGGTCGCATCCCCCATGGCTCCGGTTTCATCCTGCGCGGTATAGGTGAATTGCGCATCGCCCGTGAACGGCCCCGGCACATGCAGCGGCACCAGTTTCGACCCGGTGAAGGCCCCCCAGATCAGGAAGATCGCCAGAACCGACAGGATCGAGGCCAGGCGGTTCGGCCTTATGCTGGCTGCATCGCCAAAGGTCACCGGACGCGCCTTGCGGTTCAGGAAATGCCCCAGGGCCCAGGCGAGTGCGAAAAGGGCGGCATAGACGACAAGAACGATCATGCTGTCCCCTCGGAGCGGCCCATGATCTCTTCTTCCATGCCCCAGATCAGCGAGAGGATTTCCTCGCGGGTGGCGGCGAAATCAGGGCGTTTCTTGATCTCGCGCAGATCGGCATTCACCCCCGCCTCGGCAAAGGGCAGACGGTATTCGCGGAGAATGCGCCCCGGCCGCGGGGCCATGACGATCAGCCTTTCACCCAGGAGCAGAGCCTCTTCGACCGAATGGGTGATCAGGATCACGGTCTTGCCGGTGTCCTTCCACAGTTTCAGGACCAGCCCCTGCATCTTTTCCCGGGTCAAGGCGTCCAGCGCGCCCAGCGGTTCGTCCATCAGGATCAGCTCGGGGTCATTGGCCAGGCACCGCGCAAGCGCCACGCGCTGCTGCATTCCGCCCGACAGTTCATAGACCGGCTTTTCGGCGAAATCGGCCAGCCCGGTCAGCGCAAGAAGCCTGTCGGTCACCGCGTCGCGCGCGGGTTTGCCCACGCCTTTCATCCGTGGCCCGAAATCGACATTGCGCCGCACGCTCATCCATTCGAACAGCGCACCCTGCTGAAAGACCATGCCGCGATCCGGCCCCGGCCCCTGCACCCTGCGCCCGCCAAGCGTCACCATGCCCGAGGTCGGATGCAGAAATCCGGCAAGGATGTTCAGAAGCGTAGTCTTGCCGCAGCCCGAAGGGCCAAGGATCGACACGAGTTCCCCTTTGGCAATCGACAGCGACACCTCGCGCAGCGCCTGGGTCGGCGTGCCGCCGGGAGGGGCGAAGGTCATGGAAAGACCTTCGATGGTCAGGCCGGTCATCTTCTTTCCTTTCAAACGCATGGGCGGCGCGGGTTGCCCGCGCCGCCCCTGTCCGGTCTTTGCCGCGCCTAGAGTTTCGAGGCCGCTTCCAGATATGAGGCGTCCACCGCGGCGTCATAGCCGTCCAGCGCCGAGGGGATGTTGCCGGTGGTCACGAAGAAGTCGGCCACGCCCTTCAGATAGGCCTGCAAGCCGCCGCCCAGCCATTCGTCCGACAGCTTTTCCTCCAGCGTCAGGAAGTGGAACCCGTCGAGCTGTGCCTTGGTGCCTGCCTCGTCCAGACCAGAATCCTTGGCCAGGACCGGCACGAAACCGGCCGGATCGGCGGCATAGGCCAGGTTTTCGTCATTCACGACCTTAAGGAACTTTGCCACAAGGTCAGGGTTTTCGGCGGCGAAGGCGCCGGGGGTCGAGATGACGTCGAAGACGCGGATGCCCGCCGCCTCCTTTTCCGCGCCGGTCAGCAGCACATTGCCGTGCTCCTTGGCCCGGGCCAGCGCCCCGCCCCAGCCGCAGAACACGTCGATATTGCCCTGCGCGATGGCGGCGGCGGCATCCGGGGGCGACAGGTCGACGACCTGCAACTGCGCGGCGGTCAGGCCGAAATGCTCAAGCTGCTTGAGAAAACCGTAATGTGCGGCCGTGCCCAGCGGGACGCCCACCTTCTTGCCCGGCAGTTCGGTGGCCGCATTGTCCTTGGTGATCTCCAGATCCTTGCGCACCACGCAATTGTCGTTTTCCGAATAGCTGACAGCAATGTCGATGGCGGTCAGATCCTGCCCCGCCGAGGTGGCGGTGACAAAGGGCGGCACGCCCTGGCTGATCAGGAACTGGACATCGCCCGCGGCGGCGGCGGCCGACATCGCTACGCCGGTGTCAAAGCTGCGCCAGTTGACCTTGACGCCCAGCGCCTTGTCGAACGTGCCCTCCACCTTGGCGCGTTCGATCGGCAGCGGCCATTCCAGGAAATAGGCGACGGTGATTTCCTTCACTTCGGCCTGCGCGAAGGATGTGGCGGCAAGCAGCGTGGCAGCGGCAAGGCCGGCAAGGCGTTTCATGGTTGTCCTCATGGTGTTGCGGGCGATGGCCCGTTTACACGACTCATTTTGTCGTTGATCGGCAATCTGGCGTATCAGCGCGGCCGAGGCCATTCCAAAACCAGGCCGGGCCAGAGAAGGCGCCGACCCGGAGGACGGGCAAAAGAGAAGATCCTTCTCTTTTGCGGCAACCGGGCCGGGTGGGGAGATCCCGCACGCATTCGGGCCGGAAGACCCGCTCGTCAAAAGACAGAACGCCCGCCAGATCGGCGGGCGTTCCGGGAAAGGGCCGGGATCAGCGCAGGATATCGGCAATCAGATCGGCATGATGGGCTGCCGCCACATCGGGATGCGAACGCAAGCGGCTTTTCAGATGGTTGATGCCGACATTCCGGAAAAGCGGGTTCAAGGGGTCGATCGTCAACCCGCGCTCAAGCCGTTGCAGACCGTCGGGCAAAGGCAGGACCGGGATGTTGGCGTCATAACGTGCGCCCAGGAAGAAGGCGAAGGAGAAGCGTTCCACCCCCGGCGGCGGGGCCACCACATCATGCACATCGGCACGGACGAAACCGTTGGTCGCAAGCTCGAGAAGCTCTCCGGTGTTGATGACGAAGGTGCCCGGAACGGGAGGGGCCTCAAGCCATTCGCCGTCAAGCGTCTGCACCCGCAAGCCCGGCACCAGGTCTTGCAGAAGGATGGTGACCAGCCCGCCATCCTTATGCGCGCCGACGCCCTGGTCGCTTTCGGCCACATCGCGGCCGGGATAGCGGATCAGCTTGAGCAACTGGGTTGGCTGGGGGTCATAGACCTCGGCAAAGGCATCCTCGGGCTGGCCAAGGGCCAGGGCGATGGCTTTCAGAAGGTCGATGCCCAGCGCGGTGACCCGCGCCTGATACTCCAGCACGATCCCCTTCAGCTCCGGGATGGCCTCGGGCCACTGGTTCGGACCATAAAGCCGCGCCCAGCCGGGACTTTCCGGGCCGATGGGCCGCGCCACGCCTTCCGTGTTGAAATCGATCTGCTCGCGCCAGTCCTGTTCGCCGCGGGTATATTCAAGGCCCGCGCGATTGTAGCCGCGGAAATGCGGTGAGCGGACCATCTCGATCTTGAGCTTCTCTTCCAGCGGCAGGGCGAAAAAGGCCTTTGCCGCCGCCACCAGCCCGTCGATCAGCGTCTGCGGCACGCCATGGCCCGTCAGGTAGAAAAAGCCGTGATCGTGCAGGATGGCGCGCAGATCGGCGACAAAGGCCGCGCGTTCGGTCGGGCTGCCGTGAAAACGCGACGCATCCAGCACCGGCAGGTTCGCGGTTTCGGTCATGGGAATACTCCTTCTTCGGCCGCATCACGCGGCTCTTCTTCTGTCCGAGGGGCGGGTCGGCGCCGGGCCGGCCCGCCCGGGCCGATCCTTCAGGCGGCGGCGCGCAGGGTCTTGGCAGCGACGTCCAGCGCCTGACGCAGATCAGCGATGATGTCGTCGGGATGTTCGATCCCGATGGACAGGCGGACATATCCGGGCGTCACCCCCGCCGCCAGTTGCTCGGCCGCAGAGAGTTGCTGATGGGTGGTCGAGGCCGGGTGGATCGCCAGCGACCGCGCATCGCCGATATTGGCGACATGGTGGAACAGCGCCAGCGCGTCGATGAAGGCGCGCCCTGCCTCGACGCCACCCTTCACCTCGAACCCCACCAGCGCACCGTGGCCTCCGGTCAGATAGGCATCGGCGCGGCGGCGATGTTCGCCGGTTTGCAGGCCGGGGAAGATGGTCCGGGTCACCAGCGGATGGCCGTTCAGGAATTCGGCCACCTTGGCGGCGTTTTCATTGTGCTGGCGGATGCGCAGCGGCAGGGTTTCCAGGCCCTGGATGAACAGGAAGGCGTTTTGCGGCGCGACGGCGGCCCCGATGTCGCGCTGAAGCTTGACCCGCGCCCGCAGGAGATAGGCGATGGGACCAAGGGGCTTGGCCGCCTCGGTCCAGATCGCGCCGTGATAAGCGGCGTCGGGCCGGGTCAGCAGGGGGAAGCGTGCGGCATGGGCCTCCCAGTCGAAATTGCCGCCATCGACGATCGCCCCGCCAATCGCCGTGCCATGGCCGCCGATGTATTTGGTGGTCGAATAGACCACCACGGCCGCGCCGTGCTGCAAGGGACGCGCGGTCAGCGGCGCCGCCGTATTGTCCAGGATCAGAGGCACGCCGATCTGGCGGCCCAGGGCGGCAACCTCGGCAATCGGGAAGACCTGCAGCTTGGGGTTGGGCAGGGTCTCGCCAAACCAGGCCCGGGTCTTGTCATCGGTCGCCTTGACGAAATTCTGCGGGTCGTCCTGATCGACGAAACGCACCTCGATGCCGAATTGCGCGAGCGTCTGCGACAGCAGCGTGACCGTCCCGCCATAAAGATCGGTCGAGGCGACGATATTGTCGCCCGCCTGGGCGATGTTGGTCAGGGCGAAGAAGGTCGCCGCCTGCCCCGAGGCCACGGCCAGCGCCGCAGCGCCGCCCTCGATGGCCGCCAGGCGCTCTTCGAAGACATCCGAGGTCGGGTTCTTGATCCGGGTGTAGATTTGGCCCAGCTCTTCCAGGGCAAACAGCCTTGCGGCATGGCCGGTGTCCTGAAACTGGAAGCTGGTGTTCTGGTAGATCGGCACCGCCAGCGAGCCGGTCGCCGGATCGGCGCGCCATGAGCCGCCATGAAGGGCCAGGGTTTCGGGATGAAGGCTGGTCGTGGTCATAAGGCTCTCCAGAGAAACGATGTCACGCCATCGGAAGTGATGCGTCGGGCACAGGATCGCAGAAATCACGTCCATTTATATCGTCCTTTTGATGCCCGAGAGGGAACGCCCTTCCCTCAACACCGCCCGGAAAAGCAGGGGCGTTCTTTTCTGCGATTCTGAGGCCGAAATCAGCACGGTCAGACCACCGGAAAGCGGCCATCCAGGCGGTTTCGGACCATGAGGCGACCTTCTTGATCGTGATTCCCCGACCCGGATCGGAAGGAAGTTCCCCCGCCGCAACGCGACAGGAGAAGAAACTTCCACCCATCCGATGATCTTTGAAAAATACAAGTAAAATCAACGGCTAGATTGACCTCCCCGGCACAAGCCTTTCCCATAAGGCCCAGAAAACAGGCGGAAGCCAAACTGGAGACCACGTAGAATGAGCCATCTCGACACCCTTCGTAAAGCGGGCCGCGCCCTTGCCACGGCCGCCGCCGTGGCTGCCGCCCTGCCCGGCCTGGCCAGCGCCGGCCCCACGCTTGACCGCATCAACGAACGCGGCGTGATCAAGGTCGGCGTCGGCACGACCCCTGGCTTCTTTGCCCCCGGAAGCGACGGCAAATGGCAGGGCTTCTTCATCGACTATGGCCGCGCCCTGTCGATTGCCGTCTTCGGCACGCCGGACAAGGTCGAGTTCACCTCATCTTCGCCGCAGCAACGCCTGCCCGCCCTGCAAGCCGGCGAATTCGACGTGCTGCTGTCGGGGGTCACCGTCACCGCCACTCGCGCCTTCAAGCTGGGTTTTCACTTCGGCCCGACGGTTTTCTATGACGGACAGGCGATCCTGGCCCGCAAGGATCTGGGCGTGACCTCTGCCGCCGAACTGGATGGCGCAACGATTGGCGTCCAGTCGGGCACCACGGGCGAACTGAACATCGCCGACTTCTTCCGCAAAACCGGCAAGCAATTCACCCCGGTGACCATCGAGGACACATCGGAATTCCTGTCGGCGCTGGAAACCAACCGGGTCGATGCGATCACCCAGGACAGTTCTGACCTAGTGGGCAAGCTGCAACAGCTGAAAGACCCCTCGGCCTATGTGCTGCTGCCCGAGCGACTGTCGAAGGAACCCCTGGCCCCGGCCATCGTGGGCGGCGATGACCGCTGGCTCGAGATCATCAACTGGACTGTCTACGCCACGATCCAGGCCGAGGAATGGGGCATCACCCAGGCCAATGTCGATGAGTTCCTGACTTCGGAAGATCCGGCGATCCAGCGCTTCCTCGGGGTCGACCCGTCCTTCGCGCAGGATATCGGGCTCGATCCGAAATGGGCCTACACGATCATCAAGACAGTGGGTAATTACGGCGAGATCTACCAGCGCAACCTTGCGCCGCTGGGCTGGGAGCGCGGCTACAACCAGCTTTGGACCAAGGGCGGCCTGCTCTACTCGCCTCCCTTCCGGTAAGACCCCGTGACCCTTCCTGTCACGTCTGACGGCCAAGGCCCCCACCCCTTCGCGCGCGACCGCCTTGCCGCGCTGACCGAATGGTGGGGGCCACGGCCCTGGTCGCAGATCGCGGTGATCCTGGGGATCGCCGCGCTTCTGCTTTGGTTCGGGATGAATGTCGCGGCGGCATTGCAGCGCGCCGGAATCACGCCCGGCTTCGACTTTCTGCTCCGCACGGCCAATTTCCAGATCGGCGAAAGCAGCCTCGCCTTTCAGGCGGGCGATACTTACCTGCGCGCAATCGCCGTCGGCATGGTCAACACGCTGAAAGTGGCGGTGGCGGGCTGCCTGCTGGCCACCTGCCTCGGCGTCGCCATCGGCATTGGCGGGCTTTCCGCCAACCCGCTTCTGGGTGGCCTTGTCCGGATCTATATCGAGACGATCCGTAACACGCCCCTTCTGCTGCAACTGTTCTTCTGGATCGCATTGGCGCGCAACCTGCCTGGCCCGAAACA
>Ga0209369_1000829_pt1 | contig 23419 bp, 20 predicted proteins | sample EBPBio142010_DNA_FD_185865 | JGI IMG/M metagenome (GOLD analysis project Ga0209369, IMG submission 185865) | Wastewater treatment Type I Accumulibacter community from EBPR Bioreactor in Madison, WI, USA - Reactor 1_10/4/2010_ DNA (SPAdes)... | ecosystem: Engineered > Bioreactor > EBPR >... | reverse complement strand
AAACGCCAGACCTTGCAGCAGCGTCGCTTGCAGCACCACGCCAAGGCCGCCTAACCTCAAACCAAGATGAGCCAGAACCTCCGTTCCTGAGAAACGAAAACCGTCTCAAATCATCTGACGACGGACACCATCGGCCTCGGCACCGACGGGATCTCATGCACGAAATCGATCAAGGGCCGTCAGCCGCAAGGTCAGTGGCTCGGCGTCCTCCCAGCAATAGATGTCCGTCCTCAGATAACGAAGCTCCTCGTCAAAGAGCTCCTCGTCGACTTCGATCTTGCCTCGCAGCCCTCGTCATCATCGACGATGACTGGCCTCACTGATGTCGGCCATCCATACAAAGTTAAGCTCTGTTGCGCACCGTGCTCAAACAATAAAGCATTGGGATGGCGGTTTCTCGCTTGCAAAAACGTGGATTGAAGACGGGCAGGAAGCGGTTCGATCGGCATTCGCTGCGTTGGTCAATCATCTTGCCATTTTCGTTCGCAAGCATCTTTTTGATAGCGGCGCTTTCGATCTATCTGCCGCACATGATCGTCAATGTGGAAATACGAGCGGCGCAAGAGCGGGCGGCAGATGCCGCCAAGCGATTGATCGCGTTGCGTGCCTTCTACTCTGACAAGGTGATTGCAAAGATTGCTGGCTCCCCCGACACCAAGGCCGACTTTGAGCATCTCGGCGTGGCAAGAACCATTCCTGTCCCAACGACCTTTATTCTCGACTACACGGCTGAGGTAGGTGGTTCCCACCAGGAAATCGGACTCGTCAGTCCTTTCCCATGGCCGGCCCGCAAGGGTCGTCCGGCATTAGACGGCTTCCAATCCGAGGCCTGGGACAAGCTCGTCAGCGGCGCAACCGAGTCCTTTTCGCAGGTAGATGGCGAAGGCGCGCAGGCTGTTTTGCGTGTCGCCGTACCTGATCGTATGGTGCAGAGCTGCGTGAACTGTCACAATAGCAATCCCCTATCGCCAGTTCGGACTTGGAAAGTAGGCGATGTACGTGGGCTGATCGAAGTCCGGGAGCCACTCGCCGTAGCAACCGTGGAAGCGGATAAAATTACCCGGCACTTGGCCGCCGCAGGCGCCCTAGCAGCGGCAACGTTTCTGGCGATCATCCTGTTGGTAACGATGCGGGTCGTGCGCCCCCTCCGTGATCTAACGCAAACGGTCGACGAGATTGCCGAGGAACGAGAGAATGTCGCCGTACCCCACATTAGCCGTCGCGATGAGATTGGTGTCATCGCGCGCTCACTGGCGACATTGCAATCGGCGCGGAGCAAGGCGCATGAACTTCAAATGCGGACTGATGCGGAGGCCGCAGCACGACTCGCCCGGGCAACTCGTTTCGAACGCTTCAACGCGGGCCTTGCGAGTGAACTGGCCCAACTGCGGAACGAGGTCGATGTCTCAGCCGGCTCGATCCGCGATGCCGTTTCGGAAGTCGGAAGTTTATCCGCAGCAACGGTTGACCTGGTTGGCAATGCCGAAGCGCATGCCTCGCGCCTTGAAGAGTCCGGCCAAGTCGTAATCGACCGCTCTGAGGCTGTTGGTCATGCCGTATCGGCGATCGAGATGCATTTGCACACAATCGGTCGCCGAGCGGAGGAAGCTGCTCAGCGGTCACAGGACGCCGAAATAGTGGCTCGCCGGTTTGTCGAAGATGTCATTAAGGTCGGGAACGTGCTGGACGTGATCCGCGATGTGTCGGCGCAAACCAACTTGCTTGCGCTCAATGCCACCATTGAAGCCGCGCGCGCTGGAGAGACCGGGAGAGGCTTTGCTGTTGTTGCTGCCGAGGTTAAGGGTCTGGCTGGCCGTACCGCGAGTGCGGCGCTCGATATCGCACAACGGATCGATGCAATGCAGTTTGCCTCTGCGGACGTTGCTGCACGAATGACGACAATGACGGCCGAGTTGGCACAGGAAGGCGACTTCGCACGGCAGCTCGCTGAAAACCTCCGCAACGACGCTACTGCGTCCATCGACATAGGCGGTCATATGCGAGAGGTTTTTCAGGAAGCGCGCGCGATGCTGACGTCTCTTGAGGGAATTCAAGAGCAAGCAAGTAAGACAAGCAGTAGCTTTACAGCACTAGATGACGCCGCCCGCCGTGTAGAGGACGCGACAGTAATGCTTGATGAACGTACGGCCGCACTGGCACATGAGTTGATGATCTGAATATGAAGCAATTAATCTATGAAGATTAAATATATTAAAGGTCATACAATCGAGATATGGTACTGGGTCTAACATTGTAACTGCGGGCAATTTCTCGAAACGGCTCGCCGGCAGCGTTTCTAGGCTTTGTGGACAAAGATCAGCCAGAGTCTGTGGTTCTGTCGCAAACTTGCGTCTGGGGGACTGAACGGCCGTGGAGGTCAGTTTCAGGCAGCGAGGATTTCGAATTGCTCGGCCAGCGCCGGCGCCGGATTGTGGGCGTACCTCGCCTGCCGTTTGCGCATCATATGAACCATCTCGATGCCGGATAGGATGATTGTCGCGGATGGTTTCGATTTGAAGCCGAGCATCGGGCGCACCCGCCGCTTGATCCGCCGATGGTCCTGCTCGATGCGGTTGTTGAGATACTGGCTCTGTGAACCGCGCCGGGTTTCCCGGAGGCCATTTCGTTTGAGTCACGCCGCCATGGCTGGCTCATCCAGCATGGCGTAGTAGCGTTCCTCGGCCTCGGCCGGCGGGATGTTGCCGATAGGCTCCAGCAGCCGGCGGTTGTTGAACCAGTCGACCCAGGTCAGCGTGGCGAACTCGACGGCCTCGAAGCTCCGCCAGGGTCCACGCCGGTGGATGAGCTCCGCCTTGTAGAGGCCGTTGATCGTTTCTGCGAGAACGTTGTCGTAGCTGTCGCCAACGCTGCCGACAGAGGGCTCGATACCGGCCTCGGCGAGGCGCTCGGTGTATCGAATGCTGACGTATTGAGAGCCCCTGTCAGAACGATGCACGAGGCCGCCGCGATGGACGGGCCGTCGCTCGTGCAGGGCCTGCTCCAGCGCGTCGAGCACGAAGCTGGCGTGTGCGGTCCGGGATACGCGCCAGCCAACAATGCGGCGGGCGTAGGCGTCGATGACGAAGGCGGCATAGACAAAGCCCGACCAGGTGCTGACATAGGTGAAGTCGGAGAGCCAAAGCATGTTTGGCGCAGGCGCACGGAAGACCCGGTTCACATGATCGAGCGGGCACGGTGCCGCCTTGTCGGCCACCGTGGTGCGCATGGGCTTGCCGCGGATCACACCGTGCAGACCCGCGCTTCGCATCAGGCGCGCCACGGTGCAGCGAGCGAGTTGGCGTCCTTCTCGCTTCATCTGCCGCCAGACCTTGCGTACGCCATAGACCTGGAAGTTCTCGTCAAAAACCCGTTTGACCTCGGGCAACAGGGCGGCATCGCGCCTCGCCCGGATCGAAAGTTTGGCAGGATCGCCACGCCGCGAGGCATGCGCGTGGTAGGTTGACGGGGCGATCGGCAGCACCCTGCAGATCGGCTCGACCCCATAGGCCCTTCGGTGATCGTCGATGAAGGCGATCATCGCTTGAACGGGCGGTCGAGCTCCTCTTACCCGACAGGCGAATGCCTGCATTCGCCGAGAGGGGCCTGCGCAAAATACGCCGATGCCTTACGCAGTATCTCGTTCGCCTGTCGAAGCTCGCGGTTCTCGCGCTCCAGCGTCTTGAGCTTGGCCGCCATGTCCGTCGTCAGGCCGGGCTTGCGGCCGCTATCGACCTCGGCCTTCTTGACCCACTCGTTCAGCGTCTGCGCCGTGCAGCCGATCTTGCCCGAAATCGACGTGATTGCAGCCCAACGAGACGGATGCTCGGCCTCATGATCCAGCACCATCCGCACCGCGCGGGCACGAACCTCGGGAGAGAACTTGTTCGTCGTCTTGCTCGTCATGGCTCCACCTTCTCAGGAGTTGGAGCCTCCGACAAACCTGGTGCGGTTCACTGCCAAATGCGGATCGGCTTCAACCAGCGTCGACGCCGATCCCGTAGCCTGTTCTCGCCATCGCAGGAGACGATCGCCGCGTGGTTGGTCTGGCTGCCATCGATGACAACCCGATCCGGCCGGCCATGGCGTTCAAGCGCCTTCCGGAAGAAGCGCTTCGCCGCCAGCAGGTCCCGGTGCTCGCTGAACCAGAACTCGACCGTGTCGTCGCCGAGCTCGATGCCTAGATGCGCGAGCATCGCGCAAAGCTCTCGCGGCACGCTCCTGTTGCCCAGGCGGTGGACTACATGCTCCGGCGTTGGGACCGCTTCGCCCGCTTCCTCGACGATGGCCGGGCTTGTCTCTCAAACAACGCCGCCGTGTCCGTCGTCAGATGATTTGCTCCGTGCCCTGTTTCCCTGCGGATCGATCACCGGCGCACCAAAGATCCGCGCGATGGAGGTAATCCGGGAGCTCGAAGTGCGCCCACGCGGCGCTTACTGCGGCAGCGTCGGCATGCTTCATCCCACTGGCGAAGCGCGCTTCAACGTTGCGATCCGGACGTTGACGCTTAACCCCTCAGGGCGGGCGACATTCAATGTGGGCTCCGGGTTGGTCTTCGATTCTGAAGCCCGCAGTGAATATGACGAGTGTCTGCTGAAGGCAGCCTTCCTCGCTGAGTGCGGAACATCGCGCCCGGCGACCTCACAAATCTGAAATCGAGTATGGAGAGATACCGTGAGTGCCACGACTGCGAAGAGTGCTTTGACCCCGCTGGACGTGCTTGCCCGCAAGAAGGGGACCCCACTGGTGTGTCTGACAGCTTATACGACACCGATGGCGCGGCTTGCCGATACTCACTGCGACGTCGTGCTGGTTGGAGACAGCGTCGGCATGGTCCTTCACGGCTTGCCGTCCACGCTCGGCGTGACCATGGAGATGATGGTCCTGCATGGAAAAGCGGTCCGGCGCGGCATGGAGCGGGCCCTGATGGTCGTCGATATGCCCTTCGGCTCCTATGAACAGTGTCCGGCGCAAGCCTTCGAGAATGCGGCGCGCCTGATGGCGGAAACCGGCTGTTCCGCAGTGAAACTCGAAGGTGGTGTCGCAATGGCTGAGACCATCCGCTTTCTGACAAGCCGCGGCGTGCCAGTGATGGCTCATATCGGCCTGACGCCTCAGGCGGTGAACACCCTTGGCGGCTATCGTGTCCAAGGCCGCGGTGACGATGCCGAGCGCATCCAAGCCGATGCCAAGACGGCCGCGGAAGCAGGCGCGTTTTCGGTCGTCCTGGAGAAAATCCCCGAAGAGCTCGCCCGCAGGATTACCGAGGAGGTCAATATCCCGACTATCGGCATCGGCGCGTCACCCGCATGCGATGGTCAGATTCTCGTCGTGGACGACATGCTCGGCTTGTTCGGCGACTTTCGCCCGAAATTCGTCAGGCGATATGCAGAACTGGCAACGGCAATGGATGGTGCAATGACAGCCTATGCGGAGGATGTGCGCGCGCGCCGGTTTCCTGGGGCGGAACATGTTTTTGCCGTTGCGTCCAAATCCGCCGGATGAGCGGGTCCGACCGGCACAGACAAAGGTCCGAGCGCGGAGCGCGAATTATGTCGAGGAAGCACCGGTGTTCGACGACTCGGCTGCGATCACCGGTTCGGTCGTCGCTTCAGAAACCGCGTAATCGGCTGCAAGTCTCAGCTCGCGCAACGGCCGAACCAGCCTGATGGCTTCGGCATAGAGCTCGTGAGCCTTGTACGCCGCCAAAGCCGCGTGATCTTCGAACTCGCCATAGACGACAATGTCGATTTCGGAGCTGAGCGGATCCGACTTGCGGTTCTCAGCGATCTCGAGCTTCAGCGCGTGCGGTATGCCTGTCAGTATCGACAAGCCCTGGCGGATCGTCTCGACCGTTTCCGGAGTCTTGGCGCTGAAGAACACGATGTGTCGGATCATTCGGAGCTATTTCTCGACAAAGGCTTTTTCGATTACGTAATCGCCAGGCTCACCGTGATTGCCCTCTCGCAGGCCCTGTTCCGTGAAGATCGTTTTGAGGTCGGCCAGCAACTGCGGCGAACCGCATAGCATGAATCGATCACTGCGTGGTTCCAAACCCGACTGGCCGATATCGGCGAAAAGGTCGCCCGAGCTCAGCAGGTCGGTAATGCGGCCGCGATTGCGGAACGGCTCCCGGGTCACGGTAGGATAATAGACGAGCTGGTCGCGGATCATCTCGCCGAGGAACTCATCATTGGGCAGGTGTTGGGTAATTCGCTCGCCATAGGCCAGTTCGGCAACCTGCCGGCAGCCATGGACAAGCACGACTTTCTCGTAGCGCTCATAGGTCTCAGGATCGCGGATCAAGGACAGGAAGGGCGCCAGACCTGTGCCCGTGCCGAACAGGAAGAGACGCCTTCCATCCCGCAGGTTGTCGAGCACGAGCGTCCCGGTCGCTTTCTTGCCGACGATGATTGGGTCGCCAACCTTGAGGTTCTGCAGGCGCGAGGTCAGCGGGCCATCGGGCACCTTGATCGAGAAAAACTCCAGATTGTCGTCGTAATTGGCACTGGCGACGCTATAGGCCCGGAGCAGGGGGCGCTCGCCGATCCTCATGCCGATCATCGTGAACTGACCGTCCTTGAACCGGAAGGATGTATCGCGAGTCGTGGTGAAGCTGAACAGAGTTTCAGTCCAGTGATGAACCCCAGTAACGCGCTCCTCGTAAGAATTGCTCATCTCTTCGCCCTAGCGCGGATTTTTACCTCTCGGATGGATATGCAGGTTTTTTAAGAGAATAAAATTGTAAGAATATTATCTTTACATGAGTATTTATTTAGAAAATTTGGCTACACCTTACGACGCGCAAGGGATTTCTGCCTGTTCGACAAAGCCGATCGGCCGGAAATCGTATCGTCGGTTTGGTGTCGGGTTCGCTTCACGATCCCTAACTGCGTATTATGCCCACCAGCGACCTATTGAACCTGAATCACAAGAATCGTACGAAGCGTTGCGCCGCGTGAGAGACGTACTTGCGCCCCGTGAGTTGATTTTGCCGTGCCTTAAAGGGTTGCGCTCTGCGACTCGGAGTTCTTGTAATGTCTGATAATAACGAAGCGATCATCGATCTCGTCGCGGGTATCGTCTCCGCTTTCGTAGCGCATAATAGCGTGCCCAGTTCTGAGCTCCCGGCACTTATCGCCAGCACTCACGCCGCTCTTTCCATGCTTGGCGCCGAACCCGCTCCTCCCCCTGAAGAAAAATCTGTCCCGGCCGTTTCAATCAAGAAATCGATCGCTCCAGATTTCCTAATCTGTCTGGAGGACGGCAAGAAATTCAAGTCGCTGAAGCGTCATTTGCGGACTGCTTACGATATGACACCCGAGCAGTATCGCGCGAAATGGAGCCTTCCCACTGACTATCCAATGGTCGCGCCTGTCTATGCTGAGGCTCGTTCGGCGCTTGCCAAGAAAATGGGTCTTGGAAGCCAACGTCGGAAGTTGGTTTCTGCTCCTGTCACTGCACCGGTAAAGCGCGGGCGCGCCAAGGCATCCACATAGTCGGAAGGCCGCCCCCCCGCTAAGAATATGGAGACGCGGCCTGATTTTCGCCCGATCACAACTCGGCGCGGTCGATGTAGGCAGCCCTGGCGTCGTCGACCTCCCCCATGCCAGGTCGGCTGATCGCGCTACCAGTGAACCGAATGTTGCGGTACGTCTCCCGCTCGTTCAGATCGTGAATCCGAACGGTCGGGCAGACCTTCCGGACGATCTCGCAGAGATGCTGGTGGTGGGTCAGGTAGATCACCTGTCCGCTGCGCGCCATGTCCGCGAACAGGCGAAACGCCTCCTCGGCGCGAAAATCGTCGAAGGTCTCCATGATGTCATCCGCCACGAAGGGCACGGCGCGGCGCGCCTTCGCGAATTCATGGTATCCGGCGACGCGCAGCGCGAGATAGAGCTGGAAGCGCGTACCCTTGGAGAGTTCGTCCGCGGCCTTCGAGCCGCCGCCGGCGGCAAGGGCGATGAGCGTCTCGCCCTCCTTGCCCGGCTGCGCCGCCAGCCCTGAATAAGCCCCCCGGCTGATCGTCCGGAACGCGGCCGAGGCCTGCTCCATCATTGAGCTGCGATGACGCTCCCGATAGATCGTCAGGGCCTGCTCCGCCGCGGCGATGCCGGCGCGCAATTGCAGATAGCGCAGCGCACCGTCCTCAATCTCCAGCAGGGTAGTGCGGCGACGTTCCTCGATCTCGGCGACCCTGGCATCGCCGCCGATGGCCTCGACCTGATCGATCGCCGTCGCCCGGGCGGCGAAGAGCTCGTGGCAGCGCCGGTCCTGATCGTCGAAGCGCACCTTCAGCTCGTTCCATTCGGCCTCCAGCGCCGGGCGGGCCGCGTTGTCGAGCGCCGCCTCGGCTCCCGCGAGGTCGTCGCTGCGCATCGCCTCGCAGATGTCGCGCTCGGCTTCTCCCGCCCGCTCCTGCAATGCTCGGCGCTGCGCGATCAGCTCTAGCGCCTCGGCGACATCGGCCAGCGAACTCGCCTCGAAGAAGGCGATCATCAGTTCCGTTTGGCCGGCATGGATTCTCTGCCGCTCAGCCAACCCGCGCTGCCGCTCCTCCGCGGTCTCCAGCTGGACGGATAATTGCGCGCGGCGGTCCTCGCCGGCGCCCGCCTGCCGGACCCTGTCGACGATCTCGCGGACGCTGTCCAGCACCGGCATCTCGCGCGGAAGACCCAAAGCCTGCGCGAGCACCGCGACCTCCTCGCGAAACGACGCCTGATCCTTTTCCATCTTGTCGATGCGATCGAGGAGTCCCGCGCGCTTCTCAAGCGTTGGGGCAAGATCGGCCATCGCAATGAGAGTCTCGCGCACGACGCCGAGCGTAGGGACGGAACCCGCTTCCGCCAGCCAACAGCTGCGGCAGGTCGCGGACCAGGCCTCGACCCAGTCCCGCTCCTTCGCCGCCGCCTGTTCCGCCGTGCGCTCGCGCATCGCCAGGTCGCGCTGCCGCTCCGCCAGCTCGGCGTGGAGCCGCCTCATCTGCGCCTCGCTCTCCAGGCCGGCCTGGGCTTCCGCGAGCAGGGCGCCGACATCGGCCTCCTCTGCCGCGGCGAATCCGGCCCGCGCCAGCGCCGCCGAAAGGCGAGCCCGCGCCTCGCGGATGTCCGCCTGCGCCGCGTCCAGATCCTGTTCGGCGGCCCGCACGGCCTCACGCGCCTCCAGCGCCCGGTCCCGACGCGGCAGCCAATCCTCCAGCTCCGGCAAGGACGGCAGCGTGGACCAGGATGGCGCCATGACGCGCACGGCCTGCGCCACCTCGGCGTCGATCCCGTCGAGAGCGGCCGCCGCGTTCGCGGCCAGCTCCTGCGCGCGGGCGAGATCGGCCAGCGCGACGGCCAGCGCCTGCCCGCTCTGATGCAGCCGCGCCAGCTCGGACATATGCGAGAGACGCCCGGCGCCGACGAGATCGTCCTGGCGCAGGACGGCCTCGAAGACATCCGCCGACGCGGCACCGAGGTCGCGCCGATGCGCGGCCCAGGCCTGCTCGCGGCGCGCGCGGATCTCGGCCGCCTCCCGATCGGTCACGATGCCGGTCGTCGCGGCCAGGCCAGCCCGCTCCGCCTCGACATGGCGCATCTGGGTCGTGAGCCGCTCGATCTCATGCCGATGCTGGCTCAGCGCGGCTTCGCTCTCGCGCCGCGACGCCTTCCACCGCTGCAACAGCTCCGGCCTGGGAACCGCCATGTCGACGAGTTGCTCCAGCGTGCCCTGCAAGGGCCGCAGCGCCAAAAGGCGCGCGTCGAGATCGTCCTGCGCCGATGCCCGCGCCCGTCCGGCGAGCCGCGCGCGCGGCTGATGATCGGCCGATCGCAGGGCTTCGACCGTCGCCGCCAACGCCGCGACGGCGCGGGCCCGCTCCGGGGACTCCGGCTCGGCGCCCTCCGCCTGCGGCAGCCTGCCCTCTATCTCCGCGAGCCGGCGCTGCGCCTCGTCCCGTTCGTCGCCGGCATTGCGCAGGGCGGCGTCGATGCCCGATCTCGCCTCGATCAGAGCGCGCAGCCGGCCCATCGTCGCGGCGGTCAGGACGAGGCGCTGCGGCTCGCCCTCTCCGTCGCGCTCGATCCGCTGCAGGATGCCGGCGACCTGCAGGTCGAGCTGGCGCAATTGCAGCCGGCGTTCGGGGATGTCCTTGTCCGCGGTGATGTAGCGCGCCCGCAGCTCGGTCAGCCGCTCCAGCCCCTGCGCCTGTCGAAGAGCGGCCTCGTCGATGACGGTCGCGTCGATCTCGGCGCGCAGCCGCGCGATCTCCTCGCGGCTGGCCTGGCTCTGGACGCCGAGCGCGATCTCGTCCTTACGCAGCGCCGGCAATTCGGCCGCCCAGCCGGCCGGAGCTTCCGGCAGGCCGGTCAGGGGCGCCAGGCGCTCGCGGTCGGCCCGCAGCGCGGCAAGCCGGGGCAGCGCTGCGAGGTGACGCTGGATCTCGTCGAGCCGGGCCTGGAGACGCGCACGCTCCGCGACCGCTTCGTCATATTGGCCGGTGGCACGGTCCCGCGTCTCGATCAGACGCGCATAGTCCGAGGCCAGCGTGTCGAATTGCTCGCGCTCGGCCTTCAACCCCGCGAGCCGCGCCTTGAGCTCGGCGAGCAAGCCGCTGCGGGCCCGGAACTTGTAGAACCCTTCCGCCTCGGCCCGGAGATCGACGAGCTTGTTGCTGAGATGGGCGAGGCCGGCGCTGGCCGAGAACAGCAATTGCCCGAGATCGCCCTTGCTCGCCAGGATGCTCTCGCCGCCCTTCTCCAGGGTATCGTCATCGAGCGAGAACATGGTGCGATAGGCGTCGCGCTCGATCCCGCCGATCTCGGCGCGGATGGCGGCTTCGGGCAGCGGACGATCCTCGGCATCGAGCAGGCTGTTCTGCGGCCGCTTGATGCGCGCGAATTCGCGCGTCTCGCCGTCGAACTCCAGCGCAGCGCCGATCCGCATCGTCGCATAGGGATGCAGGAAACCGAACGCGCTCTGCGAGCCGATTCCGAACAGGAGATCGAGCAAGGCCGAGAAGGTCGTCGACTTGCCGGCCTCGTTCGGCCCGTAGATCACATGCAGATCAGGCTCGCCTTCGCGCCGCGCGCCGAAATCGATGCTGTGATCGGTGAACTTGCCGTAGCGCGTCAGGTCGAGGCGGCGAAGGCGCATCCTCAGCCCTCCTCGCCCGCCGCCTGAAGGCGCGCGACCACCGATTCCGCGCCATCGCGGGCGAGGCGCGCGACATGCTCCCGGAAGGCGTCCTCGTCGGCGCCCAGCACGTCGCGGCATTCCTGCGGAAGCTGGGCCCGGATCTCCTCCGCCATGCCGGTGAGCGTCGCGGCGAAGGCGTCGGAGCCGAGGATCTGCTCCTCGATCAGGCGGTGGAGATCGGTGAGCGGGTCGCCGCTCGTCTCCCCCGGCAGCGCCGGCGGCTGGCAGGCGATCCCCAGCTTCTCCACCCAGCATGAGCCGATGACGGCGGCCCGGTCGTCGGCCTCGGCCTTCAGCAGATCCATGTCGCGGCGGATGCGCCAGGCCAGCGATGTCGCTCCCACGACCTGCAGCCGCGCGACCAGATGCGCGGAATCGACCGCGCTGCGTGTCGCCTCCAGGGCCCGCGCGACGCCCGAAACCAGCTCCCGCCAATCCTCGATTCCCGTCGCGTCGACCGTGACCCGTTCGAACTGCGCGACGCTGGTCACACGCTCTTCGATTGTGATCGAGCGGTCGTCGCCGACCGTGACCAGCGACACCGATTTCGGACCGGCCTCGTTGATGTCACGGCCCTGCGGCATGCCCGGCATCGCGATCAGACAGGAACCGTCGACGATCGCGCGCTTGTGGACATGACCGAGCGCCCAATAGCGAAACCCCGTCGCCCGAAGGTCAGCCAGGCTGCAGGGCGCATAGAGGTCGTGGCCTAGCGTCCCGGCGAGGCTGGTGTGCAGCATGCCGATATTGACCGCCCCCTCCACTGGCGGCCGGTATTTGCCGAGCAGGCTTTCCGGCGCGTGCGGCTGGGCAAAGCTCAGCCCATGGATTACGATCGGAACCCGCCCCTCAGGGCTGGGAAGCTCTAGCGCTTCGGCGCGACCACCGAAGACCTTGACCGAGCCCGGAAGCACCAGCTCCTTCGTGATCCGCGACATCGCATCATGGTTGCCGCGGATCACAAAGGTGCGGATGCCGGCCTGATCCAACCGCCGCAGCTGCTCGGCCAGAAAGCGCGCCGTCTTCATCGAGCTCTGATCGCCGTCATAAAGATCGCCGGCGATCAGCAGCGCATGGACCTGCTCCGCGAGGCAAAGGTCGATGATTCGCACGAAAGCCTGCCGCGTGGCGTTGCCGACTAGCTCCGCCAATTCCGGATTGCGCAGCGCGAGGGAGCGCAGCGGCGAGTCAAGATGGATGTCGGCTGTGTGAACGAAGCGAAAAGTCACCGGATCTCCATCTCACGGGCTTGCCGATTGCTATTGCCCCCTATTGGACAAACTGCCCAGTGCAAACGATTCTGACGGCCTCGCCCCCGGCCATCTACGATCCGATATTGAAACGGCCGGCGGCTCAAGTCAGCGACCTTTCTTCCGCGGACTATGTCCACGCGTCGGCTCCGGTCCAGACACTTATCACGAACGCCCTGTGGAAGAGCTTCCGTTCAGTGCGCATCACGCTATGTTCCGAGCAGCAACGTACCCTCTATTTCGAACGTTCCGTTGATCATCTGCGCGATCGGGGTGACACCGTTCCCTTGCCGCCGCAGCTCGCAACAGCACTCCCGGAAGGAAAAGGTCGGCACTTTAGGACGTGCCCTTGCATCTTGAGCAGCGCAACGAAGGAACATATGCAAGGCAAGCGGAAGCAAACTATAGAATGACAAGTATAAAGCGTTTGCACAGCGGATTGCAGCTTCCCACCCGAGAGGCCGAAATTGGACAGTACGAATGCCCACAGTGCCGACGCCGCAGCCTTGGGGTTCCTATATCAGGCCCACTACGCTCTTCTGAGGCTTTGGAACGAGCCAAGCTTGGAAGCAGCGATCTATCTCGAGACGCTCGACGATGTCGTTCTTGAGGCAACTGGCCAGACCATCCTCGAGCAACTCAAGCATTCGCTTTCGACGAAACCGGCCGCGATTACTGTGGCGAGCGTCAACGTCTGGAAGACGTTGAAGGCTTGGATCGACGTGCTCCCAGACCTCGACCTGAGCAGGACAGCTCTACATCTCGTCACCGTGGCGGATATATCACCGACCTCTCCGCTCAAAGTCCTTCTCGACGAGACCGAAAGCCGGGACGAGCTTCTGGTCGCTCTCCAAGAGGAAGCGCAACGTGTCATTCAGGAAAGGGCGGATGCAGAAGCGAAAGGCATCAAACCGCTTCCCCATGCAAAGCGGGCCCCGGGTTGCGAAGCATTTTTGAAACTCTCCGATGACCTGCAGGCCCAAATGCTTTCGAGGATTCGGTTGAAGCCCGGCCAACAGAACATCCGGCACATCGAGGACGAGCTCGCGAAAAGCCTGACGACCGTACTGGCGAAGGACCAGCCCCATGTGGCGGCACTCATGGTGGAATGGTGGAGTCGCCAGATCGTTCATGCGCACTGCGGTAAACGCGACAAGGCTGTCCATCGCTTCGAACTTGTGAAGCGACATATGGAGATCATCGCCGATATCGAACACGATCAGCTCGTAGACTATTTTGCCGCCGAACTTCCACCCGACACCTATCGGTCACACCCCATGGTCGGAAATCAAATTGGCTTGGTCGGGGGTACCGAGACGTGGCTTCAGAGGGCTGTCACGAACGAGTGGCGCGCTCGCGAATCGCGCTCTCGTTGGTCCACTGAAAACCCGACTTGGCAGGAGAAGATCTCCCAATACGACGACCGTCTGGCCGAGGAATGGTCCTACAAGCATGCTGACATGTGCGAAGAGTGCGGCGGACAATCTGACGAGGTGAAAAAGACAAAAGGCTACGAACTACTAAAATGGAGCTTCTACGAGGCCCCCGACAAAGTTGAAGCCCTCGCGTCGAGCGTCACTGCGCCGAGTTATGTCAGAGGCACATATCATGTCCTTTCGATCGACGGGCGAGTGGGTTGGCACCCTGAATATCTAGCGCTTCTTGGTTTCAAGAAATGAACATCGCCTATGATCTCTTCGCGGAGACGAACCCCGCCTTTTGCACGTTCGGTCTCGTCGGCTTTTGCCGGAAATACGAAGCAGTTGCAGGGAGGTCGGCCGAGCTCGCCCTAGCGTACCTTGCGCTGCCCTTGGCCCTGTCCGACGATCTGGAAACCTCCTTCGGAGAGACGGCCGCCACCACCGGCCTCCTGTCGTGGCTCAACCGCTATCCCGATATTCGTCTGGATCTGGGCGCCCGGCTCGACACCTCGAAGAACATTGTCTCCGCCGCACTGCGGTTCGGAGTTGGCGCAAGGGCGCTGTCGCTTGGTGCGGATGGAACGATTGGGCTTGGTGCCCGGAAACTGTCCTCAGCACCGATTGCCGATTTGCCTGAGAACCCGAAGCGTGTGGTCAAGCGGGCAGAGCGCCTCGGCACCTGGATGGGTAAGGCGGGATCCGCCGGAACAATTTTTTCAGCATTCGGAGTAACGCCGTGAGCCGTTGGAACGTTCGTGAAATTGCATTTTACGGCGCGGGTGGCAGGCGCAGAACGCTCGAATTCGATGTCGATAAGGTCAACGTGATCACGGGCGCATCGGGGACGGGAAAGTCGGCGATCATCGACGCCATCGACTACTGCCTCGGTTCGAAGGACTGCAAGTTACCATTCTTCGTGCGCAACCACGCCGAGGCGGTCGCCGTTCACTGGACGCAAGGGGACAGCGACCTTGTCGTCGGTCGGAAGATTCCGAAAGCCGGCAGCGGCACCAGCCAGATGTATGTACGGACAGGCCGGAACCTCAAGCTCCCGGATAGGTCCGAGGGGCTCGAGGGCGCGACCAACCGCGACACGGCGCGTGCATTGATCGAAAACACGTTTGGCATTCAGGACACGGACGACCCCGCCCTGGCCGCCAAAGGACGCGCGACCATCCGTGACACACCGCCCTACCTCTTCCTGTCCGGGGACGTCATCATCAGCAGAGAAACCTTGCTGCACGATCTGAACCGGCCAGAAAAGGCACGGGACATCAAGGCCACGATCCCGTATTTCCTCGGCGCTGTCGATCAGGCGAGCGTTCTTGCCGCGCGGACCCTACGGCAGCTCGAAGCCGCGCTGGCGAAGGTTGAACGGGAGGCCAGAGCGCAGGAGCGCAGCCAAAGTCTCCTTACGCAGCGATCCATGGCGCTGCTCACCCAAGCGCGAGGTGTCGGCCTGGTCGCCGAACTGCCTTCGCCGGATGCATCCGACGACATCCTCCTCGATCAGCTCGCCGGCGTCTCGGGTAGCGGAGTTACCTCGACCGACACGAGGGACTCCGAGGCTCGCGCGGTTCTGGAGGAAGAGCGGCTCGGGCTAGTTGCCGAACTGCAAACGCTGCGGGGCAAGCGGCAGATGCTCAGGCGGACGATCCGTGAGGCGACAGGCTACGAAACGGCGGTGGCCGGGCAGTCTCACAAGCTGAGGCTTGTCGAGCACCTCAAGCTCGACGACGGACGGTGCCCGGTATGCGATGCTCAGAACAGCGCGGGCCAGGCAATGGCCGAGCAGATCCGGAATTCCCTGAGCATCGTTGCAAACGAAGTTGTTGCGGTCGACGGGATGCGCCCCCGTCTCAACGATCATTCCGGACATATCGAGAATTTGATTGGATCCAAATATGGCCGCCTGAGGGAGGTCGAGGCCCAGCTCAGCGGGCTCGTCCGAGTGGAGGAAGAGTCGGTGAAGACCGGGTCTCTCCTTCAGGAGAGGGCTCGGGTCGTAGGCCGTATCGATCAGTTTCTTGAGACGACGGCGAAAGACTTCCAGACGGGGTCGATGGATACGGTGTCGCTTGTTTCCAGAATTGAGGATCTCAGGGAGCAGGTCGATCCGCAGGCGCGCAGGGAGCGCCTGCGCGACGCAGAAAACATGGTCAGCGCCTTCGCGACCGAAATGCTTGCCGAGCTTCCCACCGAGGTACCGGCGACGGGCTCACGCGTCGTGTTCTCGTCGACTCCGACCCTTTCGCTCGTCGAGCCGTCTCGTCGAGCGGTCCTCGCCATGGCCGAAATCGGTTCTGACCAGAATTATCTAGCGATCCACTTGGCCCTCGCTTTTTCGCTTCAGAAGCTTTTCGAGACCATCAGGGCGCCCGTCCCCGGCCTTCTGGTCATCGACCAGATCAGCCGCCCCTACTATCCCAAGGGCGGTGACGAGAAGCGGCTGAAAGAGATGGAGAAAGACGACGATCAGGTGGCGATGCAGCAGATCGTCCGGTTTCTGTTCGACGAGACCGCACGCCAAGCGGGGCTCCAGGTCATCCTCATCGAACACGCCTACATCGAGGAAGATCCAGAATACGTCGCGGCAGTGAAGGGCCGATGGACGAAAGCGTCGGGAGTGAAGCTCATTCCGTCTGACTGGCCTCTCCGGAACTGATCGGCCGGGCTGAGGCCGCCGCGACCGACTCATTTACGCTGAGGGAAAATTTCCAGGGCTCGGACGGTCCAGCTCAGGTTGGACACCCTCGCTAGACGCGCCCGGATCGTCCGCGAGTACGTCGGCGCTCGACCATTGTTCGATTCCGCCTGCCACGAGCACGGGCCCAGTGATGTTCCGGCGTCGCTTGGCTGCCTCCACCGCGAGGTCGATGAAATCGGACGTGTCGGCGCCTGGGGAGCGGATGACATCGTCGATCAAAGAAGGTTGCCCGCCAAGAATCCTGACTTCTTTCTCATCGCGTGTCGCCGCGACCATGGGGACCTCGATGAGGGCGGTGTATTGGAGGCCTGCGAGCTCGACCGTCATCGGGGTCAAAATCGCGTCCTGCTCGTCCACGAACTTATCCTCCGACCACCGCGGAAAAAAATAGTTTGACGCCCGGGGTCGAGCCTAAGGCCAACAGCTCGGCATGCTTTTCCACCGAATCATAAAATGTCGCCAGGCGCAGGGGACCTTGTGGGCGACGGCCGGACCGACTGATCGCCGAACAGATTCTCCGCAGCACGGATGCAACGGGGATCCAATGCCTGAAGGGACCCTCCTCGTCGGCCACTGGTAGCACCGCTCGCGCGTCCTTGAAATGAATCGTCAGCTTCTTCTGGGGCCGCGCCAGAATGGCGCCGACCGCGACAATCGAAACCGCCTCGTCCAGCTCGACATCGCGGTCGCCGGCGTAGTCAAAGGTGATGCCCGCCCATTCTTTCTCGAAGTCGATCACGACCTCGAAGAATCGGTTGGCAAAGCGAATCTTCGAATGGTCCCGATGCCTCGCGAACGGCGGAACGACGAAAACGTCGACCGAAAGCGCGATCCAATCGCCGACGTCTGACTCAAGTTCAATGGAGGCAGCGAAGAGCGCCGGCGCGTCCATCTGCTTCCAGGCCCTTGACGGTTTGCTCCTTCTGGGCGAGCTGCTGCTTGAGCCCCGCGATCTGCCGCCGCTTTTCCCGCTCCTGACCGATATTGTCGGACAGGGTGCCAATCGCCCCTTCCTCCCGCTGGCGCGCGAGGCGGTGCCGGTTTGCGCGCAGATCCAGCAGCTGGTCGAACCGGAACGTCCCGTCCTTTTCGGGATGGGCTTCGAAGATCACCCGTTCGATTTCGCGCAGCAGCGCGTCGGTCATGCCGTCTGCCGAGCAGAGCTCCTCCACGAATTTCTGTGAAAGGTAACGCGCACGGGGAAACCGACCCTCGAGATCGGCATCATACTCATAGTCGAGCAGCTCGCGCTCGGAAGGCTCACCGGTGCCCCAATCCAGCCTTACGCTGACCCCGTCGAGGAGGTCTCCTGCCCGCACTAGGAAAGAGGCGGAGCTAAGATGCTCCGAAGCCGCATCACACCCGGCCGCGATCGCGTCGGCAAGCGCCGTCTTCCCTGAACCTCGCGCGCCGATGATGGCGACGAGGCCGGGATTGAGCTCGACGATCGGCGTTGCCGCCCAAGACGCGTCTTGGATCGTCACGCGGGAGATGACCTGAGACGGCGTGGCACGGATCGGGGGCGCAGCACCGACAAACGCGCGCCCTGCGGGATCGATCACCGCCTGACGCAGCGCGTCGAAATGGGCGCCACCCTTGATCCAGGAATAGCGATCCCCATCGGGGGCTCCAACCTTTGCCATCTCATGGGCGTCGCTGCCGTGCAAGCACGGTTTGAGCGCGCCGTAGCGAACGCGGATCTCCTGCGGTGTCGCACTATCCTTGCGTCCCAACCAGAAATCGCGCTGGCTAACGCCGCTGGCGAAGATGACGTGCGCCAACCGTTCGACCTCTTGACGCTGCGCGCCTTCAGATTCACCGCGCATGCCGGAGGTCCCGTCATGCTCGCTGCCGGCGACGGCGACGAGAATGTTGGCTTTGGCCCAGTCAATCGCCCGGTAGAGCTCCGCCAATTGTTCGAAGCTGACTTTGAATTGCATCGCGCCCCGCGCCAGCGCCGCTCGCCCGGAGAGACTATCATCGATCTTGCTGCCGAGCCGCATGAGCTCCTCAAGAGTGCATGCGAAACGGTCCCCGGAATATTCGAAGGTCAGCTGCGCCAGGAAGCGCTGGGCGGCTCCCACATGGTCGGGGTCCTCCGGATTGACCAGGAGGTGGCAGTTCACCCAGTTGCCCTTGACGGTTCCGAAGGCAAGGCGCAGCTCGACGTTCGGAAAGACGAGGTCGACACCCGCGAGCCGTCCATCACGAAGCCTCGCATCGCGGACACGCTCATAGGTGTCGAGCAGGTAGTAGTCGGTCACGCCAAGCGCGCGAATGGCAGGCGTCGCCGCCTCGATCTTGGCAAGGTACTGTTCAAAGCTGTCCGTGCCTTTGAACTGGTCGTTGAGCACCGTGCCGGGGGCATGAATATGCGGTTCCCATCGCAGCCACCGTGAGCCTGAATTTACCAATCTTCCCCCAGTCATTGTTGCTTCGACGGAAACCCGGAACGTTGCCTACGTCATTGCCGCAGACCGAGAGCCCGCAGCCAAGCGTCGACCTGCCCGAAGGCGTCCTGTTGCCACTGCTCGGGCGTGCGTCCATCGAGGATTGCCGTTTCCTCCACGAACTTGCGGACACTAGTCGGTCCATAGCCTTGCAAAGCATCAAACTTTTCGCCGATAAACCTGTAGCCTTGGGCACCGCTTTGGTGCTCAAGAAGCGGCTTGCAGGCTTCCGCCAAGCCCTCGATTCCGTCCGGGTAGTTTCGGATGCAGTAATAGATGTCGTAGGCGTCTTGCCGAGGTGTCGGTGCGGAATCCAACGGCTCCATAATCCCGAGCCGGCGGCGCAAAGCGCCGGGGTCGAGGATTTCGGCCGGCGTGCGCTGCGCCAGGCGCCGGCGCTCGGCCCAGAAGCCGGCGGCGCGGGTGATTTCGTGGGTCGGGCTGCGCACATCCATGCCGCCAGAGGTTGCGTTCCCATTGGCATCAGCTTCGCCATTTTCCTGAGGTTCTGGGCGGTTGCTGCGAGGAGGAACTCGTCGCGGGCGCCGCATGGTCCTCGCAGCCGCAACCGATCGAGTTTGAGGATGCGCTTCAGATGGGCGAAGAGCATCTCGACCTTCTTCCGTTCGCGCCGCGAGGTCGCGTAGGCATCCGTGGCGGCGATGTCGCGCGCCATGTCGCGGGCGCCTTCATGGATCGAGCGCAGGAGCTTGCGGGCTGGGTCTTTCGGACAGCATCGCGGCTTCAAGGAGCAGGCGTCGCAGTCACGCTTCATGGCCCGGTAGCGCATGAGGCCCTCGCGATCGACGCCGTCTCGCGGCACCGCAAAGGGGCGACGGAACTGTCGAAGCTCCTTGCCGCCCGGGCAGATGTAAAGATCCCGACCATGATCGTAAGCGAAGTCGGAGCGGCTGAAGGTGCCGTCCCGGCGCTGGGATTTGTCGAACACCGGGATGTGCGGCTCGATCCCGCGCTCGTGTACCAGCCAGGCGAGATTGTCGGCCGAGCCATAGGCTGCGTCCGCCGCCAGCTTCTCGGGCCAGGTGCCGAACCTGTCCTGGGTTCGCTCGATCATGGTTTGCGCGGCGCCGACCTCGGCCTGCCGGACGGCCGTGGTCGCCTCCACGTCCATGATGACGGCATGCTTCAGGTCGATCAGATAGTTCGTCGCATAGGCGAAGAAGGCCTGCCCGCCATGGGCGGCGGTCCAACGCGCCGCCGGATCGGCTGGCGAGATGAACTTCGGCACGACCGGGGTCGCCGCGCCGAAGGCGGCATCGTCCAGCACGGCGAGATACTCGCGAACGGCATGGTGCGAGACCTCGTGAGACAACCCATCCTTGCCGGGCACGCCGTTCTGGCGATTGGCGTCGGCCTTGATCAGGCTGGCGTCGACCGCGAAACCCTCGCCGCCGACCAGCCCCTCCGCCATGCAGCGCCGGACCGTCGTCTCGAAGACCTCGCGCAGCAGATCGCTGTCGCGGAAGCGGCCGTGCCGGTTCTTCGAGAAAGTGGAGTGGTCGGGCACATCACCCTCGAGCCCGAGCCGGCAAAACCACCGATAGGCGAGGTTCAGATGGACCTCGTCGCAGAGCCTGCGCTCGGAGCGGATGCCGAAGCAGTAGCCGACGATCAGCATCCGGATCATCAGCTCGGGATCGATCGAGGGCCGGCCCGTCTCGCTGTAGAACGGCCGCAGATGCGCGCGGATGCCGGACAGATCGACGAAGTGGTCAATCGAGCGCAGAAGATGGCGGGCCGGGACATGCCGCTCAAGGCTGAACTCGTAGAACAGCGCGTCCTGCGCAACTGTCCGCTCGCCCATCATCGCGCCGCCCTCCGCCCAAGGACAACTGAATCAGAACCTCAAACTCGCAGCAACGCCGAATTCTTCAACACAATCGGCCCATAGCTGACCTTTGCAAGGTCTGCTCCCGGGCATTTCGAAGAGGCCGGCAGCCGCGGCCGGAGCTGGCCTGCGGCCGACACTGGGGATGCCTGATTTCAGGCGACGGCTTGAGATCGGCGTTCAGCCGCACGTTGACGCATTTGACGCCCCCAGCCATTCCACGGTCTCCGACCGCGCTTGCTGCAGAACTGCGTTCATCCCGCTGGCCATCGCCGATTGCTGCTCGACGATGACCTGCAGTTTCGCACCGTGAGCCGAGGCGAAGGCACGTTCGGCTGCGGTCCAGGCCGGCATGATCCAGGGCTTGCGTGCCGCTGCACTCGCGACGGCGATGCGTTTGATATCGGCCTGATCGGCTTCGGTAAAACGATAGGTGCCGCGCCCGCGCGTCAACGATAGATCGGAGGGGCCGACGAACACCCCATCCACAGTCGGCAAGGCAAGAATGGCTTCGACATCGGCCAGTGCTTCCGCCGTTTCGATCATGGGATAGCAGGCAGTCCTGCGGTTGTCGGCGTGGAAATAGTCCTGGGACGGAGCTCCATAGCGAACAGGACGTGAGCCGGCATAGCTGCGGGTGCCCAGGAGGGGGTATTTGGCAGCCCGGCAGACCGACGCCGCGTGGTTGGCTGTGCCGATATGCGGAATGACGACGCCGTTCGCGCCGAAATCCAACGCCTGTTGTATTGGCTCGGCTTGCGGCCCGGCGACCTTGACCAGAACCGTGAGGTTGAGCGCCCGGGCGAGCGGGATAAGTCTGTCGAGATCGGAGAGAGAGAGCGTCCCGTGCTCGACATCGAGCACCAGCGTCTTGAAGCCGATATCCGCGGCCATCTCGATGAAGACGATGTCGGGGGCGGATAGCCAGCAGCCGAATGCGGGGAGATCGTTCATCGCGGTCATGCCAGCCTCGCGAGGGGCAGTTGGCGATGTTGGGCCAGGGGAATGCGCTGGCGGGCGGTTTCGACAGCCGCCAGGTCGAGCCGCGCGGCCACGATCCCGTCGCCGAGGGCGCGACGGGCGATGACCGTGCCCCATGGCTCGACCACGAGCGAATGGCCGTAATTATACAGGGTCTGCCCGTCTTCCTCGTAGGCTCCTTCCTGTCCCGGCGCGAGAATGAAACACTGGCTTTCGATCGCCCGCGCCCGCAGCAGCGCCTCCCAGTGTTCCTTGCCCGTCTGCAGGGTGAATGCAGCCGGAACCACGATGACCTGGGAGCCGGCATCGGCCAGCGCCCGGAAAAGCTCGGGGAAGCGCAGGTCGTAGCAGATCGTGCATCCCACCGTGACGCCGTCGAGATCGAAGGTCACGATCTCGCTGCCGGCCCCGTAGATCTTGCCTTCGTCGTAGACCGTGCCGTCGGGCGCCGTGATAGCGAAGAGATGGATCTTGCGGTAGCGCGCGACTTCCCGCCCCGTTCGGTCGAAGACCAGGCTGGTATTGAAGATCGCCTCGCCGTCGCGCTCATTGAGTGAGCCACCATGGATGTAAATTTTGTGCCGCGCCGCGAGATCCTGCAGCATCCCGTAGGCCTCGCCGCCGGGGCATGGTTCCGCCGCGTCGCGTTGCGCCTCTGCGTCGCCGCCATAGAGGGTGAAGCACTCCGGCAGCACGATGAGATCCGGCCGTTCGTCGGCGCAGGCCTGTTCGATCATGCGTTGCGCCTTGGCGAGGTTCGCAGCCTTGTCCTGGCTGGCATTCATTTGAAGGAGCGCTACTTTCATGGGTGCTTGTATCCAGTCGTCATCGTGAAAATCGGCTCTCAGCTGAGGATTGATGCGTCGTTTTCGGTTCGTCTCCAGAAGAGACTGACGCCACCTTCTGGTGTGCTTTCCAACCCTGGGACGGCGGCAAGGAGTTTCTGGGTGTAGGCGTGCCGGGGGTTGTCGAAGATGTCGTCGCGGGGTCCTTCCTCGACGATCTTGCCGTCCTGCATGACGATGACGCGGTCGGCGACCTGCTCGACCACGCCGAGATCGTGGCTGATGAACAGGCAGGAGAAGCCGTGTTTCTTCTGGAGCTCGTCGAAGAGCTCGAGCACCTGCGCGCGGACGGTGACGTCGAGCGCCGCGACCGGTTCGTCGGCGATGACGAAGCTCGGCCGGCGCACGATCGCGCGGGCAATCGCGATGCGCTGGCGCTGCCCGCCCGAGAGCTCGTGCGGATAACGCTCGGCGAAGCCGTCGCCGAGGCCCACCTCGCTCAGCACTTCCGCGACGCGGGCCTTGCGGTCGGCCGGGCTCATGTCGGGGACGAGCCTGAGCGGCTCGGCCACGAGCTGCCCGATCGTCATGCGCGGGTCGAGCGAGGAATAGGGGTCCTGGAACACCATCTGGCAGTTCAGCCGGTAGTCCCAGTAGGCCGTCTCGCTCTTCGTGATCGGCTTGCCGTTGAAGCGGATCTCGCCGCCGGCCGGCTTGACGAGGCCGGCGATCGACTGGCCGAGCGTGGTCTTGCCCGAGCCCGAGCCGCCGACCACCGCGACGACCTCGCCGGGCTGCACG
>Ga0209369_1000827_pt1 | contig 23426 bp, 24 predicted proteins | sample EBPBio142010_DNA_FD_185865 | JGI IMG/M metagenome (GOLD analysis project Ga0209369, IMG submission 185865) | Wastewater treatment Type I Accumulibacter community from EBPR Bioreactor in Madison, WI, USA - Reactor 1_10/4/2010_ DNA (SPAdes)... | ecosystem: Engineered > Bioreactor > EBPR >... | reverse complement strand
GCCGGGCAGCTTCGTCGAGCTGGCCAATGGCGAGCGCGGCATCGTCGTCGCCCGCGGCCGCCGCGCCAACCTGCCCTGGGTGGCCAGCCTGGTGGCGCCCACCGGCATGCCGCTGGGCGAGCCGGCCCTGCGCGACACGGTCGAGGCGCGCTTTGCGGTGCGCGCCGCGGTGCCCGGCGCGCAGGTCAAGGTGCGGCCCGACCACCGCCGCATCCTGGCGCTGCGCTGAGCGCGCGCCAAAGCAGGTGCCTTAAGCCCGCGCTTTTCCGGCGCACGGCCGACACCGCCCACGGCCACACTGGTCGCCGTGAACGCTGCATCCTCCCCCCTGCCGGCGCGTCGCTGGCTGCAGCGCGGCCTGCCCTGGCCGCTGCCGGCGCTGGCGGTGTGGGCCGGCGCCTGGTGGCTGTACCGTGTGCTGGTGGCCGGCGGCCTGCCGCCGTGGCTGGGCCTGCTGGCCGGCACCGCGCTGGGCCTGGGCTGCAGCTTGCTGGCCACGCGCCGGCTGCGCGCGCTGGTGGTGGCGCTGGGCTTTCCGCTGTCGCTGCTGGCCAGCGGCCTGGCCGGCACGCTGCCGCCCTGGGCCTGGCTGCTGCCGCTGGCGCTGCTGTGGCTGATCTACCCGCGCCAGGCCTGGCGCGACGCACCGCTGTTTCCCACACCGGCCGCCGCACTGGACGGCCTGAGTCTGGCCGCACCGCTGCCGCCGGCAGCGCGTGTGCTCGACGCCGGCTGCGGCCTGGGCCACGGCCTGCGCGCGCTGCGCCGCGCCTACCCGCGGGCCCGGCTGGAAGGCGTGGAATGGAGCTGGCCGCTGGCCCGCTGGGCGCGCTGGCGCTGCCCGCAGGCCGAGGTGCGGCGCGGCGACCTGTGGGCTGGCAGCTGGGCCGTCTACGACCTGGTGTACCTGTTCCAGCGGCCGGAAAGCATGCCCCGCGCACTGGCCAAGGCGCGCGCCGAGATGCGCCCCGGCAGCTGGCTGGTGAGCCTGGAGTTCGAGGCCGCCGGCTGGCCGCCGCAGCAGGTGCTGCGCTGCCCCGACGGCCGCCCGCTGTGGCTGTACCGGCTGCCGCTGCATGCCTCAAGTGCCGGCGGTGGGGGCCGATAAGAAAGGCCTAGTCCCCGGGGCCTGTGCCGTGCGCGCGCGGCTTCCGGCCCGCAGTCGCTGAAAGCGCCCACCGCATGTTCGTCATCATTGGCTGGATCGTCGCGCTGTCTGCCGTGTTCGGCGTGTTCATCGCCCACGGAGGCAACATCGGCGTCGTGCTGAAGGCACTGCCCTTCGAGATGGCCGCCATCGGCGGCGCGGCGGTTGGCGCCTTCATTGCCAACAACCAGCCCAAGGTGCTGAAGGCCACGATGAAGGGCCTGGGCCAGTGCTTCAAGGGCAGCAAGTACACCAAGGCGCGCTACATGGAGCTGATGGCGCTGATGTACGACATCCTGCAAAAGGCCCGCAAGGAAGGCCTGATGTCGATCGAGAAGGACGTCGAGGATCCGCACAGCTCGCCGCTGTTCCAGAAGTACCCGGCCGTGGGCAACGACCACCACGTGGCCGAATTCATCACCGACTACCTGCGCATGATGGTCTCGGGCAACCTCAACTCGCACGAGATCGAAAGCCTGATGGACAGCGAGATCGAGACCCACCACCACGAGGCGCACAGCGCGGTGGCGGCGCTGCAGCGCCTGGCCGGCGCGCTGCCGGCCTTCGGCATCGTGGCCGCGGTGCTGGGCGTGGTCAACACCATGGGCTCGGTGGGCCAGCCGCCGGCGGTGCTGGGCGGCATGATCGGCTCGGCGCTCGTGGGTACCTTCCTGGGCATCCTGATGGCCTATGCCTTTGCCGAGCCGCTGGCCGGCCTGCTGGAGCAGAAGGTCGATGAGCAGGGCAAGGAACTGCAGTGCATCAAGACCACGCTGCTGGCCAGCATGCAGGGCTATGCGCCGCAGGTGGCGGTGGAGTTCGGCCGCAAGGTGCTGTACTCGACCGAGCGCCCGACCTTCGCCGAACTCGAATCGCACGTCAAAGGCAAGAAATGACCCCCCCCCGAAGCGCCTTCGGCGCTCCCCCCCAGGGGGGCGCCGCCAGCGGCCCGGCGAAGCCGGTTCCGCGGCGGCCGTTCGATGCCGCCGTGACCTGCGGCGCTCTGGTGCATCTGCGAGGGGCTGCTTGAAATGGCTGGCGACGCGAAGAAGCTGCAGCCGATCATCATCAAGCGCGTCAAGAAGGGCGGCCATGGCGCCCATGGCGGCGCGTGGAAGATCGCCTATGCCGACTTCGTAACCGCGATGATGGCCTTCTTCCTGCTGATGTGGCTGCTGGGCAGCACCACCGAAGGCGACAAGAAGGGCATTGCCGACTACTTCCAGAGCCCGCTGAAGATCGCGCTGCTGGCCAGCGGCTCGGGCGCCGGCGATGCGTCGCACGTGGTCAAGGGCGGCGGCGAGGACATGACGCGCAGCACCGGCCAGGTCAAGCGCGGCGACATCGACAGCAAGCGCAAGACCGTCAACCTGCAGGCGCTGAAGGCCGAGCAGGTGCGCGCCGAGATCGCGCGGCTCGAGCAGTTGAAGGGCAAGGTCGAGCAGAAGATCGACCAGAGCCCCAAGCTCGCGGCACTGAAATCCCAGATCCGCCTCGACATGACGGCCGACGGCCTGCGCATCCAGATCGTCGACGAGAACCAGCGGCCAATGTTCAGCAGCGGCAGCGCGGTGGTGCAGCCCTACATGCGCGAGCTGCTGCGCGAGATCGGCGCCGTGCTGGCCGAGGTGCCGAACCGGCTGACGCTGGAAGGCCACACCGATGCCGCGCCCTTCGTCGCCGGCGTGCTCGGCTACGGCAACTGGGAGCTGTCGGCCGACCGCGCCAATGCCTCGCGCCGCGAGCTGATGGCCGGCGGCCTGCCCGAAGACCGCATGCTGCGCGTGCAGGGCCTGGCGGCCAGCCTGCCCTTCGAGGCGCGCGACCCGATGGCGGCGTCGAACCGGCGCATCAGCATCATCGTGATGAACCGCGAGGCCGAGGACCGCATCTTCCGCACCAGCACCGAGGTGCAGGAAGCCACCGCGCCGCCGGCGGGCGAGCCCAGCGGCACCGGCTGGTTGCCGAACCACCCGCGCTGACCCAGCGCGGGCCGGGCCGCCCCCGGAACATCGGCGGCTTTAGCCCTCTTATCGCGCTCAAGTTACAAGTCCCCGGCGGCACCATGGCAGGGCTCGCGAAGCCCCGTGAACGAATGCCATGGCCGACGCCCAGGACCGCCGCTTACCCGCCACCGAACGCAAGATCCGCAAGGCCCGTGCCGAAGGCCAGGTGGCGCGTTCGCGCGACCTGTCGCACTTCGCGGCCATCGGCCTGGTGGTGGGCCTGCTCGTGGCTGCCACGCCGGCGCTGGCCGGCTGGCTGCGCCGGCTGCTGGCGCAGGGCCTGCAGTTTGATGCGCAGCTGCTGGCCGAGACCGATGCGATGCAGCAGCGGCTGGCGCTGCTGGGCTGGCCGGCGGTGGCCCTGGTGCTGGGCCTGGGCGCGGCGCTAATGGTGGTGGCGGTGCTGGCCGGCGTGCTCAGCGGCGGCTGGAACTTCAGCTGGCAGGCGCTGCAGCCCAAGTTCGACAAGATCGACCCGATCGCCGGCCTGGGCCGCATGTTCTCCGGCCACCAGCTGCTGAACACGCTGAAGACCTGCCTGCTGGCGCTGATTCTCGGCACGGTGGGCGTGCTGTACCTGCGCCACGAGATGCCGCAGTTCGTACGCATCCTGGCGCTGCCGCTGCCGGCCGCGCTGGCCGAGGCCGGCGGCCTGGTGCTCGGCGGCCTGATGCTGATGCTGCTGGCGCTGGCGCTGTTCGCGGCCATCGACGTGCCGCTGCAGCGCCACCAGCTGGCCAACCAGCTGAAGATGAGCGTGCAGGAAATGAAGCAGGAGCAGCGCGAGTCCGAAGGCAACGCCGAGACCAAGTCGCGCCAGCGCGCCCGCATGCGCGAGCTGTCCAACCGGCGCATGCTGGCCGCGGTGCCCAGCGCCGACCTGGTGGTGATGAACCCCTCGCACTACGCGGTGGCGCTCAAGTACGAGGAAGGCCGCATGAGCGCGCCGCGCGTCGTCGCCAAGGGCATCGACCTGGTGGCGCTGCGCATCCGCGACGCCGCTCAGGGCGCGCAGGTGCCGGTGCTGCGCTCGCCGCCGCTGGCGCGCGCGCTGTACACCCATGCCGAGCTCGACGGCCCGGTGCCGGCGGCGCTGTTCGCCGCGGTGGCGCAGGTGCTGGCCCATGTGTACCAGCTGCGCGCCCACCTGCAGGGCCGCGGCGCCATGCCGCCGCCACTGCCGGCGGTGCCCGTGCCGCCCGAGCTGGACCCGAAGCACGGTGATCCGGAGGCCGACGCATGAACGCGCAACTGATGCGCCTGCAGGCCTGGCTGGGCCCGCGCGCCGGCGTGCTGCGCGTGCTGGGCGCGCCGCTGCTGGTGGTGATGGTGCTGGCCATGATGGTGCTGCCGCTGCCGCCCTTCGTGCTGGACCTGCTGTTCACCTTCAACATCGCGCTGGCGCTGATGGTGGTGATGATCTCGGCGCACATGGTGCGGCCGCTGGATTTCGCGGCCTTCCCGACGGTGCTGCTGATCACCACGCTGCTGCGCCTGAGCCTGAACGTGGCCTCCACCCGTGTGGTGCTGGTGGAGGGCCACACCGGCCCGGCAGCCGCGGGCAAGGTGATCGAATCCTTCGGCCACTTCCTGATCGGCGGCAACTTCGCGGTCGGCCTGATCGTCTTCGCGATCCTGGTGGTCATCAACTTCATCGTCGTCACCAAGGGTGCCGAGCGCATCGCCGAGGTCGGCGCGCGCTTCACGCTGGATGCGATGCCCGGCAAGCAGATGGCCATCGACGCCGAGCTGAATGCCGGCATGATCGACGAGAAGGAAGCCCGTCGCCGCCGTGCCGAGGTGAGCGAGGAGGCCGACTTCTTCGGCAGCATGGACGGCGCCAGCAAGTTCGTGCGCGGCGACGCCATCGCCGGCATGCTGATCCTGTTCATCAACATCGTCGGCGGCTTCGTCATCGGCATGGCCCAGCACGGCCTGTCGGCGCAGGCCGCGGCCAGCACCTACATCCAGCTGGCGGTGGGCGACGCGCTGGTGGCCCAGGTGCCGGCGCTGCTGATCTCGGTGGCCGCGGCGATGGTGGTGTCGCGCGTGGGCAAGGAACACGCCATCGGCGCGCAGATCGGCACGCAGCTGTTCAGCTCGCCGAAGGCGCTGTGGGTCACCGCCGGCATCGTCGGCGCGCTGGGCCTGGTGCCGGGCATGCCGCACCTGGTGTTCATCCTGATCGCCGGCAGCATCGCCGCGCTGGCCTGGGGCGTGGCGCGCCGCCAGAAGGCCGAGGCAGCGGCCGCCGCGCGCCCCAAGGCGCCCGAGGCGCCGGTGCCCAACGGCGAGGCCAGCTGGGACGACCTGGTGCCGGTGGACACGCTGGGCCTGGAGGTGGGCTACCGGCTGATCGCGCTGGTGGACAAGACACGCAGCAGCGGGCCGGGCAGCGACCTGCTGGGCCGCATCAAGGGCGTGCGCAAGAAGTTCGCGCAGGACGTAGGTTTCCTGCCGCCGGCCGTGCACATCCGCGACAACCTGGAGCTCAAGCCCAGCATGTACCGCGTCACGCTGCGCGGCGCGGTGGTGGGCGAGGGCGAGGCCTTCCCCGGCATGTGGCTGGCCATCAACCCCGGCGGCGCCACGCAGGCGCTGCCCGGCACCAAGACCACCGATCCGGCCTTCGGCCTGCCCGCGGTGTGGATCGAGGAGCGTCACCGGGAAATGGCCCAGATGGCGGGGTTTACGGTGGTTGATTGCGCGACCGTCGTGGCCACCCACCTTTCACACTTGATGCAGGTGAATGCCGCGCGTTTGCTGGGTCGCGTCGAAGCCCAGGCGCTGATCGACCATGTCACCAAGCTGGCCCCGAAACTGATGGAAGACGTGGTTCCCAAGATGATCGGCATCGCCACGCTGCAGAAAGTGCTGCAGCTCCTGCTGGAAGAGGGCGTGCACATCCGCGACATGCGCTCGATCGTCGAGGCCCTGGCCGAGCACGCGCCGCACACCACCGACGCCGGCGAGCTGTCCCGCCTGATCCGCGTGCACCTGGCGCCGGCCATCGTGCAGCAGATCTACGGCCCGGTGAAGGAACTCGACGTCATCGCGCTGGACCCCGAACTGGAGCGCCTGGTCACCCAGGCGCTGAACTCGCCGCACGGCGCCGCGCTGGACCCCGGCGTGGCCGAGACGCTGACCCGCCATGCCGCGCACAGCGCCAAGTCTCAGGAAGACCTGGGCGTACCGGCCTGCCTGCTGGTGCCGGACCTGATCCGCGCACCCATCGCCCGGCTGTTGAAGCGCGCCGCGCCGCGGCTGAAGGTGCTGTCGCACAGCGAGATTCCTGAAACCCACTCGATCCGCATCGGCTCGGTCATCGGAGCTAACCCATGAACGTGAAACGCTTTTCCGCCCGTACCGCGCGCGAGGCGCTGGGCCTGGTGCGCCAGGCCTTCGGCGAGGACGCCGTGGTGCTGTCCACCCGGCCCTGTGCCGAAGGCGTGGAGGTCATGGCCATGGCCCCCGACGGCATGGCGCAGATCGAGCGTGTCAGTGCCGAGGCCGGTGCCGCCGCAGCGTCGGCCGCGCCGGTGCGCCGCCCCGCCGCGCCGCGCGAGGCCGTGGCCGAGCCGCTGCCCAGCAGCGTCGAGCAGGACGTGGCCCAGCTGTCGATGAGCACGCTGTCCTTCCAGGACTACGTGCGCGAACGCATGCTGCGCCGCCGCCGCGCCGAGCAGCAGGCCCAGGAACAGGCGCAGACCCAGGCCGCGCAGGCCGAGGCCCGCGCCGTCGAGCTGCAGGCCCGGCCGGCACCGCCGGCCAGCAGCCTGCTGCGCACCCGCGCGGCCGCGCAACGCGCCGCCGCGGCCGAGCTGCCGGCGGCGCCCAGCCTGCACGACGAGGTATCGGACGAACCGGCCCCGATCGCGGTGCCGCTGCCGGCCGCGCCGGTGGCCGTGGCCGCGCCCACCTTGCGGGCCGAACCGGCCGAGCTGGGCCCCTTGGCCAGCGCGCCGCTGCCCGGCGCGCAGCAGGAGATGCTGAGCGAGCTGCGCGCGATGAAGGGCCTGATCGAGGACCGCTTCGGCGCGCTGGCCTTCATGGAAAAGCTGCAACGCCAGCCGCGCCAGGCCAAGCTGACGCAGAAGCTGCTGGACCAGGGCTTCTCGCCGGCGCTGATCCGCAAGCTGGCCGACAGCCTGCCCAACGACCTGGACGAAACCGCCTGGGCCGCCAGCGTGCTGGAGCGCAACCTGCTCACCGGCGAAGGCGAGGTGCCGCTGGAAGACAGCGGCGGCGTCTACGCGCTGGTCGGCGCCACCGGCGTCGGCAAGACCACCAGCACCGCCAAGCTGGCGGCGGCCTTCGCCACCCGCCATGGCGCGGCCAACCTGGGGCTGATCACGCTGGACGCCTACCGCGTGGCCGCGCACGAGCAGCTGCGCGCCTACGGCCGCATCCTCGGCGTGCCGGTGCACACCGCGCACGACCGGGCCTCGCTGGACGACCTGCTGGAGCTGCTGGCCGGCAAGAAGATGGTGCTGATCGACACCGCCGGCATGGCGCAGCGCGACGCCCGCACCCGCGAGCTGCTGGACATGCTGTCGCACCGCAGCGTCAGCCGCCTGCTGGTGGTGAACGCCGCCGCGCAGGGCGAGACCATCGACGACGTGCTGCAGGCCTACCGCGCCAACAGCTGCCGTGGCGTCATCCTGTCCAAGGTGGACGAGGCGGTGAAGCTGGGCCCTGCGCTGGACGCGATGATCCGCCACAAGCTGAAGGTGCTGGGCGTGGCCAACGGCCAGCGCGTGCCCGAGGACTGGCACCGCCTGTCGGCCCATGCGCTGGTGCAGCAGGCGCTGCACAGCACGCCGGCCGCCGCCTGGCGCCTGGAGGCCGCCGACGTCAGTCTGGTGTTCGCCGGGCTGCGCGCGGTGCCGCCGGCTGCCGCCGCCCACCTGCCGGCCTGAGATCCCGACGACCCGAAGCCTTTCCCGCGCGCATGCACGATCTACTCGTTCCTTCGCCCGCCGACCAGGCCCATGGCCTGCGCCGGCTGTTCGCGGGCGCCGGCCAGCAGCACCTGGCGCTGGTGGCCAACCCGCATGTCGCCTTCAGTCACGTGGTGCTGGAGCGGCTGACCACGGTGCTCGACGCCATGGGCCAGCACACGCTGGTCGTCGATGCGGCCGACAGCTCGCCGGCGCCGCAGGAGCTGGCCGCGCTGGACCTGCGCGCCTGCATCGAGCCGCTGTCCGAGCGCGTGTCCTACCTGGCCGCGCGCGGCCTGCCGCTGCGCCACGTGGACACGCGCGGCTCGGCCGCGCACCTGCTCGACCGGCTGCAGGCCGCGGCGCCGCAGTGCCGCGTGCTGCTGGTGCATGCCGGCGCGTCCGACCTGGCGCGGCTGTACCCGCGGCGCGCACTGCGCCCGCTGCTGCTGGCCAGCGACCTGCCTGAAAGCCTGACGCAGGCCTATGCGGCGATGAAGCTGCTGGTGCTGCGCAATGGCCTGATGAGCTACGACCTGCTGCTGGCCGCGGCGCCGGATTCACCGCGCGCGCCTCGCATCGCCGAACGCCTGGCCAGCTGCGCCGACAGCTTCCTGGGGGCCGCGCTGCACGGCTGGGCGGTCATCGACCCGGCCTGCGACGTGCGCGACGACCCTGGCGCGGCATTGCAACAGCTGGTGGCCGCGCAGCTGCGCGCCGCCACCGAAGACACCGAGGCGCCCCCTGCCGGGGCCGCGCCGCACTGGTATGCACATGGCCGCGCCGCCCTGCACGGCGCCGCCCCCCTGAACTGAAGCCCGGAGCACACCATGTACACCGCCAAGGGGCGACTGGACGCCAACGCGATGATCAAGCAGTACAGCCCGCTGGTGCGCCGGCTGGCCCACCAGATGATCGCCAAGCTGCCGGCCAACGTCGAGCTGGACGACCTGATCCAGGTGGGCATGATCGGCCTGTCGGACGCGCTGAGCCGCTTCGACGCGGCGCAGGGCGTGCAGTTCGAGACCTTCGCCACGCAGCGCATCCGCGGCGCCATGCTCGACGAGCTGCGCGGCAACGACTGGATGAGCCGTGGCGACCGTCGCCACCAGCGCAGCATCGAGGCCGCCGTGCGCACGCTGGAGCAGCGCCACGGCCGCGCGCCCAGCGAAGGCGAGATCGCCGCCGAGATGGGCATGAAGCTGGCCGAATACCAGGAGCTGCTGGGCAAGGTGCGCGGCACGCAGCTGGTGTGCCTGGAGGACATGAGCGGCGACGACGGCGACGACGATTTCCTCGACCGCCACGTGGCCAGCGAAGACCACAACCCGCTGGCGCTGCTGCAGGACCAGCGCATGCGCATGGCGCTGGTCGAGGCCATCAAGAACCTGCCCGAGCGCGAGCAGTACGTGATGAGCATGTACTACGAGCACGACATGAACTTGAAGGAGATCGCCGCGGTCATCGGCGTCACCGAAAGCCGCGTCTGCCAGCTGCACAGCCAGAGCATCGCCCGGCTGCGCGCTAAGCTGCGCGAGTGGTAGGCGCTTAGCCGTCCACCGCGGCGGCCGGCCGGCCCGGCGCTTCGGCGGCTGCCGCCGGCGGCACCGGCACCAGCGGCAGCGTGAACTCGAAGCAGGCGCCGCGGCCCGGCGTGGCCTGCGCCTCGACGCGGCCGCCGTGGCGTTCGACGATGCGCTGCACGATCGTCAGGCCGATGCCGCTGCCGCCGTAGTCGTCGCGCGCATGCAGCCGGCCGAAGGGCTTGAACAGCTGGCCCACCCGCGCCGGGTCGAAGCCCACGCCGTTGTCCTGCACGCTGATGCGCAGCGCCTCGCTGCCTTCGGGGCGCAGGCCCACCCGCGCGGACGGCGTGCTGCTGTCGCGGGTGAACTTGGCGGCATTGCCCATCAGGTTCTGCAGCACGATCTTCAGCGCCGCCGCATTGGCCGGCACGCGCATGTCCAGCTGGATGTGCCAGCGAAGCGGCGCGCGCCGCGCCAGCGCCGGCAGTTCGGCCGCCACCTCGTGGGCCAACGCGCTCAGGTCCACGTCCTGCACCGGCATCGGCTGCATGGTCGAGCGGGCCAGGCCGAGCAGCGCGTCCACCGTTTCCAGCATGCGCTGCGCCGACTGCACCTGCAGGCGCAGCAGCTCCTGGTCCTGCGCCTGCAGCCGCGGGGCGCCGCGCTTGGCCAGCATCTGCGCCAGGCCCTGCACCTGGCCGATGGGCCCGCGCAGCTCGTGCGCCAGGTCGCGCGAGAAGGCGTCCAGGTCGCGGTTCAGCTGCTGCAGCTCGCGGGTGCGTTCGTCCACCGCGCGCTGCAGCGCCTCGTTGTGGCGCAGCAGCAGCGTCTGCGCCTGCTGCCGCGCGGTGATGTCGCGGCCGACGCCGTGATAGCCGAGAAAGCGGCCGCTGCTGTCGACGCGCGGCATGCCGCTCAGCGAGACCCACAGCCAGCGGCCTTCGCCGGCCTCGACCTCCATCTGCAGCGAGCGGAAGGGCCGCCGCGCCTCCAGGTCGGCGCGGTGCTCGGCCCACTGCTCGGGCGTCAGCGCGTCGCCGTGCGCTTCCCAGCGCGTCTTGCCTTCCAGCCTGTCGGCCAGGTCGGGGCCGATGCGCTGGCGCTGCTCGGCGGCAAAGGGCAGCAGCCGGTGCTCGGCATCGGTCTGCCAGTACCAGTCGGCGGCCAGCCGGGTCATCGTCGACCAGCGCTGCTCGCTGGCCAGCAGCTGCTCGTGCGCCAGGCGGCGTTCGCTGATGTCGCGGCCCACGCCTTCGTAGCCGATGACCTGGCCGTGTGCGTTCTGCCGCGGCCGGCCGCTGATGGCGATCCACTGCACCGGCCGGCCCTGCAGGGCCACCTGGAACTCCACGTCGCGGAAGGGCTCCAGCCGCGCCATGCGCGTCTGCAACGTGGTCCAGCCCTGCTCGGGTGATCGGAACAGCGTCACCTGGTCGAAGCGCCGGCCGAGCAGGGCGTTGTCGCCCAGCCCCGGTGCCAGCACCTGCGGCGCGGCGCCGGACAGCCAGCTCAGGCGCTGCTGGCGGTCGGTCTCCCAGTACCAGTCGGCCGACAGCTCGGCCAGTGCCTGCCAGCGGCGCTCGCTTTCGCCGAGCACGCTTTCCATGCCGCTGGCCAGCGCGTCGAAGGCCGAGGGCGTGCCGGCATGCTCGTCGCGCAGCTGGCGCACCGCTTCGCGCCAGTTGTCGCTGTCCAGCGCGGCGGGCGGGCGGCGCGCTGAGGCGGCGCGCCGCGGCTTGCGCAGTAGCTGCGCCGGCAGCAGCAGCACTGGCACGGCCAGCGCCATCAACGCCAGGGCCTGCAGCGTGGTGTCGTCCACGGCGCCGTACTGCCACAGCGCCAGGCCGGTGCCGGCCAGCACCAGGCTGCCGCCCAGCAGCCACGGCCAGCGCCGGGCAGCCGCCGGCAACGGGGCGGGGGCCTCAGGGTCCCAGGGATCCACGGGGTCGTGCCGCGAGGGCAGCGCGCGCTGGCGTGTCTTCATTCCCGAACGACTGTGCTGACCGGCCCGTCGTTTGCGGGCCTGGGCCCCGCAGGCCAGGGCCGGCGGGGGGACATGGCGCAGTATCGGGTTTTTTCAGCCGCCTGCCGATCGGCGGCGACCCGCGGGCGTGGCGCCGGCGCATCGCGCCCGGCGCGGCAGGGGGTGCCTCAGGCCTGGATCATGCCGCCCAGGGCGGCGCGCTCGGCCAGGCCGCTGGCCGAATAGGCGGCGCGGTCGGTGTTGCCGGGCAGCAGCACGTCGATGGCGCGGTCGAGGGCGGCGCTGGCGCGGGCCAGCGATTCGCGCTGCGCGGCCACGTGGCCGCTGGCCCGGGCCAGCCGCTGGCGCAGCGGCAAGGGCAGCGGGCCCTGGCGGGCGCTGCGCCGCAGCTGGTCCACCGCGGCGGCCAGGGCGCGCTGCAGCTCGGCGGCCTCGTTGGCCACCGCGTCGGCATGGTGCACGCACAGGGCCTCGCCCAGCGCGGCCAGGCGCGATTCGACCTTGTCGACCAGTTGTTCCAGTTGGGCGTGGTCCTGCATGGGGTCAGTGCTTGGCCTTGGGCAGCAGTTCCTGGGCGTTGGCGATCAGCTGGTCGGCGATGGCCTCGGCATTGACCTGGAAGCGGCCCTCGCGGATGGCCTGGGCGATGCGCTCCACCTTCTCGGCGTCGAAGTCGGCTCGGGCGGCATCGGTGCCGGCCAGCAGCTCGGGCGACAGCTGCACCTTCGCGCTGGGCTCGGCGGCGACTACCGGCTCGGGCGAGCCCTTGCGTTCGGCGGCGGTGGCCGGCGTGGCGGTCGAGATGTCGAGAGGACCGATCTTCATGGCGAACTCCTGGTGTGCCACCTGGCCGCGGCGGAAGGGTCTCCGCCCGGTCGGCCCGGGGCCCCGCCGGGCCTCGCCCGACGTGCATGCGCGGGATATCGGACGCCCTGGGCCGGAACTTGAGGCCTGTTTCGCGACATTATGGTCGGCACCCCCGCAGGCCGGGGGGCCGACACCGCGGCATGTGTCACAGCAGCACCTCGACCCTGTTCTGGCCGACGGCCTGGCCGGTCAGCACCCGGCCGTTGTCGATGCGCACCCGCACCGGCTGGCCTTCGATGCCGGCGTTCATCGCCTGGCCGGCCCCGCCGACGCTGAAACCCTGGCCGCGGGCGACGATCTGCACCGTGTCGCCGGCGCCGAACCACTGGCGCTGGCGCAGGTCGGTGCCGCGCACCGGCGCGCCGGCGGGCAGCGCCCGCGACAGCTGGCGGCCGACCAGCCGTGACACATCCACCAGCGGCGGCGTGGCGGCCGCCGCCCAGTCCACCTCGGCTTGGCGCAATTGCTCGGCCTGCAGCACGCTGCCGGCCGGCAGTGGTGCGGCCAGCACCCAGGCCGGCGCGAACACCTTCACCGTCACCGGCAGGCTGACGCTCCAGGCCGCCGGGCCCTGCACGCAGCGCAGGCCCACCCGGGTGCGGCCCCAGACGCGCGCGCCGGCCGGCAAAAAGGGCTCGATGCGTTCGCAGGGCGCCAGGCGCAGCCGCGGGTCCAGCCGGCCGGGCTCGATCTCCACCCGCGTCGTGCCGGGCACCGCGCCGGCGCCGGCCTGTTCGCCCAGCGCCTGCAGGCGCTGCAGCAGCTCGCCGTCCAGTGCCGGTGCGTCGGCCTGGGCCGCGGCCTGCAGCGCCAGGCCGGCCAGTGCCAGCAGGGCCAGCACGCGGGTCGGGCGGGGGACGAAGGGCTTCATCACGCCCAGCACTCTAGGGGGCGCGGGTCGCCGGTGGCGCCGCGAAATGGCCCGGCTTCCGCACGTTATTCACGCTCATGTTCGGCGCGCCCGCTGCCCACAATGCCCCGGCATGAGCTGCTGCGCCCCGGAGGGCCGATGATCAACCGTCTGACCGACAGCCTCGAGTTCCAGAGCCAGGCCCTGGTGCTGCGTGCCGAGCGCCAGCGGCTGCTGGCCAGCAACATCGCCAATGCCGACACGCCGGGCTACGTGGCCCGCGACATGGACTTCGCCTCGGCGCTGCGCGCGGCCACCGGCACCAGCGGCGTCGGTGGCGCGGCCGGCGCCGCGGTGACCGCCGCGCTGCGCCAGGCGCTGCCGGCCGGCAGCGGCTTCGGTGCCTCCGCCGAGACGCACCTGCGCTATGCGGCGCCCAGCCAGACCAACCTGGACGGCAACTCGGTGGACATGGACCGCGAGCGTGCGTCCTTCGCCGACAACAGTGTCAAGTACGAGGCCACGCTGCGCTTCATCAACGGCAGCGTGCGCAGCATGCTGGACGCGATGAAGTCGCCTCAGCAGGGCTGAACGCCTGAAGGGACGTTCCCATGAGCATGTTCAAGATCTTCGACGTCAGCGGCAGCGCGGTCAGCGCGCAGAGTCAGCGGCTGAACGTGGTGGCCTCCAACCTGGCCAATGCCGACACCGTGGCCGGCCCCAACGGCCAGGCCTACAAGGCGCGGCAGGTGGTCTTCCAGACCGAGCTGATGGGGGCGGTCGGCGCAGCCGGTGTGCGCGTGGCCGCCGTCGGCGAGGACAACACCCCCGGCCGCCGCGTGCACGACCCCAAGCACCCCGGCGCCGATGCCGAGGGCTACGTGACCTACAGCAACGTCAACACCGTCGAGGAGATGGTGAACATGATCTCGGCCTCGCGCTCCTACCAGAACAACCTGGAGGTGATGAACGCCGCCAAGAGCCTGCTGCTGAAGACGCTGCAGATGGGTCAATCATGAGCAGCGTCATCGATGCACTGAACGGCACCGGCAGCGGTACGACGACCGCGGCCACCAAGAACGAGGCCGGCAGCGAGGACCGCTTCCTGAAGCTGCTGGTCGCGCAGATGCAGAACCAGGACCCGATGAACCCGCTGGACAACGCGCAGGTCACCAGCCAGATCGCGCAGATCAACACCGTCAGCGGCATCGAGAAGCTGAACACCACCGTCGCCGGGCTGAACACCCAGCTGCTGCAGCTGCAGGCGCTGCAGGGCGCCACGCTGGTGGGTCGGCAGGTCACCGTCACCGGCGACCGGCTGTCGGTGGCCGACGGCAGCGGCGTCGGCGGCTTCGACCTCAGCGGCGCGGCCGACCAGGTGAAGGTGGAAGTCCTCAACGGCGCCGGCCGGGTGGTGGACACGCTGAGCCTGGGCGCAATGACCAGCGGCCGCCATGCCTTCGAATGGGCCGCCGGCAAGGTGACCGATGCCGACGGCTACCGCTTCCGCGTCACCGCCACCGCCGGCAGCGCCAGCGTGCTGGGTGGCACGCTGATGCGCGACCAGGTCGAGGCCGTCAACAGCAGCGGCAGCACGCTGAACCTGGAGCTGCGCCACAGCGGCACCGTGGGCTACGACACCGTCAAGGCCTTCAACTGACACTTCCCCAAGACAGGACCGCCACATGAGCTTCCAGCAGGGTCTATCCGGCCTGAACGCCTCGAGCAAGAACCTCGAGATCATCAGCAACAACATCGCCAACGCCAACACCTTCGGCGCCAAGACCTCGCGCGCCGAATTCGCGGCGGTCTATGCCGCTGCGCTGAACGGCGCCGGCACCAACCTGGTGGGCATCGGCACCGCGCTGCAGTCGGTGGCCCAGCAGTTCACGCAGGGCAACGTCTCCACCACCGAGAACCCGCTGGACCTGGCCATCAACGGTGGCGGCTTCTTCCAGATCACCGACGGCAACAGCCCCATCACCTACACCCGCAACGGCCAGTTCAAGGTCGACCGCGACGGCTACATCGTCACCAACAGCCAGGAGCGGCTGATGGGCTACGGCGCCGACGGCAACGGCGTCATCCAGCCCGGCCAGCTGACGCCGCTGCGCCTGCCCACCGAGGGCATCGACCCGAACCCCAGCACGCGCGTCGCGCTGGAACTGAACATGGATTCGCGCCTGGCCACCACGGTGCCGCCGGCCGCGCCGATGATCGACTTCGCCGACGCCGGCAGCTACAACAACGCCACCTCGCTGACGGTGTACGACGTGAAGGGCCAGGAAGTGGCGATGAGCTTCTACTTCCAGAAGGCCGCCAACAACCAGTGGAACGTCTACGCCACGGCCAACGGCAGCACCGTGTCGGGCACGGCGCTCGCGCCGACGCCGGTCACCACCATCAACTTCCAGACCAACGGCAGCGGGCCGATCACGCCGGCCGCGCCGGTGAGCCTGAACATCCCGGCCTCGACCAATGCCGCCGGCGCGCAGACCGAGGCCATCAGCGGCCTGCTGCTCGACCTGAGCGGGGCCACGCAGTACGGCTCGGCCTACGGCGTGACCGACATGAGCCAGGACGGCTACGGCGCCGGCCAGCTGAGCACCATCTCGATCGAGCCCAACGGCGTGATCATGGCCCGCTACTCGAACGGCCAGTCCAAGCCATCGGGGCAGATCGAGCTGGCGAACTTCCGCAACCCGCAGGGCCTGCAACCGCTGGGCAACAACGCCTGGGCGCGCAACTACTCGTCGGGCGACCCGGTCTTCGGCGTGCCCGGCGACGGCAACCTCGGCGTGCTGCAGTCCGGCGCGCTGGAAGAAAGCAACGTCGACCTGACCGGCGAGCTGGTCAACATGATCACCGCGCAGCGGGTGTACCAGGCCAATGCGCAGACCATCAAGACGCAGGACCAGGTGCTGCAGACGCTGGTGAACCTGCGCTGAGTTGCGCACCGCGCGCTGACGGAGAGCCACGATGGACCGGATGATCTACCTGTCGATGTCGGGCGCGAAGGCCACGCTGCAGCGCCAGGACATCCTGGCCCACAACCTGGCCAACGTCTCGACGCCGGGCTTCCGCGCCGAGCTGGCCGCCTTCCGCGCGGTGCCGGTGGCCGGCGACGGCGCCAGCACCCGCGTCTATGCGCTGGAAAGCACGCCAGGCCACAGCGACGCACCCGGCGTGGTGCAGACCACCGGCCGTTCGCTGGACGTGGCGGTGTCGGGCAAGAGCTGGCTGGCCGTGCAAGGCCTGGACGGCACCGAGGGCTACACCCGCGGCGGCGCGCTGGACATCGACCCCGAAGGCCAGCTGGTCACGCGCAGCGGCCTGCCGGTGATGGGCGATGGCGGCCCGATCACGGTGCCGCCCAATGCGCAGATCGAGATCGCGCCCGACGGCAGCATCACCGCCCGCGTGGGCAACCAGCGCGCGCAGCAGGTGGGTCGGCTGAAGCTGGTCACGCCCGAGACGCCGCTGCAGCGCGGCAACGACGGCCTGTTCCGTTCGGCCGACGGCGACCTGGAAGCCGACCCGCTGGCCCGCGTGCAGCAAGGCGCGCTGGAAGGCAGCAACGTCAGCGCGGTGGAGACGATGGTGGCAATGATCGCCGCCGCGCGGCAGTTCGAGCAGCAGATGAAGATGCTGCAGGCCGCCGAACAGAAAGAACAGGCGGCGACCAAGCTGTTGTCCAACAGCGCGGGCTGAGTGGTCGGCTTCGGCGCACAGCAGTCGTACGCATACTTGGCACTTGCGCGAGCCGAGGACGACGGGGAAGCGAATCCGTCCATGTCCTCCGCCCGGTCCGAGGACCGGGCTCCCCCTCTACTTCCCGGATTCGCTTCCCCGCCATCCTCGGCGGGATGCAGCGGTGGTGCTCGCGGCGTCCGAATACGCCGCACTGCGCGCCCTGCGCCTGCCACGCGCACAACGTCAGTTGCCCCTGGCCGCGGGCGGGCCGCCGCCAGGGCGCCTGTGCGAAGCCGAGGAGCACAGGGCCCAGGGCCAGCGCGCTTTAGCGCGCCTCGTGAACTGACTTCGTCGCGACTGTCTGAACGGAGCGAGCGCTGCTCGCGCAGTGAGTTGGCGACGAGGCCCTGGGACCGAGCACAGCAGGGTACCCCGCCCAAGGGGCGGGGCTTCGCAGCGAAGCCCTGGCGGTGGCCCGCCCGCGGCCTCGCGCTGAGGCTCGCAGGCGCGAACAGCGAACGGCAGCAAAGCTGCCGAATCCGAGCATGCGTTGGGCTCGGCCACGGCGGCATACTCGGTGCTTCGCCAGTCCTCCCCACCCGCGCAAGATGAGCACCCCTGGTTTTGTGGCCACCCATGCCCGCGACGCCGTGTTCGAACGCGGCCTGCGCAGCTTCTTCGAGTACCGCGACCTGGGCATCCGCCAGGCCACCGGCGGGCAGGTGGTGGCGCATGTCATCCGCGCCGTGCCCGGCGCTGGTTTCTCCAGCCAGCCGCACCTTCACGAGACGCAGTTCCAGCTGGTCTACGTGCTGAAGGGCTGGATCGAGTTCGAGTACCAGGGTCAGGGCAGCGTGCGGCTGGAGGCCGGCTCCTGCGTGCACCAGCCGCCGGGCATCCGGCACCGTGAGCTGGGCCACAGCGACGATGTCGAGCTGCTGGAGATCGTCATGCCGGCCGACTTCGCCACGCGCGAGGTGCCTGCCGTCGATGCCGCCTGAGGCCGCGCCCTTGGACGCCGCGGCCAACGATCCGTACCGCTACCTGCCGCAGCTGCGCGAGCGCATCGCGCCGCCCGAGCGCTCCGCCATGCGTGTGGGGCCCGAGCAGATGCGCGCCTGGGACGAGCGCGCCCGCGCGCTGGGCCGCGGGCCCGACTGGCGGCTGTCGGACGAGCAGCTGGAAGCCACGCGCCGCGTGCTGCTGGGCCCTTGGCTGGAAGGCCGCGACCTGTGGGTCTACGGCTACGGCTCGCTGATGTGGGACCCGGGCTTCCATTTCGCCGAGGTGCGGCTGGCCGACCTGCAGGGCTTCTGCCGGCGCTTCGCGCACCGCACCTTCCTCGGCCGCGGCTCGCCCGAATGCCCCGGCCTGATGCTGACGCTGGAGCCGGGCCCCGGCTGCTGCACCGGGCTGGCGTTCCGCCTGCCGGGCGCGCTGGTCGAGCAGGAATCCGCCTACCTGTGGCGGCGCGAGATGCTGCGCGGCATCTACCGGCCGGGCCTGCATGCGGTGCAGACGCCGCAGGGCCCGGTGAGCGCGCTGGTGTTCGCCGCCAACCCCGCGCACGAGGACTACCTGCACGGCCTGCCGCTGGACCAGGCGGCGGCCATGATCGCCTGCGCCGAAGGCCTGATCGGCACCAACCGCGCCTATCTGGAACAGCTGCTGTGGCAGCTGGAACACCTGGGCATCGCCGACGCCCACCTGCGCGAGCTGGCCGACTGCGTGCGCAGCCTGCAGCCGGCCGCCGCGCCGTGAGCAACGAGCTCCTGCTGCTGGCCGGCGGCGCTGCCGTCGCCGGGCTGGTGCAGGGCATCTCCGGCTTTGCCTTCGCGATGGTGGCGATGTCGATCTGGGTGTGGGGCGTGGAGCCGCGGCTGGCCGCGGCCATGGCCGTCTGCGGCGGCCTGCTCGGCCAGGTGGTGGGCCTGTTCACCGTGAAGCGCGGCCTGCGCGGCGCGGTGCTGGCGCCCTTTCTGGTCGGCGCGCTGGTCGGCGTGCCGCTGGGCACCTGGGTGCTGCCGCTGCTGGACCCGGCGCGCTTCAAGCTGATCCTCGGCCTGTTCCTGCTGCTGTGCTGCCCGCCGATGCTGCTGGCCGACCGGCTGCCGCGCATCACCGGCGGCGGTCGCTGGGCCGACGGCCTGGTGGGCCTGGGCGGCGGCCTGATGGGCGGCATCGGCGGCTTCAGCGGCATGCTGCCGTCGCTGTGGGTCACGCTGCGCGGCTGGGACAAGGACCTGCAGCGCGGCGTCATCCAGAACTTCAGCCTGGTGGCGCTGGCGGCCACGCTGGTGGCCTACGTGGCCACCGGCGCGGTGCGCGCCGACATGTGGCCGAAGTTCGCGGTGGTAGCGCCGGCGATGCTGCTGCCGTCGCTGATCGGCGCGCGCATCTACCACGGGCTCAGCCCGCTGGCTTTCCGCCGCGTGGTGCTGATGGTGTTGACCGCCGCCGGCCTGGCGATGGTGGCCGCGGCGCTGCCGCGCCTGTAAGAAGCGGCCCGAAGGCCGCGCTTTTCACCCGGCCGCCGCGGGCGGCTTCGGCCGACACTGCCATGGACAGCGCATCCGGCTGGCCAACCGCGCAGGGGCGCGGCAACCCGCCGGCTGCCGCAGACCGGGAGCCGCGGGCATGAATCGTTCATTGTGGATCGCCAAGAGTGGCATGGAAGGCCAGCAATTCAAGCTGGACACCATCTCCAACAACCTGGCCAACGTGTCCACCAACGGCTTCAAGCGTGGCGGGGTGGTCTTCGAAGACCTGATGTACGACAGCCTGCGCAGCGCCGGCGCGGCCAGCAGCGACCAGACGCAGCTGCCCACCGGGCTGCAGGTGGGGCTGGGCACGCGGGTCTCGGCCTCGACGCGCAACTTCAGCCAGGGCAACCTGCAGCAGACCGGCAACACGCTGGACCTGGCCATCAAGGGCCAGGGCTTCTTCCAGATCCAGCTGCCCGACGGCAGCATCGCCTACAGCCGCGACGGCGCCTTCCAGCTCGACGCCGCCGGCCAGGTGGTGACGGCCAACGGCCACCTGCTGCAGCCGGGCATCACCGTGCCGGCCAACGCACAGAGCATCACCGTGGCCGCCGACGGCACCGTCAGTGCCACCGTGCCGGGCCAGGCGCAGCCGCAGACGCTGGGCCAGCTGCAGCTGGCCACCTTCGTCAATCCGTCGGGCCTGGACCCGCGCGGCCAGAACCTGTTCGCCGAATCGGCGGCCTCGGGCACGCCGACCACCGGCGCCCCCGGCGCCGACGGCCGCGGCGCGCTGATGCAGGGCTTCGTCGAGGGCAGCAATGTCAACGTGGTGGAAGAGCTGGTGTCGATGATCGCCACGCAGCGGGCCTACGAGATGAACTCCAAGGCCATCCAGACGACCGACCAGATGCTGGCGCGGCTGGGGCAGCTGTGATGCGTGCACTGTTCGTGATCGCAACCGCCGCCGCGCTGAGTGGCTGCCTGACGATGAACCCGCGCGTCGAGGTGGCCGAGCCCACCCAGACGCTGCCGCGCGTGCCGCCGCCGGTGGTGCAGGCCAACGGCGCCATCTTCCAGCAGGCGCAGTACCGGCCGCTGTTCGAGGACTACCGCGCCCGCCACCGCGGCGACGTGCTGAAGGTGGAGATCGTCGAGAAGATCGTCGCCAGCCAGAAGTCCACCAGCGCCATCGACAAGAGCGGCAAGATCGACGCGTCGGTGGTGGCGCTGCCCGGCATTAACCCGAGCCGGCTGGCCCGCGCCAACGTCGAAGGCACCAGCAACAACACCTTCGCCGGCAAGGGCAGCACCGAGAACAGCAACGACTTCTTCGGCAGCATCAGCGTCACCGTCATCGACGTGCTGCCCAACGGCCACCTGCTGATCGCCGGCGAGAAGCAGATCGGCGTCAACAGCAACGTCGACGTGCTGCGCTTCTCGGGCCAGGTCGACCCGCTGCTGATCGAGCCCGGCAACAGCATTCCCAGCGTGAAGATCGCCAACGTGCGTGTCGAGCACCGCGGCCGCGGCGCCCAGGCCGACGCCCAGACGATGAGCTGGCTGAGCCGCTTCTTCCTGAACATCCTGCCCATCTGATGCGCACCGAGTTCCATCCCGAAGCGCCGCTGGTGCGGCGTCTGCTGTGGCTGACTTTCCTGCTGGCCAGCGCCGCGCTGTGGTGGCCGGTGGATGCCGCGGCCACCCGCGTCAAGGAGGTCTCGTCGGTGGCCGGCATCCGGCCCAACCAGCTCACCGGCTATGGCCTGGTGGTCGGCCTGGACGGCAGCGGCGACCAGACCACCGCCGCGCCCTTCACCAGCCAGAGCCTGGTGTCGATGCTGCAGCAGCTGGGCGTCAACATCCCGCCGGGCACCAACCTGCAGCTGCGCAACGTGGCGGCGGTGATGGTCACCGCGGTGCTGCCGGCCTACGGCATGCCGGGCCAGGCGATGGACGTCAACGTGTCGTCGATTGGCAATGCCAAGAGCCTGCGCGGCGGCACGCTGGTGTCCACGCCGCTGAAGGGCGTGGACGGGCAGATCTACGCGCTGGCGCAGGGCAACGTGGTCATCGGCGGCGCCGGCGCGTCGGCCAACGGCTCCAAGGTGGTGATCAACCAGCTGTCCAGCGGCCGCGTGCCGGCCGGCGCCACCATCGAGCGCAGCGTGCCGAACATGGCGCTGCAGGGCGACACCCTGCAGCTGGCCATGCACAACAGCGACTTCCAGACCGCCAGCGCGGTGGCCCAGGCCATCAACAACGCCAAGGGGCCGGGCACGGCCACCGCCATCGACGCGCGCATGGTGCAGGTCAGCATGCCGCCCGAGCCGTCGCGGCGCGTGGCTTTCATGGCCGACATCGAGAACCTGCCGGTGCAGCTGGGCAAGCCGGCGGCCAAGGTGATCCTGAACGCGCGCACCGGCTCGGTGGTGCTGAACGAATCGGTGACGCTGGGCGCCTGCGCGGTGGCTCACGGCAACCTGTCGGTGACGATCTCCACCACGCCCAACGTCAGCCAGCCCAACGCGCTGGCCGGCGGCCGCACGGTGGTGACCGAGCAGTCCGACATCTCCATCACCGCCGGCAACAAGGCCATGCTGGAGATGCCGGCCGGCGTGAAGCTGAGCGACGTGGTCAAGGCGCTGAACGCGATGGGCGCCACGCCGCAGGACCTGCTGGTCATCCTGCAGGCGATGAAGAGTGCGGGTGCGCTGCATGCGGAAATCGAGGTGATATGAGCACCGCACCGACGGCCGGCCTGGCGGGCGACGCGCAGTCGCTGGCGGCGCTGCGCGCGCGCGCCGCCACCGACCCGAAGGCGGCCGTGCGCGAGGTGGCCAAGCAGTTCGAGGCCCTGTTCATGCAGGAGCTGATGAAGAGCATGCGCGCCGCCACGCTGGCCTCGGGCATGCTCGAGAACGAAGGCAGCAAGCTCGGCACCGACCTGCTGGACCAGCAGTTCTCCACGCAGATGACCGGCCTGCCCGGCGGGCTGTCGGAGGCCATCGCGCGACAGCTGGAGCGGCAGATGGGCCTGTCGCCCGGGCCGATCCCCGCGGCGGCGGCGGCCGCTGCCACGCTCGGCACCGAGCGCGCCGTGCGCATCCCCGACAAGTCGGCCGCGGCCTTCGTGCAGCAGCACCAGCAGGCCGCGCAGGCCGCCGAGGCGGCCACCGGCATCCCGGCGGCCTTCATGATCGGCCAGGCCGCGCACGAAAGCGGCTGGGGCCGGCGCGAGATCCTGCATGCCGACGGCCGGCCCTCGCACAACCTGTTCGGCATCAAGGCCGGCGCCGACTGGAAGGGCCCGGTGGCCGAGACCACCACCACCGAATACGTGGACGGCCGCGCCGTCAAGACGGTGGCGCGCTTCCGCGCCTATGCCAGCCATGCCGAATCCTTTGCCGACTACGCGCGGCTGATGAAGGACAGCCCGCGCTACCAGCGTGTGCTGGCGCAGGGCCAGGACGCCGGCAGCTTCGCCAGCGGGCTGCAGCGCGCCGGTTATGCCACCGACCCAGCCTATGCCGAGAAGCTGACCCGCGTCATCAACACCACGCTGCGGCTGCAGCGCTCGGTGACGGGCTGAGGCGCTGAGCGATGAGCGCCTCGGCACTGTTCTCGCTGGGCAGCAAGGCCATGGCGGCCAGCTATGCGGCGCTGACCACCACCAGCCACAACATCAGCAATGCCAACGTCAAGGGCTATTCGCGCCAGCAGACCGAGCTGTCCACCGCCATCGGCCAGTACGCCGGCAGCGGCTATGTCGGCAAGGGCGTGGACGTGAGCACGGTGACGCGCGCCCACGATGCCTACCTGACGCGCGAGGCCGCCAACGCCCGCTCGCTGGCGGCCATGGACGACAGCCGGCTGCAGCTGCTGCACAAGCTGGAAGCGGTGTTCCCCACCGGCGAAAGCGGCGTCGGC
>Ga0209369_1000826_pt1 | contig 23456 bp, 25 predicted proteins | sample EBPBio142010_DNA_FD_185865 | JGI IMG/M metagenome (GOLD analysis project Ga0209369, IMG submission 185865) | Wastewater treatment Type I Accumulibacter community from EBPR Bioreactor in Madison, WI, USA - Reactor 1_10/4/2010_ DNA (SPAdes)... | ecosystem: Engineered > Bioreactor > EBPR >... | reverse complement strand
GAGACCCTGCTGAAAGATTTCTTCGCGGCCCGGCGCGGTCAGGACGAGGTTTGAGACGAGGACTGAGCCGTCTCGGCCAGTTTCACCATGACCCAGAGCGCCCGGTTGACCGGGGCGGGGATGCCAAGCGCCTCGGCCCGGCGCAGGACCTCGCCATTCAGATAGTCGATCTCGGTTTTGCGGCCGCGCATCATGTCCTGCGCGGTCGAGGAATATTGCGCCTGCATCTGGGTGGCGATGCCTTCGGCCATCTGCATCAGATTGCCGGGCAGGGCGATGCCGGCGGCTTCGGCCACGGCCCGCACCTCGGCGATGATGTCGGCCATCATGGCATAGGCGCCGGGCTGGGCGGCAATGATGCCATAGGGCTGGCGCGTCAGGGCGGACGGCGCGTTGAAGGCGCAATTGATGGTGAATTTCACCCATTGCGCCACCCGGGCCTGATCCGAGACTTCGACCGTGATCCCGGCGCCCCGCATCGTGGCGGCGGCCTCTTCGGCGCCGGGGCCAGGGGCAAGGATCAATTCGCCCCGCCCGTGATGGCGGACATGGCCCGGCCCGGCCATGTCGGTCGCGACATAGACCACGGCGGCGATCACCGGACGGTTCAGCGCGGCCGAAAGCACTTCGGGGTTGGAGATGCCGTTCTGGAAGGACAGGATGGTGGCATCGGGCGCAAGGTGCGGGGCAATCTGGCGCGCGGCCTCGGCGCTGTCGCCGGATTTCACCGCGACGATGACGATCTTGGCGCCCGCGACGGCGGCGGGGTCGGCACTGGCGGCCAGCGGCACGCTGATCTGCCGACCTGCTTTTTCCAGGATCAGCCCGCGCTCCGCGACCGCCTGCACTAAGGCGGGCCGCCCGATCAGGGTGACGGGCAGGCCCGCAAGCGCCAGTTCGGCGCCGTAATAGCAGCCGACGGCGCCGGCCCCCATGATCGCGATCTTCGGCAGGGTCATGGTCGTCTCCTCTTCCCGGGGGAAGGGGGCACGATAGGCCGCCCCCTGTGCAAGCGAAACCCTTACCAGGTGATCGGATCCATCACCTCATGCTCGATCAGCGTCACGCCTGCGGGCAGACCCGAGCGCAGTTCCGCCGTGTCCTGGGCCAGAAGCGGGAAGGTCTTGTAGTGGCAGGGGATCACCCAGCGGAAGTTGAAATACTTGCGCGCGGCCCAGGCGGCACGGGCCATGTCCATCGTGTAATGGCCGCCGCAGCACAGGATGCCGATATCGGGCTGGTGCAGCTCGCCCATCCATTCCATGTCGGCCATGATGTCGGTATCGCCCGAGACATAGATCGTATGGCCTTCGCCCGAGATCATGAAACCGGCCGCCGAACCCGCGGGCAGCAGGCCCTTGCCGGCAAAGTCGATCGAGGCGGAATGGGTGGCGTTGACCATGGTCACCTTGGCGCCGTTCAGCGCCAGGGTGCCGCCCTTGCCGAAGCCTACGGTCTCACACGCGCCCTGGGCATTCAGCCATTCCGAGACCTCATGGATGCAGCAGACGGCGATTCCCTTTTCCTTGGCGATGGCGGCGGCATCGGCGGCGTGATCGCCATGGGCATGGGTCAAAAGCACATGAGTCGCGCCTTCAAGCGCCTGGTCCCGTTGCGCCTGCGGAAACATCGGGTTTCCCGTCAGCCAGGGATCGACCAGCAGCACGGCCTGTTCGATGACGATGCGAAAGCCGGAATGGCCCAGCCAGGTGATTTCCATCTTGCGTCTCCTTTTCGCGATCAGCTCGCGCAAGTTTTTGACAAAATTGTCTTAATGATACTTGGGCCCGTAGGGGGCGCCCTGCGGCAATCCGCATGGCGTCACGCACACCTTGCCTATGGCGCCGGGCATCCCCGGCGCGGCTGTGCGTCTGACACAGCCGGTATCGACCAGTTGAGGGGCTGACGCAACCCGCGCGGCAGTATAAACTGGGCTTGTATGTCTGTGTGTGCGCCGAAAGGCTGTTTGCCGTGTTTGTAACGATTGACGCTTATTGTGAGCGCCATGGGCCGGGCCTGTGGCAGGAACCGCTGAATATGCTCGCCTGTCTGGCGTTGCTTTTGGCATCTTTGTGGCTGGCGCGACGCCTGTCGCAGAATCCGCCCTATCGACGTCTTGCATTTGCTCTTGCCGCCGTGGCCGTTGGGGGGCTTTTCCTCCATGGCGTTGCCATCGTGGCGACGCAGGTGCTGGGTCTGGGCACGGTCGCAATCTTCGCCGTCCTGGCGATTCATCGTTTGGCGCAGGATCTGCTGGACCTGAGCCCGCTGCAGGGCGCTTTGGTGACGGCCATCTTCCTGCCCTTCACATTGTCTGCCATTCCCTTGATGGCCCTGGCGAAGGGCGCGCTGGGCAGTCTGGGACTTGCGCCCTTCCCGATCCTGCTGTTGGGCATGGCGGCGGTGACGCAATTGCGCAACCTGCCCTTGGCCGGCGAGTTTCTGTTGGCAGGCGCCGGGCTTGCGGCGGCAGTCGTTTTCCGTGGACTGGACCGGCCGCTCTGCGCGGCTGTCCCGACGGGCACGCATTTTCTGTATATAATGTTGGCGGGCGCGGTCCTTCTGCGGCTTGTGGCCGTAACCTCGCGCCACGCGCTTGCAGCCCAGGGCTAAAGGCGGCTAAAGGGGGCGGAACCCTGCCAAAGCCGCCCGGCCCGTCCGGGAGACCCCGCAAGATCTCTGGGAGACCCCTGATGTCGATCGACATTGATACGGCGCGCAAAGTCGCCAAGCTGGCGCGGATCCGCGTCGAGGAAGAGGTGCTGCCGGCGCTGGCCAGCGAATTGTCGGGCATCCTGACCTTCATGGAACAGCTCAACGAGGTCGATGTGACCGGGATCGAACCCATGGTCAGCGTCACGCCGATGCGGCTGAAACGGCGGCAGGATGTCGTGACCGATGGCGGGATGCAGGACGCCGTGCTGAAGAATGCGCCTTTGGCGCGTGAGGGCTTTTTTGCCGTGCCGAAGGTGGTGGAATGACCGCGAATACCCTGACCATCGCTGCGGCGCGCGACGCGCTGCGCAAGCGCGAGATTTCGGCGGTTGATCTGACCATGTCCTGCCTGACCGCGATCGACGCGGCCGATGGGCTGAACGCCTTTGTCCACAAGACGCCCGAGATCGCGCTGGAACAGGCCCGCGCCGCCGATGCGCGCCTTGCGTCGGGCGGCGCGCCCGCCATGTGCGGCATTCCCCTGGGCATCAAGGATCTGTTCGCGACCAAGGGCGTGGCGACACAGGCGGCCTCGAACATCCTCAAGGGGTTCAAGCCCGAATATGAATCGACCGTGACCACCAAGCTGTTCGAGGCGGGGTCGGTCATGCTGGGCAAGCTGAACATGGACGAGTTTGCCATGGGCAGCTCGAACGAAAGCGCTTGCTACGGCAATGCGGTCAATCCCTGGCGCGCCAAGGGGTCGAATATCCAGCTGACGCCGGGCGGCTCTTCGGGCGGTTCGGCCGCGGCCGTCGCGGCCGATCTGTGCCTTGCCGCAACGGGGACCGACACTGGCGGCTCGATCCGTCAGCCTGCCGCCTTTACCGGCATCACCGGCATCAAACCGACCTATGGCCGGGTCAGCCGCTGGGGCATCGTGGCCTTCGCCTCGTCGCTGGATCAGGCCGGACCGATGACCAAATCGGTGCGCGACGCGGCGATCTTCCTGCAGGCCATGGCTGGGCACGACCCGAAGGATTCGACCAGCGCCGACCTGGCCGTGCCTGATTTCGAGGCGGCGCTGACCGGCGATATCCGGGGCAAGGTGATCGGCATCCCGCGCGAATACCGGCTGGATGGCATTCCGGCGGAAATCGACGCGCTCTGGACGCGCGGCATCGAGATGATGCGCGATGCGGGCGCCGAAGTGCGCGACATCAGCCTGCCGCATACGAAATACGCGCTGCCTGCCTATTACGTCATCGCCCCGGCGGAAGCCTCGTCCAACCTCGCCCGCTATGACGGCGTGCGCTATGGCCACCGCGCCAAGCTGGCGCAGGGCGACGGCATCACCGAGATGTACGAAAAGACCCGGGCCGAGGGCTTTGGTCCCGAAGTGCAGCGCCGGGTGATGATCGGCACCTATGTGCTGTCGGCGGGCTTCTACGACGCCTATTACAACCGCGCCCGCAAGGTGCGCGCCCTGATCAAGCGCGATTTCGAGACGGTCTTCGCCGAAGGCGTCGATGCGATCCTGACGCCGGCGACGCCCTCCTCCGCCTTCGGGTTGGGCGCGATGTCGACGGCCTCGCCGGTCGAGATGTACCTCAACGACGTCTTCACCGTGACGGTGAACCTCGCCGGTCTGCCGGGCATCGCCGTGCCGGTGGGGCTGGATGCGCAGGGCCTGCCCTTGGGGCTGCAACTGATCGGCAAGCCCTGGGACGAGGCGGGGCTGCTCAATCACGCCTATGTGCTGGAGCGCGCGGCGGGCTTTGTGGCAAAGGCGGAAAAATGGTGGTAAGGGGCGGAAAAAGGGTGCTTCGCGCCCGCTGATCCCTTGCCCATATTGTATCTACAGGCCCCGCCGATGATCCGCCGTTCTGCCGCCCTGATCGCCCTTCTTTCCGCTGCCGCCTGCACGCCGTCCGTGCCGGATTCGGGCGCGGGCGTCGGATTTCAGGATTACAACACCTATATCCACAACAGCACGGTGCCGCCCGCGGGCGCGGCAGCAACCCCTGCGGCCCCCGCTGCGGGCTTTGACCCGGCTGCCGCCTCGGCCGCGATCGACCGCGCGTCTGGCGTGACCCCGCCCGCCCCGGCAGCCGCGGCGGCTGGCACCGTCTACACGCCGCCCGTCGCGGCCGATGGGGCCCGCCCGCGCGGCAACGCGCCGGCCGGGATCAAGGAAGAATCCGGCGAGATGGCCCATGCCAATACCGGCATCTCGGACGAGCAGGATTTCACCGCCGTGGCGGCGCGCGAGACCATCGCAAGCGACAAGGAACGGATCGAGCAGAACCGGGCGCAATATGTTGTCGTCCAGCCCAAGGACCTGCCGGTCCGTCCGGGTGACACTGGCCCGAACATCGCCGACTATGCGCTGAAGACCACCAATGACCCGGGCACGGCGCTTTATCACCGCTCGGGCAGCTTGCGGAATTCGGCCAATTCCTGCGCCAAGTTCTCGTCGCCCGATCTTGCCCAGCAGGCCTTCCTTGCCAAGGGCGGACCGGACCGCGACCGGCTGAACCTGGACCCGGATGGTGACGGTTTCGCCTGCGGCTGGGACCCGCGGCCGTTCCGCAAAGCCCTTCAGTGACGGGCTTCCCCTCGCCGAATTTCGGCGAGCGGCGCGGGGGCGCGACGCCTTCGATCATCGTGATCCATTACACGGCCATGGCGAACTGCGCCGAGGCGCGGGAGCGGCTGTGCGACCCGCAGACCGAGGTGTCGGCCCATTGGCTGGTGTCCGAGGATGGCGCGGTCGAGGCTCTGGTGGATGAGGCGGCGCGCGCCTGGCATGCCGGGGCCGGGCACTGGGCCGGTCTGTCCGACATCAACAGCCATTCCATCGGCATCGAACTGGCGAACCGGGGCGATCACCCCTTCCCGGAACCGCAGATGGCGGCGCTCGAGGCGCTGTTGCGCGGGATCATGGCGCGCTGGGCCATTTCGCCCGCCCGCGTGATCGGCCATTCCGACATGGCCCCCGCCCGCAAGGCCGATCCCGGCCCGCGCTTTGACTGGCGGCGGCTGGCCTTGCAGGGGCTGGCGGCCTGGCCCATGCCCGCCGACGTTCCGCCGGGGGCAGGGCTGCGCGATCTGGCGGCGGCGGCGGGCTATGATCCGGCGCTGGACGAGGCTTTGCTGCTGACCGCCCTCCGCCTGCGCTTCCGGCCCTGGGCGCGGGGGCCGCAGGATGCGACGGACCTGGCACTTCTTGCCGGGCTGGCGCGTTTCGCCGTTGACGGGGCCGGGTCCAGCGCCTAAGCCGCCCTTCGCGCGGATGGCCGGATGACCGCGGGGGGCGACCTTCGAGGAAAGTCCGGACTCCATGAAGCAAGGGTGCCGGGTAACGCCCGGCGGGGGCGACCCCAGGGAAAGCGCCACAGAGAACAGACAGCCCCGCTTGCGGGGCCAAGGTGAAACGGTGGGGTAAAGGCCCACCGCGGGACGGGCAACCGGACCGGCACGGCAAGCCCCACCCGGAGCAATGCCGAATAGGGGCCTCGCGCGGGTCACGTGTCCGGGCAACCGGAAACCGCCGTAGGGATGCTTCAGCCCGAGAGGCCCGGGTTGGCAGCTGGACCCCGTCCGCAAGGGCGGGGCGAGAGGAATGGTCATCCAGAGGGGGCAACTCCTTGGACAGAATCCGGCTTACAGGCCATCCGCGCATTTCCGTCAAGAAGGGGGCTCCGCCGCCTGTGGCCCTTACCCGAGAGTGTCATGCCCATATGAAGCGGCGCGGGCAGGGATGGTCTTTGCGTCCGCCAGGCTGCTAAACCGGGCGGCAGAGCGGCAGAGGAAGGGCCAGGGTGATGACGACGACGGATGCGACGGCAGGGATTCATCCGGTGGCGCAGGAGCAGCCGCCTTTCGCCCAGTATCTCGGCCTGCGCCTCACGGCGGCGCGGCCCGACCGGGTCGAGGCCGAGATGCCGGTCATTCCCGAACTGATCAACCGCAACGGCGTGTTGCATGGCGGGGCGATCATGGGCGTTGCCGACAATCTGGGCGGCACCGGGGCTTTCATGAACCTTGGCCCTGACGAGGGCACCACGACGGTGGAATCGAAGACCAATTTCCTCCGCGCCGTGCCGCCGAGCGATCTTCTGCGGGCGGTGGCCGTGCCGCTGCATATCGGCCGCAAGACCCAGATCTGGCAGACCACGCTCTATCGCGGCGATGGCAAGGTGGCGGCGATCGTGACCCAGACCCAGCTTACGCTGCGGCCCGGCGACCGCGGCTGAGCCGGGGCTGCAAATTCCCGTGCCAAGGCGCGGTTTCGCTGTTGACTCTGCCCGTCCCGTGACTAAAAGGCGGGCTTCAAGGATTTCGCGGGGAAGCGGTGCTTTCCCGGCACAGGAGAGACGACTATGGCGAAGCCGGCGACGATCAAGATCCGTCTGAACTCGACGGCGGGCACCGGGCACTTCTATGTGACCAAGAAGAACGCCCGCACCATGACCGAGAAGATGGTTGTGAAGAAGTATGACCCCGTGAAGCGGGAGCATGTCGAATACAAGGAAGGCAAGATCAAGTAAGATCTCGTCCGCCTGACCGGATGCAGGGCCGCCCTTTCGGGCGGCCTTTTCATTTGTGCCTCTGCGCAGCGCCGTTTCGGACGGGTTTTCCCGGGGGCATAAGCGGCTGCTCACCGGAACGTCTGCAGTTGCGCTTGACCTTGTGGCCCCGGGAATGTGCCGTGCCGGTGCAGCATGAAAAGGGGCGGCGCATGGAGCGGAATCACCGGGAAGAGCATTATGTGGCGCGCGTGGGCTGGCTGCGCGCGGCGGTGCTTGGCGCGAATGACGGCATCGTCTCGACCGCGTCCTTGATCGTGGGGGTGGCGGCGGCGTCCGGCCGGGCCGAGGTTCTGGTGGCCGGGGCGGCCGGGTTGGCGGCGGGCGCGCTGTCCATGGCGGCGGGGGAATATGTCTCGGTCTCGTCCCAATCCGATACCGAGGCCGCCGATATCCGCCGCGAGCGGGCCGAGATCGAGGCCGATCCGGCGGAAGAGCTGCGGGCCCTGGCCGGCATCTACGAAGATCGCGGCATGCCGCCCGATCTGGCGCGCCAGGTGGCCGAGGCGCTGCACGCCAGGGACCCGCTGGCCGCCCATGTGCGCGACGAGCTGGGCATATTCGACCATAACGAGGCGAAGCCGCTGTCGGCAGCGGCGGCTTCGGCCATGACCTTTGGCGTCGGGGCGGCGCTGCCTCTGGTAACGGCCATGCTGGTGCCGGAGGCGCAGATCGCGCTTTGGGTCACCACGCTGTCGCTGGTGTTCCTGGCCGTGCTTGGCGCGGTCGGGGCACGGGCCGGGGGCGCGCCCGTGCCGCGTGCGGTGGCCCGGGTGACCTTCTGGGGGGCCGTGGCCATGGCGGTGACCTGGGCGGTCGGCCATGTCTTCGGGGCCGTGGTCTGAGCGACGGCCGCAGGCCAAAGAAAAAGGCCGGGGTTTCCCCCGGCCTTCGGTCTTTCCAAACTGCCACGCTTATTCGCGGTTGCCCAGGAATTGCAGCAGGAACATGAACAGGTTGATGAAGTCGAGATAGAGGTTCAGGGCGCCCATGATGGCAGCCTTGCCCAGCCATTCCTGATCCATCGACGCGGCATGCTGGATATAGGTGTTCTTGATGTTCTGGGTGTCCCAGGCGGTCAGGCCGGCAAAGATCAGCACGCCGATGGCCGAGATCGCGAAGGCCAGGCCTTCCGAAGCCAGGAACCAGTTGACGATCATCGCGACGATAAGACCGATCAGACCCATCATCAGGAAGGCGCCCATCGGGGCCAGATCACGCTTGGTCAGGTAGCCATAGATCGACAGCGAGGCGAAGGCGATCGCCGTGACCAGGAAGGTGGTCGCGATCGAGGTGCCGGTGAAGACCAGGAAGATCGAGGACAGCGACAGGCCCATCAGCGCCGCATAGGCGTAGAAGTAAAGCTGCGCCGCCGCCGCCGACAGACGGTTGATCACCGCGCCGAACAGGAAGACCATGGCCAGCGGGGCCAGCATGATCACCCATTTCAGGGGCGAGACGTAAAGCGCGTAGCCAAGACCGGTCAGATATTCATTGGCGCCGATCTGGTACTCGGTGGGGGTCGATGTGACCGACAGCCCGGCCAGGGCCCAGGCCGCAGCGCCAGTGACCAGCATCGCCACGGACATCAGCCCGTAGACCTTGTTCATATGGGCGCGCAGCCCTTCGTCGATCTGGGCGCGGGCACCTACGCCGACGCCACGAACCGTGTCAAATTGAGCCATTAAAGCCTCCGATGTTGTCCCTAAGGGCAACGCCGATTTGGCCGGCGATACCACATTGGCGAAATATCGGAACTCTTGACGCGCATTTCAAGAATTTCCGACTGGAATTTCGCGCGGTTGCGGGGCGAAACCCGGAGGCTGCGATTTCAGCTGCGCCAATGCGCCGGGGAATCCCAAAAGGGGCGTTCGGCTTCCGCCTCGGCCTCGGCGCGGGTGATGCCGATGTCTTGCAAGAGCCGGTCGTCGAGAAGGCGCAGGCGGGCCTTTTGCCGCGCCTCGTGGCGCCACGCGAGAAGGCGCAACAGCAGGCGCGGCAGGGCCAGGCGGCGGGGTGGCTTGCGGACGGCGGCGGGGGCGAACATCGTTTCATCCTTTCATCATGGCTTGTGAGTCTATGGGGACTCTGCATCAGGATGCTTGATAGGTAATGTTGGACGTTCTATGATGGAAACGAATGATCGTGATATGATTCATCAAGGATCTTGATATGCCGCGCAACCTCGACCTGACCGCGCTGCGCGCCTTTGTCACTGTCGCCGAAGTGGGCGGGGTGACGCGGGCGGCGGGCTTCCTGAACCTGACGCAATCGGCGGTGTCGATGCAGATCAAGCGGCTGGAAGAGGCGCTGGGCCAGACGCTGTTCCTGCGCGCGGCGCGCAAGCTGGCGCTTTCGGCCGAGGGCGAGCAACTGCTGTCCTATGGCCGACGGATGCTGGCGCTGAATGACGAGGCGCTGACGCGGATGGGGATGGGCGCCTATGAGGGCGAGATCCGGCTGGGCGTGCCGCATGACGTGGTCTATCCGATGATCCCCATGATCATGAAGCGTCTGGTGCAATGCTATCCGCGGGTGCGGATCAACCTGACCTCCTGTTTCACGGTCCTGCTGAAAGAGGGTCTGGCGCGCGGCGATTACGACGTGATCCTGACCACGGAAGAACATCCCGGCGCCGGGGCCGAGATCCTGGGCAGCCGGCCGATGGTCTGGATCGGCGCTGTCGAGGGCACGGCCTGGCAGCGGCGCCCGTTGCGGCTGGGCTTCAAGAACAGTTGCATCTTCCGCCCGGCCGCGCAGGCGGCGCTGGATGCGGCGGGGATTCCCTGGGAAATGGCGGCGGGCGGCGAAAGCGAGCGGGTGGTCGAGGCGACGGTCGCGGCCGACCTTGCCGTTTCGGTGCGGATGCTGGGGAACATTCCCGAGGGCACGGCGGCGATCGCCAGTGACAATGTGCTGCCCGCTTTGGGGCAGACACAGATTTGCCTTTATTCCGGCGATCAGCGGCGCGACGAGGTGATCGACTGCCTCTTGTCCGAGCTGCGCTGCGCCTATTCCTGCTGAGGATCGACCCGCAGCACGACCTTGCCGGTGGCGGCGCGGTCGCGCAGAAGTGCCAGGCCGTCGGGCAGGCTGTCAAAGGGCAGGACATGGCTGACATGGGGTGAAAGGCGGCCCTCTTCCCACCAGCGGATCAATTGGGCCAGGCTGGCCGTCATCACCTCGGGGGCGAAATCGGCATAGGCGCCCCACCACATGCCTGCGACGGTGATGTTGCGGACAAGAAGCTGGTTGAGCGCCACTTGCGGCACCTCGCCGCCGGCAAAGCCGATGGCCAGCATCCGCCCGCCGGGCCGGGTCGCGCGCAGCGCGGCATCAAAGCCCGGGCCGCCGACCGTGTCATAGGTGACATCCAGGCTGCCCAGGGCGCGCAGGGCCTCTTTCAGGCCGTCGCCGCCCGGATGGGCCTCGCTGTCGATCACCGTCTCGGCCCCGGCTTTGCGCGCGATTTCAGCCTTTTCCGCCCCGCGCACCGAGGCGATGACCCGCGCGCCCAGCAGATGGCCGATCTCGACTGCGGTCAGCCCGACACCGCCTGCGGCGCCGGTGACGAACAGCGTCTCGCCCGGTTGCAGCCGCGCCAGATGCGTCAGCGCCAGATGCGATGTGCCATAGGCGATCTGGAATCCGGCGGCGATGGTGTACGGCATGGTGGCGGGCAGGGGCAGCAGCCGGTCGACCGGCACGACGGCATATTCGGCAAAGCCGCCAAGACCCGCATAGGCAGCGACCCGGGTGCCGGGGGGTGGCGCCTTGGTCCCGGGGCCAGCCTGCAGCACCGTTCCGGCTAGTTCCAGCCCCGGCACGAAGGGCGGCGCGGGGCAGGTCTGGTAGCGGCCTTGCAGCATGAGCAGATCGGCGAAGTTCAACCCCGCAGCGGCGACGCGCAGCAGCACCTCGCCCGGCCCGGGCTCGGGACGTGGAATTGCCGCAATCTGCGGTTGGCTGTTGAGCTTGGCAACGGTCCAGGCCTGCATATTGCCCTCATCCTTGGCGGTGATACCGGGCCAAGACTAACGGGGCGGGGGGCGCTGCGCCATTGGAACGGATGTCGCGCTTGCGCTGGGAGGGGCGGTTGTCCCGGCAGGTGATTTCAGGATGCTACTCAAAATGCAATGCAATTTGCAAAACTCTCAAAAGGCGAGTGCCGTCAAGGTAAGGCATCCCCTGACGTTAAACCTGGCCCTGTGCACAAAGATTGTACAGTCGAATAATTGTACCTGTCGAAATGGACAGGTTTTTAAGAACTTTGGGGGAATCTGGTGATTCTTTCAGGAATCGACACTGTTGGCACGATTCATGCTTATCTTTAACCGAGGGGACCCGCGCAATTTCTGCGCAACCACGGAGTGAAGTATGAAGCATCCTGTTGACGCCCATGTAGGGAAACGCATCCGCCACCGTCGTTGGATGGTGGGAATGACCCAGCAACAACTGGCCGACAAGGTCGGGATCAAGTTCCAGCAGATCCAGAAATACGAGACCGGCATGAACCGTGTCAGCGCCTCCCGGCTTTGGGATATCGCGGATGCGCTGGGTGTCCAGATCGCCTTCTTTTTCGAGGGTCTGAACGACAGTGAAGCGGTCCGGCCCGCACAGGGCGACATGATGGCCGACAAGGAAGCGCTGGAGCTTGTCCGGTCCTATTATGCGATTCCCGAAGCGCAGCGCCGCCGCTTGTTCGATCTGGCCCGCGTCCTGTCGGACGCCGCCTAGCTGAACCCTTGAGGGTCAGGGGGGCCGAACCGGCCTCCCGGCGGGTCGCGACGCGCCTGCCAGTGCCCTTGAAGGCCAATCCAGCAGAAGCGGACCCCTCGATCCTTGCGCCAAGCTTGACCCCACCCCCGGCGAGAGATAGCGCCGGGGGTGGCGTCTTTCTGGGATGCAGGCTTGGCGGGGGTGACATGAAGATCGACACAGTTCTGGCCGAGGAATTGGCCGATGTGGCAGGTGAGCTTGCCGATGCGGCGCGGGCGGCGACGCTGTTGCATTTCCGGCAGGCCGGGCTGGACGCCGAAAACAAGGAAGTCGAGCGTTTCGACCCGGTGACCGTGGCCGACAGGCTGTCGGAACGGCAGATGCGTGAAATCCTTGCCCGCCGCCGCCCGCAGGACGGCATTCTGGGCGAGGAATATGGCACCAGCCCCGGCACAAGCGGCCTGTGCTGGGTGCTGGACCCGATCGACGGCACGCGCGGCTATCTGGCGGGGACGCCGACCTGGGGCGTGCTGATCTCGGTCGCCGATGCGACCGGGCCAGAGATGCGCCCGCTATACGGCTTGATCGACCAGCCGCATATCGGCGAACGTTTCGAGGGCGGTTTCGGGCGGGCCCGGCTGACCGGGCCGCGCGGCGAGATGCCGCTGCGCGCGCGGCCCGCGCGCGCCCTGTCGGAAGCGATCCTGTTCACGACCTTCCCCGAGGTCGGCAGCGCCGAGGAAGGCGCGGCCTTCCGGCGGGTGGCGCCCAAGGCGCGGCTGGTGCGCTATGGCATGGATTGTTATGCCTATGCGCTGATCGCGGCGGGGCAGATCGACCTTGTGATCGAAGCCGGCTTGCAGGCCTATGACGTGCAGGCGCCCATCGCGGTGATCGAGGCGGCGGGCGGCATCGTCACCGACTGGCAGGGCAGGCCCTGCCCGATGGGCGGGCGCGTCCTGGCCGCCGCCAATCCGCAGATCCACGCCGAGGCGCTGGCCTTGCTGAACGCGGGCTGACTTTGGCTGGCCGTGCCGGGCAATGGTCCGCATTTTACGCCCGCAATGATTGAGACCGCGCCGCCTTTGCGCTAGAACCGCAGGGCGGCGCCCGAGTCCTTCCCCCCTTCTGTCGGCCCGCCGGTCCCGATCAACCGAAGGGGCGGCCCGCTGGGGCCAAGGGGGAAGGCATGGCCGATATCCTGATCCGCAACGCAACCGCGATTGTCACGATGGATGCCGCAAGGCGCGAGATCGCGGGGGGCGATGTCCTGATCCATGGCGGCGTGATCGCCGCTGTCGGGCAGGGGCTGGCAGCGCCCGCCGGTGCCGAGATCGTTCAGGCTCAGGGCTGCGTCGTCACGCCCGGCCTGGTCAACACCCATCATCACCTGTTCCAGACCCTGACCCGTGCCGTGCCGGGCGGGCAGGATGCGCTGCTGTTCGGCTGGCTCAAGACGCTTTACCCGATCTGGGCGCGGTTCGGACCGGAGGAGATGCGCAGCTCGGCCCGCATCGGGCTGGCGGAACTGGCGCTGTCGGGCTGCACGCTGACCTCGGATCACCTGTATCTTTTCCCCAATGGCGCGCGGCTGGACGATACGATCGAGGCGGCGGGCGAGGTCGGCCTGCGCTTTCACCCGACCCGCGGCGCGATGAGCATCGGCGAAAGCGCGGGCGGGTTGCCGCCCGATGCGCTGGTGGAAGGCGAGGCGGCGATCCTTGAAGACATGATCCGGGTGGTCGACGCCTTCCACGACCCCGCCGAGGGCGCGATGGTGCGGGTGGGGCTTGCGCCCTGTTCGCCCTTCTCGGTCAGCCGCGAGCTGATGCGCGATGCTGCCCTTCTGGCCCGCGACAAGGGCGTGATGCTGCACACCCATCTGGCCGAGAATGACGAGGATATCGCCTATTCCCAGGCGCATTTCGGCTGCCGTCCGGGACAATATGCCGAAGAGCTGGGCTGGACGGGCGACGATGTCTGGCACGCCCATTGCGTGAAGCTGGATCGTTCGGAAATTGAACTTTTTGCTCGGAGTTTGACGGGCGTCGCCCACTGCCCATGTTCGAATTGTCGCCTTGGTTCCGGCATCGCGCCTGTGCGCGAGATGCGGGATGCAGGGGTGAAAGTGGCGCTGGGCGTCGATGGATCGGCTTCGAGCGATGCCAGCAACCTGGCGGCCGAGATGCGCATGGCGCTTTTGCTGCAACGCGTGGTGCGCGGCGCGGATGCCATGTCCGCGCGCGAGGCGCTTGAGATCGCAACCCTGGGCGGGGCGCAGGTTCTGGGCCGGTCCGATTGCGGCAGTCTGACACCCGGCAAGCGGGCGGATCTGGCGATCTGGGATCTGGGTGGGGTCGAGGCTTCGGGCGCCTGGGATCCGGTGGCGGCGCTGGTCCTGTGCGGGCCGCAGCGGGTGCGCGATCTGTTCGTCGAAGGGCGCGCCGTGGTGCGGGCGGGGCAATTGGCCCGGCTGGACCTGCCGCGCGCCCTGGAAGACCAGGCGCGGCTGGTGCGGCGACTGCTCTAACGCTGGCTGCCGACGCCGATCAGGCCGGTCAGCAACAGGATCAGCGCGCCGCCGCCCCAGGCCCAGGCGCCCATGCCCAGCATATCCGAGACCGAGTTGAAGATCTGGCCCAAGTCATTGCTGTCGGGCAGCGGCAGGCCGACAGACAGCGCGCCGTCACGCGCCTGAAGAAAGCCATAGGCCACGATTCCGGCGGCCAAAGCGCCGGTCAGGAAGGCCAGCGCCCGCGAGGGCAGGCCGACAATGGCCAGAAGGACGTAAAGGGCTGCAAGAAGGAAAGTGCCAAGGAAGCACAGCAGCAGGGGGGGCGCCTGCTGCACGAAGTCCTGCACCTGTTGCAGATCGGGGTTCAGGCCCTTGACCAGATCATAGGGCACGAAGCTGCTGCCAAGGCCCTGGATCGCCAGCCAGGGCAGGAACAGGCTGATCACCATGGCGGCGGCGGCAAGAATGGAAATGGCGCGCATCTTGGGCTCCGATCTGTGATGTGGCCATGTGACCGGGCGGCAGGGTGTTGGTCAAGTCACTCGCGCGGCGGCGGTTCCGGCCGCAAGATCCGCAGGAGGTGAGGTTTTCCGGCTTTGCCAGCCGTGCCGAGGCATGGCACATCGACGTCAGAGTTGAAGGAACCCTTTTCATGCACCGCTTTCTCAGACCGCTTTCCGCCGCTGTCTTCGCCCTTCCCATGCTTTGCGCCACGTTGGCTTCTCCCGCGCGGGCCGAGACCGCTCTGGGCGAGGTCAGCGGCAACTGGGCGGGCGCCTCGGGCCAGGGCTTTGTGTTCCGCGCCGTCTTGACCGATGAGGGGGGGCAGGCACGGCTGCGGATATGGCAGGGCATGGACGCGGCCAGCCTTCAGGGCGAGGCACAACTGGATGTTGCTCCGGTTGTCTATCGCGACAATATCATCGCGGGGGACAAGCAGGGGCTTGAGCTTGCCGTGGGGCAGGATGCGAGCACGCTGAAGATCGTGACGGACAGCGATGACGAGCAGTATCGCTTTCAGGAAACCGTCTCGGTCCAGTTTCTGGACTTCCAATATACGGTCGTGGCTTATGACGTGGTCCTGACAGATTTCCAGGACCCTGGCCAAAGCTATGCCTGTTCGGTCGATCTGCGCGCGAACAGCCGCACAGTGAATGGCGAGACCGAAAGCCTGCCGCCGCGCGCGTTTGAGGAGGACAACCTGTCCTCCTGGGGGCCAGATGCCGCCCTGGCCAAGGGTCTGTGCCCCGCGCCGGGCTGACGCGCCGGCACGGGCTTGAGCGGGGCAGGGGTGCGGGATATGAGGGGGCCATGAGCCATGATTACGCCCGCCAGCGCCGCGAGACCTTTGACACGTTCCGCCAGTCGCGCGGGGTGAAGCTGCCCGAACGCGCGGTGGTGGATTTCGCCTTCTTCGTCGAGGAGAACGACGCCGACTGGGCGCGGTTCGAGCGCGTGTTGCGCGCCAAGGGCTTTCGCTCGAAGCGGCTGAAGGATGGCGAGACGCTGATCGCCTCGGTCGGTCCGATCGCGGTGACGGCCGAGGAAATCTGGCATTGGGAAGAACTGGCGACGGGAATCGCGCTTCAGTTCGATTTTTATCCCGATGGTTGGGAACTCGATCTCTGACCCCGCGTTGTCTGGTCGCGGGGGCCCAAAGGCAGCCCGCTGCCGGGAACTGCCCTGACCAGTGGCGGATTCTCGCCCACGTGGCACACGCGGCTGTTTCAGGATGTTGCATCCTGCGTGAGCTTGCGGAAAGTGGCCCCCAACGAAAAACACCGTCTGGGGGACAGATGCTGGGGAAACGTTCGGGCGCTTTCGCGCCTCGTTTGGTTCTTGTCTGCGCGATGCTGGGGTTGCTGGGCGCATGCTCGACCACGATGTCGACCAAGTCGGCGCCTTCAGCGCTTTCTCTTCAGGAAATCGGCATCGACGCTGACCGTCAGGCCTTGGCCTTTGTCGAGGTCAAGGAAAAGAAGGCCAAGGGCCAGCGCGTCTGGTGCGTGCCCTATGCCCGCACCCTGTCGGGCGTTCAACTGCGCGGCAATGCCGGAACCTGGTGGAACGCCGCCAAGGGCGTTTACGAGCGCGGCCATGAGCCCGAACTGGGCGCGGTGATGGTCTTCTCCTCGACCAAGAAGCTGCCGATGGGCCATGTCGCGGTTGTGTCGGATGTGGTCAATGACCGCGAACTGCTGATCAACCACGCCAATTGGAAGCGCAATCAGGTCTCGACCGCCATGAAGGTGGTGGATGTCTCCAAGGCGGGCGACTGGTCTTCGGTCAAGGTCGAAAGCCAGCCCGGCAGCTATGGCCGCGTCTACCCGATCTCGGGCTTTGTCTATCCGACGCCGGCGGGCTGATCCGCGCGACATTCGGTTGGAACGCCGCCCCGACAGGGTGCCAAAGAAAGGTGAAGCGTGCGCAGAGCGCGCCGCTTCACCGATTCGAGGAATCGAAAAAGTATTGTGATTCAACCGGTTGAAATCGCGCCGATCGACCGCGAAAAGCAATAGTCTGCGCAGGAAAGGAAATGCGTGCGCAGGCCTATGATGTTGATATCAGACAACTTTATGCCTGTCTGTGGCCTTCCGGCAGTTGGCGATGCAACTCTTCGGCACGATCGGGTTGTCGCACTCGCCATTGCCTTCCAGCCAACGCTGGTGTGCTCAGGTTTGGCATCGCGCGGCCCAGGCTGAGCTCGCCGACATCGGTGGAGCATGACGGCCAGCGATGCTGCCTTGTCTCAATCCGCCAGAACTACAGCAAGGATAGCCGCTGACAGATCAGGCCCAACCCTCTGAAACCCCAGAAGCCTCGCCACGGCCCGTGTCATGTCCTCGGGCGGCATGAGGCCGCTTTCAGATCGGATCCGCGCAGCGGCGGCGGCGATTTCCATGGGTGGCAGATACTCGGCCTTCAGGATGGCGCCCGTCTCCGCCCGGCGGTCGCGGACCGGTGGCGAGGCAAGCTGCTGTTCGTTCAGCACGAACTGCCCGACCTGGCGCAGGCGGTTGCCACTTCGCTTCTGAACGGCCTGCAGCGCACGGGCGGTGGCATCTGCGATCCGTGACCCGGTGCGGAGCTTGCCGAATGCTGCAGCGATACGCCTGGCGACTTCATCGACATGGATCGGGCCCTCGATGTCGACGATGCCGATGATCAGGTCCCCGAGCTGGCCTTGAGGGGCCTCATGCGGCTCGACCGAACTGCGGACCGAAGGCTCGGCACGGATATAGACCGGGGCCGTCAGCTCCAGATGGCCGATTTCAATGGTATCCGCCGGGGTCTCCACCTCCTCAACGGCGGCAAGGATCCCGCCGGTGTTCGCGCCACGCACCGCGATCCCGTCCGCCGCGGCCTCCTTCGCCTTGGCCAGCGCATCGGCGAGACGGCGGATTTCGTGTTCTCGGCGGTGGAACCAGTCCGTGCTCCAGATCCGGTGGAAGCGCCAGCCCAGGCTTTCCAGGACATCCTGCCGCAGACGGTCGCGTTCCCGCGCCCAGAGGGCGGAGTGATAGGCCGCGCCATCGCATTCGATGGCCACGATGTATTGCCCGGGACGATCCGGGTGCCGAACGCCCATGTCGATGCGGAACCCGGCGGTTCCGACCTGCAGGTCCGCCTCGTAGCCAAGGCCCTGGATGACGCGGGCGACATCCTCCTCGAAGGGGCTGTCGGCATCGAGGCCGGTCACCACCCGTTCCTCGATGATCCCGGTCTTCGCGAAATCGAGGAAGCGCTTCAGCACCCGCGGGCCCACGCGGGACGACCGGCTGGGGTCGATATCGCCCGGATCGAACGAGGCGAAGACCTCGCAGCGGACCCTTGCGCGCGAGAAGAGGACGTTCAGCCGACGCTCGCCGCCCTCGCCATTGATCGGGCCGAAGGACATGGAGGCAAGGCGGCCATTGGCCTCCTGCGGGCCATATCCGACCGAGATCAGGATCACGTCGCGCTCGTCACCCTGAACATTTTCGATGTTCTTCACGAAGAGGTCCTCGGCGCGGCCTTCGCGCAGGAAGGCGTCCAGGACTGGATCCTTGCGCCGTTCGTATTCCAGCGCTTCCGTCAGCGTGTCGGATTGCGCTTTCGAGAAGGCGACGATGCCCAGCGAAAGGTCGGGGCAGATCCTTGCGTGTTCCGCGACCGCCTTGACCACATGCTGGGCCTCGATCTTGTTGGTGCCCGCGCGTTCGGTGCCAGTCTTGCCCCGAGCGTAGACGCCGGGGACACGGCGAAACTTCAGACCGTAATTCGGGTCAAGCTGCAGCGGAGAAGGCGGCAGCACCAGGTTGTCGCCATAGAATTCGGCGTTCGAGACCCGGATGAGCGAAGGGTCGCGGGACCGGTAATGCCATTCCAGCATGCGCGAGCGCAGGCCGCGGGCTTCGCACAGGGACAGGATGCTTTCCATGTCGGCGGCCGTCGCACCGGCGGGCATGTCCTCATCCTCCTCCTCGTCATCGCCCTCATCCACAAGGCGGTCGAAGAACGAGGTTGGCGGCAGCTGCTTCTGGTCCCCGACCACGACGATCTGGCGGGCGCGCGCGATGACGCCAAGTGCATCTTCGGGTCGGATCTGCGAGGCTTCGTCGATCACCAAAAGGTCGAAGGTCACCGAGCCGGGCGGCAGGAATTGCGCGACCGAGATCGGGCTCATCAGCATGATCGGCTTGATGCGCTGCACCATGGATCCGGCGTTTTTCATCACCCAGCGGATCGGCTTGTGGCGGCTTCTGCGGCCGATCTCGCCCCGGATCACCCCCATCTCACCCATGCTGCCGCGTGGGATCTGCGCGAAGTGCCGGGCAAGGATCAGCGATTGCGCATCGTTCAGCCGGGCGCGTTCCTTGGCCTGGAACATCCGCACCAGCTCATGCCGATCCAGCCCCGCCAGACGGCCCAGCTCCGGTTCGGCCTGACGGGCGGCGTTCCAACGCGCCTCGGCACAGGCATACGTGAATTCGTCATTGGCGCGTTCAGACTGCACCCGCCCATCCGCGACCGCGTCGATGACATCGCCCGCGCCGGATTCCACGGTCTGGGCCGTGGCCCGGGCCAAGGCGGCCCAATCCGCATAGCTCCAGCTTTCCGTCCGCATCTCATCGAAGGCCGCCGCAAGGTCGGCCAGATCGGCCTGGCGCAGATCGGTGCCGAATTCGGCCTGTTCAAGGTTCAGCTTCAGACGTGCGATCGGCTTCGCGGCCTTGTCCTCACAGGCGCGTGCCTGCGCGGCAAGGGCCTGCGCCCGCTCGGCGGGGGAAATCGTTGCGGTCAGGGCGGACAGGGCCTCGCCCGCCGATGTGAACTCTGCGGACTTCACCTGTTCCAGCCAGCCCACCAGTTCTGTTGCGCCCGCGAAATCCGTGCGCTCTCCGCGCCAGGTGTCGCCCAGCGTCGTCTGAAGCCAGCCTTCCTCATCCGCCAGCCGCCGCCGGAGGGTCTGCACCGAAGCGAGTTGGTCGACCAGTTCCAGACGCTCGGTCGCCGATTTGGGCAAGGCGCCGCGCAACAGGCCCGCCAGCGCGGCCGACGCCTTCCGATAGGGCCCGAATAGCCGTGCCCAGAAGGAGGCTTGCCCCGCCGCAACCGCGGATCGCAGGCTGCCCGTCTCGGCCGACCAGGCCTGATCGGCGAAGAGAGGCTCCGCCATTTGGCGGGCCTGTGCCCATTCGGTGCCGGCCGCCAGCGCCTCGGCAAGGCGTGGCTGGCCAAGGCGGTCGAACAGGCTTTCTGGCACGGCCTGCCGCGCGGCCTCCGGCGCTGCGGCCAGCACGTCCAGCAGGTTTGCCAGGGCCGCGACCTCGGCCAGGGTCAGAGGCGCAGACCGCGCCAGCGATGCCGCGATACGCTCGGCCTCGGAGAGGAGGGCGCCGATGGTCGTGCTGGCTGCGGTCAGATCGCCCTCCAGCCTGGAAAGATCGGTGGGCTGCAGCTCATAATCCTGCACGCCCCGGAAGGGGTGGGCCTCTGGCGCGCCAACGACCGCCAGCGCTTCGACGAAGCGGCTGATCGCCTGCGCCGCCGTCCGCCGCTGCGCAAGGTTCAGCTTGTCCAGACCGTCGAGTGGGATCGAGGGCGGCTGCGCGCCCTTGCCGATCAGCCCGATGATTTCCGCCATCGCCCGATAGGGTGTGTCGCCCGTGATGCCGCGCGGCTTGTGCAGAAGATCCGAGATCCGGTTCAGGTGGTCACGGTCCTGCCGCAGGGCATTGGCATCGGCGACGTTCGGCACCGCGCTGGCGCTGGCCATCAGCGTCCGGCCCAGCTCTTGTGCCAGCGCCTTCTTGTTGGCACTGCGGGAATGCAGCTCCAGGCAGACATCGCGCAGGCCCGATCGCACCAGCCGGTGATGCACCACGGAAAGCGCGGCCATCTTCTCGGCTACGAAGAGCACGGTCTTGCCGTCATGCGCCGCGGCGGCGATCAGGTTGGTGATGGTCTGCGACTTGCCGGTGCCGGGCGGTCCCTGCACCACAAGGTTCGAGCCGCGCCGGACCTCCTCGATCACCTTGGTCTGCGAGGCATCCGCATCGACGACCTGGATGATATCGGCGGGGTCCAGCAGCTCATCCAGCTTGTCCTCCGGTCCGAAGATCGAGGTGCCGCCATCGAAGCCTTCCGCCAGAAGGCCGGACAGAAGATCGTTCCCGGTCAGATCCCCCTCGGGCCAGGATCCGGGATCCAGGTCGCGGTGCATCAGAAGCTTGGCGAAGGAGAAGAACCCAAGTTGGATGCCATCAGCATCGACCGCCCATCCGGGCTGACCCGAAACCGCATCCCTGACCTGCGCGTAATAGGTCGAGGGCGCCCAGCCCTCGGCTTCGTCGACATCGGGCAGGAGGATCCCGAAATCCTGCCGCAGTCGTTCCTGCAGGGGCAGATTAGTGGTGATGTCATCTTCCCGGGCGCGGATGTCATAGGTCGATGTGCGTTCATTGCGCACCAGTTCGACCGGCAGCAACACCAGCGGCGCCTCGCGCCAGACATCGGAATTGCCGCTCTCGCGCCATTTCAGGAAGCCAAGCGCCAGATACAGGATGTTGAGCCCCTGTTCCTCTTCTGCAATCCGGGCATCACTGGCGAGACGTAACAGTCGGCGGGCCTGCGCCTCCGGCCCAAGCGGCGTCTCCAGCATGTGGTCGGTGTAACGCTCCGGCCCAGTCGCCGTGGGGGCATCGGCCTCGACCGGCACGAGGTCGAAGGCATCTTCCGCCTCACCCTCATCCTTGCGACGGTCCCGGCCGGTCGCCCTGAAACGCAGCCTTTTGGCCTCCTCGCGCAGCAGCGCGAAAACATCGTCAGAGCGTTCGTTGATGATCAAAAGGCAATTGGCGCGCTGGTTCGTCCGATTGACATGGATCAGACGATTCCGGGTTCCGGTCTCAAGCAGCTTGCGCCGTGCGGCATCCAGAACTTTCACTGTCAATCGATCGGCACGGTCAAGCATGTTCGGAACTGTCTTTCGTAAAAGCGCGTGGTCTGGCTGCATACTTGGCACATCTGGGGTGGTGAAAATGCGCCCTTTCGATGGCACCAGTGCATCTGCCAACCCGATGATGCATTTTGGCAAGTCCTGGGGCGGGTAGCCTCACAGGAATCTCATAGTCTAAGAATGAGGGCGCGGTCAGAGATCCGCTCTTGGCGCTGAGGTTTAATGATCTGTGAGGTGCCCCCAGTTTCCTAGACGCCCGCCTCGTTCGGTTTCTGCTGCTGGGTTTCGAAGTCAACGGGCGACAGCATTCCGTTGTTCGTGTGCTTGCGCTTCGGGTTGTAGAACATCTCGATGTACTCGAAGATGTCCTGCCTTGCTGCATCGCGGGTCAGGTAGGTTCGGCGGCGGACGCGTTCCCGCTTCAAGAGCTGGAAGAAGCTTTCCGCGACCGCATTGTCATGGCAGTTCCCGCGGCGGCTCATGCTGGGCTCCAGATTGTGCTGGGCAAGGAACACCTGCCACTCGCGGCTGGTGAACTGCGATCCTTGGTCAGAATGAATCATCACCCTGGCCTTCGGCTTTCGCCGCCAGACGGCTGCAAGCAGGGCCTGCAGCGCCAGGTCGGTCGTCATGCGGGGCTGGGCGGACCCGTTGCCCGGCAGCGGTTTGCCTGCAAACCGCGAGAGGGGGCCCACCACACGGCGCGAGAACAGATCAATGACGACCGCCAGATACAGCCAGCCCTCGTGAGTCTTGATGTAGGTGATGTCGGTCACCTGTCACCGACAGGCGATTGCCTGCAATCGCCGATAGGCAGACCTTGTCGGGCGCCTCCACCTCGAACTGCCGGTCCAGGGTGTTGGATGCGACGACAGCAGGCTTGCCGCCATATCGCCCTGGGCGACGCTTGTAGCCAACCTGGGCCAGGATGCCTGCAAGGCTGGCCAGCCGGGCGACCCGGTTCTCGGAAACCCGTTCCCCTTGATCTCGCAGATCATCAGCCAGCTTGCGATAGCCATAGACCTTACCGCTCTCGGACCAGGCCTGCCGGATAAGGTCCGTCTGGCGCATATCTTCCAGAGCACGGCGGCTTAACGGTTCCTTAAGCCACGCGTAGAAGCCACTGAAATGGACCCGCAGCACCCGGCACATGGCCCGGATGCCGAACTCGGTCTGGTGCGCCCGGATGAACGCGTACTTCATTGGGACTCGCGCGCGAAGTACGCTGTTGCCTTTTTTAGGATATCGCGCTCCTCGGTTACCCGCGCCAACTCCCGCTTCAGTCGCCGGTTCTCTGCTTCATGGTCAATGCCGACCACCTTCGGCGAAGGCTCGCAAAACAGCCGAAGCCACTTGTAAAGAGAGTGCGAACTCACCCCGAGGCGCTGCGAAACCTCCCGAACCGGATACCCACGCACCCGGATCTGATTCACCGCATCACGCTTGAACTCATCGCTGTAGTTGCTCGTCCCCATGTCGGCCTCCTTGCCACAAAGTTAGGGCGCAAAGCGTCTACAAATCTAGGGGCACCTCA
>Ga0209369_1000825_pt1 | contig 23462 bp, 24 predicted proteins | sample EBPBio142010_DNA_FD_185865 | JGI IMG/M metagenome (GOLD analysis project Ga0209369, IMG submission 185865) | Wastewater treatment Type I Accumulibacter community from EBPR Bioreactor in Madison, WI, USA - Reactor 1_10/4/2010_ DNA (SPAdes)... | ecosystem: Engineered > Bioreactor > EBPR >... | reverse complement strand
AGTGATAATTCATTGATGAATTGCCAGTGCCGCCGCAGTCGCCGATACGTCGCTTGACGCAGCAAACCCGCCTTCTCATCCGTGAAGTGTGACTCGGGATGAATAAGACCCACCGAACCTGCGGGTTTGGCGTTTGTCCAGGTACGAGACATGAAGCACCGATAAAGGTCGGGCGCCAAGCCGGCGAGCAGTGGGTACATCTGGGTGCTGCCCACGAACGCCGCCGTCGCCGCGACTTCGGCGTTCGCCTCAATGAGTCCCGCCGCAACCCCCGGCACCGCGAGTGCCGACTCCCGGTGCTCCGCGTCCTCTCTCGCAGTCGACTTCGCTTTCAACTGCCACCACGGGTCACCTTCGGCGAGCAGCGCTTCAACGTCAGAACGGGGACGCACCCACGGAGGGTTACCAACCTGCAGGTCGAAGCCACCTCTAGCGAACACTGGCGCGAAATCGAGCTCCCAGTGAAAGAAGCCCTGCCGCTCGGCGACGTGTTCCGCGACAGTCAGCCACGGGTGCTCGTCGATGACCTCATCGACGAGTCTCGCGTTCGCGAATGCGAGGTCGATTTCTTCGGCGGTGCCGAGTTCTTGCCAGCCTGTCGGAAGCCCCAACTCCTCGCCGCCGGCATTGCGTCCCTTTGTGTTCGCCAAAGTTGGTACACCGAGCAGTCCCTGCAGTGCATCTATCCACTGCGTCCAGTTCGGCGGTTGCGCCCCATCCGTGAGCTTCTCCGTGATCGGCCAGAACCACATCGCGCACCAGACATCCATCACTCGGCGCAGGCGTCGATACGCGCCATTCTCATCGCCGAGTGACGCCTCAATCTCGTCTCGAGATACCGAGTGACGGATACTGCCAGTCGAAACCTCGTCCTGGCCCCAGAGTTGGATAGGACGGCGAGCCTCGGCCTCGGCGATCTCCAGTCGCCGTTGGGCGAATTCCCAAAGAGTCTCGACGCGCACTGCGAGTTGCTGCAGGCGATCCAGTTGGGTCTTTGTGGGTTTTGAACGCATCGACCGAGCCCATGCGCTTGTGGCTTTGAGCGCATCGGCGGCGAACGTCTTGCCTTCCTTAGCCTTTACCGTTGATCCCCAGCCGTCGGCTGGAAGCAAGAAGTGATGAATCTCGGAGCTTATGCTCTTGCCGATCGGAAGATCGCGGGGCACATCGCTCAGCCATCCCTTCGATTCAATCTGCTCTCGCGAGAACACAGCCCGGCGGGCACCGATCAACGAATTGCCGCGACGCAGTCGAAGACCGAACCATGGAGCTTGCAGCCCAGCACTCATCGTGTCGAGCCAGAGCGAGATTTCTGCGAGCTCTACGGCCGTGGCGTTGAGATCGACGCCGTATACCTGATGGAGTGCGATGTACGCTTTCACTTTCTGCAGCTCGAGTGAACGCTCGTCGGGGTCCACGCGTCGGCCAAGTTCGGCTTCTTTCCGGTCGAGATAGTGTTCGGCGAGTTGCCGAACCGCCTCGATGGCGAATGCGCCCGAACCAAGCGCGGGCTCGCAGACCGAGAGCTGCAGGATCTCATCCGCGGTTGTCTGGTCGGTGAGTAGCTCTTCGAGCGCCTGAGACACGGTGAAACGTGTGAGCACCTCGGGCGTGTAGTACGAGGCGGAGATTTGACGGTCGCGCCCCGATAGCCGGTACACGAAGGAACCTGCACGATGGATTACGGGGCGAAGCTCTCCCGTGATCGGATCGTTCACCTTAACGAAGTGCTGTTCGCCTAGATGCCCGGAACGGGTAACCGGCACGACCCATGATCCCTTCTCGGCGTTGCCTTCGGGCGCAACTTCATGCAGGTCTTCTTCAGCGAAGAAGCCAGTGTATGACATCAGCCCCTCGTATACCGCACCGAGCTGGTTGATGCCAAGGTCAGCGTATGAAATGAAGCCGCGATCCCGACCCTTCTGCGCCTTTGACAACAACAGCCGGGCGAGCACGAGCTGTAAGGCTCCGTCCGAGAGCTTCGACTCGGTGATCAGCCCGATCGCCTCGGCCTTGAAGAGATCGGCCCGCAAGGAGTTGAAGGTTAGACCCTCGCGGTGCGCCTCGGGCGCACTCTCCTCTGCTCCCTGGTCGATGAGTCGGAAGAGCACTGCGAGCGAGTCGTAGAAGTGCGTGCGCTCGGCTGAGTCACCCACCAACTCGACCAATGCAAGATCTCGAAGGCGATCGAGGCTGTAACCTTCCTCGAACTCAGCGGCGCCAACCGGTAGCACCTGCAACTCTGGTGATGCCTCGGCGTAGAGCAGAAACAATACGCGATAGATGAAGCGCAGAGCTTGTTTGGCGAGTGTTTGCGCCTCGGCCGCGGGTACAGGATCGAGTCCCAGTATGGCACGCCGCGTCACTACATCGTTTGCGATTGTCTCGATCGAGAGACGAACGCCCTCGCGCAGATCCTGAGAGACACCAACCGTGTGCTTGACCGACTCATCCTGCACGGTCTTCCACCAGACTGTGTTCTCGGCGTCAGGAAGCACAGACTCAGCAGCGAGGATTGCTACCAGGCGATCGACCTCACCGCCCTTCTTTGACTCGTTGCGCTCGGCAACGAGCTTCACGTCAATAGCGAGGTAGCGCCCCTCCGGCCAGCGGTCGCGGTCCACAAGCAGCGCCCATCGGCCAGCAAGGACCACAATGTATGCTGGCGCCTCGTCTATCACAACGATGGTCGACAACAGGCGCGCAAGACTGGTGACGGGTGCCTCCCCGTCACGCTCAAAAGGTACATGCAGGGTCTCGGCGTCTTTCACCAGCAGATCCTCAAGTGCTGCTACATTGCGCGCTTCGATAATCGCTGCGACAGGCTCCTGCGCTCCGACCGTGCTCAGCCACGTCACTGGCCCTTCGGTTTCGGAATGGTGCACGCCCGTTCCATAGCCGAGCGCGTCGAGTAGCGGCGTGGTGACTGTCTCGTGCTGCAACTCCTTGGCATTCATGCCTGCTCCTGAGCTGGCATCCGCCTCGTCAAGGCCCACAAGAGCCTTTGCCAGTTGGCCCAGCATGCCGACCACGCGGCTGCGCGGGGAGCTCTCGAGTTGATCCCACTGCTTGCGCCGTTCGAGCACATGTTGCTGGAACGACTGCTTGCCATCCGTCGTGAAGTAGTGCTCGCTGATCCAGCTCTCACCAACGATGAATGCGTCGCTGCTCGCCATACTCAGGCCTCCCTCGGGACGACGACGAGGAGCGGGCGCACGAGTGTTTGGCTCGGCTGCATCGACTCCGCGATTTCCTGTTCTTGTTCCACACGTTCCGCTCGGCTCACAAGAGTCCCGCGCTGCACCAACGCGTTTGCCTCTTGCTCCCAGGCGTGCACTCGCGCGGACCACTCGCTTACCCGCTTTTCGATATCGGCACGAGCTTGCAACTCGAACAAGCGCATGAAGTTCTCTCGTGCATCGTTCACAGCCACAGGCACGAGGTGCTGCCAGCGTTCAGTATCGCCAAGGCCTTCATTGGTGAGTGATTCTGTGATGCCAAGCGCGTCGAGTGCTTCGTGAGGACTCGCAAAAGGGGTAACTGAGGTGACATTCTCCGCACCCCCGAGTGCCGAAAGCCAGCTCACTGTGAGGTAGCTCGATCCGACCACTTGGCCACGGCGGTTTGTCAAGGTCCCGACGAGCAGTGCCGTTGGAGCCATGACATCGCCGGGGATCAGAAAGACCTCGTTGCGTGCCAGTTTCGCAAGTGCACGGTCACCGGCCCACTCGAGCACTGGATGGAGCGGCCCGAGGTAATGCGCCTCCGGCCACGACGAACTGCGATTCTTATCGTCGCGTGCTTGTCGCAGCACAATGTTGGCCTTTGCTTGGTCGGTGACCAACTTGAGCTGTTCAGTGACGTGTTCGGCCTGCAGATATGACTGGGGCAATACTGCGAGGCGCTGGGCGAGATCCTTCGGAGGTGTCAGCGAAACCAGATTATGTGCGGTGTGCACTTTCAGTCCAAACCCGCCGTATGCGAGCGACGCCTCGGGAGTATCGGAAAGCTCGCGAAGCGCTTCGAGTAGGTAGCTCTGTTCATCAGCGAAAAGCGTGAGCGGTTGATCCTCAATCGGAGCGTGCTTCTCGAAGAAAGCTTCGTCAGTGTGTAGGTTGGTGCCTGACCCACCCCGAGCCGCCATCGCGAGCATGGCGGCGAACGGGTCATCGGTCATCTGCAGGGTGTCGACGCCAGGCACAACTGCATCAATGTCGGCGCCGACTGCGAGAGCTTCGGTGATTGCGCGTTCCTCTGCCTCGGCATCGTACTTGCCCATGAGGCTCGCGGCATCGCCCAGCGCAGCGTGGGCCTCTTGCTCGCGCTGCAGCAAGCGGGTGATGACGCGTACGTCGCCCGAGAATTTCTCATTGTCAGGGCTCAGAAGCAGTGTTGTGATTCGTGGTGGGTTCTTCTGCCCGTAGCGATCGATGCGACCGTTGCGCTGCTCGATTCGGATGAGACTCCACGGGATGTCGTAGTGGATGAGCTCGTGGCACTGCGCATGCAAGTTCACACCTTCGGAGGCGATGTCGCCAGTCACGAGCACACGAATCGGGCTCGAGGCGAGTTTGAAGCTCTCGACCGTTTCCTGCTGCTCTGTGTCGCTCAGGCCACCATGCAGCACCGCTACCTGGTCGGCCTTCAGCTTCAGATCCTTCTGCAGTTCGCACTGCAGCCAGTTCAAGGTTGCGACGCGCTCGGAGAAGACAACTACGCGCTCGTCGCTTCGCGCTCCGATGCCGATCTCTTTTAACACCTGCAGGAGTCGCTGGTATTTCGCCGAGCTCTTTGGGTCAGCTTCGTGAGTCAGATCGAGTAGTCTCTGCAACGCGCGGTGTTCGTGGTCATGTCTGCCGACGACGGTCTCGTTACTGGCTGCGCTCCCTGCCCTCAGCCGTTTCATCCGCTCGGCCACGGTCTCCTCGAACGCGGGGAGCGAAGAAAGAAAGGCTTTTGCAAGCGTCCAGGGGAAAAGTGAGGAACTTTGTCCCGAGTAAGGACTCTGCCCATCCGTCGGGTGAAGCCATCTTTCGGTCAGCTCGTCGGCGATCGCATTTTCTGAATCGCTCGCTTCGATGAGGAGGTTGTTCGGTGGCAGGCGTTCGGCCCAGTCGCTGCCGACCTCGACCTTTACTTCATCGCTGTAGCGATGGCGCCGAAGCACGAGCTTCTGCAGCATATGCTGATCTACTTCACCCTCCGGAGACACCGCCGTGGGCTCGAGTAGGCGGATAAGCTCAGCAAAGGACTCTTTCTTGCCATTGTGAGGAGTCGCGCTCGCGAGGATGAGGGCTTCGGTCTGCGGGGCGAGAGTGCGAGCGAGACGGTTGTTCAGTGTGGCGCCAGTGATGTTGTGAGACTCATCAATGACGACGGCATCCCACTGAAAGTCCTTGAGGTGCTGCAGGTACCGATCCTGTTTCAACGTGTCGATCGAGATAATTGCGCGTTTGAACTTGCTGAACGGGTTGCGGGTTGCCGGGAGTTCCTGACGCACGCGTTGAATGCCCACCGAGTCGAGGCGCACGAACGGTAGCCCGAACCGCGTCCACATCTCGAACTGAAACTGCTCGAGCACATGTTTCGGTGTGACGATGAGAATGCGTTCGCCCCGGCCTCGCCTCACAAGCTCGGAAAGGATCATTCCAATCTCGACTGTCTTGCCGAGGCCCACTGCGTCCGCGATGAGCAGACGGGGGCGCAGATTGTTCCGACTCAGCGCGCGACGCACAGCCTCCTTCTGGTAGCCCAGAGTGTTCGCAAGCATGTGGTTGGAGACACTGAGTTCTGCGCCGTTCAGCGGAAGCGGTGTTTTGCGGATGGTCGCTTCGAGCCAGAGCTTCGTGCGGCGAAACCCTGGGGAGTCATCTGCTTTCAGCTTTGCCTGAGCCGGGTCGAGCGGCACAATATCGTCAAAATCAGAATAGAACGAGGCAGTGGCACCGCGCACGAGTTCGCTCAGGCCTTGTGTCCTCACAAGCAAGCCTGAGCGGGTCTCTTCAGTTGAAAGCACCAACCACTCGGCGTCGCGAACAACAACGATGGAGCCCGGGGCGATGCCGCTGCGAGTACTTGCCGATGACATGTGGAGCTCCTGGAGATCCGGACTATTTACTGAGTAATCCGGACAATCAAAACGATCCGGTCGATTCGACAATATCGGAGAGGGATCAGTTTGTTAGCTTCTTTTCAAGACTATTGTTTCGAGAATGTCTGGGGTCCGTGGATAGTTGTCCGAACCCAAGAATCTCCCGCTCAAGATTCACCCGCGCCCGAGCCTCCCACAACTCTGAAGCCGCGCCAGTTCGATAGATCGCGGGCTGTGCCAAGTACGCAGAAAGAATCCGCGAACGCCCCGCCGCAAAGTCGGCATCGGGTACATGCGCATACTCTTCCCGCACTGCGGCCGTGTACTCGGCGTAGCGGGCGGGGGACGAAGCAAAGATCGAGAGATCCGCGTCGAGCAAGTGCGCAAGCGGGGGAGCAGCATCACCAACGTCGGCCCCCGGTGCGGTCGCGACGATGAGATCGCCGACGCGCTGGGTCAGACCGATATCGAGGCCAAGAGCAGAGAGCGAAGCAACCGCGAGCCCGGCCGAGTCGCGCTCGTCGGCGCCGTCAGCGGCACCGAGATACACCGCGTCGTGAAACCACGCCGCCAACAGTGTCTCGACCTCGATGCGCTCTCTGCGCACCCCGAGGTGGTTCAGCGCGAGCAGCACGTCTTCGAGGTGCCGTTCGTCGTGGTAGCGGCGGTGACGCTCGTTCCAGCGACCAATCAGCGACTCACCGAGATCGCGCCACGGGTCAGCACCAGAAGCACCAGAAGCGGCCCCAGCAACCCCGACCGCATCACCCAGCAGCGCCCACTCGGTCACGAGATACTGCCGCCGCCGCAAGGGCCTCGCAGCGTCGCGCTCCACCCCGCGCACCCGCAACCCCGCAGTGCGCAGCGAAAACACCACGTCTTTCGCGGTCACCTCGCGCGCACCGAGCGCAACGGCGCGAGCGTACAGCGACGCCGGCACGTCGTAGTGGTCGAGATCGAAGCCGCGCCTCGGCACGCCGAGTAGCGCGGCGAACGCGTGCAACTCGTCATAGTCGCTGTCAGACACGAGGTGGCTCCACAGCGTGCCGTGCGCCGGCCACGCGGGCGGATCAATCAGAATCGCCATTCGCTCAGCGTACCCCGCTACGCGAGCAACTTCGGCGCCGCAAAGCTCCAGTCGTCAACCGAGTGGGTGATCGCGTCGCCCCAGCTGTCGACGCTCCACACGAACCGCGCCACCGCGCACGTCGGCATGTGCAGAATGCCGTCGTTCGAAAGCAACGAAGCGAGATCAGAGATGCCCGGGTCGTGCGCGACGATCATGACCGACGAGGCGCCAGACGCCGCGGCCTTGCGCAGCAGCGTCTGCGCGGGAGCCAGGTACAGCTCAGCATCGAGCTCAACCGCGACCCCGAGCTGCGCGCCGTACACCTCTGCCGTGCTGCGCGCCCGCAGCGCGGTGCTGGCCAGAATGCGCTCGACCACCACCCCGTTGGCTGCGAGATGACGGGCCATGCGGGGCGCGTCGCGCAGGCCGCGCGCGTTCAGAGGGCGATCGTGATCGGCCAGCCGCGCATCGCCCCAGTCAGACTTCGCGTGTCGCGCCAAGATGAGCTCGCGCATTTCCCCTCCATCCCCGCAGCGCGCGCCGGCCCAATGCAAACCAAGCGCCCCCGCCTAAGTGCAGAGTATCGGAGAAACCCTCGATCAGTCGCCAGGATCGAGCGAGATTATTCCTCCGTCTTCGCGCTGGTCATCTCGCGTTTTTTTGATGCGGTGCGCCTCCTGGCTCGTCTCCATCACGTCGGCGCTCTCGTCGGGGTCGAGATCAGACCCCGGCTCGCCGTCGAGATCGGGCGCGGGATCAGAGCCGACCCCTGCGCCCTCGCTCTTCTTCGCAGCCTCGGGCGGGTCATTCGCGTCAGGGCCCTGCTTGCCCGCATACTCCGCCTGCTCGTAGACAGAATGCTCGACCGACTCGGGGGCGGTGGCCGTGGGGTGCGCGGGGTCGTGCCGGGCGTCGTGCTCGGGCTGGGCCCGGTGTTCAGATTGCTGATTCATGATCATCCTTTCGTGGGGAGTTGGTTCGCCACCTCGCGCAGCGTCGAGGCAGAAATGCGGGCAGCGCGCGGGATCACTCGGCCTCCAATGCACACACCGCGTGCGGGGCGCCGACCGGTTTCGACTCGGCCGACATCAGGTACCCGCCGACGGTACCGCCGGCTGCCCATCCACAGCCAGAACATCGTCTTCATGCCGCCGAGCGTACGGGTCGGGGCGGGCGCGGGGCAGACCCTTGCAATGCCGGTCGCGAGTGTGCAATGACTTCGCATGGTAGGGCACAGCGGCGGCCCTGGCCAGGGGGTGGTGGTGGCGCGTCGGCGCGCGTAGAACTGAAGTATCGACGCACATCAGGAGGTGAACCATGAACCCAGCCGAACCCGGGCTCGACCCGACGAAAGTGCTGAACCAGCAGTCGCTGCGGCGCTCGAGCGGCACCATCTGGCTCGTGATGGGCGCGCTCTTTCTGATCGCCAGCCTCTTCTCATTCGGAGTCGTGATGGCAGGCGGCAGCGGTGCTTCTATGCCACTCGCCATCACCGGTGGGGCCATCGCCATCGTGGTCTACGGCGCAATGGTGCTCGTGCGCCTCGTCGTCGGCGCGGGGGTGAAGCGGTTGCGCCTGCTTGCCGCGTGCCTGCTTACGATGGCGCTCGTCTCGCTCGTCGGCGTCTGGGTCTGCGCCTACATTGAAGCGGCCGCGGCGACTGCCACGCTCAGCGGCGCTCGTTGACGAGACAGCTTTCGCGTCTCGCAAACGAAACCCGAAGAATCGACAGTAAGGAAGAAACGATGACTACCAGCCAAGCCGAATTGAAGACTTGCGACACCTGCGGCAACGAATACGACAAGACATTCACGGTGCACTGGGGCGAGCAGGTCGGCACCTTCGACAGCTTCGAGTGCGCCGCCCACCTGATGGCCCCTGCGTGCCATCACTGCGGCTGCCGCATTCTCGGCCACGGTGTCGAGACCGACGGTGCCATTTTCTGCTGCGCGAGTTGCGCGCGCCACGTCGGCGAGCACGAGTTGGTTGATCGGGCCTAGAGCTTGTCTTCGGCTTGTTCTCGGCTTGTCTTCGGCACGAGGATCATCGAGCCCGTGACCATCCCGCCGATCTTGCATAGGCTGGCAGCATGAGTGACCACATCGACGCCGACGCTTCGACAGATGCGCTGCCCAAGATCGGCGCGCCCGCGACAAGGGCGCTCGCGAGCATCGGCGTGACGACCATGAGCCAGCTGCCAGGGCACACCGAACGGGAACTGCTCGAACTGCACGGCTTCGGGCCGAGGGCTATTCGCCTGCTTCGCGAGGCCGGGGCGCAGTTTCGGGCGGAGTGACATTTCGTTCGCACATCACTCTCGCGGCGAAATTCGGCCGGCTAGTTCATGAGGGTCGCAGCGACCGTCGAACCCAGTTCTGCCGCCTGCTGCACGTACTGCTCGTCGACCTCGCCGGTAAAGATCAGCGGCTCGGTGACGAGCGACCAGCCGTAGCCGGTCGTGATCGACTTCATCGCGATCTCGGCGCCGGTCGTGTCGTAGCCGCCGTGAATCCAATAAGAGAACGGCCGCTTCTTCGTCGCTTCGTGCGTCGCGTTGAAGGTCGTATCGAAGAAGTGCTTGAGCGCCCCAGAGATGTAGCCGAAGTTCGCGGTCGTGCCGAGAATGTAGCCGTCTGCGCCGAGCACGTCGTCGATCGTCGCCTCAAGGGCCGCGCGCTCGATCACCTCGACGCCCTCGATCTCATCGAGCCGCGCACCAGCCAGCACCGCGTCGGCGATACCGCGAGTGGGCAGCGTCGGCGAGTGATGCGCAACGAGCAACCTGGCCATGCCGCCAGTGTACGCCCGGCACCTCCCGGGCCTGTGGGCACGCATGGCTAGGCTGGTCGCATGAGCGAGATCAGGGCAGCAATCGTCACCGGGGCATCGAGAGGGATCGGCAGGTCGATTGCCCTCGCGCTCGCCGCCGCTGGCTCGCCCGTTGGTCTTATCGCCCGCGACGAAGCCAAGCTGCAGGCCGTCGCGGCTGAGATCGTTGCGGCCGGAGGCCGCGCCGTCTTCAGGGCCATCGACGTCACCGATGCCGAGGCCACGATGGCTGCCGCTTCGTCACTCGCAGAAGAGCTGAGGGCGCAGGGAACACCCGTCGGCCTGCTTGTGAACGCAGCGGGGCGCATCGACCGCGAGGTCGCGCTCTGGGAGGCCGACCCCGCAGAGTGGCGCGCGATCATCGAGACGAACCTCGTCGGCTCGTTCAACGTGTCGCGCGCGGTGATTCCGCACATGCTCGAGGCGGTGAATGCCGACAACGCCGTGAACGCCGACAATGCCGACAATGCCGACAACGCCCAAAACACCGACAACGCGCAGTACTGCCGCGTCGTCGAGCTCGCGTCGGGCGCGGGCGCTAAAGACTGGGCGAAGGCCTCGGCCTATACCTCGAGCAAGGCCGGAGTGATTCGCATCGCCGGGCATCTGCACGAGGCCGGCTACGCGCTCGGCCTGCGCGCCTTCGCCGTCGCGCCCGGCACGGTGCGCACCGACATGACCGGGTCGATGGAGCTGCATCAGGGGCGCAAAGAGTTCACACCGGTCGAGCTGACCACAGACCTCGTGCTCGCGATTCACCGCGGCGAGCTCGACTCGTGGTCTGGCAAGTACCTGCGGGTGACCCACGACAGCCCAGAATCGCTCGCGAGCTACGAGCGGGAGCACGGTGCGCCGGCAGAGAGCGCACGCCGACTCGCGATCACTCCCTGGGGCGACGGGGATCCTCAGACTGCCGAAGCCATGGTGCCAAAGCGAGGCTGAGCCGCGCAACCCCTTGGCAACCCCAGCGGCGAGTGTAAAGCTGGTGAGACACCAGCGTGCGCCGCTCGGCGCCGAAGCGAAGGGAGCTGCTCATGGCTGAAAGTGCAACAGGCGATCTGCAGGTCGGCATCATCGTGGGGTCGATCCGCGAGGGCCGTAAGGGCAGCAAAGTCGGCAGGTGGGTTGCCGACATCGCAGAGGGCAGAGACGACGCGCAATACGTGCTGCTCGAGCTCGCCGACTACGAGCTGCCGCTGCTGACCGACGCCACGGTGCCGGGCGGCGCGAACCGGCAGTACGACTCCGAGGCCCGCACTCGCTGGGGCCGAGACATCGACCTGTGCGATGCGTTCGTGTTCGTGACCGCCGAATACAACCACGGCGTGCCGGGGGCCTTCAAGAACGCCTATGACTCGATCGGGCCCGAGTGGGCGAACAAGGCGGTCGGCTTCGTGTCGTACGGCTCGGTCAGCGGCTCGCGAGCCGTCGAGCAGTGGCGACAGATCGTGGCGACGTTCGGCATGATCGATGTCGCGCCACAGGTCGCGATGTCGACGTTCACCGAGTTCGACAAGAACGGCGAGTTCGCCCCCAACGATCGCCACGTGAAAGAGCTCGACACGCTGCTCGATGAGGTTGTCTCGCGGGCGAGCAAGTTGGGGTGAGCATCGGCCAGCCGCAGCGCCCGAGCGGGCGAGCACTGCCAGAATGAACGCATGAACTCTCGCCCGTCAGCCTCAGCGCGCATCACCGGCATCGCGCTCATCGTGCTGCCACTCATCGCGCTGCTGCTGAAGACCTTCTCATTCGGCTGGATGATGGTCTTCATCATCTTCGGCCCCATCTTCGTGATGGTCATCGGCTACGTGCTGCAGGTTATTGCCGCGGCACAGGGCTTTCTCTCGAAGAAGGGCCTGTTCGACGCCGCCCGGCTGAAGCGCGCGACGATCGCCGCCTGGGTGAGCCTCGCGGGAGCGCTCGTGCTCGGCATCACCATGCCCGACGGCGGTGACAGCGACTGGGGGTCGACCCTGCAGGTGTGGCTCGGCGCATACGGCGAGAACAGCGAAGCGGTGCACGCCGCAACCGATGGTCTCACCGCAGTGCTCTCGTATATTTCGGCGATCGCCTGGGTCGGCGGCTGGATCTGGCTCATGGTCGAGTGGATCGGCGCGTTTGCGGCTCGCCGCAGGCAGCAGCTCGGCATGGCGTAGCCGCGATCCAACGCTACAAATGAGTACCGTCTGCAAGCTGCGGGCGCTACTGTTAACACATATGCCATGGGCAAACACACGCTACGCGTGCACGATGATTTGGTCGGCGCAGCGGTGAGATGGGCGAAGGGATCGGCATGAGCGAGCAGCTGAGCGACCGTAAGGCGCGGCTTGCGTTGGTCGTAGAAGACAGCCAAGACCAGCTCATGCTGCTGCGTCGCATGCTCGAGCGCGAGGGGTTCTCGGTGTTCGGGGCGGTCAGCGCCGAAGCCGCGATCGCCGCGTTCGACAGCATCTCGCCGAGCGTTGCGATAGTCGACCTGCTGCTGCCCTGTGTCTTTGGTGCCGAGTGCGCCGCGCTCGTGCGCAAAAGGTTTCCGGACTGCGCAATCGTGATCAGCTCGGTGCTCGATGCGGCCGGCTACCCAGCGTCAGACGCTGCACTGCCGAAACCCGTGACCTGGGCCTCGCCACACGAAGCAATCGAGCGAGTGGCAGCGTGACGGCTCCCTCACGGCTTCGACGCGTGCTCGACCGACCGAGCCCGCTGCTGAAGCAATTGCCCACGCTTGCCGCGATGCTCATCGCCTACATGCTGACGATGTCGGTTGACGGCATACACATCACCAACCAACTGCTGATCTCGATCTCGGCGAGCATGATCATTGTCGCCACGCTGTACGCAGCCTGGCTGAGCGTGCGCAGACGTCACGAGGGCTTTGCGGTCATGCTCGTGCCCATGGTCGACATCATCGCGTTCGCGTTGTTTCGTGCCGGCACCGGTGGACCCGCCTCGATCTTCGGGTCTCTGCTGCTGATTCCCGTGGTGTGGCTGGCCGCGGCGCCGGGTGTGCGGTACGTGGTGTTCGTCGCGGTGCTGTCGTCGTTCAACTACACGATCCACTTCATCACCGACCCGCCCGAAGAACCTGTCGAGTGGGTGCACGCGATTGTGGCACCGCTCGTGTTCGCCGTGGTCGCCGCGGTGATCAACGAACTCTCGCGCCAGCAACGCAGGCGAACGCAAGAGGCCGAGCGCCTGCTCGAAGAGCGGTCTGAGGCGATTCGGAAGAACGAACAGATGATCGCGAGACTCGACGCGAGTCAGAAAGAGTATCGCGCGCTGCTTGAATCGTTCGAGAGCCTGTGGTCGTCGATCACCGCGCAGGCGATCTTTGCAACCGATACCGCCGGCAAGGTGCAGGCCTGGACCCCTGGCGCCGAGAATCTGTTCGGCCTGACGGTGCAGCAGGTGCTTGATACCGTCACGATCGAACGCTTCTTTCCGGAGTCAGTGCTCGATGCGCTCGCAAGCGATCGCCCCTCCGACTGCGAGCTCGCCGGTTCTGAAGCGCTGCCCGCCGGGATTCGCGCGCTGTTCGCCGCGACCGACGCGGCCTCGACGTTTGAGACCAACCTCGAGGTGAACACAGCGACCGGGCTTACCGTGCCCGCGCGAGTCACGGTGACGCAACGCCGCGATGGCGACGGCAACCATCTCGGCTACCTGCTCGTCATCACCGACGAGACTCGCGCTGCCGAAGTCGCCCGCATGAAGGACGAGTTTGTCGGAATGGTGTCTCACGAGCTGCGCACCCCGCTGAGCTCGATTCTCGGGTTTCTCGACCTGCTGCAGAACGATCCCGAGCAGCCGCTCAGCGAAGACCAGCAGGAGTTCGTCGACGTCATCGAGCGCAACGCGAATCGCCTGCTCGCGCTCGTCGGCGACCTGCTCTTCACCGCGCAGGTCGAGGCGGGCTCGTTTCCGCTCGCGCTGCGCGAGTTCGACCTCAACGAAAGCGTTGCGTCGGCGGTGCGCTCGGCGCAGCCGAACGCCCTTCGTGGGGAGGTGCGGGTGGTCGCAAACCTTGGCGATGAGCCGCTGAACGTGACGGCCGACCCTGTGCGCATCGGGCAGGCCGTCGACAACCTGCTGTCGAACGCGATCAAGTTCACGCCGAGCGGGGGCGAGGTGGTTGTCGGTGCGAGGCCGCTCGACGACGCGGTCGAGGTCTGGGTGCGTGACACGGGGCTCGGCATTCCGAAGGACGAGCAAGACAAGCTCTTCACGCGATTCTTTCGCGCATCTACCGCGACACGAAACGCGGTGCCGGGCATCGGCCTCGGGCTCACCATCATTCGCGCGATCGTGCTCGCCCACGGCGGCACCATGTCGGTGACGAGCGGCGAGGGTGAGGGCACTGAGTTTCGGGTCACGGTGCCGCGGGTAGCCGTCGCGCGCTGACGCCCGCGAGGTGCGTACGCTCGCCGAGAAACTAGTTGCCTTTGGCAACCATCGGCGTAGACTGAGGGCATGACCGAACGTCGCGCAGGGGCTCACGCCCCGGCTGAGGTGCAAGAACCGCAGGCAGCAGAGCTGCTCGATGCGCTCGTGTCGCTCGTTGCGAGCTGGTCTTCTCCGGTCGTGCAGGGCGAGATCGCGACGCGAATGGGCCTCAGCATCAACGAGGCCGATGTGCGCACGCTGCACACGATCGGGCGGTTCGGCTCGCTGCGCCCGGCGCAGCTTGCAGCCGAGCTGTATCTGACTCGGCCCACCACCAGCAAGAGCCTCGCTCGCCTCGCGGGCGCCGGACTGATCGAGCGCCGCAGCGCCACCGACGACGCCCGCGCCGCAGAGATCACCCTCACGCCCGAGGGCATCGCGGTCTACGAGCGCCTCGTGGCAGCCGGGGTCGCCATGGTCGAGCGAGCAATCGCCGAAGTGCACCCGGGTGCCGGCGAGGCAGCGTCGATCGCGCAGTTCGCCCGCGCGCTGCGGCGCTACGCCAGCCCAGAGAACCAACCGCGGCCACAAGCTCGCGGCTGAACAAAAACACCACACTCAAGAAAGAAATGGAGCGAAACATGACTCGCACCTATGTGATCACCGGAGCCGCATCGGGCATCGGTGCTACCACTGCGCAGACCCTGCGCGAGCAGGGCCACACTGTGATCGGTGTCGATCTCAAAGACGCCGAGGTGACCGCCGACCTTTCGACGTGCGAGGGGCGCATCGCTGCGGCCGACGAGGCTGCGAAGCTCGCCGGCGGCACGGTCGACGCGGTCATCGCCTGCGCGGGCATTGCCGCGCCCATCGCCAAGACGATCGCGATCAACTTCTTCGGCGTGACCGAGTTCTTGACCGCGCTGCTGCCGGCATTGCGAGCATCGAGCGCGCCTCGCGTCGCCGTCGTGTCGTCGATGGCCTCGCTGCAAACGGCCTCGGCTGAACTCGTTGACGCGGCTCTCGCGGGCGACGAGGATCGCGCACTGCAGATCGCCGCCGGCCTCGAGGCGCAGGGACCCGAGATCGGCTACCTCATGTACCCGTCGTCGAAGCGTGCCCTTTCGCGCTGGGTGCGCCGCGAGTCGATCAGCGAGGCGTGGGCCGGAAGCGGGATTCCGCTGAACGCTGTTGGCCCCGGCACCGTAATCACGCCTATGACGGCCCCGCTGCTCGCCACCCCCGAGGGTGCCGCGATGGTCGACCAGTCGGTGCCGATGCCGCTCAACTACCACCAGTCGCCCCAGACGGTCGCCGACCTGCTGATCTGGCTCACCAGCCCGCAGAACTCGCACCTCGCTGGCCAGACCATTTACTGCGACGGCGGCGCTGACGCCACGCTGCGCGGCGACGATGTCTGGTCGTGGAACGACTGACGATCAACTTCTCGACACAGTGCGGCATCGCTCGTTCGATGCCGCACTGTGTCGTTTCGTGTCGTACTGTGTCGCGCCGCATCGCCCGATTTGTCCTCAAGTTCACTTGAGGTTGTAACGTCGTAGTATGCGTAATTCTCTGATCGGCGGCACGCCGACACCAGCTCTCTCGCTCCGTGGTTTGCGTTCGCGAGTCGCCCGATGAGCGGCGAGGGCGTGAGCGTCGCCGAGCAGTTCAAGGCCGCGTTTCGCGAGCACCCCGCCGGGATTGCGCTGATCACGGCCACCACGCCGGAGGGCCCGGTCGGCCTCACCGCCTCGAGCGTGGCATCGGTTGGCCTCGATCCGGTCGCTCTCACGTTCTCGGTTACCCGTGCCACCGGAAGCGCAGGCGCACTGCTCTCTGCCGACACATTCTTGGTGCACCTGCTCGATGCACGCCAGCTCGCCGTTGCCGAGCAGTTCGCGGTCTCGGGCGGCGAGCGTTTCACCGAGGCGCAGGGGTGGGAGACCCTACCCACCGGCGAGCCTCATTTGCCTGGTGTGCGCGCTGCGCTGCGCTGCCGCGCGATACAGGTGACGCCGGTCGGCGCCTCGTCAGCCGTGATCGCCGAGGTGCTTGACGTCATCGAGGGCGACTCGGGCGAGGCGCTCATCTACATCGACCGCGCGTTTCGGGTGCTGCCGTAGTTCGATCGAGCCCGATCGAAGCCGCCCCCGTCAGTGAACGGTGGTCGTATGCTTCAGCTGCTCGCCAGGGGGGCGGCCGTACTCGCTGCGGCACGCACGTGCACGTTGCGGTGCCGTCGGCAGACGCGGGCGTCGAGGTGATCGCGCGAATTGCGAGGTGGGCGCCGGTGCTGCTCGCGATCTCGACGAACTCGCCGTTCTGGCGCGGCACGCCGACCGGGTTCGAGAGCTGGCGGCACGTGATGGCGCTCACCATGCCAGTCGCGGGCTACCCGCAGTTCTTCGCGACCGGCGAGGAGTACGACCGGGCGGTCGCGAGGCTCATCGACTCAGGTGTCATTCTCGATTCGGGCCTCCTGGCCTGGGTGATTCGCCTCTCAAACAATTACCCGACGGTCGAATTGCGCATTGCGGATTCACAGTTGCGCGCAGCCGATGCGGTCGCATTCGCGGTGCTCGTTCGCGCGCTCGTCGACCGAGCCCTGAGCGATGCAGTGGCTGGTATCGAGCGCCCGGTGCTGACGCAAGGCATTGTCAACGGAGCGAACTGGCTCGCGGCCCGCAACGGTCTCTCGTCAGATCTCGTCGACCCGGCCACCGCCGAGCGCCTGCCCGCGTTCGAGCTGATCGAGCGCATGCTCGACTCAGTCGGCAGCGAGCTTGATCGCTTCGGTGACCGAGATCGTGTCGAGAACTACCTGGCGAGGCTTCGCCGAGAGGGCACCCCGGCGGCGAGGCAACGTTCGGCGTTCGAGGCCGAGGGCGTTGCGGGGCTGCTCACGCTGTATCGCGCCTCGCAGCACGAGTCTGGTTAGCGTCGCTCTCCGCCTTGCGAACTCGGGTTCTTGTCGGGGCGCCAGCCCCGCCAGACGGGTTGTCTCAGGGCTCCGCTGGCCGTGCGCCCCTTCGACACGACCTCGGCGGCGAGCGCGGGCCGCACCCAATGAGCCTCGCGGCTCGCCTCGCAGGGCACGTCGCAGGCGGGGGAGGCCTGCTCGAGCGGTCGAGGTCGAATACTCTGCGATCCGGGTTGGTTGGGGTTCCCGGCGCACCGAAGCGCCAATGCGGCACGTGGATCTCGAGGGAGGCGAGCTGGGCCAGCCACACGAGCGTCACCTCATCGTTCACCAGGGGGTAGTTGTTGACGTGATCCTTGCGCTGAATCTGACCCATCTCGACCCAATCTGGCGCGGCATCACCGAGATCCTTTTGAAAGAAGAACGCGCGAGTGCCGTCTTCACCCACGCCATCTGGCCACCGCTTTCGCGTCGCCGGGCGCCCCTCGCAGCGCGGCAGCATCGTTGCCGCAACCGCACTGTAGTAGGCGATCACGTCGCCCTTCGTCGTGCCGGTGCGCAGATACAGCACTTTCTGCACGTTCGAAACACGAATGCGTCTGCCGTGAACCGTCACCATCTGTTCTTGCTTTGCCATGCTTATACGATCATGTGCGGGATGGCAAGCGGTAGATTTTTGACAGTCGATTTGGTTCTACTGTAAGCATGGGAGCAATCTGGAGTGGAGCGATCACTTTCGGGCTCGTGAACGTGCCCGTGAAGCTGTACAGTGCGACCGAAGACCACGACGTTGACCTGCACCAGGTGCACGACACGGATGGCGGTCGAATGAGGTACCAACGCAGGTGCGAGGCGTGTGGTGAGGTCGTGCCCTATGAACACATCGATCGCGCGAAGGCGATGCAGGTCTCGTCTGCGCTTGTGAAGAGCTTCTCAAACGACTTCGAACCAGAGCAGTTTCGCGACGAGTACCAAGGGCAGCTGCGCCAGCTCATCGAAGCCAAGCGAGGCGAGGGCGACACACTCGACATCGAAGAGACCTTTGTTGGGTCGGAAGAAGGGCCGGGTGCCGAAGTGATCGACCTGATGGAAGCCCTGAAGCAGAGCGTGCAGCGCTCGCGCGCTTCGAAAAAGGCATCGCAGAAGCGGTCGGCGAGAGCCGCACCGAAAGCCGCCTCGAAGTCCGCACCGAAAGCGAAGAGGAGGCGGAAGTGCGCATGACCGAGACCCCTGTCACCGCCGAGGTCGAACGCCTCGCGCAGGAGCTCGCCGAGGTCTGCCTCGGTTCACAAGCAGTGGTGGCAACGGCTGAATCACTCACTGGAGGGCAGCTCGCGGCAGCTATCACTGCCGCGCCCGAAGCGTCGAAGTGGTACCGGGGCGGCGTCGTCGCCTACCAGCCTTCGGTGAAGCACACCCTGCTGCGCTCTCCCGACGGGCCGGTAATCACCGCGCCCACGGCGATCGCCATGGCCTGCTCGGTCGCCGAACTGCTCGATGCCGACTACGCGGTTGGTGTGACGGGAGTTGGCGGTCCAGACCCGGAAGAAGGCGAGCAGCCCGGAACCGTGTACCTTGCAAGCTGCGAGCGGGGCCAGCACCCGATCGTTGAGCGGCACGAGTTTGCTGGCTCGACCGTCGAGGTGCTCGAACAGACGATCGAGGTAGCGCTGCGCACCCTCATCGCCCGGGTGCGCGATCGTGGCGACTAGATGCGAATGGGGCTCACGGCTCGAGGCTCGACGTGCCAGTGAACTCGATGCATCCGCGTGCGACACATCTCGCCATATCTGGTGCAGAATGAGTGCATGACAGTCGTAGGCCTCGTGCTGGCCGGCCTCGCCGCACTGCTGCACGTTTACATCTTCTACATGGAGTCGATCGCGTGGACCACCCCTCAGGTGCGTGCCGTGTTTGGGACGAGCGAAGACGAAGCGCGAGCGACGAAGCAACTCGCGTTCAACCAAGGGTTCTACAACCTGTTTCTCGCCATCGCGGTGCTGCTCGGCACCGTGCTCTTGCCGCTCGGCTATTCGGTAGTCGGGCTCACGCTCGTGTTCGTCGGCACAGGGTCGATGCTTGCCGCTGCGCTCGTGCTGCTGCTCTCGAGCACCGATAAGCGCCGGGCGGCAATCACCCAGGGCGCGCTGCCCGCGCTCGCCATCGTGGCGCTCGTCATTGGCCTGCTGATCGGCTGAGAGGTTCAGGCGTCGCTTCGCAGGCGTCAGCGTGGAGCGCGTAACACTCGCGAGCTTTGGTCGTAAGTCGGGCAAGATGGATCGCATGACCGATTCAGCACGAGCACTTGAGGCGGCGCTCGCCGCCGATGACTCGTCGGCCCGGCTGCAGGCGGCACTGACCGCCGGCACGCACCCCGACGCCAGCTATCTCGAGGTGTTGCTCGGGCGCTGCGCGGTCGAACCCGACTTCTATGTGCGCGACATGCTCACCTGGGCTCTGACGAGGCTGCCGCGCGATCTCGTGCTGCGGCGCGTGACTGAGCAGGCAGCCTCGGCGACACCGCAGGCCCGCAGCCAGGCCCTGCACACGCTCTCGAAGCTCGCCGAGCCGAACAGCTACGAGGCGATCACGTCTGGTCACCTGCACGATGCCGACGACGAGGTCGCGCGCGCGGCCTGGCGCACTGCCGCGGGTCTCGTGCCCTATGACGAGCGCGGCGTGCTCGCACGTGAGCTTGCGCTCGAACTCGGCCGTGGCGATCTCACCGTCATGCGCAGCCTGAGCCGTGCATTCGTCGAGCTTGGTGAGGCGGGCGAGCCCGCGCTGCACGCCGCGACCATCGCTGAGAATGAGGTCGCGGCGAGGCACGCGCGGGCCACGCTTCGGCTGCTCGAGGATCCCGAGGCCACCTTCGTGCTCGAGTGATGGCGGCTCAGACTTCGGCGCGGCCCCGCGGCCCCGCTGCCCCTGCCCGCTGCCCCGCGGCCCCGACTGCCTGATTCCCTCGCAATAGTGCATGATTTGCGCCCTGAAGCCCATCGAGGATGCAAATCGTGCACTATTGCTGGGTGGCCGGGTGGAAGAGAGGCGGCTTGGCGGCCCGGCTACTCGACCAGCTTGCCTTCGACTGAGTCATCGAGCACAGCACCCGCGAGCGCGCGAAACGACTCGGGCGCGTCGGCGACCGGTTCGAAGACGGCACCCGTCTCGGGGCTCCACACGAAGTTGCCGCGCAGCGAGTCGTCTTGCTCGGGGTAGTCCGAACGGTTGTGGCAGCCGCGGGTCTCGCGACGCTCGAGCGCGCACTCGAGGGTTGCGCGGGCAGCGAGCATTGAGCCGTAGAGATCGAAGGCGTGGGCGAGATCATCGAAGCCCGCGATGTCGGGGTGCGCCGAGACCCGGGCTACCCTCGCGTCGAGCGCGTCGAGCTTCGCGAGCCCCTCGCGCAGGCCCTGCTCGCTGCGCACGACTCCGGCGTGCTCGGTCATGAGGTCGCGCAGCGCGCGCTGCAGCAGGCGAGGGCTCTCGTGGCTGCCGCCAGCCCCGTCGGCACGGCTGGCCCCGTCTGCCCCGCGCGAGCCGCGGCTCAGCAGCGCACGCATCTCTTCGCGGGCCTCGGTCACGGCCTCGGCCGAACGACGCACCTCCGTGAGCCCCGAGACGTAGTCGGCAGCGTCTGCGCCGGTGATGCGCCCGTAGACGAGCAGCTCGATCAGCGAGTTGCCGCCAAGGCGATTGGCGCCGTGCAGCCCAGACGATGCCTCGCCGATGGCGTACAGCCCGTCGACGCTCGTGCCGTGATCCTCGGCGCGAACCCAAACCCCACCCATCGAATAGTGAGCTGTCGGCGCGATCTCAATGGGCTGCTCGGTGATGTCGAGCATCTGCAGGTCGATCATGGTGCGGTAGACGCGCGGCAGTTTCTCGAGAATCACCTCGCGCGACAGGTGCGACACATCGAGAAAGACGCCGCCGTTCGTGGTGCCGCGGCCTTCGACGATCTCGGTGTAGCTCGCGAGTGCCACGCGGTCGCGGGTCGAGAGCTCCATGCGCTCGGGATCGTACTTGGCCATGTAGCGCTCACCGAGCGCGTTGCGCAGAATGCCGCCCTCGCCGCGCGCCGCCTCGCTCACGAGGGTGCCGGCCGCGTCGGCGGGCTCGAGAATGCCCGAGGGATGAAACTGCACAAGCTCGGCGTCGCGAATCTTCGCACCGGCGAGCGCGGCGAGCCTGAACGAGTCGCCGGTATTCTCGTCGCGCCTCGATGACGTGTTGCGCCAGATTCGCGTGTGGCCGCCAGCCGCGAGGATCACCGCATCCGCGTGGATCACGATCGGAGTGCCGTCGACGATGTCGAAGCCATAGGCGCCGAAGATTCGCCCGTCGCTTTCGAGCAGGCGGGTGATGTAGATGGTGTCGACGATCGGAACCTCGAGTTCGCGGGCGCGGCGCAGCAGGGTGCGCTGAATCTCGAGGCCCGTGTAATCGCCCGCGTAGCACGTGCGGCGGTAGGTGTGCGCCCCGAAGAAGCGCTGGCTGATGCGGCCGTCGGCCTCGCGCGCGAACGGCATGCCCCAGCGTTCGAGGTCTTCGATGCCCTGCGCCGCGTTCTTCGTGACGACTTCGACGATCGCTGGATCGGCGAGAAAGTACGACTCGCGCACCGTGTCGGCCGCGTGCTGCTGCCAGCTGTCTTCGGCATCCATGGTGCCGAGCGCGGCGTTGATGCCGCCCGCGGCGAGCGTGGTGTGGGCGTCGTGCTTGCGGCGTTTGCCGACGGCCAGCACCTGCACGCCGCGCTCAGCCAGTTCGATCGAGGCGCGCAGGCCTGCGCCGCCCGTGCCGATCACGAGCACCGAGGTCGAGAGCAGGCGCTCGGTGGGGTTTGCGCTAATGGGATGGGTTGGTGTGTGCGTTGTTGTGCTCATGTCATCCACGCTAGGCACGCGGCGATGATTACTCCAATGAATAGATTTCATGGTGACGATGCGCATAGGCTATCGATATGAATCTCGAGCAGCTCACCGGATTTGCGACGATCGCCGAGATCGGCCACTTCACTCGCGCCGCCGAGCGGCTGCACCTCGCGCAACCATCGCTCAGCAGGCAGATTGCCTCGCTCGAACGCGAGCTCGGGGTCGAGCTGTTTCACCGCGCGCGTGGCAACGTTGCGCTCACCGCCGCGGGGGAGCGGCTGCTGCCGATCGCCCGCCGCATGCTCGCGGACGCCGACACTGCGCGCGGAGAGATGGCCGAGCTCGCGGGGCTGCGGCGCGGTCGCGTTCGCCTCGGCGCGACGCCGACGCTTTGCACGAGCCTGGTCGTCGACGTGCTCGCTGAGTTTCGCGATCGGTACCCGGGCATCGATATCGAGATTCTCGAGCGAGGATCGCGCAGCCTCATCTCGGCCCTCACCGAGGGGGCCCTCGACCTTGCGCTCATCGTCACGAGCGTGTCGTCAGAGGGCGCTCGCGCCGTGCTCGAGCGCGAGCCGATTCTGAGCGAGCGACTCGTCGTGGTGTCGTCGGCAGAGCTGCCTGATCCGTTCGCGCGGGGTGGTGCGAACTGCGGTGCCGGCACTGAAACTGCTGCAGGGCCGCCGATATCGCTTGAGCAGCTCGCGGCGGTGCCGCAGGTGTCGTTTCCGGAGAACTACGACCTGCGCGTCGCCATGGACGCGGCGTTCGGGGCCACCGGGATCACGCCCGCGGTAGCGGTCGGGGGTGCCGAGATGGATGCCGCGCTGCGCTTTGCGGAGCGCGGCATCGGTGTCGCCGTGGTGCCCGCGATGGTGGCCGTGAACCGGCCGGCGTTGCGAGCCACCCCGTTCGCGGCACCCGTGGCCGACGAACTCACCCGCACCATCAGCATCGCTCGCCGCTCTGACATGGCGCCGACGCATGCGGCCGCCGCGCTGCATGGGCTCATTCGTGAGGTCGCAGACCGGCTCGCCTCGCTCGATCACGGGCTCGTGAGCCGGGTCTGACGGGTGCGGTGGATCCTCTGACTCGCCTTGCTCGCGCGGCACGACACGTGGGTGGGCCGAATCTCTCGCAGTGGCGAAGCCGCTGCTGCTTAAAGTGCACTTCCATCAAACACAGGCCGATTCATAGTGCACGTTTTGCGCCCTGCGGCTCATTGAGCGCGCAATACGTGCACTATTGCTGGGGGGTGGAGGTAGTGATGGTGGAGGCGGTGGTGTGGGG
>Ga0209369_1000821_pt1 | contig 23595 bp, 21 predicted proteins | sample EBPBio142010_DNA_FD_185865 | JGI IMG/M metagenome (GOLD analysis project Ga0209369, IMG submission 185865) | Wastewater treatment Type I Accumulibacter community from EBPR Bioreactor in Madison, WI, USA - Reactor 1_10/4/2010_ DNA (SPAdes)... | ecosystem: Engineered > Bioreactor > EBPR >... | reverse complement strand
GTGCAGGACCACCTCGGCACCCTGACTCGCCAGGACCTTCGCGATGGCCAGGCCGATGCCCTGGGCCGAGCCGGTCACCAGCGCGCGCCGGCCTGACAAGAGCTTCGTGTTCATGCGGGGGTGCCTCCTTCCTTTCCGTCACAGGTGCGCAAGCGTTCGCGCAGCTCGGTCTTCAGCACCTTGCCGTAGTTGTTCTTGGGCAGGGACTCGACGAAGACGTAGCGTTTCGGCCGCTTGAACCGCGCGATGCGTTCCAGGCAATGGGCGTCGAGCGCCGCTTCGGTCGGACGCGCGGCACCTTGTGCCACCACGAAGGCGACGACAACCTCGCCCCACTCCGGATCGGGTGCGCCGACCACTGCGACCTCGGCGACGCCGGGTGCTGTCAATAGCACCTCCTCAACCTCGCGGGGGTAGATGTTGGATCCGCCGCTGATCAGCAGATCCTTGCTGCGATCCTTCAGCGTCAGGAAGCCACCGGCGTCGAGGACGCCGACGTCGCCGGTCCAGAGCCAGCCGTCGCGCAGCGCGGCGGCGCTGGCCTCTGGGTTACGCCAGTAGCCGGCCATCACCGAATCGCCGCGCACCAGCACCTCGCCTGTCTCTCCCGGGGGCAGGTGCCGGCCTTGAATGTCGGCCACGCGCACCTGAACGGGCGTCTGCGCAAAGCCCACCGATGCCAGACGTAACCGTTGGCGCGGGTGCCCCTCGTCGGCGATCGTCTGTCGTGACAGCGCGGTGGCCACCATCGGTGTCTCGCCTTGGCCATAGATCTGCACGAAGCGCGGGCCCATGACGCGTAGTGCGCGTTCGATGTCGGCCAGATACATCGGCGCACCGCCGTAGACGATGGTCTTGAAGCAGGCCGCGGCATCGGCCGGTGTCAGCCCGGCGGCTTGCGCATGATCGACCAGGCGCTTGACGATGGTCGGCGCGGCAAAGGTGGACAGCGGCCCGAGCGCGCAGCCCAGCGCGAACAGCTCGGCCGGATCGACGCCGCCGCTGGCCGGCACCACATGGCGCGCGCCGGCCATCAGGTGCGGGATCGCATAGATGCCGCAGCCATGCGACATCGGCGCCCCGTAGACGATCGCATCCGCCGACGACACCGGATCGACGTCGACGAAGTAGGTCAGCCCCATGGTCATCAGGTTGCGGTGCGTCAGCATCACGCCCTTCGGCCGACCGGTCGTCCCGCTCGTGTAGAACAGCCAGGCCAGGTCTTCGGGCTGACGCTCGGTGATCGCCACTTCCTGCCAGGCCGGCGATGGCGCGAGCAGCGCATCGGCCGCGGGCGACTCGGCGTCGATCTGGCGCGCGAGCCCCCGCAGCGGCGCCGGCGCGACGTCACGTGTCACGAAGCCCCAGCGCGCCTGCGCGTTGTCGATGATCCATTCGACCTCCGCCGGATGCAGCTTGGCGTTGACGGGCACGACAACGAGGCCCGCCCACCACGCGCCCCAGAGAATCTCAAGGTAGCGCGGATGGTTGCGCATGAACACCACGACGCGGTCGCCTGGCTTCAGGCCGGCTTCGCGCAGGCGCTGCGCCAGTGCGACACAACGCGCCGCCCATTGGGCGTGAGTCGCCCAGGGGCGTTCGCCTTCGAAGATCGCGGGCCGATCGGCGGCCACGCGGGCCTGGCGCTCAAGCAGGTGGGCAAGTGTCATGGTTGGGTCTCCTCGCAATCGACAGGACGGCGTTCGGGTCGCTTCAACCGCGAAAGGCAATGGCGACGATAGCCGGTGGTGCTAAGCTTTCCTATACGGTATGAATACCGTAATCTGGCATCATGACTGCCACCATCGATGCGACCGCGCTCGGCTTCGACCATGCACCGATCGCCCTGTGCGTGACGCGGCAACGGATCATCGCGGCCTGCAATCGTGCCTTCTCGGGGCTCTTCGGCCAGCCCGTCGAAGACCTGGTCGGCCAATCGATCGCCATGCTCTACCCGTCGCGCCAGGAGTTCCGCAACATCGGGCGGCGTGGCTACCCGCGCATGCAGCAGGGACGCCTCTATCAAGATGAGCGCCTGATGCGGCGCTACGACGGAGAACTGATCTGGTGTCGGGTCAGCGGCCTGGCCACCGACGCCGCGGCCCCGGCGCGCGAGGCGGTCTGGTCGTTCGAGGAGATCTCGCATGCGGCGCATTCGACGGCGGCGTTGAGCCCACGTGAGCGAGAGGTTGTCGCGCAACTCGCCACGGGCATGACGAGCAAGGAGATCGCCAGGCTGATGTCGCTGAGCCCGCGTACCGTCGAGATGCATCGCGCTCGCCTGCTTCGCAAGCTCGGCGCGCGTTCGACGGCGCAGTTGCTGGCCATGCTCGCCTAAACGGCTGCTCCGCAAGTGTCGGAATGACCCCCGAGGGTCGAGATCAACGGACCGCTTCCCGAGTTCATCGCCGGAAAGCGGCCCTTAACGGTGCGTGCTCCCGAAGCAGCCATTTGTCACCGAGTGCAGCCGACCCTGAACCGACATCCGCCAGTCTGAGTTCACCACCCCGAAGCTGCCGCTCGAATCCGTAGCAGGCATCTGGCGGCGCCTTCACTTCGCAGTCTCAGGCACACACCAGTGCCGGCGGCGTGGGTTGTTGCGTCCCATGATGGATCTGAACGTGACGGACACGGTGCCACACGTGCTGGGCTGTTTCGGCGGCGCGCAGTCCGACGCCGGGCGCACGGTCGTGTTCGTGACCCAGCGCGCGACGGCGCAGGGCGTGCGCTTCGACCTGCTCAACCCGGTGCCCACGCGCGTCATGCTGCGCGATCTGCAGACCGGCAGCCTGCAGACCCTGGGCACCGATAGCGGCATCGTCGCGCAGGCCGAGGTGATCAGCCTGCGCGCCGCCATCTCGCCAGACGCCACGCGCTTGGGCTTCGTCGCCTCGTTCGCCGACCTGGCGTCGAGGAACGGCAACAACCGGCCCGAGGTGTTCGTGCAAGAGCTCGACAGCGGCAGCACCACGCTGGTGTCCACCGCCACCGAGGGCCTGGCTTCGAGCGCCGGGCAGTTCGAGGGCGTGAATGTGAGGTCCGACAAAGCAATGCGCTTCAGCATCAGCGGGGTTCAGCAATCTGGGCCCGCGCGGCCTGTATTTGAAGGATCTGACCACCGTGAGCATCACGCTCATGCTGGGGAGCCTCGACGGTGATCCCCTCGCGCTGTCGGCCGGCAGCAGCCACGTGCAGTTCAGGTGCATCTACTGCGGCTTCGACCGGCGGGTGTTCCTGCACGAGCGGACCGCGGGCAAGGAAGCTCTGGTGAGTGCCAGCGCCAGCGGCACGGCCAGCAACGGCAACAGCACGGGGCCGCTGATGTCGCACGACGGCTGGAAGTTGGTCTTCGGCTCGAGCGCGCGCAACCTAGTCTCGCCGCGGCCGCCGGCCGGGTTGCTCCAGGTCTACGCCAGTACCATCGCTCCCCTCGGCGCAAACTGCGCAGCCCTCGCGGCCCCGGGCCTCAGGCCGGCGGCCGCGGCAGCACCAGCCCCGGCAGCGCTCCGTGCCCGGGGCGCTGCACGATGGGGCAGTTGACGACCACGGGTGTGGGCTCCAGCAGCACGTCGCCTTTCTCGGCCGCATCGAGCACGGCCTCTTCGGAACGCAACTCGCGCGGACTGCGGCCAGCCTGCCAGGTGACCTTCACCATCTGCCACAGCGGGCTGTAGGCGGTGTCGCCGCTGGCCGGGCCCACGGGCCGCGGGGCCGAGGCAAAGACACTGGGCTGCACGAAGTTGGTCACCGCATAGACCTTGTCCACCGACGAGCGCCTCCCTGGCTGCGCAGGCCCCACCGGAAGCGCGTGCGCCAGGCGCGGCGCGAAGTTGGCGCCCTTGGCCGCCGCCACGTCGGCGTGCGAGACGTCGGTGGTGATGTACAGAACCGCCTCGCCGTCGAACCAGCCTTTCAGCACCGGCAGATGAACCAACGACACGGGCGGCACCAGCGCCGGGCCTGGCGGCGCGGGTGGGTGCGCGCAGCCGGCCAGCGCGGCGGCGAGCGCGAGCAGGCCGCCGAGGGCGATGGGGTGGTGGCGGTGTCTGGCCATGGCAAGGCTCCTGGTTCAGCTGGAAAGTTCGGAAGGCGCGGCTTCGCCCTGACTGGCCGCCGCGCGCTGCCACTCGCGCGGCGTGTGGCCCACGCGCTGCACGAACACGCGCGCGAAGGCGCCGGCGCTGGCGTAGCCTACGTCGGCCGCCACTTGCTTGATGGGCAGGCCGCGGCGCAGCAGCCGGCGCGCCAGGCCCAGGCGCCAGCCCGTGAGGTAGTCACCCGGCGGCACGCCCACGGTCTGCACGAAGTGCGCCGCGAAGCGGGCGCGCGACATGCCCGCCACGGCGGCCAGCGCCGGCAACGTCCAGGCGCGGCCGGGCTCGGCGTGCATGGCGCTGATGGCACGCGCCAGGCGCGCATCGGCCAGGCCGGCCATCACGCCGCTGTTCACCAGGCCTTCGGCCATGGCGTGCCGCAGCAGCTGGATGAGCAGCACTTCCACGAGCCGGTCCACCACGGCGGCGTGGCCGCAGCGGCGTGCCATCGCCTCGGCAAACAGCAGCTGCTGCGCGGCCTCCAGCCCCGGCAGCTGCGCCATGGGTGCCTGCAGCAGCGCGGGCAGGCTGGCCAGCAGCGGGTTTTCGTCGCCGGCGCCGAAGTGCACGGCGGCCGAGACGAGCTCGGCCCCCGGCGCGCCTGCGGCGCCGGCCGGTGCCAGCCGGTGCGGCAGCGGCCGCGGCACGAACAGCAGCGCCGGCCCGTGCACCAGCCGCCGGTGGCGCTGCGGCCCCTGCAGGCGCACGCTGCCCTGGCGCAGCAGGTGCAGATGCCCCGCCTGGCCCTCTGGCGACACGGCCAGCTCGTGCCGCAGCGCGCCGGCATGCAGCAGCCGCGAACGCAGTTCAAAGCGCTGCAGCAGTGCGGACAGGCGGTCGGCCATGAGACGAATGGGTGAGATTTCGAGACCGGAAGTGCCCGATCATCTCACCACGCGCGCTACAGTGCCCGCCAGCCACCACCGGGAGCCCGCCATGACGACGCCCTTCACGCCCCAAGCCCTGATGCCACGCCAGCCCTTGCCCAGACTGCAGCTGGCCACGCTGGACCACGGCCCCTTCGACCTCGCGGCCGACGCTGCACCGAACTTCACGCTGCTGGTCTTCTACCGCGGCCTGCACTGCCCCATCTGCCTGAAGTACCTGCTGGAACTGGGCCGACTTCAGGCCGACTTCGAGCAGCGCGGCGTCAAGACGATCGCGCTGTCGAGCGACACGCCCGAACGCGCCCGCGCCATGGCCGACAAGCTCAAGGCCCCGGGCCTGCGCATGGGCCACGGCCTGCCGCTGCAACAGGCGCGCGAGTGGGGGCTGTACCTGAGCACGTCGCGTGGCACCACCTCCATCGGCATCGAAGAGCCGGAGCTGTTCTCGGAGCCCGGCGTGTTCATCGTGCGGCCCGACGGCACGCTGTACTACGGCGCGGTGCAGACCATGCCGTTTGCGCGCCCGCACTTCGACGAGCTGCTGGCGGCGATCGACTTCGCCCTGGCCAAGAACTACCCCGCCCGCGGCGAGTACGCCGGGCCGGTCTGACGGCGCTGCCCGTGCGCGGCTTGCGGCGGCGGGGTACCCTGATCGTCGGACTGGCTGCCAGCCTGTTGGCGGCGGTGCGGCGCAGCCGCGCCGCACCCGGTCGCGTGCTGCACGAGCTGGCCCTGCCGGCCGACACCCCGATGGCGCAGGTGCAGGCCGGCGGCCCCACCGGGCTGCTGGGCCTGGCGCGCGACGGCGGGCTGTGGGCCTTGTCGCTGCCCGGTGCAGCGCCGCGCCGCCTGGCCAGCGGCCTGGACCCGGCCACGCCCGTGGCCGCCGACCATGGGCGCATCGCCGCGCGCACGGCTGATGGCGCACTGTGGGTGCTCGAAGGCACGCAGGGCCCCGGCCAGGTCGCGCAGGCGCCCGGCCTCGCCCCGCACGCCGGCCTGCTCGTGCTGCCGCTGGCGGTGCTGGGCGTGGCCGCGGACGGCCACCAGCTGCTGCGCTTCGAGCGCACGGCCGCTGGCGCTTGGCAGGTGGTGGCACGTTCCGCCGAGCCCGTGCTGCCCGACGCGCGCCCGCTGCAGGCCGATCTCGACGGCCGCGGCGACGGTGGCCACGTGGTGGTGCTGGCCGGCCCCGATGCGCAGCGCTACCGCCACGGCGTGCTGGGCGATGCCACCGAGGCCACGCGGCTGCTCTGGCTGGAGCGCCACGACCTGCAGGTGTTGCGCGCCCTGGAGCTGCCGCCCCCGCACGTGTTCGAGGACATCGCGCCGCGGCCCGTGGCAAGGGCCGGCGCGGCCGGTGTCTCGCTGCTGACGGTGCGCTTGGGGCCCGACGGCGGCCAGCTCGCGCTGGTGGGCGCCGACCCGGCCCGCGCCACCGCACTGCGGCTCGAGGCCCTGGGCGAGCCCGTGGGCGGCTTCCACCGCTGGCTGGCACCCAGCACCGACGGCCATCACTGGGCCGCGGTGCACACGCCGCACATCGGCGGCGTGCTGCACGTCTACCAGTCGGAAGGCACGGCGCCGCGCCGCCGCCGTCTGCGCGCCGACGTCAGCACCCACGCCATCGGCTCGCGCGAGACCGACCTCGCCGTCTGGCTGGCGGGCCGCTTGCTGCTGCCCAGCCAGGACGGCCGCTGGCTGCACGTGCTCGACCCGGCGCGCGACTGGGCCGAAGACGCCGGGCTCGCGCTGCCGGCGCGGCTGGTGCAGGCCACCGCGGTGGCCGAGGCCTTGGCCTGGTTCGGCCTGCTGGCTGACGGCCGTGTGGTCTGGGTGGCGCTGGACGCGGCGCCTGGGGCCGCGCGGCGCTGAAGGACGCGACTGGAGCCGCGCGCCAGCGGCGCGACCCTCAGGGCGCGGCCAGCGGCAGCAGCAGGCACAGCCGCGTGCCACCGCCCGGCGCCGGCAGCGGGCGCAGGCTGCCCCCGTGCAGCACCGCCACGCGCTGGGCGATGGCCAGCCCCAGGCCGCCGATGCCGCCGCTGCGGCGCCGGATCGGCGGCTCGCGCAGCGACTGCCCCTGCACCAGGCGCTCCTGCAATTCACCCGGCAGGCCGGGGCCGCTGTCCTCGACGACGATCTCGGCCAGCGCGCCGTCGCGCCGCAGGCTCACGCGCACCGGTTGCTGCGCCGGCGCGTGGCGCACGGCGTTGTCGATCAGGTTCGTGAGCGCGCGTTCGATCAGCTGCAGGTCGCCTTCGAGCTCCAGGCGGCCCGGGGGCACGCCCTGCAGCATCACCGGGGGTTGGGCCCGGCCGACCTCGAACTTCTGCACCGCGTCGCTCACCACCTCGTCGAGCGCAAAGCGCTCGCGCTGCAGCACCGGGTCGCCCGACTGCAGCGCCGCCAGCTCGAACAGCTGCTGCGAAAGCCGCCCGACCTTGCGGCTCTGCGCCAGCGCCGCCTGCATCACGGCGTGGCGCGCGCCCGCGGCGTCGGCCGGCGCGCCCGGCAGCGCGCCCTGCGCCAGCGCCTCGAGGTGCCCGTGCAGCGCCGTGAGCGGGGTGCGCAGGTCGTGCGCCACGCTGGCCATCATCTCGCGGTGGTCGGCCATCTGGCGGTGCTCGCGCTCGGCCTGTGCCTCCACGCGGCTGCGCAGCGCGCCAAAGGCCTGCGTCAGGGCCTGCACCTCGTCGCCCGTGGGCGCGGCGGCGGCGGCCTCGCGCTGGCGGTAAGCGTCCATCTGCACGGCCAGGCGGCGCAGCGGCAGGCTCAGGCGCCGGAAGGTGAACACGCCCAGCGCCAGCGTCACCAGCAGGCCCGCCAGCGCCGCCCAGGCCAGGCCCTGCCACAGCCGATCGGCGCCCACCTGCGCCGCCACCTGCTCGCGCGCCGAGCCGTCGAGCACGACGTACAGGTAGCCCGGCGGCCGGCTGTCGCCGGCGCGCGGCGGGAACATCGCGGCGCTGAAGATGCGCGGCACACCCGAGCCCATGGGGTCGGTGCCGCGCAGCGGCAGGCTGGCGCCGGCGAGGAAGCCGCGCACGGCCTGCAGGTCCACCTGGTGCTCGCGCACCATGCCCGGCTCGCCGATGTAGTGCTGCACGCGGCCGTCGGCGTCGAGCAGGTAGACCTGCACGCCCGGGTTCACCGTCATCAGCATCTGAAGCAGGGCCTTGCGCGCCGCGCCATCGGCCGCATCGGTGGCAGCAGCCCCCGTGGGGGCGGCTGCCGTGAGCTCGGGCCACTGCGCCACGATGTGGCCCGCCAGCCCGTGCGACAGGCGCTGCAGCGACTCCTGCGCCTGCTCGTGCGCAAACTGCCGCGCCGTCAGCGCCACGAAGGCGCCATAGCCCAGCAGCAGCAGCGCCAGCACCAGCAGCAGCCGGGTGGTGAACGAGGCGCGGGCGGGCTTCATGGGCGTTCGGCCTCGGGTTCGGGGTCGAAGCGGTAGCCCACACCCCACACGGTGACCACGCGGCGCGGCTCGCGCGGGTCGTCCTCGATGCGGCTGCGCAGGCGATTGATGTGCGAGTTGACGGTGTGCTCGTAGCCGTCGAAGCCGGCGCCCCACACGCGCTGCAGCAGCTCGCCGCGGCTGAAGGGACGGCCCGGGTGCTTGAGCAGAAAGTGCAGCAGGTCGTACTCGCGCAGCGTCAGCGGCACTGGCTCGTCGCCGCGCAGCAACTCGCGGCGCACGGTGTCCAGGCGGAAGGGGCCGAAGCGCAGCTCGGGCACTGCCGCAGGCGCATTGCCGAGCTGCTCGATACGGCGGAACAGCGCGCGGATGCGCGCCACCAGCTCCAACATCGAGAAGGGCTTGGCCACGTAATCGTCGGCGCCCAATTCGAGGCCCAGCACGCGGTGCGCCTCGGCAGTGCGCGCAGTGAGCATGATCACGGGCACGTCCGCATGCCGGGCACGCAGATGACGGCAGACCTCCCAGCCGTCGGCGCCCGGCAACATCAGGTCCAGCAGCACAAGGTCGTAGCGATGGCGGTCGATGGCCGCCATCGCGTGGCGGCCATCGGCCTCGCGGTGCAGGCGGTAGCCAGCCTCCTCCAGGTGCAGTCGAAGGGCCTGGGCGATGGCGTCATCGTCTTCCACCAGCAGCAGCTGTCTGTTCATGAGAGGCCCTTGCGGGCCGCCCCAGCCGGCATGACCCGCCGCCATTGGACCAGAACGCCGGGTGGCCGGCATGCGCGCAGCTCAGGCCGAGGCTTGGGACCCGTCACCGGCAGCGGCACTGCGGCGGCGCGCCAGCATGCCGATGCCCAGCAGGCCGGCCGTCAGCATGGCCAGGCTGCCGGGCTCGGGTACGGGCGCCGCCGCGAAGCTGATACGGTAGACCTCGCTTCCCGCGGCCAGGCTGCTGTTGAAGGTGTAGCCCGCGCCGGTGGACAGCCCGTTGAATGCGGCCAGCTCGGCGAAGTTGAAGGCCACGACCGAGCCCTGCGGCGTGCGCAGGTCGTTGTTGCCCACGAAGGCAGCGGCGGCCGGGTCGAACGCCTCGGAGCCAGCGTCCCAGATCTCGCCCGCACGGACGGTGATCGAAGGAATGGCGAGCGCGCCGGTGGCGTCAAACACGCGGTACTCGGCGGGGTTGTCGTTGCCGATGAAGAAGTCGTTGCTGGGCACGACCATGCCCGCGAACGTGAACAGCGGGTTCTGCGCGGTGTCGACGCGCAGCGTGAGGCTGCTGGTGGCCCCGGGCAGGAGCAGGCCGCCGACCGTGCCGCGCGTGGCCGTGGGGTCGACGGCTGCGAATGCCGCCTGCCAGGCGCCGCCTGCACCGCCCTCGGCCACCGAGACGATGGGCGTAGCGGCCACGGAGCCGAGGTCGAACGCGTCAAAGCCGCCGCTGTGGAAGCCCACATGCAGCGGAGCAAAGGCGATGCCGTTGGTCGGCGCGAGGTTGCTGACAGTGACGGTGACATCGACGACGGCGGCCTGCGCCGCGAAAGAGGCGCCGAGGGAAACCAGGGCGGTAAGGGCCGTACGGGCCGCAAGGGCCACGGGTCGCGACTTGTGGCAAGGGAACGTGAACATGGGCGGGCTCCAGGATGGTGGATGGCAGGCGACGACCGCACTGCCTTTGCCATGCTAGAAATTGGCCATCACGAAGGCTTCACCGAGAGTTCACGCGGACGGGAACCCTTTGGCGCGAGCGGCGGGTAGCCCGGCCGCTATCGGGGCACTCCGGTCTGCGGCCGCGTTGCGGCCGCCGCCAGCGTACCGGCAAAGGCGCTTGGCATGGGAGCGTCAAACGCACTTGGCAAGGCGACGCAAGGTCAGCAGGTTCCGGCTCACACCGTCGAGACAGACGTTTGCCTGCCCGGTGCTACCGGTTCCAGGACATTCCATAGCTGACGATTCGGAACGACCGCTGATGGCCGGAAGTGTCAGTCTGGCCCCGCGCCTGACAGCAGCCGTTCCGCGACGAATACAAGCTGCCGCCGGAATTGGCAGCCACGCTGGCCGCCACCGCCGAGCATCTGCTGCCCCTGCTGCTGTTGGGCATGGCCACCCGCCTGTCGGCCCTGGGCCTGCTGGGCATGACGCTGGCGATCCAGGGGCTGGTCTACCCCGGCGCATACGTGACGCACGGCACTTCGGCGGCGCTGCCGATGTGGCTGGTGGCGATGGGGCCGGGGCGGGTGTCGCTGGACCACCTGCTGGCGCGGCGTCTGGCGGGCGCCTGACGCCGAGCTGGGGCCTGGGCCTGCTGTCGGCCTGGGTCCTTACCATCGGGAGGGCCCGGCAAAGACCGGGGAGAGGGACCCGCCGATGACCCAGTTGCCGATCGAGGTGGCGCGCGAGCTGCGGGTGCGGTTGCGCGACGCGCACTTCACCACCTTCAACACGCTGAACACCATCCTGACAGGGGGGCTGGTGGCCTACCTGCTGCGCCGCGTGCTGGAGCTGGCGCCAGATCAGCGGCCCTGGCTGCTGATCGTGGCGAGCATGCTGGCCATTCTGGCCTGCTGGAGCGGGCTGTTCCGCATGCTGGCGCTGTTGCGGTTCCCCTCGCGCATGTCCGACGCCTTGCTCTCTATCGCGGCCGGTGCTGCTTCGTACATGATGGTCACCGAGATCGACGCCGGGCCGCGGGCCTGGCTGCAGGCTGCGGCGGCCGTCGCCTTCTTCGGCGGCACCGGCACGCTGAACATGCTGCGCGGGGCTCGCAAGGACCCGTTCAACGACGATGTGCTGCCCATCATTGAGCGCGACATACGGCTGGCGGCCTGGGCGCGGCTGGCCTTCACGCCGATCACCCTGGGGCTGGCCTTCAGCGGCTGGCCCGACGTGGTATTGGCCTGGGCGGCCGTGGCCGGCGGGCTGCTGGCCTTGCTGGTGGATGAGGTGGTGTGGGGTCGGTCGGTGGCGCTGACGACCCGGCCGGAGGTGCTGCACAGCGAGCGCGAGGCACTGCGCCAGGCTGGGCTGCTGGGCGAGCGGCGATAGGAGCATGGTTGGCAGACATTGAGGCTGGATGTCTTCCGCCCACGCCGCCAGCAGCTGACCTGGTGCCGCGTGGCGGCTGCGGGCGTTCCAGGCGACCAGGCTGTCCAGCGTCTGCCGGCAGCGCAGATTCACACCTCGCCGATTCACACCCCCAGGTAGCGCCCCGGCCGGTGGTTCAGCGTGAGGATGGCGCCGATCGCCACCGCGCCGACCACCGACTGCAGCACCCGCACCGGCGGCATGACGAAGAATGCCGCCCGCACCACCAGCACGTCGACCAACATCTGGATCTTGCCGGCGCTGATGCTGCGGCTGCTGTCCGGCGACGGGCCGAGCTCACAGTCCCGGCCAGGAGTTACCGTCAGGGAACGGCCGCTTGAACGCCTTCCAGACCCCGACCAATATGGCTCTCATTGGTCACGAACTGGGCGCCGCTGCGCAGACGGCAGCGAGCAGGTGTTCACGGCCCTGCAGGGCCAGCCAACCAAGTTGGAAGTGCTTGACCGCCTGTTTGGGTAGCGGCCGGACTTGAAGTCGCCTTGTTGTCGCGATCGAGCAGGTGCCTCGCCCCAAGTGCGTTGACCCTGACCCCTACGTTGTCACCACGCTGAAGGGCACGTCGCCGCAGCGGCGCCGAATGAGGGGTCGCTGCCAATGACGGCCCTTGCAGACGGGGCGCTAGCGGCGGGTCGTCGGGTTTTGGGACATGACTGTATGGCGAGACCATGTTCGTACCCGGCGCGGGGTTCGACGAGAATGAGACTCGCACTCATTCTTGGCTCAATCATGTCACCCTCTCGATCCAAACTGCTCCTGTTGTCCGCCGTAGCGATCACGGCTGCCTGCGCCGCAACTGCCCAAGTGCCCGTGCAGAACATCGATCCGGAACGTCACGGCAATCTGGCCGCAGCGCAGCGCCTGGTGGTACAGGCCTTCGAGCGTCTGAACGACGCGCAGAACGCCAACGATTACCAACTCGGCGGCCATGCGGCGCGGGCCAAGGAATTGCTGCGCCAGGCCAACGACGAGATCAAGATGGCCGCCGAGGCTGCCAACAGGCGCTGAACGGTCTATCCGCCCTCGGCTGCCCGGCAACATCGAGGCGGGCCGTCACCAAGGATCATGACGAACCCGGGCGCCTGAAGGCGATCGCTTCTTCGACATCACAGCCACCGTGAAGGTACATATGGACGAGCAGGTATTGGTCGTCGGCGCAGGCCCGGTGGGCCTGACGCTGGCGTTGGCGCTGCGGCGCCAGGGCATTGCGGTGCGCATCGTCGACAAGGCGGTGGCGCGCACCGACAAGTCCAAGGCGCTGGTCATCTGGCCGCGCACGCTGGAGTTGCTCGACATCCACGGCTGCGCGCAGGTCTTCGTCGATACCGGCGTTCGCGCCCGCGGCGCGCGCATCCTTGGCGAGGGCCGCGAGCTGGTGCATGCGCATTTCGGCCTGGCACGCAGCGCCTACCCCTATGCGCTGATGATTCCGCAGGGCGAGACCGAAGCCCTGCTCGAGCAACTGCTGGCGGCAGCCGGCGTGCAGATCGAACGCCAGGTGGAACTGCTGTCCTTCGCCGACGATGGCCAACGGGTGAACGCCCAGCTGCGCCATGCGGACGGGCGCATCGAAGCGGCCGACACTGCCTGGCTGGCCGCCTGCGACGGCGCGCACAGCACCGTGCGCCACGCCCTCGGCCTGGCCTTCGAAGGTGACACCCTTGCGTCGGACTGGGTGCTGGCCGACGTGCAGCTCGACGGTGCACTGCCGAACGACGAGCTGACGATCTGCTGGGAGCCTGACGGCGTGCTCGCGTTCTTCCCGATCGGCGGGCGCCGCTTCCGTGTGATTGCCGACGTCGGCCCCGCGCCGGATGTCGCACCGCCGCCACCAAGCCTGGCGCAGTTGCAGGCCCTGATCGACCAGCGGGGCCCAAAGGGCCTGCGCGCGCATGACCCGGTGTGGCTGAACCACTTCCGCATCAACGAACGCAAGGTCCGTGACTATCGCCACGGCCGCGTGTTCCTGGCCGGTGATGCCGCGCACGTGCACAGCCCCGCCGGTGGCCAGGGCATGAACACAGGTATGCAGGACGCCTTCAACCTGGCCTGGAAGCTGGCGCTGGTGCTGCGCGGGCAGGCCTCACCGGCCCTGCTGGACAGCTATTCGCCCGAGCGCAGTGCCATCGGTTACCAGGTGCTGCGCAATGCCGGCACCATGACGCGGGTGGCGCTGCTTCGCAACCCGCTGTTGCGTGAGCTGCGCGATCTGGCCGCCGGCACCTTGAGCCGCCTGCCGGCGATCCAGCAGCACCTGGTGGACCAGCTAACCGAGCTGGACCTGCACTATGCGCACAGCCCGCTCAGCGCGACGCCGCACGGTGCAGCCCGCCATCCGGCCGCCGGCGCACGGGTACTTGACACGCCGGTCGTCGCGGCCGGCGGCAGCGCGACGCGACTGCATGCCGTGCTGGGTAGCGGTCGCTTTGTCCTGCTGTCGGTGGGCGCGGCCACGCCGGAACTTCCGACGGCGTTGCATCCGCTAGCGAGCACCGCCAGCGCCGCCCATGCCGAGGGCTATGCGCCGGGCCACCACTACCTGATTCGACCCGACGGCTACCTGGCGCTCAGCACCCCTGGCGACGACCCGTCGGCGATCTTCGACAGTCTGCGGCAGAGGATGCCGGTCTAGTGAACCATGGCAGTAGCCAAGACGCTGCTGCTCAGAGTTCACGGTCCACTTGGCGCGTTTATTCAGTCAGAAGCGGCGCGCATCTACGTTCAGGCGCGGCCACTCGCCGGAAGCGTCCGGCGAACCGGTCATGACGACGGATGCTGAGGTCAAGGCGACGCGGCCCGGCGTCCAGCGATGCGGCAGTAGTTCGTCGATCCGAATGGCGGGCTGCATGGGCAGCCGCTCGAGGATGTCGCGCATGTAGGCGTACGGGTCGAGCCCGTTGAGCCTGGTCGAGCGGATCAAGCTCATGACCGCCGCGACTCGCTTGCCGACGCGCAAGCTGCCGGCGAACAGCCAGTTCTGCCGCCCGAGTGCAATCGGTCGGATGCGGTTGTCCACCCATTTGTTGTCGATCGGCAGATCGCCGTCGTCCATGAAGCGCGCCAGCGCTTCCCAGTGGTTCAGGCTGTAGTCGATCGCTCGGGCAGTGACCGAGCCGTCCGGGATCTTCTGCCGCTGCTGCCGCATCCACTGATGCAGTGCGTCGGCCATCCAGGCATTCAATCGGGAGTTGGAAGCCTGTCACACACGGTGTGGAAGAGACCTTGAACTGCAGCGCCAGGTCGAAGGGCAGCGTCCCGGCGCATCCGCAAACTGGCAGTCCCGGCCACTACCGGCTGTCCGCCAATGGAGGCTTGCTGGCGGGGAATCGCGACCTCGATGCTCGTGTGCTACTTCAGTCTTGCCAGATTGGGCTGGGGTTACTCTCCTCGAGCCTCACAACTTGGTCGTCCCGGCCGGGAGAGCGCATTGTTGAAATGAAGTGCACGGGTTCACGCACGGCCGCCCGTTGCGGCAGCCATTGCGCGCTCAAGGTCCTGTGCCGTCTCGGTATAGAGGCTGAGATGCGGCAGTAAATGGTCAAGATCGATGTCTTCCATTGATTCCACCGCTGCATTCGTCTCAAGTTCGCGAATAACCTCGTCGCGCTTAACGAGTTGTAGCTTTCCAAGTAACGAGTGCTCAGCCTCCCGGTCGATCCGGCACCATAACATCGGACGCATCTGCAGCATGAGTACCTCTGCGAGGTGAATGCCAATGTCGAGGTGCCCGGGATCAATGACAATCAGACAAGGTTCTGGTGGTCTGAAGGCCACCATTTGTACAGACCACCACCGGCCACTCGGGCCCAAATGCTCTGTGCATTTGGGGTGTGAGGGCGGCCGCCTCGCCACGGGGCCGAGCGCAGCAGCCAGACGACCAGCTTCTAACCACAGCCGATCGGTTTCTAACTTCAGATCCTCCAGACTCCACTGGCCCGCCCTAGAACCGCTGGCGAAGATACGCTCGGGCAGCAAATGAAACGCGAAGAAGCAACTCTGGCGATCGAATACGGACGGTGCGTCCGCGTCCTCGGACGACTTAGAGGTTGCTGTGCGCTCGCGTCCAGCGATCGACGCTAGGGAAGGTCTGAACAAGCGCACGCATCTTGCATGAGCATCGCGGGCCTGTAGCGGAGCGCACAGCGATGAGTCAGATCAGTTTCTCGGACGCCGAGTACGCCGGCAAGCGCAAGAAGACGCGGCGCGAGGTCTTTCTCGAAGAGATGGAACGGGTCGTGCCGTGGAAGACGCTGGTGGGCCTGATCGAACCGCATTACCCGGTGGCCGGCCGCAGCCGTAGGCCGTACCCACTGGAGTCGATGCTACGCGTGCACCTGATGCAAAACTGGTTCGCGCTGAGCGACCCGGCGATGGAAGAAGCGCTGTACGAGATCGCCTCGCTGCGCGCCTTCGCGCGCTTCAGCCTGGGTGAGCCGATCCCGGACGAGACCACCATCCTGAACTTTCGCCACCTGCTTGAAGCCAACGACTTGGCCGAGGACATTCTCAAGGCGGTCAACAAGCACCTGGAGCGTAAGGGTCTGCTGCTGAAGAAGGGCAGCATCGTGGACGCCACGATCATCGCGGCGCCGAGTTCGACCAAGAACCAGGACGGTGAACGTGACCCGGAGATGCACCAGACCAAGAAGGGCAACCAGTGGCACTTCGGCATGAAGGCGCACATCGCCGTGGACGCCGACAGCGGCCTGGTGCACACGGTGACTACGACGGCAGCCAACGAGTCCGACGTCGAGCAGATTGCCGATCTGCTGCATGGCAAGGAACAACACGTGTGGGCCGACTCGGCCTACCGCGGTGCGCAAAACCGTGTAGATCGGGAAGACCTGCAATGGCACATCGCCGCGCGCCCGAGCGACATGGCGAAGCTGCCCGAAGGGCCACGCAAGGCGGCGGCCCGCAAGCGCGAGCACCGCAAGGCCAGCGTACGCGCCAAGGTCGAGCATCCGTTCCGGGTGATCAAGCGCCAGTTCGGGTTGACGAAGGTGCGCTTCCGCGGGCTGGCCAAGAACACGGCGCACGTCGTCACGCTATTCGCGCTGTCGAACCTGTGGATGGCGCGACGACAGTTGATGGCCATGGCATCAGTCCGTCCGCAAGGCGCATGAGGCCAGAAAAACGCGGCCAAGGCCGCTGGAAACGCGATCGCAGGAGTCGGTTCGCCGGCTCTAGCCGGTTCATCACATCCGGCGCCCATGCGTTTGCGCGTTGTTCAGACCTTCCCTAAGTGGGCCGGGCAAGAATGTCACGAACCGCCCCGCTTGGCAACGGCGGAATCGAGCGGCCACCATTGTCACGGCTAGCCACTGTTTGCAGCGTTGACGGGAGCTCCAGCATCCGTAATCCACTAGCGATTTGGCGGGCTGCCATGGCGGGGTAAGCCATGATCTGACGCTATCCCCGATGAGGCGGCCCGCCTGCGCCGTCGATGTGGCTCGGAGACGCACCTGGCCTTGCTGATCTGCCACCTGGCGGAGCGCCTTGCAAGCGACGATGCAAGAGCACCAGGAGCGCCGCACTTAGTGCGGTCATACCCAAGGGGTTCTGTGTCAGTTGCGCAAGCAACTGCTGCAGGGCATCGGGGTCCACCTCGTGAACGAAATAAGTCAGTTCGGACACTTGGTCGGCGGTGAACTGCACCACATCTGCTGCGGACACGGATCCATTGAGCTGGTCGTCGCGGTGCAAGAGGCGCCGGAATGCGCCGGAGGCCACACCCGCCAGACTCAGCAAGCCCAAAGGGCGCAGGAGGCTTGAGAGCATCTGTGCACGCACGGGCAAGCTGCTGCCTCGGTAGAGGCGAGCGACCAGTCTGGAGATGGCAATCCGTTGCCTGGCGATTGAACGAAGTTGGCCAGGCCTCTCGAGCCGTCGACTGGCAAACGGATCGACCTCATCGAATTCATCGAGCATGGGCATCCCCGCCGTTAGTACCAGCCGTAAGCATGAACCGCGTCGGCAGCGGACGCGCGAATTTGCGGCGGCTTGCTTAACGCCAGATGAAACGCATGGCGTGAACTCGAGATTGCGGCGGGACCGGTTGTACAGCGATGCAGCGGCATGCCTTGGCAAACAAGCGATCGGCCGTCAACCCAATCGATTCGCAGGCGTTGAATTCATGCCGGCCTTGGTTATGCCTGGGGTCGTCACTGACCAACCCTGGAGATCGATCTTGAAGAAACTGCTTGCCTCTATGCTTGTCGCGACTTGCTCGACCATGACCTTCCAGGCCATGGCCGCCACTGACAAGAGCGACGCGCCTACTGCTGCTGTCACGCCGCATCACGACAAGAAGGCGAAGTCGTCGCACGGGCACAAGACGTCTACACATGCGAAGAAGAGCACGCACAAGAGCGACGTCAAGCCAGCCGGCGAGAAGCCCGCTGAAGCGACAAAGTAGCCCACCGGATCCGCCATGGCTGCACGGGCGTCCGTGGCGAGTCGATCACATTTGCTGCGACGGGTGTAAGTGCGGAGCCTGGCCATCGTTCGTAGTGGCGTACAGGTTTCACTGTCAGCTAGGGCGCCGCAAACACCACGTCGGCTTATCGATCGCCTGAACCTTATGCGTGTATGAATCAGCTGCACATCCGTTGCGGCGCCAGTGGTCCAGTGCCGGCGATGCCGAGCTGGTCGTGGTCATTGCGCCGAAGGCGTTGAGGTAGCTGTGCGACGCCACCTTGCGCGCAGCAACGGCAAGGCACTGGCGCAAGCGTCTCGCTAGTCGTATTCTTTGCGGATCAGCACTGTCCGAATCACCATGCACCGCGACGCTGCCCTGCCCACTTTTCGTCTGCAACCCGGTGTGTCATTGGCGCAGGTCCAGCCCCAAGCGCAGCACGCGGTGACGCTGGATTCTCCTGCGTTGCAGGTGATGACCGACCTGACCCTGGTAAAGGCCGCGACCACGCACCCGTCGACCAGTCTTCGGCAAGCCGAGCAGATGATGATCTACCAGGGTGTGCGCATGCTGTTCGTCGTGAGCGACATGCCCTCGTTGGAGGGTCTGATCACTACCACTGACCTGGGTGGCGACCGAGCGATGGCGCTGGTCGCCGAACGGCGCGTGCGGCATGACGAGCTGAGCGTTGCCGACGTAATGACGCCCTTGTCGATGCTGGATGCCATCGACATGGACCACATGCGCACTGCCAGGGTCGGCAATGCCGTGGCGACGCTGAAGCGCTTCGGCCGCAACCATTTGTTGGTGGTCGAGGCGGCAAGTGCGCAGGTACCAGCGCGTGTGCGCGGCGTGATCTCGCGTGCGCAGATCGAGCGCCAGCTGGGCACAGCTTTGGACATTGCGCCGATCGCCAGCAGTTTCTCGGAGATCGAGCGCGCGTTGAGCTGATGCCATTCCAGTAACCGAACTGAACGAGCCGACCGCTGCTGCGGGTAGGAGTCGACTCCACCCCCGCCAATTGCAGCTAGCCTCTCTGCTGGCGAGGTTGGCTGCGCCCCTTTCCAAACAGGGGCACCGGGCCCCGTTGGGCCAGCTCGACAAGGATCTTTCTAGGTGCACGCGCTGAACGGCGGCCAGCGTCCTTGCGCGTTCGCGAACTGGTAGATGCGGCCACAAGGAGTCATACCGAGTGCATCACTATTGCGGTCATTCATTGACCCCGTTGGCGGCTGATTTCACGCCTGCTGGCATCGCAGCGTCTCGGCGCGGATGGACCATGACGATGACGCTGTCAGCCAAGGCAACGGCCACGCCCGCCAGATCCCACGCCGTCGGCCGGATGCCATCGACGGCCACAGCCAGAGCAACGGCACGCCGACGTTGACGCTGCCATAGGCGGCAAATGACGACCGGTTGCGGTCTCGTGCAACGTCAGCAGCCATGCGAACAGCCCCAATCTGGCCGCTACCAGCACCAGCGGCCAAATGCTCCTGCCCTGCTTCAGCCACAGCCACGGCAATGGGTGTTCCAGAGTCACCCTTGAAGTGCCAGAATTGGCCAATGGCCACTCCCCTGAAGGAGGTGTTGTATGGCCGAACTCCAGTGCCCCGAATGTGGCGCGCGAATCCCCAGTCCTGAAGGGTGGGCCAAAGCAGCGGTCACCACGCTTGTCGCGGCACCTACTGTGGCAAGCATGGCGACCCAATTGCGCTGTCCCAGGTGCCGCACAGTCTTTAGCCAAAGCACCGGCGGGCAACCTGGCGAATGGCGAGGACTGCTGCCAGTGGCCGTTGTCCTCGCCGTGCTATTGGCTATAGCAGTGCTGATACCGGCTGACTAAGCGACAGCGCCCGTGACCGTATAGCTCGTCGGGAACAGATCCTGCCCGGCGCATTGAGACACCAGTCCAAACTCGGCGCCGCCCTGTCCCAAACTCGTTGGACGAAGCGATTTCCGATCCTGCGGTCGACCGGATAGGGGCAAAGACCTGCGCATGCGACATGCGTGCCGGCGCATACTTGCTGCCATGGCCATCAAGCACGCAGTTCCCGGTCAAGCCATCGACGTCCGGCCGCTGGGGTGCGCTCTTTCGACCGAGAGGACAACCGCTCTGTTCAAGGCCAAAGACCTTGAGGTCATGCGACTGATACTCACCGCTGGCCGGTCATTGCCACCGCACAAGGTACCTGGGGAGATCACGATTCAATGCATCGAAGGTTCCATCGATGTCGAAGCCGAAGGCCAGAACCATGTGCTTCACGCCGGCCAGCTTCTATACGGGAACGGATCGGTCACATCGGTGGCCGTCGGACGCAGACCCGTTGCCAGGTCGGTGTAGTCGGTACCGGTGATCACGCCACCCAGAACGCCTACGCCGTCGGCGAAAACCAGGGGAACGGACAGGTTGTTGCCGAAGGCGCCGGTTTCACCGCCACCACCGCCGCCACCGCCACCACCCGTACCCGGCGACCCACGCGGCGTGGCCGAGACTTCGGCAGAAGCCGGGCCTTCACCACTGCCCGTCACCGCAACGACGACGTAGTAGTACGTGGTCTGACCCGCCGGCACCAAATCGATGTGCGGCGACACCACACCTTCGATCTTCACCGCACCTGCCAGGTTAGCAGCCACGTTCGCGCTGGTGCTGCGATACAGGGTGTAACTCAGGATGTCGGCCTCATCGACCGGAATCGACGGCTTGCTCCATTGCAGCGTCACCGACTTGGTCGTCTCAGGCGTCAGCACCGCGCTGAGGTTCTGCGGCGCTTCGGGCAGCGGCACCTGCGGCACCGCCGACACCTGCTCCGACTCGACACTCTCGCCCGCCGCACCGACGGCCGTGATGACGTAGTAGTACGTCGTGCCGTTGGTCAGCCCGGTGTGCGCATAGGGCGCGGTCACGTTCTCGATCTTCGTGCCCGTGGCCTTGGTCACCCCGGCCGTGTTCGACCAGTACAGGTTGTACGAAGTCGCACCCAGGGTATTGCGCCAATCGACGGTGGCGGTGTGGTCGGCCGAAGTCGCCGACACCGTGCCCGGCGCGCCAGGAACCAGGGTGGCAGACACTTCCGCCGACGCTGCGCTCTCGCCCTCTGCGTTGACGGCCGTCAGCACGTAGTAGTACGTGGCGCCGCTTGTCAGGCCGGTGTGAACGTAGGGCCGTGTTACCCCTTCGATCTTCGTTCCCGTGGCCGTGGTCACGCCCGGGCTGGTGCTCCAGTACAGGTTGTGGCTGCTGGCATCGAGCGCCAGGTCCCAATTCACGGTGACCTCCGTACCCGCGGCCGTGGCCGTCAGACCGGCGGGTACGCCCGGCGGGTCATCGCCGCCGCAGGCGGAAAGAAAGCCCAAGGTCACTACCAACATAATGCTCCAGATCGAGAATCTTCCCGATCGAGCCAACCATCGCCTTAGCATCGCTCTACTCCTGTGGGTGAAAGAAGGTTGAATCACTGTCACGGCCAGATCGGTCCGGTCGTCGTTGAAGCCGCCGCAGCCCCAGGCCCAACAAGCCCAGTCCTGCCAACAGCGCCAGCGTGGGGTCCGCGGGCCTGTCCCCGCGGGATGCTCTGTGCAGCCCGAGCCGCCGTTCGGCTCGGCCCTGACCACCACGGTCGTCGTGGCGGCGTTGTCCAAGGTGTCCAGTTCGGGCACTTCGTTGGTGACATCGACAGCCACCTCGAAGCTGCCGACCGTGCTGCTTGATACCGGCAGGGTCCACTCGCGCGTCTCGCCGGCCGGCAACTCGCTCAGCGCACAACGGAAGGTGTCGGCGGTGACGACACATCCTGCGGTTGCGCCATCGGCAGACAGCACCAGTTCCGGCCGCACGGTGCCCTGCAGCACCAGGTTGCGCGCAGCGCCGGTGCCGCTGTTGGAGATCGAGAAGCTCAGCACGCCCGGGCTGCCGGCCTGCAAAGTGGCCCGTGCGGCCATCAGCTTCAGTTCCGGCAACTGGATCGGCGCTGCCGCTGCGAACATGGCGTCCTTCGTCAAGGGGTCGCCTTGGGTCTGCTCGCCCATCCACAGCACCCCGACCGAAGCCCCATCCGGCGAGGCGCGCAACTGCAACTCCGATTGGCCGCTGACATCGGCCGAGACCGGGACGAAGGGCTCGAAACTGGCCGCCTGGTCGGTCGAGCGCGTCACATAGGCCCGGCCCGCCACCTTCGTCAGATCATTCGATTCGGTGGCATAGGACAGATACAGGACATTCGGGTCCTGCGTGTCGCCGCTGTCGGCCACGCCCGTGAGCGGATTGATGATCGTGCTGGGCGTTGGCACCAGGCGGGGCTCGACCACGTTCACCAGCGGTGACGCGATGCGCGTGATGTTCTTGGCCGATGACCAGCTCCCCGCCTGTCCGCCGCCGAGGGAGCGGGTAATGAACAGGTTGTAGTTCGCCGTGGGCGGGCTGGTCCTCTCAGGGTTGGCCGCGTCCATGTTCGGCGTCAGGTCGTAAGCCAGTGCAACGAAGTCGCCGCGCACGATGGCCCGGTGCGCGTTGGCATTGCCGCCGCTGGCGGCCACCTGGGTCATGTTCTGCGGCGCATCGGCCAGGATGTCGCTAGCCAGGTAGCCTGTGGAACCCGGTCGGGCGGTCGTGTCGACCAGGCCCCGGCGCAACACGATGTCCGACGGCGCCCCGGGCAGCACCGAGGCAGCCTCGCGCCAAAGCACCACGGTACGCAGGCTGGAACTTCCCGCGGAGGCCGCGCCTTGCAGCGCGAAGCGGACACGCCGGGAGTTCTTGGTGACGTCGCTGACGATCGCCCCCGCGGAGTTCGTATCGTGGGCCGCGTAGGGAAACGCGTGATAGACGATGCAACGGCCACCCGCACCGCCCGGACAAGCCGTCTCTTCATAGGCCAGCCCGGCGGTGGACCCACTGACCTGCAGATTGGCGCGCGACCCACCCGGTTGCCCGACGGCCCTGCTGTTGTTGTCGCTGACCTGGGCAATGTTTGCGCGCAGGAGCGTGCCGTCCGGCGATGCAGCGTGCGTGTACCAGATGTTGGTGCCAGGGCTGACCACGGCGCCGCTGCCACCGTCCCCCGGCCCTTCAGCTTCGCCGGGCTGCAGCCCTGCGGGATCTTCTTGCCAGGCAATGGCATAGGCGGTGCCCGTGGCATTGCCGGACACGACCTCGGCGATCGCGTCACGCTGCCCATCTGTCAGTTGCGTGACGTTCCATTGCGCCAGTGCCGGGTCCATTGTGGTGGCCGTCCAAACACAGTAGAACGGCCTGTCCATGCTGCCGTCGGCGTTCTGATCCGACGCCCCCTGGGTCGGGTTCGTATAGGTGCCGGCATGGCTCGCCCCAGCCCCTGCCGGGTCCTGCGGGCAGTAGGCGCTCGTCCAGGTGACGACCACGCGCGGTCCGCTGGTCACTGGTGCAGCGAACAGGCTGGGCTTGTCGTTGTCGGCCACGAACGCCAGTGCGTTCTGGGTAACGATCGGCTGGCCCCCTGTCGGTTGGCCGGCCGCGTCACGCGACAGCAGCAGCGGTGCGGACCATGTGGCCCCTTGGTCCACCGACGCCTTGACGTAGATGTTCTGCTGCCCGATGGGACCGTCGGCATAGGTGACCAGCCGTCGATTGCGCTCGTCCCCTGGCTGCTTCTCCGGCCGACGCACTAGCCGGCCGGAGGCCGGGTTCAAGGCGAGG
>Ga0209369_1000820_pt1 | contig 23607 bp, 22 predicted proteins | sample EBPBio142010_DNA_FD_185865 | JGI IMG/M metagenome (GOLD analysis project Ga0209369, IMG submission 185865) | Wastewater treatment Type I Accumulibacter community from EBPR Bioreactor in Madison, WI, USA - Reactor 1_10/4/2010_ DNA (SPAdes)... | ecosystem: Engineered > Bioreactor > EBPR >... | reverse complement strand
CGGGGCGTCCCGGAAGATCAGTCACCACAGTCGTCATGCACCGATTATAAGACGCCATGAAGAGAGGTAGTACATTCAGGTGTCTACCTCACCGTTTGAGGCCAAGCTGTTTTACGCTGCGACACAGATGGGCAATGATGTCTGCGCGGCGGCACAAGTTTTTAGGAATAACGAATACCTAACCAGCGGTCATGCGTTGCGTGTGGATGGAATGGAGAGGGTAGTTACTGCCGGACTGGGGGCGCTTCGTGTATTCGGGACCGCGCGAGGGTCACACAATCTTGCAGCCAAGGCTCTGGGGTCAACTTCCTTGGAGAAGGGGGCTCATCTTCGAGAGCTGTGGCCCCTATTGGGCACAGAACCGCTGCCAGAGGTGTCCGATGATCGCGTCTATCCTTCGGTCTTCACCATCAGTACCGTCGGCTCGTGGGGCACACAAGACGAACCGCGCCGTCCGGTAGTGCAAGTTTGTAACCCGACGCTCTCGACAGAGCAGGTGTGGCAGCTTCGTCGTGGGCAAGAGGACTGGAATGGAACGCACTTCGAGTCAACTCATCCTCATCTTCTCGCATTGAATGCTGGCGGCGAGGCCAATTCAAGCGCCTCAGTCAATGGCGATCTGCTGCGTCAAGATAGGGTGGGACTTCTAGGCCTAGTGGGCCCACTCGAGCAGACTTTAGGCGGCGTTACAGTGCCATACTGCGGTTCACGGCTAGTGTCCTTCGCCTTTAATTCGTTGAAGAAGTCGTTGGAGGGATTGCAGGATGTCTTCGGCGGTTTTGGTCCAGATGAAGGGTTTGGGGTCCTCGTTCCAGGCGTTGGCCCAGGCGCGCAGGTCGGCTTCGAGGGCCTGGACGCTGCGGTGGTCGCCGCGGCGGAGCAGGTCGTCGGTGAGGTAGGCGAACCAGCGTTCGACCTGGTTGAGCCAGGAGGAGTAGGTGGGCGTGAAGTGCACCTGGACGCGGGGGTGGCGCGCGAGCCAGGAGGTCACCGCCGGGGTTTTGTGGGTGCCGTAGTTGTCGCAGACCAGGTGGATGTCGAGGCCGGCTGGGACGGTGGTCTCGATCCGGTTCAGGAACGTGATGAATTCCTTGGCGCGGTGGCGCCGGTGGGTGGCGGTGATGACGGTGCCGTCGGCGATGTTGAACGCGGCGAACAGCGTGGTGGTGCCGTGCCGGACGTAGTCGTGGGTCCGTTTCTCCGGCATCCCGGGCATCATCGGGAACGCCGGTTGGGTCCGGGCCAGGGCTTGCACCTGCGACTTTTCATCCACGCACAGCACGACAGCGCCTTGGGGAGGGTTGAGATAAAGGCCGACGACATCGAAGACCTTCTCGATGAACAACGGGTCGTTGGACAGTTTGAACGTCTGGGCCCGGTGCGGTTTGAGATCGAAGCCTTTCCAGATCCGACCGATCGTGGAGGCCGACAGCCCCGTGCGGGCGGCCATCTTCGAGCGGGACCAATGCGTGGCATTGCGCGGGGTCGACTCCAGCGTGGCCACCACTACGTCTTCGACCTGCTGGGCCGTCACTGAGGTCGGACGCCCCGGACGGGGCTCGTCGGCCAGCCCGTCCAGGCGCAACTCGATGAACCGGGCCCGCCACTTGCCCACCGTCTGCGGCGTCACCCCCACCCGAACCGCGACCTCCTTGTTCGGGACCCCTCCTGCGCACTCCAGCACGATCCGCGACCGTAACGCCAACGCCTGCGCCGAGGTCCGTCGTCGCGCCCACCGGGTCAACGCCTCCCGCTCGGCTTCGGTCAACTCCAGTACGGCTTTCGGGCGCCCAGAACGCGTCATACCCCATCATACCAATTATGTTGCGAATTTAAGGCGCGACACACTAGCGTTCCCTGATATTGATAGCGCCGGGCGGCCAATCCACCCTTTCATGGCTGCCTGGGAAGTGCTATATACCCTCGCACGCCTCGCCCGGTATCAGCCGCGCCAGTGGGCGCAATTGACGGATGTTGATAACAGTTCGGCGGCTGAAGCGATCGCCAATTACTTGGACGAGTTCATCCGGATCTTCCCGGAGCTGGCCGCTGATGCGATCGACAAGGCGGTGGCCTGCGCGAACGCCGAGGCGCGAACCGACGCGCAGTCCCCCTGAGTCAGGCACGGAGACTGGCAGATGCTCAGAGCCGGGTCGCCGCCGGCACAGCGTTACGCATTGCCCGAATCTGGTGGAAGTAGGGTCGCGTCACTCGTCCCAGCTGCCTTCGACATTCAGCGCACCAAGCGTTCTTTCATGAGTTTGCACTCTTCGTCGCTGGCCCCAGCCTCATATCTTTTCCACGGCACCTTCAATGGAGTGAAGACCGGACACAGGCTCGAGTTTGTCGATGTGATCAGCTCTGTCATCAATGGCCCTAGGGGTATTCCTCAGCAGCAGTACGTCTACACGCGCGGATTCATTACCTTCGTTTCTTGATTTGAGCACCCAGATGGCTGCGGCAAAATAAGGGGTGGTTAACATTAGTGAGTTGGAACCACGGTGGGATCAGTTGAGGTTGCTAATCGGCGAGTTCAATCGCGACTTGGCGGACCATCCGGTGCGCATGCGCATAGACGATGGCCCTGATGGTAGAACCCTGTGGATTCCGCGCGGAGAATCCGCTGTTGGGATTTCCCTTGATGGGTCGGAGTATTCCTATCGTCCCCCTGTGCGTAGGAGCATGGAGGAGGTCCTGGACTTCTTGAGGGAATCCTACTGGGAGTCCACCGGGAACTCTGCCTGGCCCGTGTGTTTTGCGGGACATACGCATCCGATGGATCTAGGGTGGGCATCCCGAGAAGCGGTGCATTGGGTATGCCCTCGCAGTGGCACACGTGTTCGCGCACTATCGGGGTGACCAAGTGGCGCTCACAAGGACTGAGGTCTTATTGACGCGAATCACGAGCAGGACGGCAAGGTCCCGACTAGTCGATCATTACTTATGTGGCGGAACGTGGACTACGCGCCGGCTCGCCCCAAAGCCACTCGCCTTTCGTGCCGATCCATCGCTGGCACATCACGAGGTCAGGCTACCGATGCTTCCGGTTCCTGATCAGGAGCGTCACGAATAACACGGCGCCCGCGAGCCCCACGCTGAGCCCAGGCCCCGAAATGCGATCGTTGTCCGTGGTCGATCCCGCGATGAAAAGCACCAAGCCGGTCATGAACGCTCCGAGCGGCATCGCCAGCGCGGAAACGGTTTTGCCCCAGCGATCCCGCTTGACATCAGCCGTGGCCCGCCTTCCATCGCCAGTCCCCAGTGCGGCCAGCCGCCCGGCAATCAAGAGCCACGCGAACCATTGCGCCCCCGCTGTACCAAGCAGGATTGCGCCGAGTATCAGCGCCCCCAACCACTGCTCTCGGGCCCACAGCACCAACAGCAGGCAGCCCAGTGCTCCCGCGACGAGCGCACCCCAGAGGCGCTGCCGCTCGCTCGTCCGTCTCGCGGTTGCTCGTGATCTCGCAGCTCACGGGTGCCGTGGCGGTGCTGCTCGCGGCCGTCGTCGTGGGCGGGCCGGCTCCTCGGGCGGATCAGCTCGGGCACGCCGCGGCGGCGGGCGTGTGCTGCGTGCTCGGGTTGGGGCTGCTGTACGTCGCATTGGCACAAGGGCGGGTCGGCGGCGTGCTGCCGCTGGCCACAGCCGGTGCGGTCATCCCGGTGGCGATCGGAATCGCGGTGCGGAGGGACGCCCCGGGCCTGGTCGCCGCGGCGGGGCTGGGGTTGGCGCTGGTGGGGGCGCCCATGGCCGCGTGGGAGCCGCGCCGGCACCGGCGGACGGCCAGGCTTGCCACGGCGTACGGCGTCGGGCTCGCCGCGGGCGTCGTCAACGGCCTCTGGTCGGTGGCCGCCGGTACGGCGCCGCCCGACCGACCCTTCGGGTTCGTCGCCGTCATGCACGCCGTGTCCGCTGCGTTGGCCTGCGGGTTCGTCGCGGCGCGGGAGCGCCGAGGTACGCGGACCCGCCCGGCCTCCCCGCTCACTCCGGCAAGCAGCGCCGCCAGCGTGGCGTTGGCCATCACGGTCGGCCTCACCGACGCGGCAGCGGAGCTGAGCTATGTCAGCGCAGCGACCTCGGGGCAGCTCAGTGTCGTCGCCGCGCTCGCCCCCCTGTCGCCGGCCGTCGGCGTGGTCTTGGCAGCGGGGCTCCTGCACGAGAACCTCGACCGGGTGCAGCTCACCGGGGCCGGCTGCGCTGTCCTCGGCGGCGTGCTGCTCTGCTGGTGAGGTGCCGCGAACGCCGGCTGCCACGCGTAGGGATCTGCGCCGGGAAACGGGCCGCGATCGGCTCAGATGACGTCCTGCGGACCCGACGTACCCTCCCGGCGCCGATCCAGTTCCCGCAGGCGTTCGGCCTCGGCGGTGATCTGGGCCTGGCTGGGCGGTTCGTCCCAGCGCAGGGACGCGACGTGGAAGGCCAGCCCGATCCCCCATCCGAGCATCGGCCAGATCGGCCACGGGTAGGACCGTGAGGTGACCGCCCAGATGATCCACAAGGCGCCGATGACGACGGTGTAGCTGATGACGTGCTGGCGTAGTTCCTGCTTGCGCTTGAGGCGCTTGACGGCGCGCTGGCGGAGTTCGGACTCACTGGCCGCCAGCAGATACGGCTGCAATAGCTCGGTCATGTCAAGATCGCCCCCGGAGATGTGCGGTCCGTGCCCTGCCCAACCCTACGCCCGGCCCCGCCGACCGGCCCGCTGCCGGCCCTGTCCCGGTTGGCCGTCAGCGACGCCGACGCAGACGATCCTGCCGACGGCATGGGCCTGCCACTCGATGGTCGGGACACGGCCCCCTGGCGGCGACCCCGACGGTGGCCTCCCCGCCCGCGACGACGGTCGTGCACTGGGCCGACGGCTGGAGGGACGACGGATGACATGACGACCCGATGCGGGCGTGAGCGACGACAAGGCGGTACGCCGTGTGCTCGCCGCGCTCGGGCCGGGCCCCCCACACCCGAAAGCTGTCGCTGTCAACGGTGGTCTTCAAGCGCAAGCGTCGAGGAGCGCCCCGCACCGCCACGTCGACATACCGTGGTCACGTGATCGCGGTGACTCAGGACCAGGCCTTGGGGTGGCGACTCCGGCGTCACCTCCTTCTTGACGAGACCGCCGATTCGGTGTCCGAGGTCGTTACCCGAGTGCTCTCATTGCGGGCCTGGCCCCGTCGTCTTGCCAGGGCTGCTGTCGACGCTCGCGTGCGGCTGCCTCTTCGTCAGTCGATCGAGGACGCGCTGGAAGCCGGCGACCTGGTCCGTGTCTACGCGTGGCGCGGCGGCTCGTACGTGCTCACCCCCGCAACCGCAGCCCACGTACTGGCAGCCCGCGCCGCAAGCCGAGTCTGGACGACGCGTCGATGGCAGGCCCAAGGACACTTCCAGCTGGAGGATTGGGCGCCCTTGCGAGAGGCGCTGCGGGAGTTCCTGACCGATGGGCCCAAGACACGGCCGGAGATCGTCGCGCACCTGGCAGGACGGCCGGGCCTGCAACACCTTGCGCTGGCAGCCACAGGCCGTGGAGCAGATGCCCTCTACAAGCCGCTGCACTGGTGGGGAGACATCACCTTCGGGCCAGAACGCGACAAGCAGGCCACGTTCCGCCTCCCTCCTCGCCCAGGTCCCCCTGCTCCGGACGCAGCCACCGCGATTCGCTGGCTCCTGCTGCGCTACCTGGCTGCCTACGGCCCCGCAGGCAGCGCAAACCTGCGCTACTGGTTCACCGAGGGACTCAGCGTGCCCAACCAGATGCTCACCGAGGCCCTCGCCGAGCTGGTTTCGCAGGGGCGGGTAGTCGAAACGCTCCTTGACGGAACCGCGACGTGGACCAGACCCGACGACGTGGCCGGGCTGGCCGATGCAGCGACAACCGACCAGACGCTGCTGCTGCCGGCCTACGACCCCTGGGTCTTCGGCCCCGGTACGTCAGACGGAATGATCGTCCCACCGAATCGCCGCCGCCTGATGTCCAGCGGGCACAACCCCGTCATCCAGCGCGGGGTCGTCGTGGGCACCTGGCGGGAGCGTCACGGAGCCGCCGAACTCGCGCTGTTCACCTGAGCGGCCCGCCGGACCAGACCGCGGACGGGCCCAGCCGAGATCGGCGGGAGGTACAGCCAGCCCCCTGGTCCGTTCAGTCACCTGGCGCGTTCGACGTCGGACGCCACCCTTCGGGAACGTCCTCACCGACGACGCCGTCCACGTTCTCGCGGAGGAGATCCGCCTGACCGGTGGATGGGGCGGCGTCCCTCATGGAGGACCTCAAACGCTCGCGACCTGCGCGCCAAACGTGTCACAAACGTGGCACTGGTCGACAGGTCCCGCCTGGACTACGATGGCCTGACCAGGAAACCTCCTGGTCAGGCCATTGGTAGCGAGCCGCTTGTCGGAATCGAACCGACGACCTATTCATTACGAGTGAATCGCTCTGGCCGACTGAGCTAAAGCGGCGGGTGCACCGGGCCCTCCAGGGAGCGAACCGCGATGCGGCTCACCAGTATACGGATCGCCTCCGCACCGACCAAACCCGCCGCGACCAGCCACGTCGTACGGCGTGGCGAGCGCCGACCACGCCCATCCCGGAGCACACTGCGCCCCCATCAAGCCCCGCACCAGGCCGCCAAGGCCGGGCCAAGGCGATCAGCACCGCACGTCGCCGCCCGGCACCTTTCCGCCCACCAGGTAACCGTCCACCGCGTCGTTCACGCACCGGTTCGAGCGCATGTACGCCGTGTGGCCGTCCCCATCAAACGTCACCAGCCGCGCGCCCTTGAGCTGCTCGGCCAGCTTCTGCGCCCACGCGTACGGCGTCGCGGGGTCCCGCGTCGTGCCGACCACCAGGATCGGGTTGGCCCCCTCCCCCGTGATCACGCGCGGCTTGTTGGTCGACTGCACCGGCCAGTTCAGGCAGGTGTATGACGAGCCCGCCATGAACCGGCCCCACGTCGGCGCCACCTTGGTGAACTCCGCCACCTGCTGCTCTTGCTGGGCCTCGGTCATCCGCTCCACCGGGTGGTCCAGGCAGTTCACGGCCGAGATGACCTGCATGATGTTGCCGCCATAGCTGCCGTCGCTCTCCCGCTCGGCGTACTGCGCCGCCAGCGAGAACAGCCCCGTCCCGTCGCCCGCCTTCGCCCCCCGCAGCGCGTTGGTCAGCTCCGGCCACTGCTGCTGGCTGTACATCGCGGCGGCCATCCCCATCGAGGCCCACCCCTCGGTGAGTTCCTTGACCCGCGGATCGCCCTTGATCGGCAACGGCTTGGCGTCCACGGACTTCAGCAGCTCCCGGATCGCGGCCATCCCGTCGTCCACGCTGCCGCCCAGCGGGCAGCCGCCCTTCTTCACGCAATCCTCGACATAGGACCGGGTCGCGGTCTCGAAACCCTGCGCCTGCCCCAGCGAAAGCTCCGTGTCGGACAGCGACGGCGGCATCGCGCCGTCGAGCACCATCCGACCGACCTGGGCCGGGAACAGGTCCGCGTAGACCGTGCCCAGATAGGTGCCATAGGACTTGCCCAGATAGAGGAACTTGTCCTGTCCCAGCGCCGCCCGCGCCACATCCATGTCCCGGGCCACGTCGGGAGTCCCTAGGTGCGGCAACAGATTCGGGTACTTTGCCTGGCACGCCTGCGCGAACTCCTTGGCGATCCCCTCGACCGCCGTCCGCTCCGCCGCGTCATCGGGGGTCGGGTCGGCCCCCATCATCGCGTCCATCGCCTTGTCGTCCAGGCAGGTGACCGGGTTGGACTTGGCGACGCCGCGCGGGTCGACACCGACCACGTCGTACGTCTGCCGCACCGCCGGCGTCACGATGAAGTTCGCCAGCGACGCGTACTCCGTCGCCGACCCGCCCGGACCGCCCGGGTTGACGAACAAGGTGCCCTTGCTGGATCCCCGCGCCGGCACCTTGAGCATCCGCAGCCGGATCGTCTCCCCCTCCGGCTTGGCATAATCCACCGGCACGGTCAGCCACGCGCACTGGTTGCTCTCACACGGCTGCCACTCGACCCGCTGCCCGTAATAGCGCGCCAGGTTCTCCTTGCCCGCCGGCGGCGTCGCCGTGGTCGTGGCCCCGCCGCCCCCCAGGGTCGCCGACGTCTCGCTGCCACCCCCGAACGGCGGCGTCGAACACGCCGCACTCCCGCCGGCCAGCAGCACCGCGAGCGTCGCCACCCCCCAACTCCGGCCCCATCGGTTCGATCCCGTCCCCCGCGTTCCGCCGGTCATCCGCACGCTCGCACTCCTGTTCGCCACGTCTCCCCCAGCAGGGTACGGCAGTGCCCTGAACCCTCCCGCACGGCCGTCGGGTCTGCGGCGGTCGCGGCAACGACGGTACGTCGCACGCCGATTCGCACCTCAGCGGCGCGGCAGCCGCAGCCCGATCGCCATCGCCTCCAGCGCCAGCAGCGGCGGCACGTTGGCGGCGATCCGCTCCCGGGCCGTGCCGATGACGTCCATCGCCGCCAGCAGACCTTCCGGGGTCAGCGCCCGGGCCACCGGATCCACCTCGGCTCGCAGGTCCTCGTTGACCAGCTCGACCGGGGCGCCGAACTTCAGCACCAGGGCGTCCCGATACACCGACAACAGGTCGATCAACGCCCGGTCCACGACGTCCCGCGCCGCGCGCGTCGCCCGGGTCTTCTGCTCCTTCTCCAGGGCCACCAGCTGCGCCCGGACGTGCGGCGGCTGGGTGCGGGCGCCCGGGTCGACGCCGAGGGTCTCCATGAGCCGCGCCTTCTCCCGGGCGTCCCGCTCGGCACTCGCGGCCCCGGACTCCTCGGTCGCGATCGAGGCCAGGTCCGCGGCGGCCGCCACCGCGTCGGCCACGTCGCCGATGCGGGAGGCCAACCGTACGACGTCGCGGCGCCGGATCCGGGCCCCCTCGTCCCGGGCCAGCCGCCGGGCCAGCCCGATGTGACTCTGCGCCGCACGGGCGGCATAGGTGGCCATCGCCGGGTCCACCCCGTCACGCCGCTGCACGAGCGCGGCCACGTCCTTGACCGGCGGGGTGCGCAGCCGCACGTGCCGCGACCGGCTCCGGATGGTGACGATGACGTCCTGCAGCGACGGCGCGCACAACACCCACACCGTGCGGCTCGCGGGCTCCTCCAGGGCCTTGAGCAGCGCATCCGCCGCACGTTCGGTCAACCGGTCGGCGTCCTCGACGATGATCACCCGCCACGGCCCCACCGAAGGCCGCAGCGCCGCCAGCGCGGCCAGCTCCCGGGCCTGCTCCACCCGGATCGACAGACCCTCGGTCGCCAGGATCGTGACATCGGCGTGGCTGCCCTCGATCGCCGTCCGGCACTCCCGGCACTGCCCGCACCCCCCCGACGGGCACTCCAGGGCGGCCGCGAACGCCCGGGCCGCGGTCGAGCGCCCCGAGCCGGGTGGCCCGGTGAACAACCAGGCGTGCGTCATCGCCTGGCCGTCCGCCACGGCCCGGGTCAGCGTCTCCACCGTGAGGCGCTGGCCGACCAGGTCCGCGAAGACGCTCACCGCCTGCCCCCGACGAGCTCCGGGGCCACGCTCACCGGGCTCCTCCTGCCGGGTCCGGGCCGAACCAGCCGGTGGCCGCCAACCGCGAGGCCACGATCTCGGCGATCTGACCGGACTCGGCCGCGCCGTCCACCACGAGATAGCGCTCCGGAGCCGCCGCCGCCAGCGCCAGGAAATGGGCCCGCACCCGCTCGTGGAAGTCGGTCGGCTCAGCCTCCATCCGGTCGGCCAGCCGCTGCCGCCGCGCGCGCGCCACGTCGACCGGCACGTCCAGCAGCACGGTCAGGTCGGGCTGCAGCCCGCCCGTGGCCCACAGGGACAGGGTCCTGATCTCCGCCGCGTCCAGGTCGCGCCCCGCGCCCTGGTAGGCGATCGAGGAGTCCATGAACCGGTCGGTGATGACGTCCTGCCCCGCATCCAGGGCGGGCCGGATCACCGTGTCGACGTGCTGCGCCCGGTCGGCCGCGAACAGCAGCGCCTCGGCGCGGGCGGACACGGCGCCGCCGTGAAGGAGCACATCGCGCACCCGCTCGCCGAGGTCGGTGCCGCCCGGCTCGCGGGTCACCACGAAGTCGCGACCCTGCGCGGTCAACCATCGCGTCAACCGCGCGATCTGGGTGGACTTGCCGGCGCCGTCACCGCCCTCGAAGGCGACGAGAACGCCCCGTGGTCGTGCCGAGTCGTCCCCGCGCCGCTCGCCCGCCTCGCTCACATTCGCAGCCTAGGCCACCGCCCCGACAGCCGGAATCGTCCCGACAGCTGGAATCGTCCCGCCCGCCGGAATGGGCGCGACAGCCGGAATCGCCCCGACAACACCGAACCGCCGCCGGGGTGTCCGGCGGCGGTTCGTTGGCGAGCGATGCGTCGAGGCAGCGACTCAGGCGTAGGTGTTGACGTTGCGGCCGAGGCTGCCCTCGGTCGCCAGCGGCAGGGCGAGGGAGTCGAGCAGCTTCATGGCTGCGGCTCCCTCGGTGTCCATCGCCTTCTTCAGCAGAGAGATCTGCGCATCCTGCGCCACGGCGGCTGACCGCATGCCGAGAAGGCTGGCGGCCGTACCGAGGACCTCCATGTCCACTCCTGTTCGGTCGGGTGTGGGGTGTGGGCGACGCGGTGGCGACACCCACAGGACCCATCGGCGACACCCCCGCACACCTGAGCTGACCTGCGAGAATCGCTGTCCGACAACGGGGATGGTCGACTAGGTCGACGGGCTGGAGGGCGCCGACTTCTTGGCCGGCGCCTTCTTGGCGGCGACCTTCTTCGCGGCCGTCTTCGTGGTCGAGCCCGCCTTCGCCGTCGCGCCCGTCTTCGTGCTGGAGCTCGCGGTCGCCTTGGTCGCCTTCGTCGCCTTCTTGGCCGCCCGCTTGCGGGTCGTCGGCCCCTTGGCCCGCTTCTCGGCGAGCAGTTCATAAGCTCGCTCGGCCGACAGCGTCGCCGGGTCGTCGTCGCGGCGCAGGGTGGCGTTGGTCTCGCCGTCGGTCACATACGGCCCGAACCGGCCGTCCTTGGCCACCACCGGCTTCCCGCTGACCGGGTCGGCGCCGAACTCCGCCAACGGCGGCTTGGCCGCGGCCCGGCCGCGCTGCTTGGGCTGGGCATAGATCGCCAGCGCCTGGTCCAGCGTGATCTCGAACAGCTGGTCCTCGCTCGCCAGCGACCGGGAGTCGGTGCCGCGCTTCAGATACGGCCCGTAGCGACCGTTCTGCGCGGTGATCTCCACCCCGTCGGGGTCGGCCCCGACGACGCGCGGCAACGACAACAGCCGCAGGGCCACCTCGATGTCGATCGTGGCCAGGTCCATCGACGCGAACAGCGACGCCGTCTTCGGCTTCGGCTTGCTCCGACCGGTCAGCTCCTCCTCGGCCGCGGTGAGCAGCTCGGTGACATAGGGGCCGTACCGCCCGGCCTTCGCCACCACCGTGCGTCCCGTGGCCGGGTTGAGGCCCAACTCCCGACCGTCGTCCGAGGCCATCTCCAGCAGCTCACGCGCCTTGGCCGGGGTCATCTCGTCCGGCGCCAGGTCGTCGGTGATCGTCGCGCGCCGGTTCTTGACCTCCCCGGCCTCCCCGGCCTCGCCGGCCTCGCCGGCCTCCCTGACCTCCCCGCTGACCGCTGCGGGCTCCCCCTCGACGCCGGCCGGCGCCACCTCCTCGACGTACGGCCCGTACCGGCCCACCCGCACGACCATCCCGTCCCCGAGCGGGATCGTGGAGATCTCGCGGGCGTCGATGTCGCCGAAGTCGTCGACCAGCTCCCGCAGCCCCTCCGCGCTGGCCGCCTGGTCGCCGAAGTAGAACCGGGTCAGCCAGTCGACCCGGCCCTGGTCGCCCCGGGCGATCTCGTCCAGGTCCTCCTCCATCCGGGCGGTGAACTCGTAGTCCACCAGCTGCGGGAAGTGCCGCTCCAGGAGTTGGGTGACCGCGAACGCCAGCCAGGTCGGGACCAACGCCGAGGACCGTTTGCGCACGTAGCCGCGGTCCTGGATGGTCGCGATCGTGGCCGCATAGGTGGACGGCCGCCCGATCCCCATCTCCTCCATGGCCGCGACCAGCGAGGCCTCGGTGTAGCGCGCGGGTGGGCTGGTCACGTGCCCGTCGGCACGCACCGAGCGGACATCGAGCGGCACGCCGACGCTCACCCGCGGCAGCCGCCGCTCCTCCTCGCGCGCCGCCGCGCGGGCGGTGTCGTCCTCGTCGCGGCCCTCTTCGTACGCCGCGAGGAAGCCGCGGAAGGTGATGACGGTGCCGCTCGCCGAAAACTCGGCGCGGGCAAACGGCGCGTTCGCCAGATCCAGGCCCAGGCGCACCGTCGCCGTCGAGCCGCGGGCGTCCGCCATCTGGCTGGCCACGGTCCGCTTCCAGATCAGCTCGTAGAGCTCGAACTCCTGCCCCCGCAACTCCCCGGCCACCTGGGCTGGGGTCCGGAACCGGTCGCCCGCCGGCCGAATCGCCTCGTGCGCCTCCTGGGCGTTCTTGACCTTCTTCTCGTAGCGCCGGGGCTGCTCGGGCACGTAGTCCGCGCCGTACATGTCCCGGGCCTGGGTGCGCGCCGCGGTCAGGGCCGACTCCGACAGCGTCGTCGAGTCGGTCCGCATATAGGTGATGTAGCCGCCCTCATAGAGCCGTTGGGCCACCGACATCGCCGTACGCGAGGTCATCCGCAGCTTGCGGCCGGCCTCCTGCTGCATCGTCGAGGTGGTGAACGGGGCGTACGGGCGCCGCGTGTAGGGCTTCTCCGCGACATCGGTGACCGTCGCCGTGCTGGCCTGGGCCGCCTGCGCCACCGCGCGGGCCGCCGCCTCGTCGAGGTGCACCAGCTTGGCGGAGCGCAGCGCGCCGCGGTCGTCGAAGTCCCGCCCGGTGGCCACGCGCGCGCCATCCAGGCTGTTCAGGCGGGCGTCGAACGCCTCGCCGGCGCCCGACGTACCGGCTTGCGTCGCGAAGGTGCCCTCGACGTCCCAGTACGCCGCGGGCCGGAACGCCATCCGCTCCCGCTCGCGCTCGACGACCATCCGGGTCACCACGGACTGCACGCGGCCGGCGGACAGGCCCTGGCGGACCTTGCGCCACAGCACCGGGCTGACCTCGTAGCCGTAGAGCCGGTCGAGGATGCGCCGGGTCTCCTGGGCATCGACGAGGCGGGTGTCGAGGTCGCGGGTCTCGTGGACGGCCCGCTGGATGGCCTCCTTGGTGACCTCGTGGAACACCATCCGCCGGACCGGCACCTTCGGCTTGAGCACCTCCAGCAGGTGCCAGGCGATGGCCTCACCCTCGCGGTCCTCATCGGTCGCGAGCAGCAGCTCGTCGGACTCCTTCAAGGCGCGCTTGAGCTCGGTGACCCGGCGCTTCTTGTCGGCGTCCACGACGTAATACGGATCGAAGCCGGCGTCGACGTTCACCGCGAACTTGCCGTACGGACCCTTCTTCATGTCCGGCGGCAGCTCGGAGGGGTTGGGCAGGTCCCGGATGTGACCCGAGGACGCCTCCACCGTGTATTGCTCGCCCAGATACGCCGCGATCTTCTTGCCCTTGTTCGGCGACTCGACGATGACCAGCGTGCGTCCCGTGCCTGCAGCCACTTCGTCCCTGTCCTCTTCTGCCAACCACGTACGGCGGATTCGTCGCCGTCAGGACGTGGAGGTCCCCGACACCATACGACGAGGGGCCACCCGCCCCGCCAGTCTCCTGGTGCGGAATTGGACGGCGGGTGAACTCTAGTTGACCCAACCGGGGCGCCGGGACGCCCCGGATTCACGCGTCGGCCGGCATCAGCATCCCCGCGGCGATGAGCTCGTGCATGCCCGGCACCGCCTGCGCGATCACGTCCGCGACCGGGACGTCGAGCAGCACCGCGATCCCGCCGAGCGCCTGACCGGCCGTCAGCTCGCCGTCGCTGACCCCGACGAGCGCCGCCAGCACGGTGTCAACCCGCACCGCCGCGCCGAGCGCGCCACCCTGCCGGATCAGCACCACGCTGGGATCCTCGCTGCCCGGCAGGTAGTGCCGCTCCTGGGTCACATCCGGCGCCGCGAGCCAGCGGCGCCCCAGCAGGTCGGCGACGTCATGCTCGGCCAACCAGTCCCGGGCCTGCACCCGAGCCAGCACCGCCGGCCCCATCGGCGTCGCCACCGCCCCGGAATGCTCGACGAGATCGACCCACGGCGATCGGGTCTCCGCGGCCCCACGGCGATGCAGTGTCGCCACCCCGAAACCGATCCGCTCGACGCCGCGCGCGGCGAAGTCGTCCAGCCACGCGCCGACCAGGGCCTCATACGCCGGAGTCCCCGGCCGATGACCGCCGTCGCGGGCCCAGGTCTCGGCATATTCGGCGACGTCCTGAACCTCGCGCTGCACGACGTACGCATCCACCCCGGCACCCTCCAACCAGTCCGCCCACACCTCCCGCCAGTCCTGGCCTGCCGTCATCTCCCAGTTCCCCAGCAGCTGTGCCAGGCCGCCGGGATTCAGGTGGTTACCTGCATTTCGCACCAACAGCTCGACCACCTCGTGGCCCGCGCGGCCCCCGTCCCGGTAGTCGTAGGTGGCCACGTCGCCGCGGCGCGGCGTGATCACGAACGGCGGGTTGCTGACGATGAGGTCGAACCGCTCCCCCGCCACCGGCTCGAACAGATCGCCGCGCCGCAGGTCCCAGCGTTGTCCGGCGAGGGCGGCGGTGAACGCCGCGTAGCCGAGCGCGCGCGCCGAGACGTCGGTGGCGACGACCTCGCCCGCGTGGCCGGCCAGGCTCAGGGCCTGCACGCCGGAGCCGGTGCCCAGATCGAGCGCACGAGCTACCCGCAGTCGGGGGGTCCACGACGCCAGGGTGACCGAGGCACCGCCCACCCCCAGCACGTGATCGAGGCGCAGCGGCCCCCCGACCGCGAGTTCGCCGCAGTCCGAGGCCACCCACCAGCTGTTCGACTCATCGCCGTACGGGCGCACGTCGCACGTCGCGACCAGGTCATTGCCCGACCCCGGGGCGGCCCGGACCAGCCCGAGCCGGGTCAGGCCGTTGATCCCGGTGCGCGGGAACGCGGCGGTCACCGCGCCGCGCGGCGCCGGACGACCCAGCGTGAACAGGGCCACCGCGCAGCTCAGCGGCTCCTCGGGCCGGCTGGCTCGGGCGAGCCGACGGTACGCCGGGAGGGGGTCGTCGCGCTCCAGCGCGGCGGCGGCCACCGGTCCGAGCAGCGCGCGCACACCGTCCACGGTGAAGCCCAGCTCCCGCAGATCCGCGCGGACATCGTCGAGGTGGGCCGGATCGGCGCGGGGGACATCCATGGCTGCATCGTCTCGTGTCGCGCGCCACCGGGCGGGCCAGGGGCCCCGGGCTCAGCGAGGGTGACCCCAGGGACGAGAGGAATCAGTCCGGGAGCCCGCGGGACTCCACCACATGGGCCGCGACCTGGCGCAGCTTCATGTTGCGGTCCTGGCTGTAGCGGCGCAGCACGGCGAAGGCCTTCTCCGTAGTCAGGTCGAAGCGCTCCATCAGGATCCCCTGCGCCAGGCCGATCAGATGCCGGCCGTCCATGGCCTCGCGCAGCCCACTCTCGGTGCGGGCCGCCGCCAGCGCCACCGAGGCGTGCCCCGCATAGATCCCGCAGATCACCGCATCCTCGGCGTCGAACTGATCGGGCCGGCTGCCGTAGACGTTCAGCGATCCGATCGTGCCGGCCTGGGTGAACAGCCGCACCGACAGCACGCTGCGGATCCCCAGGCCCGCCGCCTGCTCGCACCACTGCGGCCAGCGCGACTCCGTGCGGGTGTCGTGGATAACGAAGGTGGTCCGCTCATCCACCGCCTCCAGGCACGGCCCTTGACCGAGCGTGGTCTGCAGGTCGTCGGCTCGCCGGACCACGTCGTCGGTGACGGCGGCGGTCTCCAGCTTCTGGCCCCGGTGCACGAGCATCACCCCGCACCAGTCGGCGCCCAGGGTCTCGCGGGCCATCTCGGCGACGGTCTGCACCGTTTCCGCGACGTCCGCCTGGGCATGCAGGCGCTGGGCGATAGCCGCGAAATCAGAGGCGGTGGGGGTCACGGTGTCTCGTTTCGAGGGGCGATCGGGCCGGGCGCAGGCCACGACCGGGGGCGACTCTGGGCAGCGAGGGACCCGACGACGCGGGTCGAGCGCGCGTCATTCCTCCGCCGAGAAACGCGCCCCGCCCTCCAAGTCCGCGCGTAGCTCGCCGAGGATCCGGGTGAGCAACCGCGACACCTGCATCTGCGAAACGCCGATCTCCTGACCGATCTGCTCCTGCGTCCACCCTCGGACGAACCGCAGCAACAGGATCTGCCGATCGCGCTCGGTCAGCCGCTGCAGCGCCGGCCGGAGGGCCGCCATGTTCTCGACGTGGTCGAACTGATCGGTCTCGTCGACCAGCAGATCGGCCAGCACCGCCGTTCCGCCGACCCGGCTCGGCGTGTCCAAACTCACCGCCGAGTAGCATCCGTCCGCCATCTCGGCCTCGGCCAGTTCGCCTTCGGCGACGCCCAGTTCGGAGGCCAACTCGGCCGACGTGGGGGGACGACCCTTCTCTTGCTGCAGATCCGAGCGGGTGAGCGCCACCTGACTGCGCAGCTCCTGCAGTCGTCGCGGCGGGCGCACGACCCACCCGAAGTCGCGGAAGTGTCGCTTGATCTCGCCCGAGATGGTGGGCACGGCGTACGCCAGGAACCCCGGTCCCTCCCCGGGCCGGTAACCCTGCGACGCCTTGACCAGCCCCAGATAGGCGACCTGTACGAGGTCGTCACCGTCGATGCCACGCTGCCGGTAGCGGGACGCGATCGACTCGGCGATAGGGCCGTTGAGCAATACCACCTGATCCAGATATCCCTGCCGAACGGTGGGGCTATCGGCGTCATCGGCGCGACGCAGCAATTCCTGACTGTGCTCGTCGCGGGTGGCGGCGTCGAGCTCGCCGATGTGCCGGCCTTCGAGCCAAAGCGGCAGGTCATGAGCTGCACCGAAGAGACTGCGTGGCACCGCAAGACTCCTCACCCTGGACCGCATGCGTGCGCATTCTCGGCGCACACCCTCGTCGAGACGCTATGCCGCGAACGGGACAAATCGCAATAGCCGTCGAACTTACCAACATTCACACGTCGTACTTGGCGACAGCCTAGAGTGAACCGTCAGGACCTGCCTCACCCCTGTGGGTGGGGAGCCGACAACCAGGATTCTTCCGGAAGTCTCCTGTGCTTCAGGAATCTTCGCCCGCACCGGCCGGGTTCAGGGCGGCGACGGCATCGGCGAGGGACTCGTGCAGCGGGAAGACCGTGTCGAGTCCGGTGATGTCCAGGACGCGCAGCATCCGCGGGGCGACGCACACCAGTCGCATCGAGCCGCGCCGGGCCCGCACCACCTTGAGCCGACCGACCAGGATGCCCAGCCCGGTGGAGTCCATGAAGGACACCCCCCGCAGATCGACGACCAGCCGCGATTCCCCGTCGGCGAGGACGCGGTCCAGCGCGTCCCGCAACTTGGCGGCGTTGCTCACATCGACGTCACCCACGGCGGTTACGACCCAGATCCCGCGCTCCTGGGTGACCGACACTTCGAGATCCGCCACCGGCACTCCTTCGTCGTCGCCACTCCCAGCCGCGCGCCCCCCACGCTACAGCGGTGCGCTCGGGGCGTATACGTCGTGGACCCTCCTGCGGGACGGATCGGCGCGGGCCTAGCGTGTGAGTTCATGAGCGGACCGCCGCGCCGGCCGGCGCGCCCCGCCGCCGAGGTCCTCGACGCCCTCTGGGACCGGCGGCCGGACCGCCGCGTCGTGACCCGGACCCGCCCGGCCCGGCCGGCGCACCCGGCGCCCTGGCCCGCGTGGCTCGAGCCGCCCGTGCGCGACGCCCTGATCGCCGCGGGCGTGACCCGGCCGTGGCGGCACCAGGTCGAGCTGGCCGAGACGCTGCACCGGGGGGAGCACGCGGTGATCGCCACCGGCACCGCCTCCGGCAAGAGCTTGGGCTACCTCCTGCCGATCCTGTCCGACGTGACCGCCGGTGCGCGGGCCGTATCGGGGCGGGGTGTGACATCGCTCTACGTGGCCCCGACCAAGGCGCTGGCGGCCGACCAGCTGGCGCGCATCGAGGCGTTGCGGCTGGGTGGGCTCCGCGCTGCGACGTACGACGGGGACACCCCGCCCGACGAGCGCCGCTGGGTACGCGCGCACGCCAACCACGTGCTGACCAATCCCGACATGCTGCACCACGCCATCCTGCCGGGACACCAGAATTGGGCCCCGTTCCTGCGGTCCCTGCGCTACGTCGTGCTCGATGAGTGCCATTCCTATCGCGGCGTGTTCGGTGCCCACGTCGCCGCGGTGCTGCGCCGGCTGCGGCGGGTGTGCGACCGGTACGGCGCAGCGCCCACCGTCGCCTTCGCCTCGGCCACCGTGGCCGACCCGGCCCGGCACGCCGCCGCCCTGGTGGGTGCGCCGGTGCACGCCGTGACCGGCGATGATTCACCGCGCGGCGCGCTGACCTTTGCGCTGTGGGAGCCGGCCGGCGAGCCCGACAACGACGCCGAGCCCGCCGAGGCCGCCGAGGCCGCCGAGCCCGCCCGGCGCCGGTCGGCGGGCGCCGAGGCGGCCGACCTGCTGGCCGATCTGGTCCGCCAGGGCGTACAGACCGTGGCGTTCACCCGATCCCGGGCCGGGTCCGAGCACCTGGCCACGCAGGCCCGCCGGGCGCTGGCGGACCGGCCGGACCTGGCCGCCCGGGTGGCCACCTATCGCGGCGGCTACCTGCCCGAGGATCGGCGGCTGCTCGAGGCGGGCCTGCGCTCCGGAGCCATTGCGGGGCTGGCCACCACCTCCGCCCTGGAGCTCGGCATCGACGTCAGCGGGCTGGACGCGGTCCTGATCGCGGGCTGGCCGGGCACCCGAGCCTCGCTGTGGCAGCAGGCCGGGCGTGCGGGGCGCTCCGGCGCGCCGGCGCTGGCGGTCTTCGTGGCGGCCGACGACCCGCTGGACGCCTATCTGGTGCGCCATCCGGAGGCGGTCTTCGATGCCCCGGTGGAGGCGACCGTCGTCGATCCCGAGAATCCGTATGTCCTGGCCGGGCACCTGGCCGCAGCCGCCGCCGAGCTGCCCCTCACGGCCGCCGACGCGACGTACTTCGGACCCCAGACGGTGCCCCTGGCCGAGGACCTGGTCCGCCGCGGCCTGCTCCGCGCCCGACCCACCGGCTGGTATTGGACCCGTTCCGAGCGGCCCACCGACCACGTCGCGCTGCGCGGCACCGGCGCGCAGATCCGCATCGTGGAGAACGGCACCGGCCGGGTGCTCGGCACCATCGACGCCGAGCGCGCCGACGCCGCGGTGCACACCGGCGCCGTGCACGTGCACCAGGGCAGCACGTACGTCGTGACCTCGCTCGACCTCGCCGACGGCGCCGCGATGGTCACTGCCGGCGACCCCGGCTGGTACACCCAGGCCCGCGGCGTCAGCGCCTTCGATATCGCCGCCGTGGACCGTAGCGTCGACTGCGGCCCGGTGACCATGGCGTTCGGATCCGTGCGGGTCCGACGCCGGATCACGTCCTTTCTGCGGCGGCGTCCGAGTGGCGCCGTGCTCGGCGAGCATCCCCTGGACCTGCCCGAACGGGTGCTGGCCACGAAGGGTGTCTGGTGGACGATCACCCCGCAGGAGCTGGCGGCCCAGGGTGTGGGCGCGACCGCCGTACCGGGAGCGGCGCACGGCGCCGAACACGCCGCCATCTCCCTGTTGCCGCTGATCGCCACGGCGGACCGCTGGGACATCGGCGGCGTGAGCACCGCCGTTCATCCCGACACCGGCCTGCCGACGATCATGGTCTACGACGGTCACCCTGGCGGGGCGGGTTTCGCCGAACGCGGGTACGCCGTCGCCCGCCGCTGGCTCACCGCCACCCGGGACACCGTCGCGACCTGCGGCTGTGAGGCGGGCTGCCCCGCCTGCATCCAGTCACCCAAGTGCGGTAACGGCAACAACCCACTCGACAAGGCGGGCGCCGTCCGACTGTTGGAGGTGCTGCTGCGCTACCTCCCGACCGACGAATTGCTCGCAAGACAGGGAACGCTGTGAAGACGGCAGGTAGACTGTCATTTTCTTGCCGACTCCCGCGGGAAGAATAATCCGCGAATGGCCAACCCCGGAGGCAGCGGGATGTTCAAGTCAGGCCTGAAAGCACCCGGATCGCGAGGTCGCCGACCCGAGATCATCCTCTGCCCACTCTTGGCGAGCGGAGAGGAGTGGGCGGCTGTGCTGCTGGAGGATCGCGTGAACACGCAAACGAAAATCGTCACTCGAGCAGACACGCCTGTCGTGTCGAGCACTCGACGCAGCAGACGGACGACTCTGTGGGTGCAAAGTGGGTCGATCGAGTCGCATCCTGCCTGGGAGAGTTCGAGTGGATTGTTTGTCGTGTTCAGCAACGAGCCTGACGCGTCGACATCACGCCAAGGGGTCGAACCGATTGACATCGAAGTGCACGCTTCCCCGTTCGCCAAGGAACAAGTGGAGCGCCTGCAGATGACCCCCGCTCTGATAGATGCACGCTTACCCGTGCGGCTAGATGGGCCCATAGTTGGCTATCGGTCGACGCTCCCCATTCCCTATGGCCACTTCGAGCCGGACATGTATGTGGAAGCGATCCTCTTCGGGGAAGCGTCGCTACCTCAGACGTGGACTCTCACCTCCTCCGAGCGCGCCTACTCCGAGAGAGCACGACTCCTGCAAACATTCAGCTGACGGCGGGGCGATTCCCAAACCCATAGCCATCTCCAGACGAACGGCCAGCACCCTGGGGAGTCGGGGCCTCCTCAGCCGGCGGGCGGGGCGGGACCTGCCCGAGCTCGCGCGGTCGCCGCCGGCAGGCCCCGGAAGGCCGGCGAGACGGTGGTCGCGAGCCAGACCTCCTCGCCGCGCACGACGCAGTCCACCAGGACGGCCCCGTTCGCGGCGGCCACCGCGGCGGCCCGATCGCAGGCCCCTCCCGTGGGGGATTCGGCGGCAAGCGAGGCCGCTCCGGCGAGCGCCGCCAGGTCGGCCGCACTCGCGGCACGGTGGCCCGCTTCGACCGCCGAGAGCACCGCCAGAGCCCCGAATAGCACGGTGACCAGGACGGCGACGACGCCGAGCACGAGCACGGTGCCAGCGCCCTGATCGGTGCCCCGTCGCGAGCGCAGCGCGCCGCCCCAGCACCCCCTCCGACGTCCGCGGGGTGCCCGGACCGTCACGGCGCGCCTGCGCTGACCTCCAGCCGGGCCGTCGCAGCGGCGGCCGGCCGGGGCAGTGCCTCGATCAGGGCGATGCCCGTCGGCAGCGGAGCGACGACCCGGACGGTGACGAAGTCCCCGGTGCCGAGGCTGGTCACCTCGGCACCCTGCGGCGCACCGCGCAACGCGAGCTCATGGACGGCGGCGGGGGTGTCGCCGCGAGCGGCCGCCCGCGCCCCGGCCCGCGCGGCGTCGACGCAGCGGACCTGGTCGATCCCCCACCGCATCGCCCCCAGGCAGACCGCCAGCAGGACCACGACCAGGGGGATGACGAGGGCGGTCTCGGCGGTCACCATCCCGGCCTCGCGTCCACGCAGGCCGGGCCGTCGGGCCAGCCCTCGCCGTACTCGCCGCCCTCCCCGTCCGGGCCGTCCGGGCATGTCAGCCGCCGAGACCCAGGGCGCTGGTGATGATCCTGAGCAGGGACTCCTTGATCTCCGGCGATCGCACGATCGCGATCAGCAGCGCCGCGAACGTGCAGGCGGCGATCGTGCCGATCGCGTATTCGGCCGTGGTCATGCCGGCCTCACGCCAGCGGCGCACGTCGGCGGGGCGAGGTCCCCGCGACGGGGCCGAGCCCAGGCGTCGACGGATCCCGATCGGGCGGCGGAGGCGGGCGCGTGAGGTGGTCATCGAGATGCTCCTTTCGTGGGCCCGACCGGGCTGGTCGGGCACCTGCTCACCCTCCTGCCGCCGGCGCCGTCCCGTCCGGGACCACCTCGGGGGCTGTGCGTAACCGCCGCAGGGGTGGGGGGTGTGGATCACGGCGCGACCACGCGACCGGCCAGGGCCAGAACGACCGGCACGACCGTGGTGCAGACGAACGCCGGCAGGAAGCACAACCCGAGCGGCAGCACCACCCGCACCCGCAGCCGGGCCGTGGCGACCTCGAGCCGATGCCGCCGGGTCGCTCGCAGATCGGCGCAGGTCCGCCGGATCGCGGCCGCCGGCGGCACACCCGCGGCGTCGGCCAGGTGCAGCGCCCGCAGCAGCGGCGCCCACGGGTCCTCGCGGCCGTCGGCGGCCAGGACGACGCCCGGTTCGATGCCCCAGCGGCGGGCCGCCACGATGACGCGCAGCGCATTCGCGACGGCGGGTTCGCCGTCTGAGCACCGCGCCACCGCCTCCAGCGCCCCGTCCACATCGACGCCGGAGTCCAGCGCGAGGGCCACCAGATCACCGGTCGCGGCGACGGCGCCGACGTCGACCGGCACGGCTCGGTCCCGACGCGTCGGCACGGCTCGGTCCCGACGCGTCGGCGCGGCGCGGGAGGCGGCCGGATCTCGGCGCTCGAGGCGTGGCCCAGCGGACCCCAGCCAACCGGCCACCGCGAGGCCCACCAGGACCGCGATAGTGGCCTGCACCACCGGAGTCATCCGCGGCCACCCGCCGCTCGGACGCGGCGGCTCATGGCCGCTCACCCGCCCGGGCGCGGCCCCCCGCCGCTTGGGCGCGGCGGCTCATGGCCGCTCACCCGCTCGGGCCACGGTGTGCAGCAGTCGACGAAGCCACCAGGCGCCGAGCCCGAGCAGCACGATCCCGACGCCAGCGGACACCAGCCCCGGCACGGTGCCGTAGAGGTCCCCCGGCGAGACGCCGATCGCCATCGCGAGCACCGGCCCCAGCAGCGGCAACGCGACCAGCACCAACACGGTCGCCCGAGCCTCGGCCATCGCGGCCTCGACCCCGTCGCGGGCCGCGGCCTCGGCGCGCAGCAGGTCGGCCGTCGTCGCCACGGCTGCCGCCAGCGGGCTGCCCACCCGCTCCGACAGCTGCCAGGTACGGCTCAGCAGGAGCACCCCCTCCAGACCGTCGGCGGTCATGCGGCGCCGGGTCTCGGGCGGCACCTCGGTGGGCACCTCCCAGCCGGCGAGGGGCTCCACGGAGGAGCTGGCCAGGGCCGTCCGCACCGCCTCCTGCGCACACGCCTGAGCCGCCTCGCGCAGCGCCGTCGCTGCCGGCAACCCGACGGCGAGCCCGCCGCTCAGTCCATCGAGCACCCCTAGCACGGCGGATCGGTTGCGGCGCCGCGCCGCGCGTGCGCGACCGGGCACCGGGACCAGCGCCCATCGGGCCCGCCCCCACGCCACCGCACGGCCGACCCGGTCCGCCGGCCGCGGCGCCGAGCCGCCCTCCCGCCGGGCCGGCACCGAGTCCCGTGCCGCCCCCGGCCGGGACGGCCAACAGATGATCGCGACCCAGCAGCACAGCAGCGCGGCGACGCCCGCGGTCACTAGGGCACCATCCTTTCAACGGATGTCTGTGAGGCGTTCGTTGTAGGGACTCGGCGAGGGCCGAGGTGACGGCCAGCTGTGGTCGCCTTTTGAGGGCCTCCATGACACCGCCGCCCTCGG
>Ga0209369_1000819_pt1 | contig 23615 bp, 20 predicted proteins | sample EBPBio142010_DNA_FD_185865 | JGI IMG/M metagenome (GOLD analysis project Ga0209369, IMG submission 185865) | Wastewater treatment Type I Accumulibacter community from EBPR Bioreactor in Madison, WI, USA - Reactor 1_10/4/2010_ DNA (SPAdes)... | ecosystem: Engineered > Bioreactor > EBPR >... | reverse complement strand
TGTACGCGGCCGACCAGGCCATCGATCAGGCGGGCTTCAACCCCTGGCGCGAGACGCTGGACGACGCCGCCAAGGAGCGCTTTGCCGACGGCACCGGCGTCTTCGTCGGCTCGGGCGGCGGCACCTTCGGCAACCAATACGACTACCTGCCGCTGATTGCCGCGGCCAAGGGCGAGCTGCCGGCCTTCGGCCAGGAACTGGCCGCCACCGTCAACCCGCTGTGGCTGCTGCGCTCGCTGCCGAACAACGTGCTCGGCCATGTCGGCATCCGCCAGGGCCTGAAGGGGCCCAACGCCTGCATCACGCACCACAGCATCAGCGGCCTGCTGGCGCTGGCCGAGGCCACCGCCGCGCTGCGTGCGGGCCAATGCACGCGCGCGGTGGTCGCCGCGCACGAGGCGCCGATCGAGCCGCAGGTGCTGCTTTACTACCACCAGCTGGGTCTGCTGTCGGCCGAAGGGCTGCGCCCCTTCGACGCACGGCACGACGGCAGCGCGATGGGCGAAGGCGCCGCCGCACTGACGCTGGAAACGGAAGGCGCCGCCACAGAGCGCGGCGCCACCGTGCTGGGAGAGGTGCTGGGCTTCGGCAGCGCCGGCGAGGCGCTGGGCCTGCTGCCGGTGCGCGACGATGGCGACGGCCTGGTGCGTGCGATCCGCGCCGCGCTGGCCAATGCCGGGTTGCAGCCGGCACAGGTGGGCGTGGTGGTCGCGCACGGCAACGGCACGCCCAATTCCGACCGCTCCGAAGCGCGGGCCCTGGCCGAGGTTTTCGGTACTGACCTGCCGCCGGTCACCGGCTTCAAATGGGCCTTCGGGCACCTGCTGGCCTCGGCCGGGCTGATCGACGCGGTGCTGGCCGTGGCGGCCTTGCGCGCCGGCACGGTGCCCGGCATCGCCGGCCTGGGCGCGCAGGACGCCGATGCCCCGGCGCTGCCGCTCAGCACCGGCGCGCGACGGCCGCGCAGCGACGTGGCGCTGGTGATCTCGCGCGGCTTCGGCGGCACCAACGCCGCCTGCCTGCTGCGCGCCGGCCGCGCGTGAGCGCCGAGCCGCGCGCCCTGCCGGCGCCGCCCGGCGGCGCGCACTGCGGCGTCGACACGGTCGAGATCGCGCGCATCGAAAGGCTGCTGGCCGAGACACCGGCCGAAGAGCTGGGCGCCTTCTTCTCGGCCCAGGAACTGGCCGATGCCGGCGACGGCCCGGGCCGGGCGGCCAGCCTGGCGGCGCGCTTTGCCGCCAAGGAGGCCTGCGTCAAGCTGTTCCCGAAGGAAGCCGCGCTGGGTGCGCTGGGCCCGGTGGATTTTTCGGTGGCCCGCAACGGCTACGGGGCGCCCTGCCTGGTGTACAGCGACGCCGCGCAGCGTGCGCTGGGCCGGCACCGCTTTGGCGGCATCGACCTGTCACTGACACACGACCGCACGCAGGCCACCGCGATGGCGCTGGCCAAGCCGATCCAGGCCACGCCGTCCTGGCGGGCGCGGCTGCTCTATGCGCTGCTGCCGATGCGCCGCAAGGTGGTGCTGGACAACCTGCAGCGCGTCTACGGCGACACGGCCGACCAAGCCGAGATCACCCGCCTGGCGCAGGCCCACTACGGCCACCTGGGCCGGCTGCTGTGGGAGTTCCTGTGGTACCCGTGGCTGCCGCGCGCGCGCAAGCAGGCGATGGTGCGCGTGGAAGGGCTGGACGACCTGCTGGCCGCGCATGCGCAGGGCAAGGGCGTGCTGATCCTGACGGGGCACTTCGGCAACTTCGAGGTGGCCACCAGTGCCGGGCTGACGCAGTTTCCGCAGGCCGACGGACGCTTTCATTTCGTGCGCCGGCCGATCCGGCCCGAGTGGCTGGACCGACTGGTGACGCGGCGCTTCCGCAAGGCGGGCTTCGGCGTGCTGCCCAAGCGCGGCGGGCTCGATGCGATCCTCGACCGTCTGGCCGCCGGCGACCTGGTGGTCTTTCCCTTCGACCAGCATGCACAGCGCAAGGACGGCGTGGAGGTGGAATTCTTCGGCCATCCGGCCGGCACCTTCCGCAGCCTGAGCGTCATCGCGCTGAGCACCGGCGCGCCGGTGGTGCCGGCGTCGTGCTGGCGCGAGCCCGACGGCCACCATGTGCTGCGCTTCGAGAAGGCGCTGTACGCGGTGGAACAGGCCGATGCCAACGAGGCCATCCGCCTGACCACGCGCGAGTTCAACCGCGCGCTGGAACTGCTGATCGTGCGCCGGCCCGAGCAGTGGTGGTGGGTGCACCGGCGCTGGAAGCCCTGGCCGAAGCGCCAGCGCGCTTGAGACTCAGGCCGCCGCCGGCTGCCCCAGCCCCAGCAGGCGCATCGCATTGCCCTTCAGGATGCCGGGCTTGACCTTGTCCTTGAAGCCGGCCTCGTCGAAGTCGGCCATCCAGCGCTCGGGCGTGATCAGCGGATAGTCGCTGCCGAAGAGCATGCGGTCGGACAGCAGCGTGTTGGCGTACTGCACCAGCTGTGGCGGAAAGTACTTGGGGCTCCAGCCCGACAGGTCGATCCAGACATTGGGCTTGTGCAGCGCCAGGCTCAGCGCTTCGTCCTGCCACGGCCAGCTGGGGTGGGCGATGACGATCTGGATATCGGGGAAGTCGATCGCCACGTCCTCCAGCAGCATCGGGTTGCTGTTCTGCAGGCGCAGCCCGCCGCCGCAGCGCATGCCGCTGCCGATGCCCGAATGGCCACTGTGGAAGATGGCCGGCATCTTGTATTCGGCGATGACCTCGTAGATCGGCCAGGCCATCTTGTCGTAGGGCAGGAAGTCCTGCACCGTCGGGTGGAACTTGAAGCCCTTGATGCCGTGCTCCTCGATCAGGCGACGGGCCTCGCGTGCGCCCATCTTGCCCTTGTGCGGGTCGATGCTGGCGAAGCAGATCATCATGTCCGAGTTCTTCTGCGCGGCCTCGGCGATCTCTTCGTTGGGGATGCGGCGGCGGCCCATCTTGGCCTCGGCGTCCACCGTGAACATCACCAGCCCGATCTTGCGCTCGCGGTAGTAGGCCACCGTCTCGTCGATGGTCGGCCGGCGGTTGCTGCGGAAGTACTTGTCTGCGGCGCGGTCGTATTCCTCACCGTAGTTGTCGAAGGGGTTCCAGCAGGAGACCTCGGCATGGGTGTGGATGTCGATGGCCAGCAGTTCATTGACGTTCATGGCGCACTCCGGGGCCGCTGTGGCCCTATTTGATTACACATCTTAATTACTTTCCGGTGGACCGGGCGACGTCATCGGCTGGCGAAACCTGCCCCACTGGCGCACATTCTTGCAGGATGAATGGCAGGCGACAAGGCGCCGTGCTTAGTAGAAACCCTATGGCGCAGCCCGTCCATTTGATTACCATTCATAACTATCAACCACCCTCCCTCAGCCGCCATGGACACGCCCACCCCCATCGACCCGGACCTGCTGCGCGTCGAGCGCGACGGCCCCATCCTGCACCTGCGCCTGAACCGCCCGGTCAAGCGCAACGCCGTCAACGACGGCCTGATCCTGGCCATCGACCGTGCCTTCACCGGCATCGCGTCCGACGTGCGCTGCGTCGTCATCAGCGGCGAGGGCCATCACTTCTGCGCCGGGCTGGACCTGTCGGAACTGTCCGAGCGCACCGTCTACGAAGGCGTGCTGCATTCGCGCATGTGGCATGCCACGCTGGAGAAGGTGCAGTACGCGCCGGTGCCGGTGATCGCGGTGCTGCACGGCGCCACCATCGGCGGCGGGCTGGAGATTGCCGCCGCGGCGCACATCCGCGTGGCCGAGCGCAGCGCCTACTACGGCCTGCCCGAAGGCCAGCGCGGCATCTTCGTCGGCGGTGGCGGCTCGATGCGGCTGCCGCGGCTGATCGGCACCAGTCGCATGGCCGACATGATGCTGACCGGCCGTGTCTTCGACGCCGAAGAAGGCCAGCAGGCCGGCCTGACCAACTACCTGGTGGCCGAAGGCGAAGGCCTGGCCAAGGGCATGGCGCTGGCGCAGAAGATCAGCACCAACGCGCCGCTGTCCAACTTTGCGGTCATCCAGGCGCTGCCGCGCATTGCCGAACTGCCGCCGTCGGAAGGCCTGTTCGTCGAATCGCTGGTTGCGGCCATCGCCCAGGGCGACCCGACGGCCAAGGAACGCATCCGCGCCTTCCTGGAAGGGCGCGCCGCGAAGGTGGCCAAGTCATGAGCCCGCACCGCGACGTCAAGGTCGGCGGTTGCCTGGCCGCCACCCACCAGATCGACGCCCAGGGCGTGCACCACCTGCGCTCGGCCGAGCCGCTGCAGCCCTTCCCGGCCCGGCTGACCGACCGGCTGGAAGAGTGGGCCCGCCATGCGCCCGATCGCACGCAGGTGGCGCAGCGCGGGCCCGATGGCGAATGGCGCCGCATCAGCTACGCGCAGATGCTGGACCGCGTGCGCCGCATTGGCCAGGCACTGGCGGTGCGCGGCCTGTCGCCCGAGCGGCCAATCGCCATCCTGTCCGACAACGACCTGGAGCACTACACGCTGGCGCTGGCCGCGCAATGGGTGGGCGTGCCCTTCACGCCGGTGTCGGTGGCCTATTCCACCGTGTCGCAGGATTTCGGCAAGCTCAAGCAGATCCTGGGCACGCTGACGCCGGGTCTGGTGTTCGCCGCCGACGGGCATGCCTTCCGCAATGCCATCGCCACCGTGGTGCCGGCCGACACCGAGGTCTGGGTCACGACAGGCGAGGACACGCCCGCGCTGCAGGGCCACAAGGTCACCCGCTTCGACAGCCTGCTGGCCACCGAGCCCGGGGCCGAGGAGATGGAAGCCCATGGCCACGTGGGCCCGGACACCATCGCCAAGTTCCTGTTCACCAGCGGCTCCACCAAGCAGCCCAAGGGCGTGATCAACACCCAGCGCATGATCTGCGCCAACCAGCAGATGCTGCGCCAGTGCTTCGCCTTCCTGGCCGACGAGCCGCCGGTGCTGATCGACTGGCTGCCCTGGAACCACACCTTCGGCGGCAACCACAACATCGGCCTCGCGCTCTACAACGGCGGCACGCTGTACATCGACGACGGCAAGCCCACGCCCAAGGGCATGGCGGCCACGCTGCGCAACCTGCGCGAGATCGCGCCGACGATCTACTTCAACGTACCCAAGGGCTTCGAGGAGATCGCCCGCGCGATGGACGGAGACACCGTCCTGCGCGACAGCCTGTTCTCGCGCGTCAAGGCCTTCATGTTCGCCGGCGCGGGCTTGAGCCAGGCGGTGTGGGACCACCTCGACCGCCATGCCGTGGCGGCCATCGGCAAGCGCATCTGCATCTTCACCGGCTTGGGCATGACCGAGACCGCGCCGTCCTGCACCTTTGCGCTGGGCACCGACGTCAAGAGCGGCCACATCGGCCTGCCGGCGCCAGGCGTGGCCGTCAAGCTGGTGCCCACCGACGGCAAGCTGGAGATCCGTTTCAAGGGCCCGAACGTGATGCCCGGTTACTGGCGCGCGCCCGAGCAGACGGCCGAAGCCTTCGACGAGCAGGGCTACTACCGCACCGGCGACGCCGTGCTCTACGTGGACGAGTCGAACCCGCAACGCGGCCTGCGCTTCGACGGCCGCATCGCCGAGGACTTCAAGCTGTCCACCGGCACCTTCGTCAACGTCGGCCCGCTTCGCATGAAGATCGTGCTGGCCGGCGACCCGCTGGTGCAGGACGTGGTGATCGCCGGGCTGAACCGCGACGACATCGGCGCGCTGATCTTCCCGCGGCTGGACGATGCGAAGAAGCTCGCCGGCCTGCCGGCCGACAGCAGCGCCGCCCAGGTGCTGGCCCATCCGCAGGTGCGCGCCTTCTACCAGGCGCTGGTCGACCGGCTGTGGGCCGAGGGCACCGGCAGCGCCAACCGCGTGGCCCGCGCCATCGTGCTGGAAGAGCCGCCGCACATCGACCGCGGCGAAGTCACCGACAAGGGCTCGATCAACCAGCGCGCGGTGCTCACGCACCGGGCCGACCTGGTCGAGCGCCTGTACGCCGCGCAGCCGGGGCCGGACGTGATCCTGCCGCGGCGCTGATCCGATGGCCGATGCTGCTTCAGCTACCGACACTGCGCTGGACATGAGCCCCGTGCAGCACCTGCTCGGCTTCCGCCTGGCGCTGGCCGAGGTGGGCACGCGGCAGGTCTTCCAGCGCCACGTCGGCACGCCCTTCAAGCTGCGGCCGGTGGAGTTCACGCTGTTGATGCTGCTGCGTGCCAACCCCGGCACCACGCCGAAGCGGCTGGCGCAGGCGCTGCGGCTCAGCCCGCCGAACGTCACCGTGCTGATCGACCGGCTGGCCGCGCGCGCGCTGGTCGAGCGCCAGCGCAGCCCCGACGACGGCCGGGCCACCATCCTGCAGCTGACGCCCGCGGGGGCCGAGCTGGCCAAGCGCGCACACCAGGCCTCGCGCACGATGGAAGACGGCCTGCTGCAGGCGCTGACGCCGGGCGAGCGCGCGCTGCTCGGCGAGCTGCTGCACAAGCTGGCGCGCGCGGCCTGATTCAGCGCGCCAGCACCGCCGCCAGCGACAGCAGCCGCGCGTCCACCGGCTTGGTGGCACCCACCACTTGCGCCAGCGGCGTGGCGCAGACCTCGCCGCCGCGCAGCCCGACCAGCACGCCATGCGTGCCGGCGTCCAGTTGCTGCACCGCCGCCGCGCCCAGCTGCGTGGCCAGCAGCCGGTCGGCCGCACCGGGCACGCCACCGCGCTGCACGTGGCCCAGCTTGCACACCCGCATGTCGAAGCCCAGCCGCGCCTCGTGTTCCTCGAAGTAGCGGGCCAGCGCATCGGCGTCGTAGCGCGCGCCCTCGGCCACCACGATCAGCGCATGCGACTTGCCGCGCTGGTAGGCATCGCGGATCTCGGCGGCCACCGCCTCGGGCGTGATCTCCTGCTCGGGCACCACGATCGCCTCGGCGCCGCCGGCGATGCCCACCACCGTGGCCAGGTAGCCGCAGTCGCGGCCCATCACCTCGACGAAGAAGCCGCGCTGGTGCGACGAGGCAGTCACGCCCAGCCGGTCGATCGATTCCAGCGCGATGTCGATGGCCGTGGTGGCGCCGATGGTGATGTCGGTGCCCAGCAGGTCGTTGTCGATGGTCGAGGCCACGCCCACCACCGCCAACCCGCGCTGCGACAGCGCATGCGCGCCGGTCTGCGAGCCATTGCCGCCGATGACCACCAGCGCGTCGATGCCGCGCGTGGCCAGCTGGCGCAACGCCTCCTGCTGGCCGGCCTCGGTCTTCATCTCGGCGCAGCGGGCGCTGCCCAGCACCGTGCCGCCGCGCTGCATGATGCCGCCCACGTCGCGCGCGCCCAGCGGCGTCAGCTCGCCATGGATCAGCCCGCTGAAACCGTGGCGCACGCCGTGCACCTGCCAGCCGCAGGCCAGGCCCATGCGCGTCACCGCGCGGATCGCCGCGTTCATGCCCGGCGCATCGCCGCCGCTGGTCAGCACCGCCAGTTGCTTCATGTCCTGCTTCCTCCGCCCGGCGATGCTGGCCCCGCGGCCGGCCGGCGGGCTTGACGGGCATCAAGCGCCGCCCGGCGACAATGCGGCGCTTCATGAGTGCCGGCATCGTCTACGCCATCCTGGCCTTCGCGGCCTGGGGCCTGTTCCCGCTGTACTTCCACCGCATCCAGGCGGTACCACCGCTCGAGGTGGTGCTGCATCGCTCGGTCTGGTCGCTGCTGTTCGTGCTGCTGCTGCTGGCCGTGCTGCGCCGCTTCGGCTGGCTGATGCCGCTGCTGCGCGAGCCGCGGCGCCTGGGCACCTTCGCGCTGAGCGCATTGCTGCTGTCGGGCAACTGGCTGGTCTACGTGTACGCGGTGCAGAGCGGCCAGGTGGTGGAGGCCAGCCTGGGCTACTTCATCAACCCGATCGTCAGCGTGCTGCTGGGCGTGCTGGTGCTGCACGAGCGGCTGAACCGCGTGCAGTGGGCCGCGGTGGCGCTGGCCGCCGCCGGCGTGCTGTGGCTGACGGTGCAGCATGGCCGGCTACCATGGATCGCGCTGGTGCTGGCGGTGAGCTTCGGCCTCTATGGCCTGATGCGCAAGACCGCCAGCCTGGGTGCGCTGGAAGGCCTGGCGCTGGAAACCCTGCTGCTGGCGCCGTTGGTGGTGCCGGCGCTGCTGTGGTGGACGCTGCGCGGCCACGGCGCCATGGCGCAGGGCGACGTGGCGCTGGACGCCTGGCTGGTGATCGGCGGGCCGCTGACGGCGCTGCCGCTGCTGCTGTTTGCCGCCGGTGCGCGGCGCCTGCCGCTGGCCACCGTGGGGCTGCTGCAGTACCTGTCGCCCACCATCCAGCTGGCGCTGGGCGTGTGGGTGTTCCACGAACCCTTCGACGCCACCCGGCTGGCCGGCTTTGCCTTCATCTGGGCCGCGCTGCTGCTGTATTCGCTGGACGGCCTGCGCCGCAGCCGCACGGCGCCTAACCCCCAGGCGCAGCGCGCCTGACGCCCTTCAGCACCTGGTCGAACAGCTGACGCGGCTGGATCGGCTTGGCCAGGTGGTCGTCCATGCCGGCGGCCAGGCAGGCGCTCTGGTCCTCGGCGTAGGCATTGGCGGTGGTGGCCACGATGTAGGTGCCGCGGTTGAGTGACTCGCTGCGGATCTGGCGCGTGGCCTCGATGCCATCCACGCCCGGCATCTGCACGTCCATCAGGATCACGTCGTAGCGCTGCGCACGCGCCGCAGCCACGGCGGCCGCGCCCTGCTCCACCGCATCGACCCGGCAGCCGGCGTCCTCGAGCAGTGTCTTCAGGATCTCGCGGTTGATGGGCTCGTCCTCGGCCAACAGGACGCGCGTGCCAGCGTGCACGGTCTTCAACCGCCGCTCGCTGTCATCCGCGCCGCTGGCCGGTGGCACTGCCGCGGCCGAGGTGCCGATGCGCACCTCGAAGTGGAAAGTGGTGCCTACGCCGGCCTGGCTGTCGGCGTAGATGTCGCCGCCCATCATGCGCGCCAGCCGGCGGGCGATGGCCAGGCCCAGGCCGCTGCCGCCATAGCGGCGGGTGATGGAGCCGTCGGCCTGCTCGAAGGCGGTGAACAGCCGTACCTGCTGTTCGGGCGTCATGCCGATGCCGGTGTCGCGCACGGCACCGCGCAGCCGCATGGCGCCCGCCGTGGCCGGCTCCACCACCACCTGCAAGTCGACACTGCCGCGCTCGGTGAACTTGATCGCATTGCCCACCAGGTTCAGCAGGATCTGCCCCAGCCGCAGCGGATCACCTCGCCAGGGCTTGTCGGGCGGCGTGCCGCGCAGCGCGATGTGCAGCGACAGGCCCTTGCGCCGCGCGGCATCGCCGAGCTGGTGCTCGATGCCCTGCAGCAGGTCGCCGATGCTGAAATCCAGCTCTTCCAGCGTGAGCTTCTCGGCCTCGATCTTCGACAGGTCGAGGATGTCGTTGATCAGCGCCAGCAGGTGCGACGAGGTGCTCTCGGTCTTGCGCAGGTAGTCGTTGACCTTCTCGTCCTGGTTACGCCGCAGCGCCAGCGCCGTCATGCCCATGATGCCGTTCAGCGGCGTGCGCAACTCGTGCGACATGTTGGCCAGGAACACCGACTTGGCGCGGCTGGCCGTTTCGGCCACCTCCTTGGCGATGGACAGTTCGGCCGTGCGCTGCTGCACCATCTCTTCCAGGTGGTCGCGGTGCAGCTTCAGCTCCAGCTCGTGCTGGCGCAGCCGGTCCAGCAGCCCCTCGAGCCGGCTCTTCTGCGCCATGCGCTCGGGCAGCTCCAGGCCCAGCAATGACACCAGGCTGATCTCGGCCAGCGCCCAGGGCTCGCAGCGGCCACGCCAGGTCTCGGTCCACAGCTCGAAGGACTTGCGCGGCGTCAGCCGGTAGTTGCCGGCAGCATTGCGCACGAAGCCTTCCTGGTAATTGCCGGCCCAGCGCACGGTGCGCCGACGCTCGCCGCGGAACCAGACCAGGCCGTTCTGCATGCCCGGCGTCGGCGGGGTGCACAGCACGCCGGCCACGATGTCCACGTGAGCGGCGGCGGCGGGCAGCAGCGAGCCCAGGTAGTCGGTGGCGAAGCCCTGCCCGCCCGGCTGCCGGCCCAGCCACTCCAGCAAGGGCCCCAGCAGTTCGGGCGGTGGCACGCGGCCATGGCTGTAACGCGCGCCGTCGACCACGCCGACGATGCCGTCGGCCCGCAGCAGCGTCTGCATCTGCGGCAGCAGGCCCTGCATCAGCGCAGGCAGGCGGTCGTCGGGTGTGCGGCGCAGCAGCTCGGCGCTGATCTCGCGGGCGCTGCGGTTCAGGCTCGTTTCCTCCTGCGCCAGGATCTGCGACAACCGCGCCGCTACCAGCCGGCAGATCAGCAGCGCCGCCTCGCGCAGCGCGAAGGACACGCGCTTCGGGCTCAGGTGGTGGCAGGTGACCATGCCCCACAGTCGACCGTCCTGCAGCAGCGAGATCGTCATCGATGCCCGCACGCCGATGTTGCGCAGGTATTCCAGATGCACCGGCGACACCGCGCGCACCGCCGAGAAGCTCATGTCCAGCGGCTGTCCGGTGTGCGGGTTGCGGGGCGGCACCACGGGCGTGGTCACCGCCTCGGTGTCGGCGATGCAACGCACCAGGTTCAGCGTGTACAGCCGGCGCGCCTGCGCCGGGATGTCGCTGGCCGGGAAGCGCATGCCCAGGAAATCCTGCGCATGCGGCACGCGGCTCTGCGCCACCACCTCGCCGTCCAGCGTGCTGTCGAAACGGTAGACCATCACGCTGTCGTAACCGGTCAGCTCGCGCACCACGTCGGCGATGCAATCGAAGTAGGCGGCGCGCCCGCCGGCCTGCTCCTGCGCCGTCAGCGCATCCACCGTGTGCACCAGCAGGTCGTCGATGCGGCCGTGCAGTGCCCCGTCGTCGTTGCGCTCCAGCTCCAGCACCGGCATGCCGTCGGACAGGTACAGGTGCGCGATCAGCGGCTGGCTCTGCCCCTGCACGGTGCCACGCAGCCGTCCGGTCACCGGCCGGCCGGCGCGGCGCGCGGCGTCGATCAGCGTCTGCACGGTGGCCAGTGCCGGGGCTTCGATCAGGCTGGCCAGCGGCTGGCCGAGCACGGCGCCGGGTTCGCGGCCCAGGAAGGTGGCGATGTTGGCGCTGGCCTGCAGCACGGTGTGGCCACCGTCGGGCTGCAGCACCAGCAGGCCGGCATGCGGCTGCAGCTGGCCGATCTGATGGATGGGCTCGGCAGCGCAGTCGCGCAGCGCTTGTTCGAATTCTTCAGCGCCGGCAGACAGCCCAGCCGCTTGCACCATGCCGCACACCCTTCGCCCTGCCTTCAGGGCACGCACGATGCTGACCGGGCACGCAGCCCGCGGTGTTGACGTGCGTCAACCCGCGGGCGAAAGCCGGTCAGGCAGGCGTCGAATGGCGGATCAGGTGGTCGAAGGCCGACAGCGCTGCCTTGGCGCCGTCGCCGGCGGCGATGACGATCTGCTTGTAGGGCACGGTCGTCGCATCGCCGGCGGCAAACACACCCGGCAGGTTGGTCGCGCCGCGGGCGTCGACGATGATCTCGCCGAAGCGGCTCAGCTCCACCGTGCCCTTCAGGAACTCGGTGTTCGGCACCAGGCCGATCTGCACGAACACGCCGGCCAGCGCCACCGTCTGCTCCTCGCCCGTGGCGCGGTGCTTGAAGCGCAGGCCGTTGACCTTCTGGCCGTCGCCGGTGATCTCCAGCGTCTGCGCGTTCGTGTGCACGGTGACGTTGGGCAGGCTCAGCAGTTTCTTCACCAGCACGGCGTCGGCCTTCAGCTGGTCCATGAACTCGAACAGCGTCACGTGCTCGACCACGCCGGCCAGGTCGATGGCCGCCTCGACGCCGGAGTTGCCGCCGCCGATGACGGCGACCTTCTTGCCCTTGAACAGCGGGCCATCGCAGTGCGGGCAGTAGGCCACGCCCTTGTTGCGGTACTCGGCTTCGCCCGGCACGTTGACGTTCTTCCAGCGCGCGCCGGTGGACAGGATCACCGTGCGGGCCTTCAGCTCGGCGCCGTTGGCCAGCTTCACACCCCTCATGCCGCCCGCCGTGGCCGCCGGCAGCAGCGCATCGACACGCTGGCTGTTCATGATGTCCACACCGTAGGTGCGCGCATGCGCTTCCAGCGCGGCCGCGAACTTCGGGCCGTCGGTCTCCAGCACCGAGATGTAGTTCTCGATGGCCAGCGTGTCCAGCGTCTGGCCGCCGAAGCGCTCGGCCACGATGCCGGTGCGGATGCCCTTGCGCGCCGCATACACCGCGGCCGCGGCACCGGCCGGGCCGCCACCGACGATCAGCACGTCGTAGGGCTCGGCCTTGGCCAGCCGCGCGGCGTCGCGCGCCGCGGCGCCGGTGTCCACCTTGGCCAGGATCTCGGCCAGTTCCATGCGGCCCGACCCAAAGGGCTGGCCGTTCAGGAACACCGCGGGCACGGCCATGATCTGGCGCTGCTCGACCTCGGCCTGGAACAGGCCGCCGTCGATGGCGGTGTGGCGGATGCGCGGGTTCAGCACCGCCATCAGGTTCAGCGCCTGCACCACGTCCGGGCAGTTGTGGCAGGTCAGCGACATCCAGGTCTCGAAGACGAAGTCGCCTTCCAGCGCCTTGATCTGCTCGATGACATCGGCTTCCACCTTGGGCGGGTGGCCGCCGGCCTGCAGCAACGCCAGCACCAGCGAGGTGAACTCGTGGCCCATCGGCACGGCGGCAAAGCGCAGGCCCATGTCGGACCCGGCGCGGGTGATCTGGAACGAGGGCTTCCGCGCGTCCTGGCCGTCGAAGCGCACCGTGACCTTGTCACTCAACGGCGCGATCTCGCTCAGCAGTTCGCGCATCTCTGCGGCGCCGGCGCTGTCGTCCAGGCTGGCCACCAGTTCGATGGGCTGCTGCAGCCGTTCGAGGTAGGCCTTCAGTTGCGCTTGGATGTTGCTGTCGAGCATGGGGGTCTCCAACGTGGCGGGCTTGGGGCCCAGTCGTCAGTGCCCTGGGCAAGGGCGCTGGCGACAAGGCCCGAAGGTCTTGTCGAAAGCCGTGGCTTTAGATCTTGCCGACCAGGTCCAGCGACGGGGTCAGCGTCTTGGCGCCTTCGTTCCACTTGGCCGGGCAGACCTGGCCGGGGTTCTTGGCGGTGTACTGGGCGGCCTTCAGCTTGCGCAGCGTTTCCTTGACGTCACGCGCGATCTCGTTGCTGTGCACTTCGGCGGTCTTGATCACGCCTTCCGGGTTGATCACGAAGGTGCCGCGCAGCGCCAGGCCTTCTTCGGGGATGTGCACACCGAAGGCGTTGGTCAGCGTGTGGGTCGGGTCGCCGACCAGCGGGAACTTGGCCTTGCCGACGGCCGGGCTGGTCTCGTGCCACACCTTGTGCGAGAAGTGCGTGTCGGTGGTGACGATGTAGACCTCGGTCTCCAGCTTCTGGAACTCGGCGTAGTTGTCGGCCGCGTCTTCCACTTCGGTCGGGCAGTTGAAGGTGAAGGCCGCCGGCATGAAGATCAGCACCGACCACTTGCCCTTCAGGCTCTGGTCGCTGACTTCGATGAACTTGCCGTTGTGGAAGGCCTGGGTCTTGAAGGCCGGCACGGGGGTGTTGATCAGGGACATGCTGTTTCCTTTCGGGTGTGGGTTGGCAGGACAAAGAAAAACGCTATGACGAGACTGTATCGATAGTCTCGGTCAAATGGGGTTGAAATGATGCATCGCAGCAATCGCTGCAGGCTATCGGTGGGGAGTGGGGTTGCGCCAGATGGGCGCCAGGCCGGCCGCAGGATGCGGCGGAAGATGATGGTCGGGGCGAAAGGATTCGAACCTTCGACCCTCTGGTCCCAAACCAGATGCGCTACCAGGCTGCGCTACGCCCCGACGTGCCGCGGATTGTAGGCGCAGGGCTTAGGGCCTGTTCACCCTACGGGAAGGGTCGCGAAGGCCCGCCGCGACGGGCCCATCTAGGCGCAGCGCGCTGCCCGCACTGACGTGCGGGCGAGGGCTGCAACGACGAGGGGCCCGTCGCGGCGGACCTTCCCGAAGGGTTGTGGCCGGAAAGGCCGCATGCGCCGTTGCAAATCCTCGCCGGGTATCCAACCCGGCTGCGGTTTGCGCCTTGCCTGCGGCCTTTCTGACCCACAACGCGATCCCTTCCCGTAGGGTGAACAGGCCCTAGTCGCCCACGACCTCGGTCGGCGCCGGCAGTCGCAACTGTTCGCAGATGGCGATGCATTGTTTGATGTGCTGCTCGCAGACGTAGCGCAGCGCGCCGTAGGTCAGCACCGCCGACAGGCCCTGGCCAGCGATGGGCACGTACTTGACGGCCTGCTGCGCCGTCAGCCGCACGCCGACCATGCGCAGCACCGTCATCACCAGCTCGCGGGTGACGATGCGCCCCACCAGCAGCGAGCCGCCGGCGGTGATGGCCTTGAACACCACCAGCCGCCGGTCGGGCGCCAGGCGCTCCACCTGCTCGGCGCTCAGGCCGAAGCGGCGGTTGATCTCGGGCAGCACCTTCAGCAGCACGCCCACGTTGGTGGCCCAGTCCACGCCCGGGATCGGCACCACCGCCACGCCGGCCGCCAGCAGCGCGCGGCGCGACACCATCTTGCGGCAGTCGCGCGCCGCCGCCTCGACCTGGGCGGGCGTGGCCGGCACCACCTGCCAGGCGTCGCTGCTCATTTCAGGCCGGCCGGTCCAGCAGCACGATGCCGTCGGCGTCGGCATAGAGCCAGTCGCCCGGCCGCACCCAGACGCCGCGAATCTGCAGCACCACGTCGCGCTGGCCTTGGCCCGCCCGCTCGGTGGGCAGCGGCAGCGGCGCCAGCGCGCGGATGCCGATGTCGCAGGCCGCCAGCTCGGCCACGTCGCGCACGCAGCCGTCGATGACCAACCCGGCCCAGCCGTTCTTCGCCGCGGCCGCGCCCAGGTTGCCGCCCAGCAGGGCGCGGCGCAGCGAGCCGGCGCCGTCGACCACCAGCACCCGGCCCTGCCCCGGCGATTCGACGGCGGCCTTGACCATCGAGTTGTCCTCGAAGCAGCGCACGGTGCTGACCGGGCCGTGGAAGGCGTTGCGCCCGCCGAAATCGCGGAACACTGGCGGCAGCACGCGGAAGGCGCCATCGGTATCGCCCTTGCGGGCATCGCACAGGTCGCAGGTGGCAGGAACGGTGGCGCTCATCGGGAGGGCTCGGCGGGCTGTGATGGGCGGGTTTATACCCGCCGCGCCGACGCGATGAGCGCTGCGCCCTAGAACTCCATCTCGAGCTCGTCGATGTCTTCGGGCTCCAGCCTGGCTGCGGCGATCCATTCCTGCAGCTCGGGCATGTCCATGATGCGCTGGCAATAGGCCGCGCAGGCCTTGTCGCTCACGCGCACGTCATAGGTGCGCAAGCGGGTCACTACCGGTGCATACATCGCGTCGGCCATGCCGCGCTCGCCGAACAGGTAGGGCCCGCCGTAGGTGGACAGGCATTCCTTCCAGATCTCGAGCACGCGCTCGATGTCGCTCTGCGCCCGGCTCCAGACCTTGTAGTTCGGGAAATGGCCCTTCAGGTTCATCGGCAGCGCCGAGCGCAGCGAGACGAAGCCGGAATGCATCTCGCCGCAGACCGCCCGGCAGTGGGCGCGGGCCGCGCGGTCGGCGGGCAGCAGCCCGGCCTTGGGCCGGATCTCGTGCAGGTATTCGCCGATGGCCAGCGTGTCCCAGACCTTGACGCCCTGGTGGCGCAGGCAGGGCACCAGCATCGACGGCGCCAGCAGCAGCATCTCGGCGCGCACGCCGGGGTCGTCGGGGCCCAGGATCAGTTCCTCGAACTCCAGCCCCGCAAAGCGCGCCAGCAGCCAACCCCGCAACGACCAGGACGAGTAGTTCTTGCTGCTGATGGTCAGGGTGGTCTTCGGCATGGTGCACTCCGGCGGCGGGTCGGCCCCTCTTCGCAAACGTTGTGCCAGCTTGGTGCATCGGGGTGGTCCGTTCCTTGCCTTTCTAGGGGTACTTTCCCAGCGGCGCCGGCCCGACCGGTGCCCATGCGCCGATGCTCTACCACGCCTACCAGCTGCACAACGACTGGCTCGGCCCCATGCAGATGGCAGCCCGACTGGGCGCCGAATGGCTGAACAGCGCCTATGCACTGCCCTGGCGCAATGCCACGCTCAACCAGCTGGCGGCCGGCTGGGAAGTGTTCTCCCGGCTGCGCCTGACCCACGAGCGGCCCGATTTCGGCATCGATGCCATTCAGGTCGACGGCCGCAGCGTGCCGGTGCTGGAAGCCGCCGTGCACCGCAAGCCCTTCGGCACGCTGCTGCGCTTCATCCGCGACGACCTGGGCGACGAGCCCGACGAACAGCGGCCTCGGGTGCTGATCGTGGCGCCGCTGTCGGGCCACTTTGCGACGCTGCTGGCGGACACCGCCCGCACCATGCTGGCCGACCACGACGTCTACATCACCGACTGGCACAACGCCCGCAACGTGCCGCTGAGCGAAGGCCGCTTCGGGCTCGACGAGTACGTGCAGTACCTGATCGGCTTCCTGGAACTGCTGGGCCCGGGCACGCACCTGGTGGCGGTGTGCCAGCCTTGCGTGCCGACGCTGGCCGCGGTGGCGCTGATGGCGCAACACAATCACCCGGCCCAGCCGCGCAGCATGACGCTGATGGCCGGCCCCATCGATTGCCGCGTCAACCCCACGCAGGTGAACGAGCTGGCCACCGGCAAGCCGATCGGCTGGTTCGAGCAGAACCTGATCAGCCACGTGCCCTGGCGCTACCCCGGCGCGATGCGGCGCGTGTACCCGGGCTTCCTGCAACTGGCGGCCTTCATGAGCATGAACCCGCAGCGCCACCAGCAGGCCTTCCGCGACCTGTACGAGCACCTGGTGTCGGGCGACGAGGCTGCCGCGGCCGCCACCAAGCGCTTCTACGACGAATACTTCGCCGTCAACGACCTGCCGGCCGAGTTCTATCTGGAAACCGTGCAGCGTGTGTTCCAGGAATTCGACCTGGCCCGCGGCGTGTTCACCGTGCAGGGCGAGCCGGTGGAGCCGGCGGCCATCCGCCGCACCGCGTTGTTCACCGTGGAAGGCGAGCGCGACGACATCTGCAGCATCGGCCAGACCGTGGCCGCACACGACCTGTGCCCGGGCATCCGGCCCTACATGAAGAGCCACCACGTGCAGGTGGGCGTGGGCCACTACGGCGTGTTCAGCGGCCGGCGCTGGCAGCAGCAGATCTACCCGCGCGTGCGCGAGATGATCCACGACATGCAGTGATCAGCGGCCGGCGCGCTGCGCGGCGTCGCGGATGGCGCCCAGCGTGGTGCGCGAGGTGATGACGTCGGTGTCCAGCTTCAGGTGGATCAGCGTCGGCTTACTCGCCGCCAGCGCCGCGGCGAAGGCCGGCTCGAAGCCGGCCGTGGCATCGACGAAATGCGCCTGCCAGCCGTAGGCCCGCGCCAGCGCCGCGAAGTCGGGGTTGAACAGATCGCTGCCGCTGACCCGGCCCGGGTACTCGCGCTCCTGGTGCATGCGGATGGTGCCGTAGCTGCCGTTGTCGACCACGAGGCTGATCAGCTTGCGCGCGCCGTAGCCCGTGGCGGTGGCCAGCTCCTGCCCGGTCATCAGGAAGTCGCCGTCGCCCGCGACATTGACCACCGTGCGCTGCGGGTACAGCAGCGCCGCCGCCACCGCCGCCGGCACGCCGTAGCCCATGGCACCACTGGTGCAGGCCAGCTGCGTGCGGCCGTGGTGTTGCAGGCCGTGATAGCGCACGTAGCGGTGCAGCCAGCCGCTGTAGTTGCCGGCGCCGTTGGTGTAGACGGTGTCGGCTGGCGCCAGGCGCTGCACGGTCTTTATCACCACCGCCAGGTCCAGCGGCTGCACCGCCGGCGCGGCATGGTTGGCCTCGTAGTCGGCATGGGCCTGCGCCGACCATTCGGCCCACGGCAGGCTGATCGGCGCGGTCAGCGATTCCAGCGCCTTGGCCGCGCTGGCCACCGAGGCCTGCAGCATCAGGTCGGCGGCGTAGACGCGGCCCAGTTCCTCAGGGCCCGCATGCACGTGCACCAGCTTCTGCGCCGGCCGCGGCGCCTGCAGCAGCGTGTAGCCGCTGGTGGTCATCTCGCCCAGGCGCACGCCCAGCGCGATGACCAGGTCGGCCTGGCGCACGCGCTCGGCCAGCTTGGGGTTGATGCCGATACCCACGTCGCCGGCATACAGCGGGTGGCGGTTGTCGAAGGTGTCCTGGAAGCGGAAGCCGCAGCCCACCGGCAGCTGCCAGTTCTCGGCAAAGCGCTGCAGCGCCGCCGCAGACTCGGCATCCCAGCCGCTGCCGCCGGCGATCAGGAACGGCCGCTGCGCGGCCAGCAGCATCGAGCGCAGGTCGCGCAGCCCGCCCGGCGCCGGCCAGGCCTGCGCCGGGACCGCGCGCGGCAGCACCGCGGCGGTGGTGGGCACGGTCAGCATGTCCTCGGGCAAGGACAGCACCACCGGCCCGGGCCGGCCCTGCAGCGCGGTGTGGAAGGCGCGGGCCACGTACTCGGGCAGGCGGTCGGCGCTTTGCACCTCGGCCACCCACTTGGCCATGCCCAGCGTGCCGGGGCCGAAGACCTGCCGGTAATCCAGTTCCTGGAAGGCCTCGCGGTCGCGCTGGTCGCTGGCCACCTGGCCGACGAACAGGATCAGCGGCGTCGAATCCTGGAAGGCGGTGTGCAGCCCGATGCTGGCATTGGTGGCCCCCGGTCCGCGGGTGACGAAGCAGATGCCGGGCCGGCCGGTGAGCTTGCCCTGCGCCTCGGCCATGAAGGCGGCGCCGCCCTCCTGCCGGCAGGCGATGAAGCGGATTCGGTCGCGGTGCTGGTGGAAGCCGTCCAGCACGGCAAGGTAGCTTTCGCCGGGCACGCCGAAGGCGGTGTGCACGCCCTGGGCGATCAAGGCTTCGACGAGGGCGTGTCCTGCGGGGCGTGGGGTGCTCATCGGCGGGTCTCCTGCTTGCCCGGCATTATGCGAACGCCGTTCCCCAGGGTTTGTGCTGTACAGCCCAATTAAACAGACAGTGAATCATTCACCATGGCCCGAGCCTCCGCCAAGACCGCCGAGACGCGTCCGCGCAATGCCGACCGTTCGCAGAAGGACATCCTCGACGCGGCGCTGGCCGAGTTCGCCGAATTCGGCCTGGGCGGCGCACGCATGGACCGCATCGCCGAGCGTGCCGGCGTCAACAAGCGGCTGATCTACTACTACTTCGAAAGCAAGGAGAGCCTGTTCCTGGCGGTGCTGGAACGCGCCTACGAAGGCATTCGCAGCGAGGAGCAGGCACTGAACCTGACGCAGGTGGAGCCGGTGGAAGCCATCCGCCGGCTGATCGCCTTCACCTGGAACTACTACATCGCGCACCCTGAGTTCCTGACGCTGCTGAACAGCGAGAACCTGCACCGCGCGCGCCACCTGAAGCAGTCGACCAAGATCTCGGCCATGCATTCGCCGCTGGTGGCCACGCTGGCCGATGTGCTGGAGCGCGGCCACAAGACCGGCACCTTCCGCGCCGGCGTCGACCCGGTGCAGCTGTACATCTCGATCGCCGGTCTGTCGTACTTCTACCTGGGCAACAGCCACACGCTGTCGACCATCTTCGACCGGCCGCTGCTGGGCACCAAGGCCAAGGTCGAACGCCTGTCGCACATGACCGACCTGGTGCTGGGCTACCTGGTGAGAGATTGACCCCCCCGAAGCGCCTTCGGCGCTCCCCCCAGGGGGCGTCGCCAGCGGCCCGGCGGAGCCGGTTCCGCGGCGGCCGCTCGATGGCCGGCATTGCTCCTGTTGCTCGATACGACTTCAGCGACTACGATTCACCAGGCAGTTAACTCCAGGAGACCGATGATGCACAAGACCACGTTGGCCACGCTGCTGGCCGCCGCCTGCCTGGCCCCCGGCCTGGCCCAAGCGCAATGGAAGCCCACCAAGCCGGTGACCATCATCGTGCCCTGGGCGGCAGGCGGCGCCACCGACCAGGTGACGCGGCTGGCCGCTTCCGAGCTCGAAGGCGCACTGGGCCAGCGCATCGTCGTCGTCAACCAGCCGGGCGCCGCCGGCTCCATCGGCACCAAGGCGGCGATGGATGCGCCCAAGGACGGCTACACCTGGACCGCGGGCGCGGCCAAACAGCTGGGCACCTACCCCGTGCTGGGCATGATCAACAGCAAGGTCGACGACTTCAACCTGTACCTGGCGGTGACCAACGTGTCGATCGTCAGCGTCAACCCGAACTCGCCGTACCAGACCTTCCCGCAGCTGCTGGAGGCGATGAAGGCCAAGCAGGTGTCGGTGGCCACCGCGGGCAACAGCTCGTCGGGCCACTTCGCCATGGAAGCCATCGCCAAGGCCACCGGCGCCAAGTACCGGCACGTCACCTACGACGGCGGCAACCCGGCCGTGGTGGCCACGGTGGCCGGCGAAACCGAGGTGACCACGCAGCTGGCGCCCGAGCAGGCCGAGATGATCAAGGCCAAGCGCCTGCGCCCGCTGGCGGTGGTGCCGACCAGCCGCTGACCATCGAAGGCTTCGGCACCATCCCGGCCATCACCGACTTCGTCAAGGACTTCCCCAAGGTGACCACCGGCTTCGGCATCTTCATCCCCAAGGGCGTGCCGCCCGAGGTGGTGGCTACGGTGGACAAGCTGTGGGCCGAGAAGATCGCCACCTCGGACAAGCTGAAGAAGTACGCCGCCGAAAAGGGCGCGCTGTTCACGCCGCTGTACGGCAAGGCGGCCTACAACGCGGTGTGGCCCACGGTGGTGACCGACGCCTACCTGCTGCAGGACGCCGGCCTGGCCAAGGTGTCGCCGGAATCGCTGGGCATCAAGCGATAGCCGCTCGATGGCGCGCCGCGACGAGCTGCTGAGCGCCGGCGTGTTCGCCGCGGCCGGCGCGGCCATCCTGATCGGATCGCTGCGCATGGACCGCCTGGCCGACCGCGGCATCGAAGCCTGGTCGGTGCCGGGCCTGACCCCGGCCGTGGTGGGCGCGCTGATGGTCGTGCTGGCGCTGGTGCTGGGCCTGCAGGCGCGGCACGCGCCGGCCGCGGACGACGAGCCCCCGGTGCCCGGCGGCATGCGCCGCGCCGGGCTGGCGCTGTTGCTGTGCGTGCTCTTCGCCGGCGTCACGTTGGGCCACGGCCTGCCCTTCGTCGTCGAGGGCGCGGTCTTCGTCTTCGTCTTCACCACCCTGTTCAGCTGGGCCGAATGGCGAGCCGCCGGGCGCATGCTGCGCGGCCTGCTGCAGACCGCGGCGGTGGCGGTGCTGGCATCGGCCTTCATCTCGTGGCTGTTCGAATCGGTGTTCCTGGTGCGCCTTCCGTGAGCGGGCCATGGACGGCCTGAGCCACCTGGGCGCGGCGCTGGCCGCGCTGGCAGGCCCCTGGCAGATCGCCTACGCGCTGGGCGCCACGCTGGCCGGCATCGTCATCGGCCTGCTGCCGGGACTGTCGGCCACGCTGGGCGTGGCGCTGTTCACCACGCTGACGCTGAAGATGCAGCCGGCCGACGCCATCCTGGTGCTGGTGTGCGTGTACGTCGGCGCCATCTATGGCGGCAGCCGCACCGCCATCCTGCTCAACATCCCCGGCACCGCGGCCAATGCCGCCGCCTGCCTGGACGGCAACATGCTGGCGCGCCAGGGCCAGGCCGGGCGGGCGATGGGCATCGCCACCACAGGGTCGGTGGCCGGCTCGCTGTTCGGCGTGGTCTGCCTGGCGATGTTCACGCCGCTGCTGGCCGAGACGGCGCTGAAGTTCGGCGCCTACGAATTCTTCTGGCTGGGCATGGTGGGCGTGATGATGTCCGGCAGCCTGACCGGCGCCAACCCGGTGAAGGGCTGGCTGATGGGCCTGCTGGGCATCTTCGTCGCCACCATCGGCCTGGACCCGATCCACGCGCACCCGCGCTTCACCTTCGGCAGCAACGAAATCAGCGGCGGCATCGGCCTGATCCCCGCGCTGGTGGGCGCCTTCGGTTTTGCCGAGATCCTGACGGTGATGAGCCAGCCCAGGCTGAAGTCCGCGCTGAACTCGGTCGATTCGGTGCTGCCGAAGATCATGGACCTGCTGCGCTACTGGCGCACCATCATCCGCTCGGGGCTGATCGGCGTGTTCGTCGGCATCCTGCCCGGCGTGGGCGAGGACATGGCGGCCTGGTCGTCCTATGCCGCGGCCAAGCGCGCCAGCAAGGAACGCGAGAAGTTCGGCAAGGGCTCGGTCGACGGCCTGATCGCCGCCGAGACCGGCGACAACGCCGCGATCCCCGGCGCGCTGATCCCGGCGCTGGCCCTCGGCATCCCCGGCTCGGCACCGGCCGCAGTGCTGATGGCGGCGATGATCATCCACGGCGCGCAGCCCGGCCCGATGTTGATGGTGAACCAGCCGCAGTTCGTCTACGACGTGGTCGGCATCACGCTGCTGGCGACGCTGGCGATCCTGGTGTTCGGCCTGGTGCTGGTGCGGCCCATCCTGTGGGTGCTGAAGGTGCCGCGCGAGATCATCATGCCCATCGTCTTCGTGCTGTGCGTGCTGGGTTCGTACTCGATCACGCAGCGGCTGTTCGACGTGTGGGTGATGCTGGGCGTGGGCATCGCCTGCTTCTGGCTGCGCCGGCGCGGCTTCCCGGTGGCGCCCTTCGTGCTGGGGCTGGTGCTGGGCGACATCGTCGACAAGTCGCTGCGCCGCGGGCTGGTGCTGTCCGACGGCAGCCTGCTGCCCTTCTTCACGCGGCCGATCAGCGCCGCGCTGGCCGCGCTGGTGCTGGTGATGCTGCTGATGCAGTTCCCCGCCATCCGCAACCGCTTTGGCCGCAGGAGCCCCGCATGATCGACAAGCTGTCGCTGTGCAACGAGGTGCTCGCGCCCTGGGGCTTCGAGCGGCAGTGCGCCTATGCGGCCCGGCTGGGCTACCGCGCGCTGGAAGTGGCGCCGTTCACGCTGGCCGACGATCCGATGACCATCACCGATGCGCAGGCCGCGCAGTGGGCTGCCATGGCGCGCGACCACGGACTGGCCATCAGCGGGCTGCACTGGCTGCTGGTGGCGCCCAAGGGTTTGTCGATCAGCCACCCCGATTCGGCGGTGCGCCAGCGCAGCGATGGGGTCCTGGCGCGCCTGATCGAGTTGTGCGCGCAACTGGGCGGCAGCTACCTGGTGCACGGCTCGCCGGCGCAGCGCAACCCGCAGCCGGGGCAGAGCGTGGCCGACGCGCTGGCGCGCGCCACCGAATCGTGGGCAAAGGCCGGTGAGCGGGCGGGCCGCCTGGGGCTGCACTACTGCATCGAGCCGCTCGGGCGCGATCAGACCTCGGTGCTGAACACCGTCGACGAGGCGCTGGCGATCGTGAATGCGGCGCGCCTGCCGGGGCTGAAGACCATGCTCGACACCAGTTCCGCGGGCGCCACCGAAGCCGAAGCCCTGCCCGCGCTGATCGACCGCGTCTGGCCCAGCGGCCAGCTGGTGCACGTACAACTGAACGACCGCAACCGCCGCGGCCCGGGCCAGGGCGAGGACCGCTTCGCGCCGATCCTGGCGGCACTGCAGCGCCAGGGCTACGGCGGCTGGCTGGCGATGGAACCCTTCGACTACGTGCCCGACGGGCCGGGCTGCGCGGCCTG
>Ga0209369_1000812_pt1 | contig 23756 bp, 20 predicted proteins | sample EBPBio142010_DNA_FD_185865 | JGI IMG/M metagenome (GOLD analysis project Ga0209369, IMG submission 185865) | Wastewater treatment Type I Accumulibacter community from EBPR Bioreactor in Madison, WI, USA - Reactor 1_10/4/2010_ DNA (SPAdes)... | ecosystem: Engineered > Bioreactor > EBPR >... | reverse complement strand
GCTCAGGCCTCAAGCTCCCGGTCGACACGACGAGCAGAGGGTGGGGACTTCTACTTGGCCACCAACGGGGACCTCACCTGGCCACCACTGGGGACTTTTTCATGGCCATGGACACTGAGCGAGGTGGGGGACGTCGTGTCGTCGGCATTGCGGTATCGGTTTGTGCCGGTGTGGCGTTCCCGGCGACGGGTGCGGGCGCGCGGACCCACCCGCCGTGACAGAGTGGGGCTGGACCGTGCTCCCGATGCCCGCCACCTTCACCTCAGGAGGACTCGTGACCGCCCCGATGCCCGGCCCACGCGGCGCCTACCCACCATCCCCCGGTGGGGCGGTGAGCAGCGACGACCGGACGATGGCGCTCCTTGCGCACCTGTCCCCGCTGATCGCCATGGTCATCAGCGTCGGCTGGCTCAGCATCGCCGGCCCGTTGGTGCTGTGGCTGCTCAACAAGAACCGGAGCCCGTTCGTGCGGCAGGCCGCCGCCGGTGCGTTCAACTTCAACCTGTCGATGTGGGCGCTGTCGATCATCGGCTGGATCTGCATCTTCTCGATCGTCCTGTTGCCGGTCGGCCTGATCCTGCTGCCCCTGTCGTTCATCTTGCAGATCGCGTTCCATATCGTCGGAGCCGTGCGCGCCAATCGTGGGGAGTTCTACCGCTATCCGATGCAGTTCATCCGCGTCCTGTCCTGACCTGCCATCCCGCCGGAGCGGGCCAGTCGGGCAGCCGAACCAGTCGGGCGGCCGTACGTCGAGCGGCGATGCGGTTGATACCCTCAGAAGATCTGATGATCGAAGAGACGAATCATGGCCCTTCATTCGACAAAGGTCGCGAGGCTCGGCATTCTCGTGTTTCTCCTTGCGGTGATCTGCGGGATAGGTGCCTGGTATTTCTTGTGGCCCTATCCAGAGCGGGAAGTGGATGGCCTGGTCACTCGCGGTGGCAACCGGGTTTCGACCGGGGAGACCACGGCGATCGTGTCCGGACATTTGATCAAAGATCCGCGTGGGTGTCTCACGCTTGAGGACGCGCCTGAAAACTCCGTCCTGACCTTCGAGCGCGGCACTGTGTGGGCGAATGACGAACACACCGCCCTACGCCTACCGAATGGGGCCGTCGTCACCATCGGCGCTGAGCTGCGCGGGGGCGGAGGGTGGACGCCCGGCGAGGGGCGTGGTGTCGGCAGGTGCGTGACTCGCGGCCCCGGGAATCTCGTGAGCTATTGGTCGGACCGCTGACTCGCCCGGTCGTCAACAGACCACGCCCAACGGGGCACGGCGTACCCCGTCCGGACGCGGCGTCCCTGCGGCCCTACCTCCCCAGCAGGTGGCGGCTGATGACCAGGCGCTGAATCTGGTTGGTGCCCTCGAAGATCTGGGTCACCTTGGCCTCGCGCATGAACCGCTCCACCGGGTAGTCCTTGGTGTAGCCGGCGCCGCCGAAGACCTGTACGGCGTCCGTGGTGACCTTCATCGCCGCGTCGGTGGCGACGAGCTTGGCCACCGAGGCCTCCTTGCTCATCGGCCGACCGGCGTCCTTCAACCGCGCCGCGTGCAGGTACGTCGCCCGCGCGCTGGTCACGGCCGCCTCCATGTCGGCGATGAGGAACGCGAGCCCCTGGAACTCCCCGATCCGGCGGCCGAACTGCTCACGCTCGTTCGCGTACTGCACCGAGGCATCCAGCGCCGACTGGGCCAGCCCGGTGGCGGCGGCGGCGATGCCGAGGCGACCGTTGTCCAAGGCGGCCAGCGCGATCGACATGCCCTGGCCCTCCCCGCCGATCAGCTGGTCGGCGGGGACCCGGGCGCCGTCGAAGATGACCTCACAGACGGTGTCCGAGTCCAGGCCCATCTTGCGCTCCGGGGGGGCGAAACTCATGCCCTCGGTGCCGGCCGGCACGTGGAAGCAGGACAGCCCGCGCGGACCGTCGTCGCTGGTCCGCGCGAACACGGTGTAGAAATCGGCGTGCCCGCCGCTGGAGATCCAGGCCTTGCTGCCGGTCAGCACATACGAGTCGCCGTCCTTGGCGGCCCACGTCGAGATGGCCGCGACATCCGAGCCGGCGTGCGGCTCGGACAGGCAGTAGGCGCCGAGCTGACTGCCGCTGAGCATGCCGGGCAGCCAGCGCTCCTTCTGCTCGGTGGACCCGAAGCTGTACATCGGGAAGCACGTCAGCGAGTGCACCGAGGTGCACACCGCCACGCTCATCCAGGCGCTGGCGATCTCCTCGATGACCTGCAGGTACACCTCGTACGGCTGTTCCCCGCCGCCATAGCTCTCCGGGTAGGCCAGCGACAGCAGACCCAGCTCGCCGAGCTGCGTGAACACCTCTCGGGGGAAGGCCGCCTCGGCCTCGAACTGGTCCACGATCGGGCGCATCTGTTCGTCGCAGAACTCGCGCACCATCTCCATCAGCATGCGGGACTCGTCGGTCGGCATCAGTCGCGTCGCGGGCATGCCGGTCACCCTAGCCGGGTGAAGCGACGCGTGGGGCCGAACCGACCAGTCGGTTAACGCGCGTTCACCCGGTTCCGGGGTCAGCGGACCACCTCGCGCAGCTGGCCGTCGACGCGTCGGGTCCAGCCGCGGCCGTCGAGGTGCTCCAGCAGCGGTACGGCGACGCGGCGCGTCGTACCGAGCGCATCCCGGGCCTGCGAGAGGGTGAACGGTTGGGGTAGTCGAGCCAGCACGACCATCGCCTGGGCGGCAGCGATCGGCTGGACGACGACCTCGCCGGGCAGGCGCAGCAGCCGGCCGGCCCGGGCTGCGGCGGCGAGCTGCCGCGGACCGAGCCCGGCCGCCGCGAGCTCGTCCGCCTCCGGCGCGGCGAAGGGGTCGGCGGCCAGCCGCTCCTCGATGGCCCGCAGGCCCGCCTCGGCCGCTCCGAGGGCGCTGGCCACGCCGGGCAGCGCAACCCGGCCATCGGCGGCGGTCAGGCCCGCCGCCCCCGCGAGCGGCGCGACGAGCCGCAGGTCCGGCAGGTCCAGCGCCGCTCGGGCGGCCTCGAACGGGAGCCGTGGATCGAGGGGGTCGGCGGCGGCTCGAGCCGCGACCGCCTCGCGCAACAGGGCCACCCAACGGTCCCAGGTGGGCTGCGCGACATAGTGATCCGCCACCCGGCGCAGCCCGTTCGGGACGCCAGGCCCCGCGACATCCGGCAGCCCCAGGGCGACCGCGGTCGAGACCGCCAGGTGCCCCCGCCGGGCCACCTCGGCGGTCAGATCCAGGCGACCGTCCGCGGCCGAGACCCGGGCGCCCCGAGCGGCGGCCGCTCCCCGGCGGCGCAGTTCGGGCGGGTCGGCGTCGACGATCAGCACGCTGGTGAGCGCCTGCGCCAGCGGGCCGATGCTTGCCTCGACCACGCTCGGGCTCCGGGGCGCACCACCGGGCGCCGACGCCGCGCCCGGATCCCGCAGCAGCGCCCGGTCACCGGGCACCAGCGGGAGTTCGGTCGCCAGCGTCAGGCGGGCGGCCTGCCCCGCGAGCGGCCGGATTCGGACCGGGACGGCGGCCGTACCCACGTGCATCATCAGCCGTTCGGGCAGGTCGTGCGCGGCCCGGCCGAGTTGCCCGTCGAGCGTCGCCGTACGCCACCACGCCCCCGGGGTGAGCAGCGCGTCGCCACGACGTACCTCTCCCGCCTCCACCCCCCGAAGATTCACCGCGACCCGGGCGGTGGGCGTGACCTGCTCGCGGGGTTGTTCCAGCGACTGAAGGCCGCGCACCCGGACCCGCCGGGATCCGCTCGGGCTGGCGGCCAGCTCCAACTCGTCGCCGACGCTGAGGGTGCCGGCCGCCAGGGTTCCGGTGACCACCGTGCCGGCGCCCTTGATCGTGAAGGACCGGTCCACCCAGAGCCGCACCCGGGCCGCGGGGTCCGGCGGCGCCAGCCCGACCAGCAGCGCCCCGAGCGCCGCCCGGACCGCGTCGAGACCCTCCCCGGTCCGCGCCGAACAGGCCACCGCGGCCGTCGGACCGAGGGTGCTGCGCGCGAGGCGCTCCCGGGCGTCGGCGAGGGTGGCCGCGGTGCGCTCCGGCCCGGCCAGGTCGGTCCTGGTCACGACGAGGAGGCCGTGCCGCAGGCCCAGGGCGTGGCAGGCCGCGAGGTGCTCGCCGGACTGGGCCCGCCACCCTTCGTCGGCCGCGACCACGAACAACACCGCGGGCGCCGGCCCCAGCCCGGCCAGCATGTTCCCGATGAACCGGCGGTGCCCCGGGACGTCGACGAAGGCCACGGTGCGGGTGCCCTGGGGCGTCGACAGCTGCGTCCAGGCGTACCCGAGATCGATGGTCAGCCCCCGCCGGCGCTCCTGCTCCCAGCGGTCCGGCTCGATCCCGGTGAGCGCCCTCACCAGGGCCGACTTGCCATGGTCGACATGGCCGGCGGTGGCGACGACATGGCCGGCGGTGGCGACGACGTGCCCGGGGGAGGTGACCCCGCTCATCGATCCGCTCCCAGCCGACGCTCCGCCGCCGCCACGGCCTCGACGACCTGCGGCAACTGTGCTTGCTCCAGGCAGCGGCAGTCGAGCAGGCAGTATCCGTCGACGACGCGGGCGACCACCAGGGGATCACCCCGGCGCAACTCCGGACCGTAGTCGGCGGGGAGGGCGACGGCCCAGCCGGGCAGCGGTACGCCGGGCGCACCGCCGCCCCCGATCCGGCCCTCGGCCGGGACGATCCGGACCGGGATCCGATCGCCGACCCGGGCGCTCACCTCCGCCGCCAGGACCTCGGCCAGGCGACGCAGCTCGGTGCCGCTGCGGCGCCGGTACGTCGTCACGGGAGGCTCCGGCCCCCGCAGCGTCGCCTCCAGCGCGGCCAACGCCAGCTTGTCCGCCCGGAACGCCCGGTGCAGCGGGTGCCGCCGCAGCCGCTGCACGAGATCGGCACGGCCCAGAATGAGCCCGGCCTGCGGACCCCCGAGCAGCTTGTCTCCCGAACAGGTCACCAGGTCGGCGCCGGCCTGCAGCGCGCTGGTCGCGTCGGGTTCGTCGGGCAGCGCGGGGTCGGCGGCGAGCAGGCCGCTGCCGATGTCGACGACCAGCGGTACGTCGTGAGAGCGGGCCACCTCGGCCAGCTCGGCCACCGAGGCCTGGGCGGTGAACCCGGCCACGACGAAATTGCTCGGGTGAATCTTGAGGATCGCGCCGACGCCCGGCCCCAGCGCCGCTTCGTAATCGCTCCGCCGGGTCCGATTCGTCGTACCGACCTCGACGATCCGCACGCCGGTGGCCTCGATCAGGTCGGGCAGCCGGAAGCCGTCGCCGATCTCGACCATCTCGCCGCGGGAAACCAGGACGGTACCGGTGGCCCCGCCGGCCATCGCGCCGGCCATCGCGCCGGCCATTCCGCTCGCCATCCGGCCGGCCAGCGCCGTCACCGCCAGCGACAGGGCGGCCGCACCGTTGTTGACCACGAGCGCGGCCTGCGCCGCGGGGCACCCGGCGAGCACGGCTGCGTTGGCGCCGCGGCCCCGGATCCCCCGGCCACCGGTGGCCACGTCGAATTCGAGGTCCACATAGCCGGCCGCCGCCGTCACCGCGTCGAGCGCCGCCGCGGACAGCGGCGCCCGACCGAGATTGGTGTGGACGACGATCCCCGTCGCGTTGAGGGCGACTCGCTGGCTGCTCGGGGCGAACTCGGGCGTATGGGCCAGCTCCACCGCCCGATCCCGCACCGCGTGCGGAGCCAGGTCGGCACGCCGGGCCTGCTCCTGCGCGGCGCCGATCGCGGCCTTGACCAGGGCGGGGCCATGCCGCTCGGCGAGCGATGCGAGGGCGGGGTCGGCGAGCAATTGATCGGTGCGCGGAATGTGGCGCCGCGGGTCCTCGCCCGCGGCTGGCGGTTCGGCGGCGGCCACGGGCATGCGTCGACTCTAGGCCGTGGCCGGCGCCGGCTGGGCCCGCCCCGGCGCGGCCGCATAACGGGTTCCGCCTCATCGCCTCATACCGTGGTATGGAGGAGGGTGCGGTGAGCGGTCGTCCGGCGGGTCCACCTCATACCGTGGTATGGAGGAGGGGCGGTGAGCGGTCGCCAGGCACGGGATCCGCAGGGGAGGAGAGGTGAGTCCGTGAGTGGCCCCCTGAGTAGCGAACCGGCGGTGGGGACGCCCGTGGAGCTGCGGTTCACGAAGTACGACGGGAGCCCGCACTGGGAGTACGACCTGATCGTCCTCGGCACCGACGCCCACGGTCTGTGGCTGGGTGGGCGCCCCGGCGACGTCTGCCGCCGGATCGGGCGCACCATCGAGCCCGGCGTGCACTGGGTGACCCTCGTCCCCGCCGCCGGCGCCTGGATTGCGACCTTCAACGAACCGGGCGGGCCGCTCGGGGCCGGCACTTATGTCGATCTGACGGACCCCCCGACCTGGCAGGCGGTGCAGACGGCACGGGGGGCCGGCCTGCGGATGCGGTGCGCCGACCTGGATCTGGACGTGGTGCGCCGGTTCACGGGCGAGTGCTACATCGACGACGAGGACGAGTTCGCCGACCACCAGGTCCGATTCGGGTATCCGTCCGAATTGGTCGCGACCACCAGGGCGACCGCCGATCGGCTCTTCGCCGAGGTCTGCGCCGGCTCCGAGCCGTTCGGCAGCGTGGGGCCGGCCTGGCTGCAGCGGTGCCGGGCGCTGAATCGGGACGGTTGGCCGGCCGCGCACCCGTGACCCGTTGCCGCTCAGCCGGATTGCATATCTGGGCGGACCGGGCGCATCCTGCTGGCCTGGGGTTGTCGAGACGGCCCGGCGGTCGGCGGATGGATCGTCGTCGACGGGTGTCGGCAGGCCCCGGGGAGAACACAGGTGTGCGCCAGGGGGCCACGGCCGTGCTCGTGGTGGCGCAGGACCGCGAGGAGTTGGATGTATTCGATCGCCGCTGCCGCCGATCTGACCGGACTGGATGAGGACACCATTCGGGACTGGGAGGGTACTTACGGGCTGTTTGCACCCCGCCGGGCGGAGTCCGGCCACCGGGGCTATCACGACAACGATCTGCGTGCGCTGGGCGCGATGGCCTCGCTGTTGGACGTCGGGTGGGGCCCCGCCGAGGCCGCCGCGGAGGCCAACGGGCGCGCGCGGCGAGGTCCCGTGGCGCCGCCCCCACGCGAGCCGGTGTTGGCCCGGCCGCGGGACGACCTGACGGTGACGTTCATGTCCGCCGCGGCGGATCTGGATGTCGCCACGCTCGGCGAGGTGCTCGACGCCGCCTGGGAATGCCACGGCGCCGACCTGGTCGCCGACGACTGGCTGCTGCCCGCGGTCAGCCATCTGGACGGCGCGAGCGCGGCCGGCGAGCTGGGCGCGGCGGGGATGCACCTCGCGTTGGACCTGGCCCGGGGGCGGCTGCTCACGGAGTACGACGACGCGTTGCGCGCCGTTGCCCCCGGGGCGCCGCGGGCGTTGATCGGTGTGGCCCTCGGTGTGGTGCAGGACCTGGGGATGCTGGCGTTCGCCGGATTGCTGGCCCGGGCCGGAACCGGCTCGGCGTTCTTGGGCGGCCGACTGCGGGACGCCGACTGGGTGGGAGCGGTCCGGACCTGCCGGGCGCGTCATGTGGTGCTGGCCGTGCCGCGTCCGCAGGATCTCCTGCCCACGACCCGGTTGGCGGAGCGGCTGATCGCGGCGCTGCCGCGGCTGGTCGTTCACGTGGGGGGCCGCTATCAGCACCTCATCACCCCCCCGTTGCGCACGCTCGGTCATCACGTGGGCACCGCCGCCGACTCGCTCGCGCTGACGCTGGCCTGCGATCCGGCCGATCCGGTCGAGCCGGTCGTGCCGGTCGTGCCGGTCGTGCCGGTCGTGCCGGTCGTGCCGGTCGACCCGGTCAGTGCGCTGGGGGTGGACCTGCTGGCGGAGGCGGACAGGAATCGAACCTGCCAGACCGAGATGCTCGGCCTCACCGGTGTTGAAGACCGGGGGGCCCACCAGGAACCCAGACGCCTCCACCGCGCAGGTTAGCCGAGCGGGGTTGCCGGGGCGATGCGGGCGTCCGACGGCTAACCTCGGCGGCATGCGAGATCGGGTCCGGCTGACGCAGTACGCCGCGGGCGGTGGGTGCGCCTGCAAGCTGCCCGCGGGGCAACTGGAGGACCTGGTCCGCGATCTGCGCGGTCTGGACCACCCGGATCTGCTGGTGGGCCTCGACGACGGCGACGATGCGTGCGCCGTACGGATCGACACCCGCGGCACCGGCACCGCTACCGCGATCCTGTCGACCGCGGACTTCTTCACGCCGATGATCGACGACCCCTACGCGTGGGGGCGGATCGCCGGGGCCAACGCGCTCTCGGACGTCTATGCGATGGGTGGGCGTCCCATCGCCGCCATCAACCTCGTCGGGTGGCCGGTCGCCGAGCTGCCGGACGAACTGCTGCGTGAGGTGCTGCGGGGCGGCCTCGACGCGACCCGCGACGCCGGCTGCCCGCTGGCCGGCGGGCACTCGATCACGGCACCCGAGCCGCTGTATGGGATGGCGGTCACCGGGCTGGCCGATCCGGATCGGTTGCTGCGCAACGACGCCGCGCGCCCCGGGCTGCCCTTGACACTGACCAAGCCGCTCGGCGTGGGCTTGCTGAACAATCGGCACAAGGCGACCGGGGAGGTCTTCGAGCAGGCCGTGGCCTCGATGACCGCGCTGAACGCGCGGGCCGCCGAGGCCGCGTTGGCGGCGGGCGTGCGCGCCTGCACCGACGTCACCGGGTTCGGGCTGCTGGGGCATCTGTTCAAGATGATGCGGGCCTCGGGCACCGCGGCGGTGCTGGAGGTGGGGGCGGTCCCCGTCCTGGACGGCGCCCGGCAGGCCTACCGGGACGGCTTTGTTCCGGGCGGTTCGCGCCGCAACCTGGATTGGGTCCGACCGCAGCTGGCCGCCGGGCCGGGGGTCACCGAGGAGGATCTGCTCGTCCTGGCCGACGCGCAGACCTCGGGCGGCTTGCTCATCGTGGGGGAGATCCCCGGCTCACCGGTGATCGGTCACGTCGTACCGGCCGAGCCCGGCGCCCCCCGCCTCACGCTGCACCGCTGATCGGGCCTTGCCTGCCGGGGGGAACTCCCTCGGCAGGCAAGGCCCGGCGATCAGGACAGGAACAGGGTGACGAACAGCCGCCCCGACAACAGGACCACCGAGGCCAGGGCCACGAGGCCGAACAGGTTCTGCCACCACGTGTTGGTCAGGCTGCCCATCAAGCGCCGCCGGTTGGCCATCACGATGATGAGCGTCGCCAGGATCGGGGCCACGAAGACCGTCATGGCCTGCGCGATGACGATGAGCTGCACCGGCGAGCTCTGGAACGCCAGCGTCACCGCAAGACCGAAGGCCAGGATGACTGCGGAGATCAGCTTGGCGGTGCGGGACGCGGCCGTCGCGCCGCGGCCCAGCCCGTCCGAGAGCATGGTGCCCCCGGCGGTCGCGTTCGCCACCATGGAGGAGAAGGCCGCGCCCATGAAACCCAGGGCGAAGATCTTGGCGCCCACGGGCCCGGCCAGCGGCTCGAAGACGCGGGCCAGCCCGACGATCGAGTCCACCGGCTTCCCGCGTGCTCCGAGGGCGGCCGCCGCGACGGCGATGACCAGCGCGGTCATGACGCCGGGCGCGATGATGCCCGGGATCGTGTCGGCGACCGTGAGGTCCCGGTACTCCGCCTCGGTGCGGTCGTGCTCCCGGGTGCCGTAGGAGGTGTAGAACGCGGCGTTCACCGAGAGGTTGGTGCCCACCAGAGCGATGATGAGCAGGGTGGACCCATCGGGCACCGTGGGCACCAGCCCCGCCGCGGCACTACCCCAGTCCGGCCGGGCCGCGAAGGCGCTCGCGACGAAGGCGATGGCCATCATGGCGACGACCCCGACCAGCAGCCGTTCGATGGCTCGGTAGACGTTCCGAGCGAGGAACAGCGCGGCGACCCCGATGGTCATGACCACGCTCCACATCACCGGATTGCCGCCGACCAGCAGCGCCATCCCCAGCCCGGAGCCGACGGCGTTGCCGACGCTGAAGCACAGCGTGATCAGGAAGACCCCGATTCCGGCCAGCACACCCACCCAGGTGCCGAGTTCCTCCTTGATCGAGGAGATCAGCGAGATGGGGGAGCGGATGCCCAGCCGCACACTCATGTCGGTCAGGAAGATCATCAGGATCGTCGACACGACGATCACCCAGATCAGGGCATAGCGATAGCCGCTGCCGGCCTGCACGGCCGTGGTGAGGTTGCCCGGGCCGAACTGCCAGGCGCCCGCCACGAAGGCCGGCCCCATCAGGGCGAGCATGCCGATGACGCCGCGCCGCCGGGGGGCGGTCGTGGTGGTCGAGCGGACGGCGTGGTCCACGTGGTCACTCATCGTTGAGCTCCTCGGATCCGGGGATCGGTCAGCTGTCGACCCGGCCGAGACCGGACGCGCGGAACGCCTCGGCGATCTCGGCGTCGGCACCGGACGGCAACGGCAGCAGCGGGGTCCGCGCGGTGGCGTGCTCCAGGATCCCGCGGTGCACCAGGCCCCACTTCAGGGCCACCGTGCCCTCCATGTGCGAGCCCCGGTGGTAGACGTTCTGGGTCACCGGGAGCAGGCGCTCGTGGATCGCGTGCGCCGCGGCGTAGTCGCGCGCCTTGCCCGCCGCGATGAGCTCGATAAGCGGCTCGGGCGCGATGTTGCCGTAGCCGACCAGCAGCCCGTCGACGTCGAACATCGTCGGCAGCAGGTATTCGTCGTGGCAGGACAGGATCTGCAGGTCCGGGTAGGCGCGGCGCAGGGCCGGAATCTCGGTGTACCAACGGCGCATGTTGCGGACGCCGTTCTTGGTGGCGAAGACGCCCTCCTGGCCGGCGATCTCCAGCTGGGTGGGCAGGTCGTAGGTCGCCTTGGTGTTGTCCGGGTACTGGAACAGGATCAGCGGCAGGCCGCTCTCCTCGTAGATGTCGCGGTAGCGGGTCTGCGGGGCGCCCGGCTGGTAGCCGAACCGGAGCCAGCCGTGCGAAGGGTAGACCAGGCCGGCCGTCGCTCCGGCGGCCACGGCGTCCTTGGCCTCCAGCGCGGCGGTCTTATTGCCCTCCTTCGTGATGCCGGCGATGACCGGGATCCGACCCTCGGTCGAGTCGACGAAGGCGCGGATGACGTCGAGCTGCTCCTTCTCGGTGAGGAAGGTGCCCTCGCCGGCATGCCCGAGCACCACCAGCGACTTGACCCCGTCGATCGAGCCCAGCCATCCGCCGAGGCGCGCGATGGCCGCGTAGTCGACCTCGCCGTCCGTCGTGAAGGGGGTCACTGGAGCGGGGTTGAGGCCACGGAGGTCGAGGGTCATAGCAGCTCCTCAGCTGAGTAGAAACGATCGCGGGAACGTTTGCGGGAACGATTGCATCCTGCCGTACGCCGCGCTCGGCTGTCAAGGGGCGCGGTGCCGCTGGGGTGTGGTTCCTAGACTGGGCCCATCGAAGGAGGCAGCGTGATCAGCCATGACGACCAGGGCCGCGGGGTCACTCTCAAGGACGTCGCCCAGGCGGCGGGCGTGAGCGTGTCGACGGCGAGCCGGGTCCTGGACGAACGCAACCGGCCCTCGACGTCCTCGGCGGCCACGCGCGTGCGGCTGGCGGCCGACGAACTGGGCTACCGACGCAACGCGGTCGCCTCCAGTCTGCGGCGCGGCGAAACCGGCACGCTGGGGGTGCTGGTCCCGCGGCTCACCGACACGGTGATGGCCCTGATGTTCGAGGCCATCGAGCGCGCGGCGCGGGCCCGCCGGCATTTCGCGCTGGTCGCCACCTGCGGCGACGACCCACAGGAGGAGACGCGGGCCACCGAGACGCTGCTCGACCGCGGGGTCGACACGGTGATTCTGGCCACCGCGCGCCTCGACGACACGCTGCCGGCATCGCTGCGTCGCCGGCGGATCCCTCACGCCCTGGTCCTGCGCAGCGACGGGGTCAGCCCGTCATCGGTCGGCGACGACGACGCGGGAGGCTTTCTGGCGGTGCGCCACCTCATCGACCTCGGCCACCGCCGGATCGGGCTGCTCAACGGTCCCGCGTACACCTCCACCGGTCGGGATCGACGGGCCGGCGCCGAGCGGGCGCTGCGCGAGGCGGGAATCGAGCCCGATCCCGCGCTGTCGTGCAGCGTCGGCTATGGCGTATCGGACGGGATCGACGCCGGGCGCCACCTGCTGGAACTGCCGCAGCGGCCGACCGCGATCTTCGCGGCGAACGACAACCTGGCGATCGGCGTCCAGACGGCGGCCCGGCTGCTCGGGTACGTTCCGGGCCGCGACATCTCGATCGTCGGCTACAACGACATCCCGCTGGTGGCCCAGCTGCCGGTGCCGTTGACCAGCGTCCGCACCGCGTTCGACAGCATCGCGGCGACCGCCTTGGAGCTGGCCACCGGGTCCGACGTCCGGGGTGAGCCGATCCGGCGCGCGCTGCCCACGCTGATCCCGCGAGAGTCGACCAAGCGGCTGGCTCCCTGACGCGGCGCGGCGCGGGTGGCGCCGCCGCGGGCTGCCCGTCGCCGGCTGCCCGCCGCCGGCTGCCCGCTGGTGTCACGATGGGGCATGACCGTACGTCGTGGCGCGCGGCGAGCCATGACCGCCGCACGGATCGCGCCCGTGCTGCGGGTGACGCTCAGCGCCGTGCTGACCCTGGGGGCGGTCGGGACCGGCGTGGCGGGATGTGCGCTGGTCCCCGGCTCGGGCCCGACCGGTTCCGGCGGAGCGGACCTGACTGGCGCCGGCACCCGACGTACCTTCCCCGACCTCGACGCCGCCGCGACCACACCGCGGCAGCGGGCGCTTGTGCGGGTCGTGCGGGCGGAGTACGCCGCGAACCGGCCCGGCACGACGTACGCGCAGGGCATCGAGGAGCCGTGGTGCGCCGATTTCGTCAGCTGGGTCGCGAAGGAGGCCGGCGCGCCGCTGGTCAACCCCCATTCCGGCGGCTGGCTGATCCCCGGCGTGTTCACCATGCAAGAGGCGCTGCAGCAGGCGGGGACCTGGCGGTCGGCGAGTTCGGGGTATGCGCCCAAGCTCGGCGACATCGCCGTCTACGCCGAGCCGTCGCCGTTCGGGCAGCACACGAACTATGTACTTCAGCTCAAGGACGGCACGCTCATGACGATCGGCGGTAATGAAGCGGCGGGTATCCGGGTCTCCGAGCACCGTGTCGATCGCTCGCTCGGCCTGGTCGGCTACGGCGTCCGCTGACCCGACCAGGGGAATAGCAAGACTCGCCACACGTCCCGCTTGGGAAGCGTCTACCGTGGCTTCTGGTGGTTTCTGAGGGGGAGCTGTGGATTTTTCAGTCCGTCGGCTGGACGAAGTGACGAAGGAGGAGCTCGACGCATGGGACGAGCTGTTCGCGGCCCAAGAGGGGTTGGCGAACCCGTTCTGCGCGCCTGAGTGGCCGTTGGCCTGGTGTTCTGCCTGGTCGCGACCGGATTTGTGCATGGTTGTCCTGATCCGGGACGGGACGAGGCTGGTCGGGGTGGCGCCCCTGCATCGCCAGACGTACGCCGTCCGCGGACGCACGATCGCTACGCGCATGATGCTTGCGGGGGCGGGCCCGGGAGGCCGAAACCTGGAGTTGCCGCAGGTGCTCACCTGGCCAGGCCATGCTCGGCCGGTGCTCCGAGCACTGATTGCGGAATTGCTCACCGGCGAACTCAGTCATCTGTGCGACTGGGCGGAGTTGTCGATTCCCATCGCGGACGGTTGGTTCGAGTCCGAATGGGCCTATGACACCGGCCACGAGCACGCCTTCTTCCACCACCTGGCCACCCGTCCGTCCTGTGTCGTCAGTTTCGCGGATACCTGGGAGGCCACCCGCTCGCGGATGGGGCGGAATATCAAGGAAAGTATGCGCCGGTCCCGCAACCGTCTGGCCAAGAGCCGCTACGAGGTGGCCGTGGTCGAGTTCGGCGCGCACGGTCAGACGCTGGACGTAGCCGCGGTGGACCGCTTCCTCGACCTGCACTTGAGGCGGGCCGAACATGCGGCGGGGGTGCGGCACATCGACAACTTCTCGCACCCCAGCGAGCAGGCCAGCATGCGCGCGCTCTTGCCGCAGCTGGGCGAGCGGGGTCGGGCCAGCTTGCTCGAACTGCGGCTTGATGGGGCGACGGTGGCAGCGCAGCTTCTGTTGCATGCACCGCGCACGATCTACGTGCATTCCTCCGGATTGCTCGGAGAGCACTGGGAACTTGGTCCTGTGACCCATCTGCAGGCGGAGGCCCTACAGTTGGCCCACGCCCGGGGCGATCGCTGGGCCAATTTCTCCCCAGGGGTCAACGTCTCGAAGATGCGTTGGGGCGCTGCTGTGGTCCCGGCCAACGATTTTGCGTTCGGGGCAGGAACCAGGCGTGATGTGTGGCGCTTCGAGCTCTATGTGGGTATGAAGGCGCGCGCTGCCGTCAGGGGGAGCATGTACCTGACCGGCCGGAACAACGCGCCCGCGAAGGCCTGAGGCGGCCGCTCGCGAACTGTCGATGAGATGTCGCACTCCCCGACGAGAGCGACTGTTGGAGCTCGCTCCCCGGCGCTAGGCCTGCTCGGCCAGCGCCTGTGCCGACGGCAGGCCGGTGATCTCGCTGGCGGCATCGATCGCGGCCTGGGCGCGCCGGGCCGCGAGCCGTTGCTTCTGCGGGACGACGGTGTAGCGGGGGTCCTTGGCCGACTCCATCCCGGCCTCGACCACGCCGAACCGGGTCAGCGCCGACGCGGTCGCCAACGCCAAGCCGGCGGCCACCGCGCTCGGGCGCCAGCGCCCGCCCACGACGGTCAGCGCGGCGCCGCCGATGGTCAGCGCCTTGGCGAGTTTCAGGAGCCGACCGGCCCGACCCCGGTGCAGGGTCTCGCCGGGCACCCCGATCTGACGCTCCAGCAGCGCAAATGCGCCCGTCTCCAGGATCGCCCCGCCCACGGCCATGCGCCGCGCCGGCGCGCACTCGCGGGTCGTGGTGGTGACCATCGCCGTGCCGCCGGCCGCCGCGAGCGCCGATCCCACGAACACGAACGGCAGCTCGCGATAGGCGGCATGCCACGTCGGGGTCGCGGTGTCGGAGAGCAACACCGCGGTGTACGCCGCCAGCGGGGCCGAGAAGAAGCCCGCACCGATCGAGGCGAGCCGGTCGCCGTACGGCCAGAACCACGCCATCGGCAGATCCCGCCCCTGGTTCGGCGCCACCTCCTTCACGACCTCCGACAACGCCGCCACCCCGGTGAACGCCCCAAACCCGGCCAGGATCCACGACCCGATGCTCATCGGCGAGGTGAGCTTGACCGTGCGCATCATGTGGTGGAACCGGCTGGGCTTGCCCAGGTCGCTGATCAGCGCGTACGTCGAGCCGCCGAGCGCCCCCAGCGCGATGAGCCGCCCGTTGCGTTGCAGTTCGCGGCGGCCGGTCATCTCCCCGCCCGCGGCGACGAGGGCGGAGCCGGCGGCGAGGCCGCCGAGGAAGAGGTACGCCGGGATCTCGTGCCCCCACGGCGCCGGCTTGACGATATTGCGCCCGTAGTAGCTGGCGAACTGCGCCTCCGGCACCATGACGGCCTCGCCGCCGGAGCGCTTCCGGCGCCGCCGCCCGGTCGCGGGCTGAGGTACGGTCACGAGTCTCGCCTCCCCAGAAAGCTCAGGGCCGCGCCGACCAGCATGGTCAGGCCCGCATAGCCGGCTTTGCGGAAGATGTCGGGCAGGTCGTGCGTGGTGACCACCGGGTCCGGGGGCAGGCCGTAGACCTCCGGCTCGTCGAGCAGCAGGAAGATCGACCCGGTGCCGCCGATGCCGTCGTTCGGGTCGGCCCCATACAGCCGCGCCTCGGTGAAGCCCTTCGCGTGCAGCGCCTCGACCCGCTCGGTCGCCCGGCGGCGCATCAGATCGAGGTCGCCGAACTGGATCGAGGTGGTGGGGCAGGCCTGCGCGCACGCGGGTGGCGCCCCGACGTGCAGGCGGTCGTAGCAGAGCGTGCACTTGGCGGCGATGCCCGTCGGCGCGCTGGTCGCGGCGCGACCCGAGGAGCCGGCGCTGGCGACGCCGCTGATCGTGCCGGCGCCGGCGTCCTCCCGGCGCTCGATGACCCCGAAGGGGCACGCCGCGACGCAGTACCCGCAGCCGTTGCAGATCTCGTCCTGCACGACGACCGTGCCGAACTCGCTGCGGAACAGCGAGCCCGTCGGGCACACGTCGAGGCAGGCCGCGTGCGTGCAGTGCTTGCAGACGTCCGAGGCGATCAGCCAGCGGAAGTCGGGCAGGGTGCCGGTGGCCAGCGCCGCCAGCGCGGCCGATTCCGCGGCGGCCAGGTCCATCGCCCCCGGCCGCAGCCCCGGCATGCCGAGGGCGATCAGCGCCCGCCCCGACTCGCGCGCCGCGGCGATCCGTTCGGTGGTCTGCTCGACGAAGGCGACATGCCGCCACGTCGAGGCGCCCAGCCCGATCGAGTTGTCGTAGGACGCCCCGGTCATGCCGAGGCGGTCCATCGGCAGCTGGTTCCATTCCTTGCAGGCGACCTCGCAGGCCTTGCAGCCGATGCAGATCGAGGTGTCCGTGAAGAAGCCCTGGCGCGGCGGGGGATCGACCCACCCCGCGTCGCGCGCCGGGTCGGTGGGCCCCGACAGCTGATTCCGCCAAAGGCTCATGACCCCTCCAGGCGCATCTCTGGGCGCAGCTCTGGGCGCAGCTCGTTGCCGGTCATCGCCGTCAGCCCGGCGCGCGTCTGGTAGTCCCGCACGAGGGCCACCAGCGCCGGGCCCCGAGGTCGGCGCCCCTCGACGATGTCGCAGCTGGCGACCTTGGACTCCTGGATCGCCACGTTGGGGTCGAGGGTGATGCCGAGCAGGTCGTTGGCGCCGTCCCCGGCGACCACCGCGCCGGTGCCGCCGACGCCCCAGTGATAGGGCAGCCCGATCTGGTGCACGGTGCGGCCGTTCACCGTCAGCGCGGTCATCCGCTCGGTGACCAGCACGCGCGCCTCGATCGCGCCCCGGGGGCTGACGATGGTGGCCCAGCCGCCGTTGGTCAGCCCCCGCAGCTGCGCCAGCTCCGGGCTGACCTCGCAGAAGAACTCGGGCTGCAATTCGGCCAGATAGGGCAGCCAGCGGCTCATCCCCCCGGCGGTGTGGTGCTCGGTGAGGCGGTACGTCGTGAAGACGAACGGATACACCCCGGCTCCCCGCTCGCCGGCGCTCGGCGCCGACAGGTTGTCCGGGCGCGGATAGACCAGCCGGGCCGGCGAGGCCTGCTGGTCATAGAGCACGTTCTCGACGGGGCTCTCCTGCGCCTCGTAATGGGTCGGCAACGGGCCGTCGACCATCCCGCTGGGGGCGAACAGCCAGCCCTTGCCGTCGGCCTGCATGACGAACGGATCGTCCCCGGCCAGCCCGGCCGGGCCGCCGACCCCGGGCTCGGGTCGGTAGTCCGGGCCCGTCTCGACCGGAAAATCCGGTACGTCGTGGCCGGTCCACCGCCCGGCCTGCGGGTCCCACCACACATAGGCCTTGCGTTCGCTCCACGGCGTACCGTCCGGCGCCGCCGACGCCCGGTTGTACAGGATCCGCCGGTTCATCGGCCACGCCCAGCCCCACTCGGGGGCCACCCAGGACTGCTCGGCGTCGGGCGTGCGCCGGGCGGCCAGGTTGACCCCGCCGGCGAAGACGCCGGTGTAGATCCAGCAGCCCCCGCTGGTGGAGCCGTCGTCGCGCATCTCGGTGAAACTGGACAGCGGCGTGCCGGCCGCCGGTCCGCTGCACTGGAAGCCGTTGATCTCCGCCAGCACCGCGGCCGCGCTCGGTTCCCCGTGCCCATCCTGGGGGTAGTCCCAGGTCAGGTCGAGGATCGGCCGGTCCCGCGGGTCGTGCGACCCGGCGAGCTTGGCGCGGATCTTGCGGCCCAGCTCGTGCATGAAGTGCAGATCGCTGCGGGCCTGATCGGGGGGCCGGACGGCCTGGTGATGCCACTGCAGCAGCCGCTGCGTCTGGGTGAACGAGCCGTCCTTCTCGGCGTGGCTGGCGGCCGGCAGGAAGAAGACCTCCGTGCCGATCTGCTCCGTGGCCAGCTCGCCGGTCGCGATCTCGGGCGCATCCTTCCAGTACGTCGCGGACTCGATGAGATTGAGGTCGCGCACGACCAGCCACTTCAGGTGGCTCATCGCCATCCGCTGCAGGTGGCCGTGGGCCGACCCGACCGCCGGGTTCTGGCCGAACAGGAAGTAGCCCTCGACCTCGTCCTCCAGCATCGCCATCGCCGTGGCGTAGGTGTTGTGGCTGCCCGTCAGGCGCGGCAGGTAGTCGTAGGCCCAGTCGTTCTCGGCGGTCGCCGCGTCGCCCCAGTAGGCCTTCATCAGTGAGGCGACATAGGCCGGCGCCAGCGTCCAGAACCCCTTCTGGGCGGGGCTGGAGATCGCCGCCAGGTAGTCCTGAAGGGTGTCGTGGGTGCCCGCGACCGGCATCGGCAGATAGCCCGGCAGGAGGTTGAACAGCGTGGGGATGTCGGTGCTGCCCTGGATGCTGGCGTGCCCGCGCAGCGCCATGATCCCGCCGCCCGGCCGACCCATGTTGCCCAGCAGCAGCTGCAGGATCGCGGCGGTGCGGATGTATTGCGCGCCGAGGCTGTGTTGCGTCCAGCCCACGGCGTACGCGAAGCAGGTGGTCCGCTCGCGACCGGAGTTGCTCGTGATCGCCGCAGCGACGGCGTCGAAGTCCGCCTGGCTGATTCCGCACAGCCGCTCGACGAGTTCGGGGGTGTAGCGGGCGTAGTGCCGGCGCAGGATCTGCAGGACGCACCGCGGGTGTTGCAGGGTCTCGTCCCGCAGCACCTGCGCGTGCTCCAGCGCGGGGCCGCCGGCGCCGTGTTCGTCGCCCGCGGACCGGTCGGCCTTGGCGGCGCCGTGCTCCGGCGGACCGGCCTCGCCGACGCCATCGTCCCCGCCCACGCTGTCAGTCCCGGCGACGCCGTCGGGACGCGCGTCAGCCTCGGCGTACGCCCAGGTCCGCAGGTCGTAGGCGCCGGTGGTCGGGTCGTAGCCGGAGAAGATGCCGTCGAGGTCCTCGGTGTCGCGGAAGTCCTCGCCGATCAGGGTCGCGGCGTTGGTGTAGGCCACGACGTACTCGCGGAAGTACAGCTCGTTCTCCAGCACGTGCCGGATCAGGGCGCCGAGGAAGACGATGTCGGAGCCGACCCGGATCGGAACGTGCTGGTCCGCCGTCGCCGAGGTGCGGGTGAACCGCGGGTCCACGTGGATGACGGTGGCACCCCGCAGCTTGGCCTCGGTCACCCACTGGTAGGCCACCGGATGGCATTCGGCCATGTTGGAGCCCTGGATGACGATGCAGTCACTGTTCGCCATGTCCTGCACGAACTGGGTGGCGCCGCCACGCCCGAACGAGGCCCCCAGACCGGGGACCGTGGCGCTGTGTCAAATGCGCGCCTGGTTCTCGATCTGGACGGCGCCGAGCGCGGTGAACAGCTTCTTGATGAGGTAGTTCTCCTCGTTGTCCAGCGCCGCCCCGCCGAGCGAGGCGATGCCCATGGTGCGGTTGAGGAGGCGCCCGCTGCCGTCGCGGTCCTGCCAGGTCCGGCGGCGGGTCTCGATGACCCGGTCGGCGATCATGTCGGTGGCCGTGTCGAGGTCGAGGCTCTCCCAGCGGGTCGCATGCGGCCGCCGGTAGAGCACCGTCGTCTGCCGCTGCGGGGAGTTGACCAGCTGCTCGCTCGCCGATCCCTTCGGGCAGAGCCGCCCGCGGCTGATCGGCGAGTCGGGATCGCCCTCGATATGCACGATCCGCTCGTCCTTGACGTAGATGCGCTGGCCGCAGCCCACGGCGCAGTACGGGCAGATCGAGCCCACCACCCGGTCCGCCGTGGCGGTGCGCGCTGTCCAGTCGCGGGTCCGCTGCGACTGGACGGCCGGGCCGCGGCCCAGGACATCGCCGGTCCGCAGCTGCCGCAGCACCGGCCAGTCGAGGAACATCCGGGGCATCGGTCCTCCGTGGCGGTTGTCGGCGAGGGAGTCGACGGCCTCGCGCGGTCGGGGAGCTGGCTCGCTCGGGGAGCTGGCTCGCTCGGGGAGCTGGCTCGGTGGCGCGGCTGGGCCACGCCGCCGGTGTCACAGCAGGCTAGCCCCGCGGCGGCGGTTCGGCACGCCCACGGGACGGACGTCGGGTCGGGCCGATCCGCCCATCGCGGGCGATCCACCCCGCACCATAGGAGCGTGACGGAACAGTCAGCGCCGCGTGTGGTGGTCGTCGGCAGCATCAACACCGACATCGTCGTCGGCGTGCCGCGGCATCCCGCGCCGGGGGAGACGGTGATCGGCAGCGGCGGGGCGGAGCGGCCCGGCGGCAAGGGCGCCAACCAGGCGGTGGCGGCGGCGCGCGCGGGCGCGCAGGTCGTGATGGTCGGTGCCGTCGGGACCGATGCGCGCGCCGAGGCCGCGCTGGCCGGGCTGCGGGCGGCGGGGTGCGACGTGACGCGGGTACGCCGGGTGCCGGGGCCGACCGGCCTCGCCCTGGTCACCGTCGCCTCGGACGGCGAGAACTCGATCGTGGTGGTCCCCGGCGCGAACGCGGCCCTGGGGCCCGCCGACGCCGGGGTGTTGGCGCAGTCGGCGGGCCTCGGCGCGGGCGATGTGCTGCTCCTGCAGGGGGAGCTGCCGGAGTCCGCGACCTCGCTCGTGGCGCAGTTGGCGCAGGAGCGCGGTGCGCGGGTGTGTCTCAACCTGGCACCGGTCATCGAGCTGCCGGCGGTCGTCGTCAGCCTGGCGGACCCGCTTGTCGTCAATGCCCACGAGGCGGCCGGCGCCGCGCGGCTGCTGGGCCTCGCGCCGGGCGATGTCCCGGACGTCGCCGCGGACCCGCACGCCGCGGTCGCCGTACTCCGCGCGGCGGGGGTGCGTTCGGTGGTGCTCACCCTCGGGGCGCTGGGAGCCGTGGTGGCGGACGCGACCGGCGTCGTGGCCGTCCCCGCCGTTCCCACCCGGGTGGTCGACACGACCGGCGCCGGGGACTCGTTCACCGGGGCGTGTGCGGCGGCCCTGGCCCGGGGCGAGGCGCTCGTCGACGCCGCCGCAGCGGGCGCCCGGGCAGCGGCCGAGACGGTCGCCCACGAGGGCGCCCAGCTGCCTGACCGGGCCGCTGCCGACGCGTGACGCCAGCGGCGCCGACGCGTGATGCGAGCGGCCGCCGACGCGTGACGCGCCCCTGCGGCGACCACCCAGATGGGGCGACCAGCGAGATTGCAGGTGTCGTTGCAGGGTAGGTGTCGTGATAGCAGCCCATAACCTGCAACGACACCTGCAATCTCGATGCGACACCTGCAACCTCGACGCCCAGCGCGCCGCCCTGGACATTCCCTCGGCGTTCGGCCCCGCAGCTGCCGGCGAAAGCCGGACCAAGGCCCTCCGAGGTCACGCGCGGGTGGCGATGCCGGCGCATGCGCGTGCGTCGCTACGGGCGCTTGGTCTCGTCGAGGTAGGTGGCGACGGCGGCTAAGGTGCCGAGTCCCAGCCCCAACAGGGCCCGCGGCCGGCTCACGCCGCTCGCCCGCAGCCGGCGTACCACCGCCTGCTTGCCCCGCGACTCCGCGAGCGTCTGGATCACCATCACGGTGACGACACCGGCCGCGGCGAGTCCGGCGAGCTTGGGATCGGCCAGCGCCGACGCCGATTCGGCCAGCTCGCGGTGCCGGTCGTGCGAGGTGTCGGCAGCGTTGCCGAACGCCAACGAGCGGCTCGGTGCCACGGCGACCAACACGGGTACGGCGGTCGCCGCCAGCGCCGCGCGCGCGCCGATCAGGCGGTTGCGGGAGGAAACGAGGTCGGGCAGGGCCTCCCAGGCGGCGACGACCACGCCGGTGGTGAGGGCCCCGGCCAGCCGCCGGGAGCGGGGATCGAGGGCAGCGCTCTGACTCACCACCCCAGGCTAGGAGACTGCTGAAGAAGGCGTTGCCTGGGGTGAGTGATGGCGTGGGCGGCGGGCGGAACGCCGCCAAGGCCGTCGAGCGGCGAGTTTGAGTCAGCGCGCTGGTGGGACAACGGGGTCGTTGCGCCCGCCTGTGCCTCACCGTGCGCGATGTGGCTCAGGGGCCGGCAAGGCCCCTGCGGGGCCAGTTCAGGCCAGGACCCAGGTTCCGTTCTGGACGGTGAGGCCCAGGGCCAGGAGTCGGCGCAGGTTGAGAGCGGCGACGCGGTGGTGGAGCCAGTTGTTGTTCTTCTCGACTCCGCGGTAGGGCACCCGGCGAGCATCTCGGGTGAGCCAGGCGATCGAGCGTTCGACCATCGGCCGATGGCGTCGGTAGAGGGCCTGGAAGCCTTCGTCGGCGGCTCGCTGCCGGTGCTCGCGTTGCAGTTGGTGGTGCTTGCCGAGGTACACCGTGCGTCCTGATGCTGCCGTCGTGCACTGCTCGCGCAGCGGACAGCCACGGCAGGCGGCACCGAAGGTGACGGTCCCCTTCGATGAAGGACTCCGGGTGACATCGCCGGGGCAGGTCAGCGTGTCGGTGGCGGTGTCGTAGGTGAAGTCGTCGATGGTGAAGCCGCCCTCGACGGCCGGCCTGGTCGGCCACGGCTTGACCAGCGGTATCCAGCTCTTCTGCTTCAGGGTGTGGAGCATGTCGCCGCTGGCGTAGGCCGAGTCGCCCAACACCTCGACAGGTACCTCGATGGGCTCGTCGAGGTGCTGGTCCGCGGTGATGGTGGAGTCGGCGACGACGAGTTCGGCGCCCACGGTGGCGTCGGAGTTCTCAGCACCGTTGGTCTTGGTCAACGCGCACACGGTGGTCAGGCCGGTGTCAGGCTCAACGACCACATGGGCCTTGAACCCGTCCTGACGGCGTTCCCGGGTCTTGTGCGCGTGCCGTGCCTCGGGATCCACCGTCGAGATCACCCGATCCGGCGCAGTCCTGCGGGCGATCCGCCACCGGCCATCAGTGCCATCGGAGTCCTCGGCCGGTTCGACATCCTGCCCGGCGACCAGCGCCAACAGCGCCAGGGCCTCGGCCGGCTTCCCACCAGCCGTGCTGATCGCGTCGACATCCAGCGCAGCGAGCACAGCGAGGGCGTCGCCCACCAGCGCGGACACCAACTCCTCGCGGGCAGCCGCGTCATCCCAGGCGATCGGCGGCTTCCCCGGCGTGCTGTAGTCCTGACCGGTCAGCGCGGCCAGCCGGGTGCACACGGTGGCGATCAGCTCCTTGGCGCCAGGCACCTCGCGGCCAACCCGACGGACCTGAGCGACCAGCTGGGTCACGGTGTCCTGCCGGGCGACCGCGTCATCAAGGATCGTGGAGTCCAACGCACGACGGGCCTTCCCCTTGACCGCACCAGTTTCGGTGATGACCTCGCGGACCACCTCGAAGATCCGCTGCGGCCGGTCACTGGCCGCCAACCGCCGCCGCCAATAGGTCAACGTCGAAGGGTCGAAACCCTTGACGTCGATCGCGTACCCACACGCCGCCTTCCACCGCAGGTCGAAGGTCAACGCATCGACCGCTTCCCGGTCCGAATGCCCGTACAGCGCCTGCAACACGATCACCGAAGCAATCACCTCACCCGGGATCGAGGGCCTGCCACGACCCGAGGGAAACAAGTCGGCGAACAACTCGCTCGGGAACAACCGATCACGATGCTCGGCCAGCAACGCGAACACGCTGCCCGGCTCCAGGAGGTGCCCGGCCACCGACTCAACGTCAAGCAACTCTCGCTGCCGATCCAACTCACCCTGCATCACCGCAGGATTTCAGGTCCCCACCACACGCCGTCCCCGCCACGCGGATTGTTCAGCAGTCTCCTAG